>Ga0268360_1002689_pt1 | contig 12991 bp, 12 predicted proteins | sample BioMet11_FD_192465 | JGI IMG/M metagenome (GOLD analysis project Ga0268360, IMG submission 192465) | Sewage microbial communities from Oakland, California, United States - Biofuel 11 (Illumina Assembly) | ecosystem: Engineered > Wastewater > Sewage > Unclassified | place: USA: California... | reverse complement strand
GCGAGCTGGAACGTCTTCCTCCCAAAGGCGAACCTCACCGCCGCCATGTACCGGAGCAACCTCGCGGACGACCAGCGGGTCCAGCCGGACTACTCGAAGCTCGGCGGCTACTTCGCCGCCCTGGGCTCCGGGGGCTCGGCGGACTTCCCGACCTACACGGTCCCCCGCTGGGGCGCCCAGTTCATCTTGGACATAGGATTTACCCTGAGCGCGGCCCAGTTCATCGCGGTCCGGCAGACCGCCCTGGACTACCGCATGGGGATCGTCACCGAGGAGATCGCCGAGAAGCGCCTCGTCCGGGACGTCAAGAAGCTCTACTGGTCCCTCCTCCTCCTCGACGAGTCCCTGGACGTCCTGGACCAGAGCCGCAGCCTGGCCCAGCGCCGCCTCGACCTCGCCAGGGCCAGGGAGAGGATCGGCTCCGCCACCGAAGTCGACGTCCTCGCCGAGGAGGTCGGGCTCGAGGCCATCACGCCCCAGATCATCGAGCAGCGGGACTCCTACGAGACCGCCCTCGCGAACTTCAGGCTCCTCCTCGGGCTGAAGCGCGGGACCCCCCTGCAGCTCTCCGACGATCTCTCGGTCCCGCGGGGATCGGACTCCGCGGCCTTCCTGGACGGCGCCTCGGCGGCCTCTACGAACGCGTCGCCGGCCCTGCCCCTCGACGAGGCCGGGGCCCTGGGCAAGCTAGGGGACAGGCTCGACCTGTCCTACCTCCGGAGCGCCACCGAGGCTCTCAAGAACAAGCTGGCGTCGGACGTGTCGGGCATGACGCCCTCCCTATTCGTGAAGTGGACCGCCGATCCGACTTTCCAGCGGGATATCGCCGACTCCTCGACGTGGTCAGGCGCGAGCGTGTCCGACCTTTGGAAGCAGAGCACCGGCGCCCTCACCTTCGGCGTCTCGGTGCCCCTCGATCCCCTCCTGCCGGGGTCCCGCTCCCGGACCGACGCGGCGCGCTCGAGGCTGCAGATCCAGGAGGCGGAGCTCGGCTATCGGAACGCCCGCGAGGCCGCGGAGATCGAGGTGCTGAGCGACCTCAGGCAGATAGACAAGGCGACGAAGCTCATCGCCGCCTCCGACAAGAGCGTGACCCTCGCCGAGCGCCTCTACGCCGCGGCGGAGAAGTCCTACGCGTCGGGGGCCAAGGACTACCTCGAGGTCCAGGACGCCCACCAGAAGCTCATCGCCGCCCGCTTCGAGTCCCTCCGGGACCGGCAGGGCTACCTGACCTCCCTCAGCGACCTCGAGTACGCCCTCACCGCGGGGGACTTGGCTAAGGACTAGACCGGGGCGGGAGCCGGGACGCCCCGGCTCCCGCGCGCCGCCTCTGGCGTCCCGCCGTTTCGTTACTATAATTTAACCATGCAACCTTCGAGCGAGGGCCCGAGGCCGGCCCCGGACCGGACCGGGGCGTTGAGCTCCGGCATCTACCTGTGGGCTTCGGCCGGATATTTCGCCTCGGGCCTCTGGCTCCTCTTCGTCGGCTACCCCTGGGTGGCCCTGGAGCAGGCGGTATGGGCCTCGGTCTTCCTGGGGCTCCGGGCCCTGGAGATCCAGGGCCGCCGCGCCGCGGTCGCCATCGTCGCCCTGGCGGCGGCCCTCGTATCCTGCTCCCGAGCCGACTGGCTCTTCGGCTGGGAGTCGGGGGGCCACTACTACATCCTGGCGGCTATCGTCCTAGTCCTCGGCGCCGAGTCCCTGGCCCCGGTTCTGAAGTTCGCCGCCGCCGCCGCCGCCGCCGCCGCGGCGGTGGCCTTGTGGTCCCTCGCGGGAGGCCAGGCGGGAACCCTCGCCCTGCCGCGGCCCTGGGACTCGTCCCTCGGCGAGGTCAATCTCCTTGGCGCCTTCGGCCTCCTCGCCCTGAGCTTCTGCCGCTACACGGGGGCCGTCCTCGCCGCGGAGCGGCGCCTCGAGGAGTCCTGCGCGCGGATCAGGGACATCGCCAACACCGACGCCCTGACGGGGATCTGCAATAGGCGCTACGCCGACGAGCTCCTGCGCATCGCCCTGCGGATCGATATCGATAGGCCGCCCATCGTCGGCATGATCGACATCGACGACTTCAAATCGATCAACGACACCTACGGCCACGAGTGCGGCGACGAAGCGCTGAAAGCCGTCTGCATGCGCCTCCAGGGAGGCCTGCGGAAAGGCGACATCCTCGGCCGGTGGGGCGGGGAGGAGTTCCTGGTGATCATCCGGGACGCGGCTCCCGCCCAGGGGCTCGAGACCATGGAGCGGCTGCGCCGCCTCATAGCCGACGCCCCCATCGAGACCGGGGGGCGGATCCTCGCGCTCACCGTCACCATCGGCATGGCCGTCGGCGACCCCGCGCTCTCCGTAGAGGCCATGGTGGCCGAAGCCGACCGCCGCCTCTACGAGGGGAAGCGCGGCGGCAAGAACCGGGTGGTCGCGATCGCCCCCGGGGTGCCGCTGGCCGTAGGGGCTTGAGCCCCGCCCTCGGCCTGGTAGCCTTCGGGGACGGCGAAGAACGAGAGCCTCACCCCGAGCGTGCCCACGACTACCTCCATGGTGCCGGTCCCGGGAAAATACGCGATCAAACAGCGCATCGCGGCGCCTCTTTCCCTTGACGAGAGGCAGCGCCTCGTCTACATTGATATACCAATAGTATAATAAATATACCAAAAGTATACTTATTGCGTTGGCATAGTCAGGGCGAGGCCGGAGGGACCATGACGAGAACGGAGCGGGAGCGCGGGGCGAGGATGGGGGCGATGATCGACGCTGCCGAGGCGGTCATGGGCCGCAAGGGCTACCGGGATGCCTCGATGGACGAGATCGCCCAGGCCTCGGGGTTCACCAAGCGCACTCTGTACCAGTATTTCCTCAACAAGGACGATCTGTACTTCGCCGTGGCCGCCCGACTATTCCAGAGCTTGGGGGAGGCCGCCGGCGCCGCGATCGGTCCAGGGCCCTCCCGCTTTCCCGGCGGGCAGGCCGCCCCGGAGCTCGGCGCCTCCGGGCGCTTGAGAGCCTTCTTCCTGGTCTTCGCCCGCTTCTTCACGTCGAATCCCGAACGGGCGAGGATCCTGACCTTCGTCTCCCAGCTCGGGGCGGGGCAGGAGGAGTGCCCCAACTATCCCGCGTGGGACCAGGCGGTGGCGGCATCCTTCGCCGGGATCGCCGACCTCGTGCGGGAGGGGGTCGCCGAGGGAAGTCTGCGCCCGGATCTCGATCCGGGACGGACTGCTCTGTCCCTCGGCTTCCTGGCCACCGGTTTTTTCAATCTCCTCGCGGTCAACGGCGAGAGCTTCTCCCGGCGCTACGGCCTCGACCCCGAGCTTTTCGCCGCCTCGACCTTGGAGCTCCTCTGGGCCTCCCTCGCTCGGAGTGGGATAGGCGATGTGGGGGGAGAGGGCAGCTCGGAGGGAGGCTCCGACGGACCCGCGGCCTGAGGGCCGACACGCCGCGGCTTAGCCCGCTGGGCTCAGTCCTTGGAGGGGCGGAGGGGAATGTCGAGAGCGGGGAGTTCGGCGCCGGCGGCGGCGGCGGCCTTCTTGTTCTCTTCCTGGATGGCGTCGAAGACTTCCTGCCGGAAGACCTTGACGTTCCGCGGCGCCTCGATGCCCAGCTTGACCTGGTCGCCCCGGACTTCGACCACCGAGACGACGATGTCTTCGCCTATGACGATCTTCTCGTTGACGCGGCGGGAGAGTATGAGCATCGCTGCCTGCCTAGCCCTTGGACGCGGCCAGCTCGGCCATGATGTCGTGCTTGACCTTCCAGCGGGAGTCCCCGAGGACGGTCTGCATGCCCAGTCGGTTCGCCTTGTTTATGATGAGGGGGCCCATGAGGTTGGCGGTGACGGCTCCGCCCTCGCCGGGCACGGTGACTATGGCGAAGACGAGGACTTCCTCGGGCTTGGCGACGCCGATCTCCTCGAGGGAGCCGTCGTCCACGTCGCAGGAGTAGTCGGGCCGAAAGAGGAAGGGGTCGATGAGGATGAACGCGAGGTCGGGCACGTCGATGGACTGGAGATAGAAGAAAGGTTTCTGCCGCGCATCGAGGAGGATGTAATCCTTGAACTGCTCGAAGCCGAGCAAGCCCGCGGGGAAGCTCACGAGCTGGCGCTCGTCGGCGTCGATCTCTCCGTAGGCCTTGGTCTTTACTCTCATGTTCCGCTCCACTATGCCGGTCATCATCTCAGGAAGTCAAGGAGCGAGCGCGAGAGTATCCTCCCCGTGAAGCCCAGGGACGCCTTGTGGGCGTAGTCGAGCATCTTGTAGTCGGTGATGGCCTGGGTGAAGTCGAGGTCCCGCTCCCCCGCGGCGAGCTTCTGGGTGTCCGGGATCTCCCGGTTGAGGCGGCTCGAGACCGCCTGTAGGCGCTCGCTCCTGGCGCCGATCTGGGCGACCCGGAGGTTGAGGTTGTCGATTCCCCCGTCGATGGCGGCCAACGCGGCACCGCCGGTCTCGATGACGTCCCCCCGGTTGAGGGCGTCCCTGAGGCGAATCGCGGCGTCGAAGAGGGAGCCGCCGGAGACCCGGGCGCTGGGGGCCCAGTTGTCCGGGGCCTGGTCCCCGGCCTTGATCAGGCCGAGCTGGGCCAGGACGCCGCCGGATGCCGGGGCGGCGCTCCCCGGGGCCGCCGGCCGGTCCTCCAGGCGAATCTGGTGGGCCGTGGTGGTCTCCAGGGAGAGGGAGAAAGTCCGGGGGTCGACGCTGGCCTTCACGGCGGCGCCGGAGTCGTTGATCTTGGCGACCACGGCGTAGAGGTTGTCCCCCGCCTTGACGCCGATGTCCACGCCGTCCACCACGATGGTCTGGTCGGCGGAGGCCCGCCAGTCCCGGGCGTCGAAGCCCGAGACGGCCTGCTGCTTCTCGGCCCAGAAGACGTCGGAGCCTCCGGGCGATAGGGGGATGTAGTCCCCCTCGGAGACCTCGGCGGAGGGGGCGCTCGGGGAGCCCAGGTACTGGACCCCGACGAGGACCTCGCCGGCGGCGCCCGGGGCGTTCCCCTTGATCTCCCGGAAGGGCTCGGTGCGGGCCTTGTCCCCGGAGAAGACGAAGCTCCCGTCGGGGGAGCGGGCGTTGGCCATGTTCACCATCTCGCCCAGGAGCTGGTCCACCTCCTGGGCCATGTAGCGCTGGTCTTCCTTCGTGTAGGTGCCGTTGGCGCCCTGGACGGCGATCTCCCGTAGGCGCTGGGTGAGCTCCATGGTCTGGCGCACGTAGCCCTCGGTGACTTTGTACTGGTCGTCGGCCCAGGCGGCGTTCTTCTCGTAGCGCTGGAGCCTGTAGCCGACCGAGTCGTAGCGCACCGCCCTGGCGGCCCCGAGGGGATCGTCCCGGAGGTTCTCGATCCGGGACTGCCTGGCCATCTTGGTCTCGGCGGAGGCCATGTCCCGCTCCCGCCTCCGGGTCCAGAACTGCATGTCGTCGTTCATGAGATCGCTGCTGACGCGCTGCATCTAGGTTACGCTCCCAGTCGGTTTATGATCGTATCGAGCATCGAGTCGATGCGGTTGATGAACTTGGCCGCGGCGTCGTAGCCGTGCTGGAACTTGATCATGTTGGCCAGCTCCTCGTCCATGTTCACCCCGGAGATAGAGGAGCGGAGGTCCCGGAGCTCCTTGCCGATCCGCTCGTGGGTGGCCGAGGCCTCCTGGGCCCTCTGGCCCGCGAGGCCGACCCGGGCCACGGCCTCGGCGAAGTGGTCGTCGAAGGTGCGCAGGGAGCCGACCATGACCGGCTGGGAGCGCAGGGCGGCGATGGCCAGGGCTGCGCTGCCGTCGTTGGCCTCGGCGCTCTTGCCGTTCTGGCCGAAGCCCGCGGCGATGGAGCCTAGGTCCGACTTGATCTCCGGGGCGAGCTCGATCCAGCCGGCGGGGTGGGCGAGGGGGGCCACGGCGAAGTCGACGCCCTCCCCCCTGAGGGAGGTCGTCGCGTCGGCGCGGGCCCAGTCGTAGGCCCCGGCCGACCCTGGGGCCCTGAGGAGTCCCGCGTAGCCCACGAGGAACTGCCCGGAGTCCTCGACGTGCCTGACGACGAAGTCGGGGTTGTCCCGGGCTTCGGCCGCTGTGGCCCGGAGCTCGAGCTTCCCGTCCCGGGTGAGCCGGGCGGTGACCTCGGCGTTGGCGTGGTTGATCCGGAGGACCACGTCGGCCACGGTGTCGGTGGGGTTGTAGGGGATTTCGGCGACCCCCGAGGCCGACGAGACCTTTATGGTGCCCGCGAGGCCTATCTGCTCCTGGGCGGTGAGCCCGTTGGCCCCGGTCATGCGGTAGACGTAGGTCGAGTCGTACTGCCCGTCGCCGTTGCGGTCGTAGTTCCCGGCGACGTTGTTGATGAACGGCCACTCCTTGAAGAAGTCCAGGCCGGTCTTCCCGTTGGAGCCGTAGGCCGCCCGGTGGGTCTCGTTCACGAGGTCGGTGAAGGTGAGGGCCATGGTGTCCAGGGTCCGCATCTCCGCCTTCGCGTCGCCGTCCCGGAGCTCGATGAGGGCCCCGAGCTGTCCGCCCTTGATGTCCGCCGGGAGCCCGGTGTCTTTCCAGTAGGGGGCCGAGAAGCCGTCGGCGTCGGGGGCCTTCATCTCGAAGCCCCGGGCTATGCCGCCCTGGACGAGGACGAGGCCGTCCACGTGGACCATGAACTCGTCGGCGTCCCGCTGGTCCACGCTGACGGGCACGAGGTGCCCCAGCTTCTCGACGAGGAGGTCCCGCCGGTCCATGAGGTCGTTGGGATTGTCGCCCACGGCCTTGGATTTCTGGATCTCGGTGTCGAGCTTGGCGATCTGGGAGGCGAGGTCGTTGACCTGGGTCACGGTGCCCCGCACGTCCCCGTCGACCATGGAGCGGAAGTCCGAGAGGCGGCGGTGCTGGTCCCGCATCCCGGCGGCCAGGGCCTCGCCCCGGGAGCGCACGGCCTCCCGGGCGGCGTTGTCCGAAGGCCGGAGGGAGAGCTCCTGCCAGGAGTCCCAGAACTTGTCCATCATCGAGCGGACCGAGGAGTCCGAGGGCTCGTTGCGGATCTGCTCGAGCTGGAGCATGTACTTGTCCCTGGTTCCCCAGTAGCCTTCGAGGCCGCTCTGGGAGTCGATCCGACCCTCGAGGAGCTCGTCCTTGATGCGCTCGACCCTGAGGACCCCCACGCCCTGGCCGATCTGGCCCGGGGTCTCCTCGCGCTCGAGGTCCGGGGCGTAGATCGGCTCGGTGGCCCCGAGCTCGACCCGCTGCCGCGAGTATCCCTCGGTCGAGGCGTTGGTGAGGTTGTGGCCCGTGGTGATGAGGGCCTGGTTGTGGGCGTTGAGGCCCCGCTTGCCCAGCTCGATTCCGGCGAATGTCGACTGCACGGCGTCCCTCCTTGGCCTTACAGGGCGGTATTGAGCAGGACGGCGTCCAGCTCGGGCTGGACGGTCCTCCCCGACTTGCCGTATATGCGGTGCTTCTTCTCGGGGAAGAGCTCCTCCATCACGGCGCGCAGGAGGTCGCGGTTCGACGCGGCGTAGTCCCCGGTGGCCGCGTTCACGAACTTGGCGCGCATCGCCGAGAGCTTGAGGCGGCGGAAGAGGTCGGTGAGGTCGGTGCGCTCGGGCTCGGGCACGAGGAGGGCGACGCGGTACAGCCCCCCGCCCTCGCACCCCGTCTCGCTCCGCAGGCGCTCGAAGGCTTCGGCCCTCTTGCTCTCCTGGTCGGCGATCGCCGCCGCGAGCTCGTCCTGTATGCCGATGGCCGTCTGCAGGGAAGTCCAGTCCCTCTCCTTCACCGCGGCGTCGAAGGAACGCTGCGCTGCCAGATAGGCGTCGAAGCAGGCTATCTCGGAGGACATGATCCTCGAAAGCGCATAGACGGTCTCCATGTTCAGCATCGTGGACTCCTTCGCTTCAATTCTCGGAATCCCAGGAGGCCGCATTAACGAAAAAAGGCCGCCGGGCCGAGGCGATTCGATCGCCCCGGCCCGGCGGCCGGCTTCTCGGAGCGCCCGCGGGGGCGCCTCAGCGGGCGCTCACCAGCGGGGGCCGGCGCCTTCCCGGACGCCGTCGCCGTCCCAGTCGCCGTAGCAGGGCCCCTGGCCCATCATGCCGCGGCCGTAGCCGCCCATCCCGAAGGTCCCCATGCGGCCGCCGGCGCCGGGCCCGCGACCCGCGAAGCCCCGGCCGAAGGCGAACTCGTAGTCCTTGCCGTTGAAGCTGAGCTTCGTCGGCATGAGGAAGCTGTTGGGGCTGTAGGGGATCTTCCGCTCGTAGCCCGTGACGGTGACTGAGGAGCCCTCCTGGAGGTCCTTCGCGAAGCCGACGAGCTGCCGGACCTTGGGGACGTAGTAGAGGGTGGAGCCGGACCTCAGGGCGATGGTCCCGTCCGACCACTCCAGCTTGCCGGTGACGGTGGTCTGCTGGAGAGCCTGGAACTGGGGCGGCTGCTGGCCGTCCTGGGACCTCGGGGCATTCCCGGCCTGCGCCGAAGCGGCGCCGGCGATCGCGAGGGCGACGATGGTCGCTATGAGCATTCTCTTCATGGCTGTCTCCTTCATGGAATCGGAATCCCGCGCATCCGCGCGGCCGCCGGCTTCTCGGCCGGTCACATCCTTAAAAGCACGGACCGTGCCAAATATTGGAATTTTACTCATTGGTTTTGTCGTAATTGGTAAAAATCTATTAATCTATTTTGTTAAAATAAATTAAATAGAACAAAACTGTTGGTTTTATCTCGGATTTCGGCTTCGCCCGGGCTGGATCTCTCCGGGGGCGCGCCGCAGCTGCGCAGCATTGTCCCGATATGCCCGGGGCGGTGCGAGGGGCGGCGCAAGAAGTGCGCATTCTGCTTCCGGCGGATTGCCGCGATACGGGGCCGCGGTTATAGTGGGCTAAATGTTCAGCCCCCTAAGCGGAGTCCTCTGGCTGGTGCGAGGCATCCGCGTCTACGCTCTCGTCGGCGAGAGCGGCACGGGAAAAAGCTTCCGCGCTAAGCTCGTGGCGCAGAAGTACGGCATCGACATGATCATCGACGACGGCCTCCTCATCCGCGGGGACACCCTCCTCGCGGGCCGCTCCGCGAAGAAGGAGCAGCTCTACATGGCCGCGGTCAAGACCGCCCTCTTCCACGATAAAGCCCACCGGGACGAAGTCGCCAGGGCGCTGCAGCGGGAGAAGTTCCGCAAGATCCTCATCATCGGCACCTCGGAGCGCATGGTGATCAAGATCTGCGAGCGGCTCCAGATACCCCACCCGGTCAAGGTCATCAAAATCGAGGATATAGCCAGCCGCGAGGAGATCGAGAAGGCCGCCCGCTCCCGCAAGATCGAGGGCAAGCACGTGATCCCCGTGCCGGCCCTCGAGATCCGGCGCGCCTATCCCTCGATCTTCTACGACTCGATCCGCGTCTTCCTCAAGCGCAACTTCGGCGCCGCCCCGCCCACGCGGCCGCGGATCTACGAGAAGTCGGTGGTCCGCCCGGAGTACTCCAAGCTCGGCCGGGTTTCCATCTCCGAGGCGGCCCTCTCCCAGATGGTGATCCACTGCGTGAACGAGTACGACGACGGCCTCAGGGTCCGCCGCCTCGCGGTGCGCTCGGACACCCAGGGCTACCGGCTCACCATAGTCCTCGAGGTGCCCTTCGGCACCAAGCTCGCGGCCAACGCCCACGCCCTCCAGGAGTACATAATCGATAACATCGAGCGCTACACCGGCATCCTCATCGAGGAGGTGAGCATCGTCATCGACCGATTCGCGCCGCGGAAATGACGGCGCCTCGGCCCGGGGTGGACAGAATCATTTTCCCGTCGAGGCTTTCGCCGGCCGGCGCGTTGCGCGGAATTCCTCGGGCGGGCAAGGTATTAAATTGACATGTCCTTCGCGGACGGCTACCATGTGCTATACTTCGCTCAGGGAAGACCTAGCTGATAGGTGGACGCGAAGAGGATTTCCGTCATAGCCGAGTCAGGGAACAGACTCAGGGGGAATCATGAAGAAAATCTCGCTGGCTATTGTTATCGCCTTGGCGGCGCTGTCCTTCGCCGCGGCCCAGGATGCCGCGACAGCGGGCGCCCCGGCCGTCGACGGCGCGGACGCGGCTCCTTCGGCCGACGCTCCCGGGGGCGACTCCTCGGCTGCCGCGGCGCTCGGCAAGGCCGAGAGCGACCACTACATCGTGCTGTCAGAACTCGGCCAGGATAGGGCCGAACTCCTGTCGCGCCACCTGGAGGCCCTCTTCGGCCTCTACGACGGCTTCTTCCGCTACGACGCCGGTGACCTGAAGGCCAAGCTCAACGTGAGGGAGTTCGGTGGCAAGGCGGCCTTCGACGCCTACCTGACCCAGATCATCGGGCAGACCAAGGACGACTTCGTCTACCTGCACTACGCGAGCCCCGAGCGCTGCGAGCTCCTCATCTTCCCGAAGGATGAGCCCGACTACTCCGCCAGCCTCGCCCACCAGGGCTTCGTGCAGTTCCTCAAGGCCTACGTCGCCAACCCGCCCCTGTGGATCCGCGAGGGCGTGGCCATCTCCTTCGAGTCGGCCAAGTGGGACGACAAGGCCGGCTTGACCTTCCCCGAGAACCTCGCCTGGCTCGAGACGGTCAAGTCCCTCAAGGATCGGAGCCTCCTCATGCCCATCGAGGAGCTCCTCGCGATCGGGCAGGACGATGCCCGGACCCAGCTCGACGTCTTCTACCCCCAGTCCTGGGCCTTGATATCCTTCCTCCTCAACAGCAAGGACAAGGCCTACAACCGCCTCCTCTGGGATTCGGTCGCGGCCCTCAAGCAGGACGCGTCCCTCGAGGACAACCAGAACGCGGTCGTGCGCATCATGAACACGTGGTACGGCGCCGACGCCGCGGAGAAGGCCTTCTCGAACTACCTCGCCGAGCGCAAAACCTTCCCGGAGCTGGTGGCCGATGGAGTGCGCAGGTACGCCGACAAGTCCTGGACCGAGGCCAACGACGCCTTCGTCGCAGCCCAGTCCATGAACTCCCAGAGCTACGTGCCCGACTACTACCTCGGGCTCATCGCCTACGCCCAGAATCAGTTCGACGTGGCCGAGGCCCACTACAAGCAGGCCCTCGCCCTGGGCTGCGACCCGGCGATAACCAACTACGCCCTGGGCGTGAACGCCTACGCGCAGAACCGCCTCGACGACGCCAAGACCTACCTCAAGCTGTCGAAGGACGCCGCCCCAGATCGCTACGGCGAAAAGGTCGACTCCCTCGTGGCCAAGATGGGCCAGCAGTAGGAGGTCCGGAGCCGCGCCGCCGCGCGGCCCCCAGGGAGCCCCGGGTTGCCCGGGGCTTTTTTTATCCCCCCAGGGAGGGCTATGGACCGACGCGAGGATCCAGCGCGCTGGCGCCGGCCGTGGACTAATGCGCAGTCGGCCGGGTTCCGCGCGCTGCCATCGCCCGGAGCCTAGGCCGGGATCTGGGCCAAGGCCGCCGACCGCGGAGCGGGGCTCGATCCGGGCGCCGACACCTTGAAGTAGCCGATGGACTCCGAGAGCCGCTCCGACTGGGCCGAGAGCTCCTCGGCCATGCTCGCCAGCTCCTCGCTGGCACCGGCGTTCTGCTGGATGACCGCGTCCAGCTGGGAGAGGGCCTCGCCGATCTGGTCGGCCCCGGAGCTCTGCTCGCGGCTCGCCGCCGCTATCTCGCGGATGAGCTCGGCGGTCCTGTGGATGTCCGGCACTATCCTCTGGATGATCTCCCCCGCCGTCGAGGCGGTCTGGGTAGTCGCCTGGGACAGGCCGGCGATCTCCTCGGAAGCCTGCTGGCTCCGCTCCGCTAGCTTCCTGACCTCGCTCGCCACCACCGCGAAGCCCTTGCCCGCCTCGCCCGCCCGGGCCGCCTCGATGGCCGCGTTGAGGGCGAGGAGGTTCGTCTGCCGCGCGATCTCGTGGATGACGCCGACCCGGCTCGCTATGTCCTTCATCGCGTCCACCGACTTGCCGACCGCGACTCCGCCCGCGCTGCCGTCCTCGGCAGCCTTCTCGGCCATGCCCTCGGTGGCCGTGGCGTTCTCCGTGTTCTGCTTTATCGTGGCGAGCATCTCCTCGATGGACGCGGATACCTCCTCGGCGCTCGCCGCCTGCTCCGCCGCGCCCTGGCTCAGGGCCTGGGCGGTCGAGCTGATCTGCTGGCTGCCCGAGGCGACTTGCTCCGACGAGGAAGCGATGTGCTCGACGATTTCCTTGAGCCGCGCGGCCATCTCGAGGAGGGCGCGGTAGATGCCCGTCGCGCTCTCCCTGTCGCCCGTGTCCAAGGTCAGGTCTCCCCCGGCGATCCGGCGGGCCTCGGCCTCGATCTCCTCGGGCTCCCCGCCCACGCTCCTCATCACCGAGCCGGCGACGGCGAGGCCCACCGCGACTCCCACCCCGATGGCGCCGAGGATGACCAGGGCCATGAAGACGAGGCTCTCCTCGTAGGTCCGCGCGCCCATCGACACGGCGGCGGCGGCGTTCTTCTCCTTGACCGAGACGAGGCCGTTGATCGCGGCGTCCAGGGCGTCGGCCTTCGCGCGCCCGTCGCCCTGGGAGAGGGCCTCGGCGGCCGTCCCCGCCTTCAGGCTCTCGGCCCCCCCGAGGTCGAGGACCTTCCTGGACACCGGGACCCAGGCCTCGTAGGCGGTCCGCGCCTCCGCGAGCTTCGCTCGCCCCTCGGCCGACTGGGTGAGGCTGTCGGCCTTGTCGAGGTTCGCCTCGATCGCCTCGACGTAGTTCTCCCAGTTCGCCCGCCGCTCCGCCCGCCCCTGGGCGCTCGTCTCCAGCAGGAAGTTCTTCTCGGTCCTGTTCGCGTCGAGGAGGTTGACGAGGGCGTCCTGCGTGTAGTCGAGGCCGAGCACGTGGCGCTGGTACATGGCGTTGGTGAGGCCGTTTATGACGCTCATGTTGCGCAGCCCTATGACCCCTACGACGAGGGAGAGGAAGGCTACGCCGCAGAAGCCTAGGATGAGCTTTTTCCTGAGAGACATGCACGCCTCCTTGAGCGCGAGTGCGCCGTGAGTGAAAGTAGTACTTTTTTAATGATCTCGGGGAGAAGGGGTTTTT
>Ga0268360_1002684_pt1 | contig 13022 bp, 9 predicted proteins | sample BioMet11_FD_192465 | JGI IMG/M metagenome (GOLD analysis project Ga0268360, IMG submission 192465) | Sewage microbial communities from Oakland, California, United States - Biofuel 11 (Illumina Assembly) | ecosystem: Engineered > Wastewater > Sewage > Unclassified | place: USA: California... | reverse complement strand
CAAGTCCATTATAAGGGGCCTTGCCAGAGAGATGCGTATTCCTGTAGCAAAAGGAATGCTTGTAACCGAAGACTCGGAGCTTTCAAAGCTTTCTCTCTCTTTCCCCCTGCTTGTAAAGCCCAATTCAGGGGACTCAAGTTTTGGGATTACGCAGAAAAGCATTGCTCACAGCCGTGAGGAACTTCTTGAAATTCTTGCGGCAACCCGCGAAAAAATTGGCTCGAAACGGCCTTTCCTGCTGGAAGAGTTCCTCCCCGGAAAAGATATCAGTGTTGGCATTATTGGAAATCCGCCTGAATGTACTGTACTGCCTATTACGGAAGAAGATTACTCGGGAGTGCCTGAAGACCTTCCAAAGATCTGCGGGTATGAAGCTAAATGGATTCCAGGTTCTCCGTACTGGAACATAAAGTCCGTGCTTGCTGATCTCCCAGAAAAAACCCGAAAGGAAATCGTAAAATGCTGCCTTGCTCTCTTTACCAGATTGGGCTGTCGGGATTACGCCCGTTTTGACTGGAGGCTTGATGCCGAAGGCAAACCCAAACTTCTTGAAGTAAACCCCAATCCTGGCTGGTGCTGGGACGGTCATCTGGCAAAGATGGCGGCTTATGCTAATATTTCCTATTCCGAAATGCTTAAGGCCATTATAGAAGCTGCAAAGGAAAGGTATGGCCTTGGAGCTTCTGAAAATCTCGAGCCAAGGAAAATACCTGAAACCACTCCCCGAAAAAGCCCGGATGAATGCGCTGCTGAGTTTGAGGAAGAAATTGAAGCTAGAAACAGTATTGATTCCGAAAATAACAGGAAGAAAAGTGTTTTTTCAAAAACTTCTGGAACAGTACAGGCTTTTGAGAGCATATAAACTCAAAAAAGTGTGGGATGCGAAAAGATCGGATATTTCTTTTTCGCGTCTCCGTTTTTCTCTTTATATTTCTGTTACTTCTTTTACTTCTGGATGTTTACTTCTTTTACTTCTGGATGTTTACTTCTGAATGATAATTGTAAGAATATCCTCATCCTGCATTCTATGGTCAAGGCCTACTCTTTGCCCCGGGTGTTTTGCGGAGGTGCCCCAGACATGAGCATAGCGGAACTTCCTGCGGAAATCCCTGTGCAGGCGATCGCAAATCTGGCCTATGTTGGTCCCACTCATAACTATCAGGGGCTCTTCCATATCGGCAGACTGACCCTGTGGTTTTAAGTAGACTCGAATGAAACCCAACCTGTCGTAAATAGCATCTTTGAGAGTCTCGATATTAATGCCTTCATGGGCTGAAATGAAGATCGAGTTAGGGTATAGCTCTCTGCATTCTTCAATCAACTGTGGATAGGCCAGGTCAACCTTGTTAACAGCTATTAGAGACCTGACATAGCTGCGGTTGCTCAGGACAACGTCAATAAGCTGGTCAACCGTTATGTTTTCTCTTATAAGTACACTTGCGTTGTGGATCTTATACTCATCCAGCACAGCCTTGATAGTTTCCTCATCCAGGTCAAGGTCAACGGTTGAATTGATCACTACCCCACCTCTATCTTTTTTCTTGATTACCACATCAGGGGGCTCTTCATCCACACGAATGCCGGCCTGGTAAAGTTCGTCCATAAGTACTTCGTAATGCTTGGGCTGGAATACATCAAGCAAAAATATAACCATATCCGAGTTTCTGATAACAGATATGACTTCCTTTCCACGTCCACGCCCTGAAGATGCGCCTTTTACAAGCCCAGGGACATCAAGGAACTGGATTGTTGCACCTTTGTGTTCCAGTACGCCTGGCACAACTGTAAGGGTAGTAAATTCATATGCTGCCACTGCAGAATTGGCACCCGTGATTTTGTTCAGAAGCGTAGATTTCCCTACTGATGGAAAACCTACAAGGGTGACGGTTCCATCTCCTGATTTTCTGACCGAGTACCCTTCTCCTCCTCCTTTTGCCGAGGCTTTTTTCTCAACTTCATCCCTCATGCGGGCTAGCTTGGCTTTGAGGCGGCCTATATGATGGGAAGTTGCCTTATTGTACACGGTCTTTCGAAGTTCGTCTTCGACGTCCTGTATTTGCTCCTGTATGCTGCTCATCTGGAACCTGCCGATTTAGGGACTAAAGAAATGATTTTCATATTAATTGAAAAAGAAACCGTGTCCAAACGGTTTATACAAACCTTTTTTGATCCAAAAGAGATCCGTATCTGGATATTTTATCCTGAATAGTTGAATGCAATATATATAACTATGGAATGTTTTCATTTACTGGTTCTGAATAATAAGGCTACTCAAAACATTTCTATCTCCTAATAATTATAATAATACTTAAAGCTTATTAAAGGCTGCTTCCGGTGAAAATTTCTTCATCAGAACTGGATTCAAAGGGACAGTTTTTCTTATTATAAGGAGTAGCCGTTTATCTTAATCAAAGGGACTGTCTCAAAGAGACTACATCTCTTATTCAAGAGAGGAACTGTCTTAAAGAGACTACATCTCTTATTCAAAGGAACTGTCTCAAAGAGACAATCTCTCCTATCCATTAAGATTATTTTCATTCAAAGAAGATTATTTCTCCTGTTCTCTCATACACATGTATCCCTTCGGGAAGCTTTGAAGCGAATTCTGCGGAGTTAAGAGTTTCCAGAAACTTGCAGACTTCGGGTGTTTCCAGAATTTCCTTCCTTATAAGGAAATCATATTCTTCTTCTGCAAATTTTACAAATTGGAGCCCATTCTTTTCAGTACAGTTTCTTATTCCCACACCTACTTCGGCGTTTTCTGAGATGATGGTCTCACAGACAGCTACTTCCGATTTTGCTCCGGATGCATATCCAGGAATCGAATCTGTAAACTCCTTTTTATCAATTCCCTTTCCAGCTATGAATTCTGCAATTTTCAGGTCTAAAAGAGCTCTTGTACCTGAACCACGATTCCGGTTAATCAGGTGTTTTCCCGGGAGGTCAAAAAGCCCTGAAACCGGCCTATCCTCCCTGACAAGAAGCCCTACTTCACGCCGGTACCCTTTGACAAGAACAATGTCCGAAAGTCCCATATTCTCGATTGTAGGGACGTTATACAGGACTCCGTCCTGTCCTCTATGGTCTCGTGACGGCATATTCACGCCTGCAATATCGGCTGTATTTGCGGCAATTGCACTGAAGCCCCCGCTTGAACTTGTGTAAAGGGTCCGGAAACGAAGTCCACTAAGGTCTTCAAGAAGGTCAAGGCCAGGACAGAAGCCGCCTGCTATCAGGATATCAGGTTTTTCAACCTCTCCGAAAAGAGTCACTTCTACAGGGGTTCCCGCTTCAATAAACTCTGTACTGGGTGGGATTTCAATAAAGCCATCTGCCCCGAAAAGAGAGGTTATGGCACCTGAGCCTTTATCTGCAGGATAAACCCTTCCCCTGATCAGGCCTACTGGAAGAAATTGTTGCCTTCCTTCTGAACGGAAACGTGTGCCTATAACTCCTTTTTCCGTTTTTTTAAGCGCTTTCTCTTCTCCAAGGTTTTTTCTAAGTAGGGGAGCTACGAATTCGTTAAAAATTGTTAATGCAGATGTAGGGTTTCCAGGAAGTCCTATTATAGGGACACCTTGTATTATTCCAATGACCACAGGTTTCCCAGGTTTTACACTTATGCCGTGGGCAAGGGTTTCTCCGATTTCATCTACGAGTCTGTACATCACGTCCCCTGACCCCGATGACGTGCTCCCAGAAGTCAGAATCAGGTCACACTCCGAAACCGCAGTTTCAAGTACCTTTTTCATGGCTGCCTTGTTATCTTCTACAATCCCGTAAAGCAGGGGGAAGGCGCCACATTCATGTATGCCAGCATATAAGGTGTAAGAGTTTGCGTCATATATCTTTCCGAAAGTAAGTTTTTCTCCGGGACGCACAAGCTCGTCTCCTGTTGAGATTATTCCAACCTGCAGTTTTAGGACAGGCACATCCTTTTTCCCGACAGAAGCAAGCACTCCGATTTCCCTGGTCCCGAGCTTCCGACCTGCCCTGATCATACGCTCTCCTTTTTGGATGTCAGAACCGGCCTTCATGATATTTTCTCCCACAGTTACAGGACTGTAAATCGATACGGTTCCGTCTTCTTCAGAACTATATTCAACCATTACCACAGCGTTAGCTCCTTCGGGAATCGGAGCTCCTGTAGCTATTTCCACGGCTTCCCCTGCTGAAACATTGAATTTTACATCCGAGCCGGCCTGGATGTTTCCGATGAGTTTGAGTTCTACAGGCTCGGTTCCGCTGCATTCATACGTATCCTCTGCCCTGACTGCATAACCATCCATTATAGCTCTTGGAAAAGGAGGGACATTGATTTCGGTAACAATATCCTCTGCAAGGATTTTACCGTAAGCGTTTTCAAGGGTTAAGCGTTCCTGCCTGGGAAAAACTTGCAGGTTATTTATTATTTCCCGTGCCTTCTCTACAGAGATAAGTTCCCGAAATTCTTTGCGTTTCATAGAAATTCAACCTTAATTTACAGGTCTTCAGATAAGTGTTCTAGTTTAATAGCATTTCCAGGCATGTTTCATACTGTTTAATCCCGACATTTTATACTTACTTTTTTCCTCGAAAAATCTAAAAAGCAAGTTAATTAAGAGCTGCTCAACTCGAAATTTAAAAAAAACTCAAAATTAGTCCAGGTAGCAGATTTAATAAAAATTCAAAATTAGTCCAAATAGAAGCTTAAGTAGAAAGTCAAAGGATTTAGAACATAAGTTTGAAACACGAACTTAAAAGAAACTTCAACAGGGACTTAAGAACAGCTTAAGTAGAAACTTAAAAAGAGGAACAGACAAAAGCTGCTTCAGAAAATTATCCAAAAAAATCGTGGCGGGAAAAGTCCCGCTTGATTTTATTGCCCCTTCTGTTTCTTTCATTTATCAGGTTGCCTTTTTATTTATAAATTGGCGCGCCCGTACTCTGGGTTATTTTCTCAAAAGCTTCAACCATCTTCATTGTCATGGGCCCGGGTTTGCCTGTGCCTATAACCCTGCCGTCAAGTCTGGTTATAGGGGCAGCTTCAGCTGCAGTGCCTGTGACAAAAACTTCATCGGCTGTGTAAAGGTCAAATAGACCGAGATTTGCTTCGATGACTTTGTATCCCATCTCGTCCAGAAGCTCGATAGCTGTGGCTCTGGTAACCCCTTTTAAGTTGCTGATTGTATAGGGAGTAAGAACCTTATTATTCTTGACTACGAAGATATTATCTCCTGAACCCTCACAGACAAAACCATTGTGATCCAGGAAGATAGCTTCGTCTCCTCCTTTCTCGTTAGCTTCAATCTTTGCCAGGATATTGTTCAGGTAGTTCAGGGACTTGATATTAGGGGATATGGAATCAGGTGCATTTCTTCGGACACAGACACTGACGGCTTTGAGCCCGACTTCATACAGGTCGCCGTACATGGCTCCCCAACCCTGGGCTATGACAACCACGCAGGGTTTCCCACAATTGCGGGGGTCAAGCCCGAGATCTCCAGTGCCTCTCGAAACAACAGGACGGATATATGCATCTTTAAGGTTATTTTTCCTGAGGGTTTCAAGTATTGCTTCACTCATTTCTTCCTTTGTAAGGGGGATATCCATTGCAATTGCCTTTGCCGAGTCATAAAGCCTGTCAACATGCTCTTTTAGTTTAAAGACACGGCCGTTGTATGCTCTTATGCCTTCAAAAACACCGTCGCCGTAGAGGAAACCATGGTCATAGACCGAAACTTTGGCTTCGGATTTGGGAACAAACTTCCCATCCAAGTAGATTAATAACTCACTCATTTGCGAACAATCCTCTGCAATCTTACTACTTTATAGAGTTCACATATTTTCTTGATAATGTCAATTAAATATGATTGTAATATGCAAACCCTATAAACCATTTACTTTATTTCACTCATTGACAGTATGTAAGCTCTGCGCGGGGTTTTAAAAATTCAAAGCCTCAGGGAAGTTTCCATACTGGCAAATTCCTAAGTAAAATGCCGAATAAGTCAGTATATACTAAATATATATTACAATTCCGATTCTATATAAATATTTTAAGATATTTACAGTCCCAATTAATGTATCCATACAAAAAGCTTTTATGTTAAAACGCTTATTTCGTATTCCGTACTAAGAAAAGCAAACAGGGCTCGTGGCTTAGCCAGGATATAGCGCTGGGCTTCTAACCCAGACGTCGGGGGTTCAAATCCCTTCGAGCCCGCTTAATTCTTTATCTTTTCTAACTAGCCTTAAAAACTGTTTTTGGGCTTTCTACTTACTTCAAATCAACCTGCGCAAACTGTTTTCACTCTCAGTCTTTCTGACATGTTTACCCTTTTTCAGTAGAAGTTTATACTTTCTACCTGCCCATCTCTGTTTTTTGACCATTTCTGTAGAGCTTTTATACTTTCTGCCGGCCCTCTCTGTTTTTAGGCCTTCTTTACAGTAAGGAGTCTTAACACAAACTACAGTTTTACCGGAGTGCGCGCAACTTTTGTTTTTGGAAATCTCATATCAAAATTGCAGGATCAAAATTGCAGGATCAAAATTGTAGGAGACGTAGATAGAATAATGCAACAAAAATTCTGTAAAATCGGAAACATAAAAGGCCACTAAACCTAATCTGGAAACTCAAAAAGCCACTAAACAGGATCTGACTTCATAATAGCAGGTACCCCAGTCCCAGCGCGAGAAACATTACTCCTGACATTACTGTTGTAATCAGCCCTATCTGCCTGATACTTTCCACTTTAGCTGCGAGTCCCAGCGGCACCAGCAATATGAGATAAAACGAGGTTCCAACAAAAAATCCTCCAAATAGCAATATACTGCCTGTAATACTGGTATAAGACAGAGCTGCGGACATCGCCAGAAGGAATGGGGGGCACACATTGATTCCTGTCAGGAGGCCAAAGAAAGCGGGATAATTCACGTATTTTTTACTCAGCTTGCACAACCCGAAATGAGGCCATTTTTTTACCGCCACAAAAGCTAGCATCAGGACAGAAAGCAGAATCATAGCAGTCCCTATAGCTTTATTAAGCCATGGTCCGTCTATCTGCTTGCCGAGAATTCCCAGGATCAGGCCGAAAAACAGGTAAGCAATTAGCCTACCAATTGCAATCTGTCCGATGGATAGTATATTCCGCCGCAGCTTTCGGTCTTCCGATAGGACAAAAGGCACATATACAGGGGCGCAGGTGACCAGGCAGAAAACGCCCGTGGACAACCCCAGCAACATCCCCCGGGAAATAGTCTCTACGATCATCAGCCACCGCTCATGACTTTGCTAACAAAGAAAAGCCAATGATCACAATGAGAACCATGTACAGATACATTACCCATATCCTGATATTTTTTTTGTCAATAGCCATTTCAGAAACTTCCATTATTACCAGTCAATAAGTAAATGCAATTATTGGAAACTCACTATTTCGCCGGTCATCAGGTAGTGTACAACCGTCCATATGAAGCCTGAAGCAATAAGCAGGTTAAAGATAATTGCCAGCGGAATAAAAAATAATCTTACGGTCTGGTCAGTAAACATCAGCTTGTAATTGATCGCACCTGCAGGACATTTGTCCATACATTTTCCGCACTTGGCGCACTCGATTGTTGTTCTTCCCTTCGCAAGCGATTCTTTGGTGATCGCGAACAACTCACAACTTTTCACGCACAAGCCGCATTTCTTGCAGAGGTTTGTGTCGATTTTTACCTTAAACGGATTGATAACCCCAATTATAGTATTTGCAGGCATAAGCGGGCATATAAAGCTACAGAACAGCCTTTTCTTTGTGAGCAGCGGGCCTATCACCAGGAAGATTAGCCCACCAGTAACGAATATCAGAGCTGTGATCCACTCAAAGGTCGTTGTTACACCGGGTGGGTCGTAGATAATCCGCAGCGGGCATATAAAAGCGCAGAAGATAGGTATCAGAAAGACAGCGCTGACCAGGATAAGGAACAACATAAATGCGTAAGGAAACAACTTTGCCCATTTTGGGGGGTTTTCAAGAGGTATGATCGGCTTCTTTAATAGAGAAGCAAAAAACTGGTCCATCCATCCAAAGAAACATATCCAGCCACACCACCCTCTTCCCAGGATAAGTACAAGACCGAGCCACATAAAGAGAACGGCAAATAGCGATGTGACTGGGGATGGGAAGACCATTTTTCCCTCGGTAAAGTATGGTACCGCTACGAACGGGATGGTGATCGGACAGATGGGAACGCTATTACTGTTCAGGGCCTGATTGGTCAGCAGAATGCTGCCCCTTTGCACTTCATGTTCCAGACTAAGCGCGATGGTGAAAATTAAACCATCTATTCCAATAAAAGTTACCATGCGGAGAAGGTTGACTCTTCCAGTCGACAGGATGAAAAAAGTCAGTGCTGTACCTATTATGACAATAAATGCGGTGACTGCCAGGCGAGCTGAAGAAGAGTCTCCCCTTCCTACAAGAAAATATAAGATTAAACCAGTGATAACTGCCGCAGTAAAACTGACCGCAAAAGAATACTTTAAACGGTCTGTGCCGCATCGTGCTCCTTTACTCTCACTTTTGTTTGATTGAAACACTTGCTTACCTCGTCTGGCGCCAAAAAGCTAGGCCTGCTCAATAATAAGAATATTTTTCTCTTAAAATTATTTTTTCTATCAGTTATATAAAAGCTTGTCGAAATTTTTTGATATGAAATTCTGACCATTTAAACGCCAGCCATATGTTAATATTATTGTTTTCTGAGACTTTACAAACTGACGGACTTAAAAATTAATAAGTTAATGTTTACTCAGAAAATTCACAGACTTGCGCTTTGAATCTCATTTTCACATGACAATGATAGAGAGTTTCTGAATCAGGTAATTTAAGAAAAGAGCACAGTAAAAAAAACATATCCTGTAATTATTCAATATTTGTGTTTCAGTTTACAAAAAACACATATGATATTATATGATATTCTTTGAATAATATGCACAACCAATGAAAGTGCTTGCAGATGGCAGTATTTTCATGCTAATTTTCATGCTAATATAGTCTAGCTCCTATATAGATTTAGAAGCTGAAAAACGGGAAGCTAAGAGAACGAAAATTTAAAAAAACGAGCATGAAATTCATTGAATTACATGCACAAAAATATGAAAGTTATTTCAAGCATTTTCATGTCAGATAAAACTTTGTAAGATTTCATCGCTGATAATCACTGCTCTGAGCTGGGAATCATTTTATATCCCTCCCCCGCGGGCATAAGTATTGCCAGGATAATATACAGGACAATACCAATTCCTCCTTGCAGAGCTAGGGCTGCAAAAGCAAGCCTTATAAAGGTAGGGTCAATGTCAAAGTATTCACCCAACCCTCCACAAACTCCGAAGAGCATACGTTCTTTCTTGCTTTTAGTCAGACGCTTTTTCATAGTGTAAGCAGTGCGCTTTTCTTCCTTAGCTTCTTCTTTAGCTTCTTCCTTAGCTTCTTCTTTAGCTTCTTCCTTAGCTTCTTCTTTAGCTTTTTCCCCGGCTTCCTTTGCTTCTTCTCTGACTTTCTCTTCAGCCCCTCTAGCGGCTTCCTCTTCTTTTTTCTCCTCAGGTTCTATAACGACGCTCTCTTGCATATCTATAGGCTTTGTCCAGGATTTCTCAGTATAGCCGGTTTCAAGTTCTCCTGGAGCCTTGAATTCACTTTCTTTCGGGATTATTTTCTCTTCGGATCTGGGGTTTCCTTGTTTTTCTTTTTCTTCCATATCTCTTTCAGGTTTTGCCCAGGATTCCTCGGTATAGCCAGTTTCAAGTTCCCCTTCAGGTTTGAATTCGCTTTTTTTCGGCTCTTCTCTTTCCAGGGGTGCAGCACTTCCGCTGATTTCCTCTTCGTTTTTTCCCTCAGGTCTCGCACATGGTTCCTCTTCAGATTTGGCTTTAGGTACCCCTGGCACTTCAAAAAAGTATCCTTTAGTTACTTTTTTTTCTTGAGATTCGGGATTTTCCTGCATATAGATTATTCTATTTGTGAGGATTTATATTATTCTGGTACCTTTTCCATCCCCTTCACTATTTTCATGTTTCCTTCTTCTGGCATCTTCTACTTTAGTGGCATTCCGAGCAGCCGCATTCTTTTTCGTTTCGAAAAATTCCATATACCATCAAGGGGAGAAGGATAAACGCAAAACCCAACTTCAGGTCTTCGGGGAGCAGTTCTTTTGCAGTCCCCACAGTTGCTATCGCACTGATCCCGAGTTTTAGATAAAACCAGTCCAGAAGGAAACCTGCCCCAAGAGCGCAGAGAGAAATCATCCCAAGATACAGAGCTGCCGAACGTTTTCCAAGAAAGCGGGCGACCATCGTGATAGTTGCTACATTGGTTGCTGGCCCTGCGAGGAGAAAAACAAAAGCAGTGCCTGGACTCATGCCCTTGGCTATAAGACTTGCGGCAAGAGGGGTAGAAGCTGTAGCGCAGATATAAAGAGGAATTCCCACAATGAGCATGACCAGCATTGATGCAAAGCCTCCTCCCAGATAATTCTGGATAAGGCTATCGGGAACTGCATAGGAAATTATTCCTGCAAAAAAGATTCCGATGATCATCCATTTGGAAATCTCGGCTGGCAGCTCGATATAAGCATATTTTATTCCTTTAATCAACCTGGCTTTTACCGATTCTTTATTATTTCTATCTTTTCCGGATTCTTTATCTTTCCCTTCTTTTCTCGATTCTTTTTCTTCGGACCCACATTTCCCACAGCCGCATGAAGAGCCCTCTTTCTGGAAGTCTGAGGTTACCAGGGCAAGTTTTCGGACATTTTCAGATTTATTATTGATTTCCAGAGGCTTTGCTCCTGAGGACATTACTTCCATAGCCTCAGTTGTAGTGCTTACATACTCGTTTTCTCCGTTACCTGAATCTGCTGGCTTATGGCAACTACATGAGGAAGAGCTGCATGTTTTTTCCTGTAAGGGAGCTCCAATCAAGGTCGAGACTGCAAGAACTCCTGCTTTTTTCCCAGGATTTTCCTGTTTTTGGATTTCCTGTTTTTGGATTTCCTGTTTTTGGATTTCCTGTTTTTGGATTTCCTGTTTTTTGATGTTCTTCTTTTCCAGATGTTCCCCTATCAAAAAATTATCTGCAAGCCCTGTAAGAACAGCAGTAACGAGAGCAGCAAGTGGGCGGAAAACTGCCATCAGGGGGTCCATAAGAGCATAAGTAACCGCTATCGAGTCAACTCCTGTTTCGGGAGTTGAGATCAGAAAAGAAAGGGTTGCTCCCCGATTAGCTCCCCTTTTTCGGATCGACATCGCGGCAGGGATCACTCCGCAGGAGCAGAGAGGTAGGGGAAGACCTGCAAGGGCGGCATTGATAACAGAGCGAATTTTTCCCGCCGATGCTCCAAGGTATTCCACAATCTTCTGGTCAGGCACCAGGATATTCAGAAGACCTGCAATACCCAGGCCGAAAATAAGATAGGGAGCCATTTCTACGAAGGTTTTCCAGGATTCCAGAAGAATCCCTGAAAAAAAGACCAGAAGAGTGTTTAGAAATTCGAAGTTCATGCTTTTTCCTCCACATGTTCAAGGCACATTTCAATTAGCGTGCGGACATGCTCGTCTGCAATATAATAAATCGTAAATTTTCCCTCCCTTCTGACCCGAACAAGGTCAAGCTGCCTTAGGGTGCGAAGCCCATGAGAGACTGCAGATTGAGTGACACTAAGCGCCTGTTCAAGTTCACAGACGCACATCTCTTTTTGCTTTAGTAAAAAAAGGATCTTAAGGCGTGTATCGGACTGGAGCGCCTGAAAAACCGCAGCCATCCGCGTGACACTTTCGGGGCCCGGAACGTTTTCTAACAGTTTTTCCAGTTGCTTTGAATCCACTCTTTCACATTTCTCTTGCATGAACATATGAACAGTTGTTCATATATTAATATCTTTTTAAGAACTGCGCCATCTAAGAAAATTGTCAGAACCTTTGTTGTATCTTAAAATCTTTCTTTATACTGTATTTAAAGAACCAAAATGAAGGTGATAATAAGTGCAAGGATAAAAAGAGCTTCCCAGTCACTTTTCTGCATGGAAAGTTCGTGTATCGAGGTCCTTTTGCTTCCCTGATAACCTCTGCTCTCCATTGCGAGGGCCAGTTCTTCAGCGTCCCTGATTACACCTCTTAGCAAGGGAATTGCGAGAGCAGGAATTGAACGGAGAGGATTTTTTACGAAATCCATTCCTCTTGCTTTCTGAGCTGCTTTTGTCCTCTCTACTCTCTCGAACAGAAGGGGAAGAAACGCTATAGAGATGTTCATCATCGTAGCAAGTTCAAAAGAGCTGATTCCCAGCCAGCGCAATGGTAAAGGCCTTAGCATCCTTTCTATGCCGCAGGTAATTGCCGATGGGTCTGTACTGGCTGTCAGGAGGGCTCCAAAAAGCAAAAGTAGTATAAATCGGGCAGCAAGTTTGAGCCCTTTTTCCAGCCCTTCCAGACTTGGCTGCAGAATCCAGTAAGAAGCAAGGGCTCTTCCATCGGTAAAAAATAGCTGTGTGAGAAAAATAAAAAATATAAACAGCATCATCGGCCTTACTGCCCTGAAAAACACTTTCATTGGCAGTCCTGAGAGTAAAGCAAGGGCAAAGAAAAAAGCGAAAAGAGCCCCTATTCCTGCAAAATTCCCTATTTTGAACGTCAGAATTCCAAGCAGCATCACGGCTGCAATTTTTGTCCTGGGGTCAAGCCTGTGGAGAATGGAAGCTCCTGGCACGTAACTGAAAACAGGTTCCTGCATATTTCCTTCGACTTTCTCCTTATAAATTCTCTTTCAGGAATTTTCCGAAGCTTCCCGTTTTAGTGAATTCCTGTTTTAGTAAATTCCTTTTTTAGTGAATTCCTTTTTTAGTGAATTCCTTTTTTAGTGAATTCCTTTTTTAGTGAATTACAGTTCATTGGTCATCGGTTAAGGATACATGTCCGTCCCCTGGCCCTCTTTTTTAACCCAATTCTTTCATTTTTTATTCAAACCATTCGTCTCTAAATCTTTCTCTGTTTACATGCGGATCTA
>Ga0268360_1002678_pt1 | contig 13054 bp, 11 predicted proteins | sample BioMet11_FD_192465 | JGI IMG/M metagenome (GOLD analysis project Ga0268360, IMG submission 192465) | Sewage microbial communities from Oakland, California, United States - Biofuel 11 (Illumina Assembly) | ecosystem: Engineered > Wastewater > Sewage > Unclassified | place: USA: California... | reverse complement strand
CGTAGTGGAGCCGTAGGTTTTGTTGGGCTGGATGTAGTAGCACTGATAGCCGGCAGCCGCCATCTCGCTGTAAGTTTTGCAGCACTCGTAGACGGAGCGGTCGACGCCCAGCGCGTGTTCGGCTATATCGGCTTTCTCAATCCTTGTGTACCCGGTTGACGTGAAACCGCTTTCGTCCAGGAACCGGGCCGCGCTCGGATTCAGCTTCGTCTTTTCGCATACGTCGCGGTAATCCGCGACGTAGGTGTTCTGATCCTTGACGACGAGATCGGAGATCTCGCTGTAATACTTGTCCCAGGCTTCCTTCATGACATAGCCGCCGCTGACTTTCTCGGAGCGCCAGGCCTCAAGGCAGCATTCGGCATAATAATAGCTGTACTCGTCGTAGATCGCTTTCGTGTTGCCTTCCGCGTCGTTGAAGAGATAGGTGATGCCGTCGCTGACCGTGATGACGTACTTGCGGTCGGCGGAAACATCGTCGTCCTTCGACAGCATGCTCTGAGCGGCCTGCAGGCCGGAGTGGAGGTTCGAGCCACTGTAGAGGTAGTCCTTGTCGATTGTCAGAAGGGCGGCTTCCAGCTTTTTTTTGTCAAAGGCACCGTTCTCGTCAAAGAAACCGGTGATCGTGGTTTTCCAGGTGTCAATCTTGTCCTGAGTCAGCTCTTCCAGGTCCGCATACGTCACGGCGCTGCCGCGGAAGAAGATGATGCCGATCTTGATTGTTGCCTTTGTTTTTTCCTGCGCCGCCTCAAGCTCCCCCAGGAGGGTCACCATCTGCGGCAGGGTGCTTCCCGCGCAGTCGGAAGCGTCGACGACGAACACCACGTCGGAGGTCTGGGTGGTTTCGGCGCTGGGGAGGGACAGCGTCACCGTGGTTTCGTCGCTGCTGTCGAGCGCGGTGGCCGTCTTGGATTTCGAGACCGTCCACGCCGTGGAATCGGCCCTCGCGGCCAGCGCAGTCGCCGGGAGCAGCGCCGTCACCATGACGAGCACCAGAAGCAGTGCGGTGAGCTTTACGAGCTTTTTCATCATTTCGTTCTCCTTCATTCATTCAAATTTGTGAGAGCGAAATGCTTGGCAGCGGTTCCGGCATGGCTTTCGCTTTGGCCTCTCCGCTTTGCGCGCCCGCCTTTCGCGCGGACTTGCCGTTTCATCACTTCGTCGCTGGGGTGTCCGGGGCGTTCCTGCGCCCCTTTACGTTTTGAACTGTACCACCTCCCGGTTACATATCGGTTGTACGGGTTATATTTTTTCTGCGGATTTATACGCATGTAACCGGACCCGCCCGCCGGTGAAAAGAGGGAGGCGCCCGAAAGGCGCCTCCCTGCGTCGGTATGCGGTTCAGCCGGCCGGGTTTTCCCGCGCGGAGAGCTCCCGGGGCTCAAGCTGGCGGAGACTGAAAACGATCTGCGTTTTTCCGCCCGGATTGCGGCGCTGGTAGGCGCGGATCACGCGCTCCACGACCATGACGCCCTTTTCGTAGGTGGTGTTCTGCAGCAGGATCTCCTGCTGGGCGATGCTCAGGCGGGAGAAGCAGTCCCCGCTGCGGAGGGAATCGCGGATCGCGCCGCGCAGCAGCTTCGACGCCCGCTCCGCCGCGCTCTTGGGCGGGATGCCGCCGTCGTCGCCGCGGATGGTCAGCAGCGCGAGGTAGGAAACGCCGCCGCTGCGCAGCTTGGTGCGCGCGTCGTAGCGGCAGATCTCCTCGAAAACGGCGGGCTCGCAGTAGAACGCGCCGTGCTCGGTGTCGCCCTCGCGGATCTTTTCGGCCACGTCGGTGACGCTGGCCTCCTCGGGCTGGCCGTCGCCCATGATCTCGCGGTAAAGGGAGGAGAATTCCGGCGAGGGGTCCACGTCGAACTGCTCCCGCAGGAGCCGGACGACCTTGTCGTAGTGGGCGAGGGCGAGGGGCCTGCGGCCCAGCTTCACCAGCGCCTCGATGAAATAGGTGTTGAGGGGCTCGTCGTAGGGGGCGATGTTCAGCGCGCTCTTGCACAGCTCCAGCGCTTCCTCGTACCGCCCGCTCTGGCGCAGGGTCCCGGCGGCGGCGTAGACGGCCCGTATGTATTTGCTGTTGTAGTATGCGGAGAGGGGCATGACCCACGTCTCCGACGAGAGGTTCGAGAGGAAATCGCCGCCGTAAAGGGCGGCGGCCTTCACGCGCAGGGCGCAGGCGTCCTTTTCGTCGCGGGCGGCGTCCGCCTGGTCGCAGTACCGCTCGAATTCGTCCACGTCCAGAAACTGGGTCCCGGCGGAAGCGTTCCAGAGGTAAGCGCCCTTGCGGCAGAGGATGAATTCCTTGCCGTCCAGCCCAAGCTCGTCCAGGATCGCGCGGGCGCGGTGCACCAGCGCCTTGAGCGCGCTCTGCGGGTTGCGGAGCTCGGCGCCGCCCCAGAGCGCCTCCATGAGCTCGCTCTGCGGGACCTCCCGGGTGCGGAAGGCGATGAGGTAGGCAAGGAAGTCCCAGAGGAGCGGGGAATTGCTGCCGGAGTCCCCGACCTCGGCGCTGCCGCCGGAGATCGAAAACCCGCCGAACATCCTGATCCGGATCTCCATCTGCCTCACACGCTCCTTTCCGGGGCAAGAGCCCATCTTCCTGCATACAATTATAACAAAGTCAATCGCGCAAATCAACCGGGAACAGCGCCGATCCGGAAAAAGAATTCCGTGGATTCCGACAAAATCCGACACGGAAAACGGGAAAATCAGGTCATTCCACAGATTTCAGCGACTCCGCCATGTTGACGGCGCGCAGGCGGAAGATCATGAAGAAGTCCACGACGGCGGCGAAGAGCAGCGTGAGCGCCAGCGCCAGCGCGAAGCTCGCCGGAAGGATCTTCACGTCGAAGCGCACCATGTCGATGCGGATGTTGCCCATGACGTAGCCGTGGAGCCAGATGCCCAGCGGCACGCCCACGGCGGCGCCCATCGCGGTGAGCACCAGGTTCTCCCGGTAGACGTAGGAGGCCGTCTCCCACGGGCGGAAGCCCAGCACCTTGATGGTGGCGATCTCCCGGATGCGCTCGGTGATGTTGATGTTCGTCAGGTCGTACAGGACGATGAAGGCCAGCGCGCCGGCGCAGAAGGTGACGAGGGCCACGATGTATTTCATGCTGCCCAGGGTGCGGTCGATGAGGGAGCGCATCTCGTCCAGCACCGTCACGGACATGACGGCGCTCTGGGCGCTCACCTGCGCCGCGGAGGCGTACGCGTCCGCGCCGGAGGGGAAGTTCACGTACGCGGCGTTGATGCCGCCGCCGAAGCCCGCCGCCGCGTCCCGCAGGGTGTCCAGCGAGACGTAGACGTAGTTGTAGATGATGTTGTGGTAGACGCCGCTCACCGTGACGGTGAGCTCGTTGAGCCCGGAGTCCCGCAGGGTGATCGTATCGCCTGCGGCGACGCCCAGGGATCTGGCGAGCCCGTCGTTGATGAGCGCGCCGCCCCGGCCGGGATAGGGGAGCGTTTCGCCGCCGGAGGCGAAGTTCATGAAGGGCGTGAGATCGGTCTCGTCCGTGCCCACGAGGGAAACGGTCTTGGCGGCGGAGCCGCTGACGGCGTCCGCCGTGGACATGGAGAGAAAGGCGCAGTCCGCCGCCGCGCCGCCGCAGCCGGAGAGGAACGCCTCCTCGTCCGCCGCGCTCAGATCGCGCCGGAAGCCGACCTGGGCGTCGTAAAGCGAGATGGAGCCGTACTGGGTGTCGGCCAGGCCGGTGATGGAGTCGTTCAGCCCGAAGCCGGTGATGAGCAGCGCCGTGCAGCCGGCGATGCCCACGATCATCATGTACATCCGCTTCCGGTAGCGGAAAATGTTGCGGGCGGAGACCTTTTTCAGGAAGCTGAAGCGGTTCCACAGGAAGGGGATGCGCTCCAGCAGGATGCGCTTTCCGGCGGGCGGCGTGCGGGGCCGGATGAGGGAGGCCGGCGCCTCGGCCAGCTCGCTGCGGCAGGAGAGCCAGGTCACGAGAAGAGAGAGCGAGACGAACGCCGCGCAGACCGCGGCGGAAAGGCCCCAGTCGAACACGAACACGATCTGCGTGAAGCCGTACATCATGTTGTACGCCTGCCAGATGATCTTCGGAAACACCAGCGCGCCCAGCCATACGCCCAGCGCGCTGCCCGCGCCGGAGGCGAGGCCGGTGTAGAGGAGATACCCCTTCATGATCTCCAGGGAAGTGTAGCCCAGGGATTTGAGGGTGCCGATCTGGGTGCGCTGTTCGTCCACCATCCGGTTCATGGTGGTGACGCACACCAGCGCGGCCACGAGGAAGAAGAAGACGGGGAACACCTTCGCCACACCCGCCACGATGTCCGAATCGCTCTCAAAACTGGCATAGCCGGTGTTGGAGGAGCGGTCGAGCACGTAGACGGACGGCTTTTCGATGGCGTCGATCTGCGACTTGGCGTCGTCCAGCTTCGCTTTGGCGTCGTCCAGCTCCTTTTTCGCGTCCGCGAACTTCGTATCCGCCTCGGCCTTCGCGTCGGCGTACTGCGCTTCGCCGTCCCGGTATTCCGCAAGGCCCGAGGCGTATTGGGCCTCGCCGTCGGCGAGAGAGCGCTCGTTTTCGCCGAGCTGCGCCTGCGCCTCGTCGAGCTTTGCCTTCGCCGATTCCAGGCGTGCCATCCCGTCGTCGTACGCCGTCTGGGAAGCGGCCAGCGTCCCGTAGGTGTCGTCCAGGGTCTGCTTCGCGGCGCCGAGCTGGGCTTTCGAGGCGTCCAGCGTCTCCCGGCTCCCGTCCAGCTGCGCCTTGGCATCGTCGAGCTGCGCGCGCAGGGCGGCGAGGGCCGCCGGCTCCGCGCCGCCGCCGAGCATCGCCTGGTACTGCGCTTCGCCGGCCTGGTACGAGGCCAGGCCTTCCTGATACTGCGCTTCGCCCGCCTCGTACCGGGCGAGGCTGTCGTTATACCGGGCCAGGCCGTCGTCGTACTGCGCCCAGCCGGAATCCAGCTTTGCCTTCGCGTCGTCCAGCGACGCCTTCGCCGCGGGGTACGACGATTCGTACTCCGCCCGGGACGCGGCGAGCTGCGCCTTGGCGTCCTCCAGCTGCGCCCGGCCGGCGTCCAGCGTCTTCCGGCTCTCGTCCAGCTGCGCCTTGGCGTCGTCGAGCTGCGCGCGGGTCGAGGCCAGCTTTTCGTCCGCCTCGGCCTTCTGCGCCTCGTAGTCCGCCAGGCCGTCGTTATACTTCGCCAGGGCGTCGTCGTATTTTCCCGTTGCCTCGTCCACGAGGCTGTTGTAGCGGATGTCGGCGCGGGCGTCCGCCGCGTCGGTGACGGCGCCGCGGGCGGCGTCGATCTCGCTTTTGTACTCGTCGGAGTAGACGAATCCGTCCCCGGAAAGGCGGAGGTAGATGTCGGTATAGCAGTCCGCGTCCAGCCCGCCCCCGCCGATGTAGACGAAGCCGCTGACGGAGCCGCTGCCGAGCGACGTGGTGCCGCGGACGAAGTTGATGTAGAGCGGGCTGTTCACCAGCCCGACTACGGTGTATTCCTTCCGGGTGAAGAGCGCCGCCGTGTCGTCCGGGTTTTCGGAGGAGACGGCGATCACGCTGCCCGGCGCGATGTTCTGGAAGTGCATGGCGTCCAGGACGCATTCCCCGGCGTTTTCGGGGAGGCGGCCCGAGCGCAGCTTCAGCGTGTTGAGCGCGGAGGGCATGGAGTGCACCTTCACCGCGGCGTCGCTGCCGTCGGGCAGGGTGATGAGCGCGTCCGTCTGGACGGCGCCCTCCGCCGCCTCCACGCCGGGAAGCGTGCGGAAATAAGCCGCGTCGTCCTCCGTGAGCCCCAGGGTGGAGACGATGCGGTAGTCGAAGAAGGCGTTGTCCCGGCTGTAATCCTCCAGCGTCTGCAGCATGGCCGTTTTCGTGACCCGCAGGCCGTCCAGGAAGCCCGCGCCCAGCATCACGATGCAGAGGATGGAGAGAAAGCGGCCCATGCTGCGGCCGATCTCCCGGAGGGTGATCTTCCGCAGCGCCCGCTTGGCCCGCCGCGTCACCATTCGATCTGCTCCACCGGGGCGGGGCTGTCGTTCGTGCGGACGCTGCCGACGGCGCCGTTGCGGATGGTGACCACCCGGTCGGCCATGGCCGTGAGCGCGCTGTTGTGGGTGATGATGATGACCGTGACGCCGCTCTGGCGCGCCGTGTTCTGCAAAAGCGCCAGGATCTGCTTGCCGGTGCCGTAATCCAGCGCGCCGGTGGGCTCGTCGCACAGCAGGATCTTCGGCCGCTTGGCCAGCGCGCGGGCGATGGCCACGCGCTGCTGCTCGCCGCCGGAAAGCTGGCCGGGGAAATTGTTCATGCGCTGGCCCAGGCCGACCTCCTCCAGCACCTGCCGCGCGTCCAGCGGATCCCGGGAGATCTGGTTGGCCAGCTCCACGTTCTCCAGCGCCGTCAGGTTGGGGACGAGGTTGTAGAACTGGAAGACGAAGCCCACGTCGAACCGGCGGTAGTTCGTCAGCTGCCGCCGGGAGAAGGAGGACACCGTTTCCCCGTCCAGCTCCACCGTGCCGGAGGTGAGGGTGTCCATCCCGCCCAGAATGTTGAGGAGCGTGGTCTTCCCGGCGCCGGAGGGACCCACGATGACGCAGATCTCCCCCTTTTCCACCTGGAAGGTCACGCCGCGCAGCGCCTCGATGCGCACCTCGCCCATGGAATAGACCTTTTTCACGTTTTCAAACCGGACGAAACTCAAGAAGATCACCCGCAAAATCACAGATTGAGGCATTGTTTCAATATAGTATGTTACCGCGGGGCAAAAATCAAGGCGGAATCTGGAAACATCCTGTGAACGCCCGGCTTTGACGGCGCGTGCGGCGGGTGGTATACTCGCCTCAGAGACAAAAAGCGCCGCCTGCGGGCGGCCGGAGGTTATTATGTGGAATTACGTCTGGCCCATCGCCCTGGTCGTGGCGGCCAATACGGTGTACAACGTCTGCGCGAAGTCCACGCCGAAGGGCGCGGATCCCTTCGCCTCCCTCACGGTGACCTACCTCACGGCGGCGGCGCTGTCGCTGGCCCTCTTTTTCGCCACGGGGCGGCAGAAGAACCTGGCCGCAGCCCTGACGAAGACGAACTGGACGGCGCCGGCCTTCGGCGCGGCCGTCGTCGCCCTGGAGTACGGCTACATCAACATTTACAGGGCGGGCTGGAAGGTGAGCCAGGGCTCGCTCGTGGCGAACATCAGCCTGGCCTGCGTGCTGCTGGCCGTGGGGCTGCTGTTTTACAAGGAGACCGTCACCGCGCGGCAGGCCGCGGGGATGGCGGCCTGCGTCCTGGGGCTTTTCCTCATCGGCGGCTGAGCTCAGGGCGCGAGGAATTCCAGGACGGCGGCGTTGAACGCGCCGGCGTTTTCCGCGGCGACGCCGTGGCCGCCCGGCAGGAAGCGCAGCCGCGCGCCGGGGATGGCCGCCGCGATGCGGCGGGTGTGGGACGCGCGGATCACGTCCCGCGTCCCGGCCAGCACCAGCGTCGGCGCCGAGAGCCGGGACAGCTCCGCTTCGCTGATCCGGGGCTCCCGCGCCATGAGCGAGAGCCGTTCCTTTTCCGCCCTCGCCAGGGATGAGACGGGCGCGGCGGCGGAGGCGAGGGCATAGCCCGCGCCCACCGCAAGGCGGAGGGGCAGCGCCATGCCCGAGGGGCGCAGGTTCGCCCCGTCCAGAACGAGCTTTCTGACCCGCTCCGGCTGCCGCAGGGCGAAGAGCAGCGCGATGTTTCCGCCGTCGGAGCAGCCCAGCAGGTTCGTTTGCCCGATGCCCCGCGCGTCCAGGAAGTCCCGCAGGTCCTGGGCGAACTGCTCCAGGGTGAAGGGCGCGCTCCCCCGGGGGGAGGCGCCGTGGCCGCGGGTGTCCACCGCCAGGACGCGGAAGCGCGCCGCGAGAGCGGCGATCTGATTTTTGAAAAAGGCCGAGCTTCTCCCGTTGCCGTGGAGCAGGATCAGCGGCTCGCCGGAGCCGCGCTCGGTATAGTGAAGTTCGATATCCATCGGAGCCTCCGGAGACCGCGGAAGTGTCCCGGCCGCAAGGCCGGAGCGGAAGGAAGGGCCATGGTCAAAACAGGGGAAAAGCGCCGCGCCGGGATCTTCCTGGCCCTCGCGCTGCTGTGCGCGCTGGCGGCGTATCTGGCGCTGCGCGCGCCCCAAAGGAGCTATTCGAACGCCGACTTCGGCATTGAGACCTATAAAAGCCCGGCGGATGCGGACGGCGACGGCACGGACGACCAGACGGATCTGCTGGAGAGCGCCCGGGCCTATGTCGCCACCGCGCCGAAGTACAAGAGCGCCTACTACGACGGCGGCTGGCCGGACGACGGGTGCGGGGTCTGCACCGACGTGGTGGCCTGCGCCATGCGCGGCGCGGGCTACGACCTGCGCGCCCTGGTGGACGCGGATATCCGCTCCGACCCGGACGCTTACGGGATCTCGGCGCCCGACAGCAACATCGACTACCGGCGCGTGCGGAACCTGGCGGTCTATTTCGCCCGGCACGCGGAGAAGCTCACGGACGACGTGAGCGACATCGCCGAATGGCAGGGCGGGGACATCGTGGTCTTCGCCGGACACATCGCCGTGGTGTCCGACCTGCGCAACAGAAAGGGCGCGGCGTACATCATCCACCACGCGAACCCGGCCCAGACCCGCTACGAGGAGGACGCCCTCGTCCGCTGCGGAAAGGTGGAAGGGCACTACCGCATCGGTTAGAAGAGGCGGGAAAGCAGGATCGCCAGCGCGATGATGACCAGCGCGGCGGAAAGATAGACCAGCGCGCGCAGAAGCTTCTGGGACATATCGGCACCTCCCGGCGGAGCGTCTCCGCCCGCCTCATTTTAGCCCGTCCCGGGCGCGAAAGCAAGCGTTCCCGGCTCCTGCCCACCGGTTGGGCGTCCCGCCCGATTTTCAACAAGATATATTGTTGCAGAATTTCCCTTTCAATGTTATAATTACAGCCTGAATAAAATGTGAACATTTTCTTAAGCAATATGAAAAGTATTCACCCGTGGCATACTAGAACCGCGGAGCCTGCAAAAGAAGTATGGGAAGGTGAGTCCTCTGACAAAGTATGTCATTCGCGGCGGAAAGCCGCTTCACGGAGAGATCGAGATCAGCGGCGCGAAGAACGCCGCCGTTGCCATTATTCCCGCCGCCCTCATGGTGGACGGCGTCTGCCGCATTGAGAACATTCCCCAGATCTCCGACGTGACGATGCTCCTGGGCATCCTGCGCCGCATGGGCGCGTCGGTCCGCACGGTGGACAAGCACACCATGGACATCGACTGCACCGGCATCCGCGATCCGCGGGCCGACTTCGATATCATGCGCCGGATCCGGGCTTCCTATTATCTCATCGGCGCGATGCTGGGCAAGTTCGGCAGCGCCGTGGTGGCCATGCCCGGCGGCTGCAATTTCGGCGGCGTGCGGCCCATCGACCAGCACGTGAAGGGCTTCCGCGCCATGGGCGCGGAGGTGGACGTGAAAAACGGCCTCGTCTGCGCCAGCGTCGACTCCGGCAGGATGCGCGGGGCGGACATTTATCTGGACGTGGTCTCCGTGGGCGCGACCATCAACCTGATGCTGGCCGCCGTCCTGGCGGACGGCGTCACCGTCATCGAGAACGCCGCGCGGGAGCCGCACATCGTGGACGTGGCGAACTTTCTTAACTCCATGGGGGCCGACGTGCGCGGCGCGGGCACCAACGTCATCAAGGTGCGCGGCGTGGAGCGGCTCTCCGGCGGCTCCTACTCCATTATCCCCGACCAGATCGAGGCGGGGACCTATATGGCGGCCGCGGCCGGCGCCGGCGGCGAGCTGCTCATCCGCAACATCATCCCCAAGCATATGAACTGCATCTCCGGCAAGCTGGAGGAGATGGGCGTGACCATCGACGAAGGGGAGGACTGCCTCCTGGTCCGCCGCATGGGGCCGCTCCATCACGCCAACGTGAAGACGCTGCCGTACCCCGGCTTCCCCACGGACATGCAGCCGCAGATATCCACCGTCCTGTGCCTTGCCGACGGGACCTCCGTCATCACCGAGGGCGTGTGGGACAACCGCTACAAATATGTGGACGAGCTGGCGAAAATGGGCGCGTCCATTCAGGTGGACGGCCGCGTGGCCGTCATCGAGGGAGTTTCCGGCCTTACCGGCGCCCCCATCAAGGCCTGCGACCTTCGGGCGGGCGCCGCGATGGTGATCGCCGGGCTCTGCGCCTCCGGCACGACGGAGATCGAGGGCGTGGAGTACATCGAGCGCGGGTATGAGGACATCGTGGAAAAGCTGCGGGGCGTGGGCGCGGACATCGTGAGCGTCGAGGTCCCGGAGCCGGAGACGGAGATCCCCGAGGCGATGTGAGCGTCCGCCTTCGGCGCGGCGCTCAAACGCGTTTTTTCGTGAACAGGCGGTTTCAGAAAACGCGGGGGCTTCGGCCCCCCGTTTTTGCCCTGTGAGGTGTTTTTTTGCTGGAGATCGAGCTTGTCTGCGTCGGCAGGATCAAGGAGCGGTACTATGCCGAGGCGGCCGCGGAGTACATAAAGCGGCTGGGCGCCTGGTGCCGCGTCCATGTGACGGAGCTGCCGGAGGCCAGGCGGGACGGAGATTCCCCCGCGGCCACGGCCGCCGCCCTCCGGAAGGAGGCGGACGCCGTGCGCGCCGCGGTGCCCAAGGGCGCCGCCCTGGCGGCGCTGTGCGTCGAGGGGAAGGAGTATTCCTCGGAGGAGCTGTCCGTTCAGCTGGAAAAGCTGGCCTCGGGCGGCGTCTCCCGCCTGTGCTTCCTGATCGGCGGCTCGGACGGGCTGGACGAATCGCTCAAGCGTGAGGCGCGGCTGCGCATCTCGATGTCGCGCATGACCTTTCCCCATCACCTGGCCCGGGTGATGCTGCTGGAGCAGCTTTACAGGGCGCTGTCCATTGCCGCGGGAGGCAAATACAACAAATAGGAGGAGAGCCGATGAAAGACTGGAGTATTACCCCGGACAAAAAACCGGAATGGCCGCTCGGCGGGGATGGTGAGAAGATCGCGCCCGCGTTTCTGGAACGCAAATGCGGCAGCAGGTTCGACCTGGACATGGAGATCGGCCTTCTCGCCGCATACGGGATCCCCGTCGTCTGTTCGTATCCGAACGGCGGCGAGTTCTCGGAGCTGATCCTCGGCTACCCGGTGAGCGGCGCGGATCTCTACGTCCCCGAGACGCTGCTCGAGGACGCGCGCAACATTCTCAGCTGCGACCTGGCGGAAGAGGAGCCGGAGGCTGTCCGGCCGCCCGACGAGCCGGAAAAGGAGGACGGAGACGTATGACGGATCCCAGAGCTGAATATGAAAAGTGGGTGTCGAGCCCGTATCTTACGGAAGAGGACAAGGCGGAGCTCCGCTCCGTCGCAGGCGACGAAAAGGAGATCGAGAGCCGTTTCTGCGGCCTTCTGACCTTCGGCACGGCGGGGCTGCGCGGCATTATGGGCATGGGCACGAACCGGATGAACGTCTATGTGATCCGGCACACGACTCAGGCCTTCGCCGAGGTGATCCTGGCCGCCGGCGGCACCGCCGCTTCGGACGGCGTGGCGATCTGCTACGACTGCCGCAACCACAGCGCGGAGTTCGCCCGCGAGGCCGCGCGGGTCATGGCGGCGAACGGGATCCGCGTGCGCATCTTTTCGGGGATGCGGCCCACGCCGGAGCTCAGCTTCGCCATCCGCGAATACGGCTGCACGGCGGGCATCAACATCACCGCCAGCCACAACCCGAAAGAGTATAACGGCTACAAGGTCTACTGGTCCGACGGGGCGCAGCTCCCGCCGGAGCACGCCGCCGCCATCGCCAGAAAGATGGCGGAGCTGGACGTTTTCACCTCCGTGAAGCTCACGGATTACGACGGCGCGGCCGACCGCGGGCGCATCACCGCCATGGGCGGCGAGACGGACGAGCGGTTTCTGGGGAACGTCATGGCCCAGGCCAACGACCCGGCCATGGTGAAGCGCGCCGCGGACACGTTCAAAATGGTCTACACGCCCTTCCACGGCACCGGGCGGGAGCTCATTCCCGAGGCGCTGCGGCGTCTCGGCCTGACCCGGGTGTACTGCGTGCCCGAGCAGATGGTGCCGGACGGAAACTTCCCCACCGTCAAGTCCCCGAACCCGGAGAATCCGGAGGGCTTCGCTCTCGCCCAGGCGCTGGCCGACAAGGTGGGCGCGGACTTCATCCTCGGCTCCGACCCGGACGCCGACCGCGTGGGCGTCATGGCCCGGGGCGGGGACGGGAAGTTCGCCGTGCTCACCGGCAACCAGACGGGCGTGCTGCTGCTGGACTACCTGATCGGCGCGAAGCGCCGCCGCGGCACGATGCCCAGGAATCCGGCGGTGGTGAAGTCCATCGTCACCACGGAGATGGCCCGCGCCGTGGCGGAGAAGAACGGCGTCGCCTGCTACGACACCTTCACAGGCTTCAAGTTCATCGCCGAGAAGAAGAACCGGCTGGAGGCCTCCGGCGAGGGGAACGTCATCTTCTCTTACGAGGAGTCCTACGGCTACATGATCGGCGACTATGTGCGCGACAAGGACGCCGTCACCGCGTCCCTGCTCCTTTCCGAGATGGCGGCGTGGTACGCGCAGCGGGGAATGACCCTGCTGGACGCCATGGCCGAGATGTATGAAAAGTACGGCGACTACGGCGAGAAGACCGTCAACCTGGTGATGCCGGGGCTGGACGGCGCGGCGCGGATGAAGGCGCTGATGGCCGGGCTGCGCAGCACGCCTCCGGCTCAGATCGCGGGGGGAGCCGTGCGGCTGGTGCGGGATTATCTCCCCGGCACGGAAAGGGACGCCGCCGCCGGCGCGGTGCGCCATATGGAGCTCTCGGGCTCCGACGTGCTCTCCTTCGTCCTGGAGGACGGGACGGTGGTCGTGGTGCGCCCGTCCGGCACGGAACCGAAGGTCAAGGTCTACGTCCTTGCCTGCGGCGCGTCCCGGGAAGCCTGCGCCGCGAAGGTGGAGCGCTGCTCCGCCTGGGCGGACGGCCTTGCGAAGGAATAACGGCTGAGAAAGAGCCTGCCGCAGGCGGCGCGCCGCCTACGGC
>Ga0268360_1002675_pt1 | contig 13060 bp, 14 predicted proteins | sample BioMet11_FD_192465 | JGI IMG/M metagenome (GOLD analysis project Ga0268360, IMG submission 192465) | Sewage microbial communities from Oakland, California, United States - Biofuel 11 (Illumina Assembly) | ecosystem: Engineered > Wastewater > Sewage > Unclassified | place: USA: California... | reverse complement strand
TTGAAGCAGAGAAAAAATATCTTCCGGACAATGCATTTTATATCTTTGTAAATGCCGATAGTCCAAGAGCTTTACCCGCAGACGAACTTAAAGGGCGAATGTTCTCAATGGGATTTAAAGGAGAGTGTGCCGGCAGTGCAAATAAAGGTACTGTTGGAAGTATTATTGACGGAATAGAAATGGCAAAGCAAATTGCCGCAAAAGAAGATTTCATCTTTATCGGCGGCAGTTCCTATGTTGTTGCAGAGGTGCTTGAATATTTCCAAAAATAATTTTGCACTGTTGTAAAAAAGTTTTACATTTGCAGCCCAATTAGGCCGTAGTGGCCGTGATTCGGGAGCATAGCTCAGTTGGTTTAGAGCATCTGCCTTACAAGCAGAGGGTCATAGGTTCGACTCCTATTGCTCCCACAAAAAAAGAGACGCAAAATTCAGCGTCTCTTTTTTTGTTTATACATCTGTGCCATAAAAAACATAGCCTTGCCTTCTATTGATCCGGAGGATAAGGTGCAAGTAAACCTATCTATGAATAAAAATTAATATCTTTACGAACATACAGTTCGTTAATATATAGTATGTTTGCATCATAAAACAAGCAAAATGCAGGACAACAATGATATAACAGACTATATGAACATGATTTATATTATTAACCAAAACCTGGTTCTTATAATGAACGGCAAGTTTATATTTGTGTCAAATGCCTGTTTTGTAAGAACTGAAAATAGAAGGAGAGAATATGCCAGCGAATAAAAATGCAGTAATAAGATACTGGTATTTAGATGAGCTTCTTGCCGATGCTTACCATTACTATTCTACTAAAGATATATGTTTAAAAGTTAATAATCATTTAGAAGAAGATGGTTTTGAGACGGTTAGCCAACGAGCAATAGAAAAGGATATTGTTTATCTTCAAGAAGCCCCGTTTTCTGCTGATATTGAAAGATTTATTTATGAAGGTAAAAAATGCGTCAGATATAAGGATCCAATGTTTTCAATATTTACAAAGAAGCTATCTGACGATGAGAAGAATCTTCTAAGAGAAACGCTTAGTACGATTGGTCAGTTTGATGGACTTGATAATTTTGAATGGCTGGATAAACTTAAGACAAAGTTGGGGGTTGAATCAGGTCAAAAAATAATTAGTTTCAGTTCAAACCCATATCTAAAAAATTCGGATTTATTGGGCCGTCTTTTTACCGCCATTTCAAATCAACAAGTTCTTGAATTAAAATATCACACATTTGATGATAATACCGTCAAGAGTATAATACTTCATCCGTACCTGCTTAAGCAATATAATAACAGGTGGTTTCTTATAGGGGCGGCATATAATGACGGCTTTATATTAAATTTTGCTCTCGACAGAATAAACAGTATTGAACCCAAACCGATTTTAAAGTATAAAGCATGCAAAAAAGATATTCTGGAAAGATTTGAAGATATTGTCGGCGTTACTTTGCTGCCCCGGAAAAAAGTTGAAGACATTCTTCTCTGGGTGTCCAATGATGAGTTTAATTATATTGATACTAAACCCATTCATGCGTCTCAAACGGTGATCAAAGGTAATAATGATCAGAAACTCAAAAAGAAATATCATATTAAGGATGGTCATTTTATCAGGCTTAACTGCATTGTTAATCATGAACTGATTCAGACGCTATCTGTTTATTATGAGGGCATTGTCGTTCTTAAGCCTAAGTCAATTGGAGATGAACTCATTAAGCACTGCAAACAAATAATTAATAGGTATTCATCTTTACGAAAATAGACTTCGCTTGCATGATATACGTTTGCACAACTAAACTAAACTACGATATGAAAAATACAATTAATAAGTGCATTGAAAATAGGGGCGATGATTTTTAAAATGATAATTATGATTCTTTGGATGAACTTAAAACCAGTGAAAAGTATAATGACTTACATGCCCAAGGTGTGGGATATGATAACTTCACTATAGACGAGTTATTTGACGGAGATCCTGATAATTATTGGAATATTGATTGAAATAATTTAGTAACTTCGCAAAGGTTTAACGTCATAGTATCATCAGATCCTTCAATAAATTTTAACGATTCAAACATTTTATTAAACACACTTTATCAATGAATACTAGATACACTATTAAAAATTTTAGAGTTTTCAATTCAGAAGGGGCGACGTTTGAATTGGCTCCGGTCACTATTTTGACTGGTCCCAACGGATCTGGCAAAAGTTCGTTGGTGAAGTCTATGGTTCTTCTTGAGAGTTATTTGGAAGGCATTAGAGAAGATATTAAATACGGAAGGGCAATAGACCTAAATAAATATAAACTAGATTTTTCGAAGCGCCCTAATAGTCTTCTCGGAAATTTTTTCCGCGTAACCAATACTAAAACAAAAGATAGCCCGATTGTTTTTGAATATGAAGTTCATTCAAAAATGCTGGGTGAGAATGTTAAAGTGTCTCTTACTTTTTCTATTGATACGGTTTTGAATGATGGCGGTTTGTCTAATGTGAGTTTTTATAAATCTGATGGAAGTTTGATATTTAGCTCCGATAGGGTATCAGGTACATCTTATAATTTTAATTTAATCGTTAATAATTTCATTCGATTCACTTATGGGAAATGTCTGGTTAAAACTATTCGAGAATATGAGAATGGTTCTATGTTTGGACAAGTTTCAGAAAAAGAGTTGGAGGATATAAGTGAGTTAATCAAAATTCACAGATCTGATTTTGAATCAAAATTTGGAAAAAATTCTTTTATTGATATAATCTCTCATATCAATGTTGATCATCTTTCTCAAACCTCTGATTTAAGTCATGTAGACTCGAAGAAAGAAATGAAACTTATATCAACTCTATCTGAAAAGAAAACTCTATTCTACATTCCTATAATGGATTCCATTGGAAAATGTGATTGCAGTAGTTTAAAAGGCATGATACAGCAATTCGCTAAAAGCAGTTATCATAATGACATCTTAGTGAGTTTTTTTATTGACAGGATAGTTGCTGACTTTAAGAAGACTAAATGCACAAATTTTTCAGCATATTTTTTAAAAAAGGAGTCGGAATTTCTACTCAATACAAAGAAAAGTAAAATGGATCCCAATATGTATTTTGGCTTTTTATCCCGGTCAATTAGTGATGTTTCATTTCAGACACAACAATTAGATCCAGACGCAATGCTCGAGGATATTTTATTAGATGAAAATGAAATAAATGGAATGAAACTCTCACACCAAAAAGAGATTTCTGGAGATAGATTTATCAAAGAGTGGGAGAAGCAGAACCCGAATGTTGATTTTGAATTTATTTACAAGGTTTTAATGGACGTTAATGCTGCGGCAGGATTTCCTAGGAATTGCGATTATTATAGTTATGACGATTATTTTGGCGCATATCACCACAAATTATTATCAATTTTTGAAGATTACATTGATCAGTTTATGAAGGCCATTTTTTCAGTTGAAATTCCCAACTCGATATTTTATTTTGGGTCTTCGACTGTGGATGTACGCAAGTTTTATACTCTTGATTCCGACGATGTAACATCAAATTTACTTAATAAGTATATCGAAACAAAAAGGCTGTTTACAATAAATAATCATGATATAAAATTTAAACCTGGTGAGTTTATAAATAAATGGATAAAGATTTATGAGATTGCTGATCATGTTAATATAAATATTGATACTAATGGTTTTGGGGTTACCGTTAGTCTTTTTAGGAGCGAGGCAGATAAAAAAGGAAAATTTCTTTTTGAAGAGGGATATGGTGTAACTCAATTATTTTTCATACTCCTTCGTATTGAAATAGCCATTATGGAATCAAAACCATCATTCATTCCCAAATCTCCCTTTGAAATGCGTCTTTGTCTATCGGAAAAAGACATGAGTATTATTTATCATCCATCCATAATTGCTATTGAAGAACCGGAGGTGCATCTTCATCCAAAATTTCAGTCAAAACTAGCTGATATGTTTTTAGAGGCATATAAAAAATGGAATATACATTTTATTGTTGAAACTCATAGTGAGTATTTGATAAGAAGGACTCAGGTTCTTGTATCAGAAATGAAGTATGCAAATAATTCAGAATCAGTAGAAAAATCGCCATTTATCACGTACTATCTTCCTGTTGATGGTGATAAACCATATTCGCTGGGATATAGAAAAGATGGTAAATTTATGAAGTCATTTGGTCCTGGCTTTTTTGACGAGGCCTTAAATCAGGCATTTGGAATACTATAGGATACTATGGATATATACATTGATAAAGAGAATCTTTTGTCTTTTATAAAAGGATGTCGAAATGAGTATTATGATGATTGTTTGCGCATGTTGAAGCGTGAATTACATATTAATTTTAATTTTGAAAAATCCGTTGTAGATGAAGGAATTTTGGGTGTTTGGTTATCGTCCATACTTTCTCAAGGAAGAGGGAATAATGAAAATTCCGATAAATATCTAAATGAGAAATTTCCTCAACGTCCCATTAAATCTAATTTTCTATCATTTTTGGGAGAAGAAAAGAAGAAAAAACTAATGTCCATATACTTGATTAATGATAACGATGCTCGGGAGCTACAAGAAAAAAGAAACGTTCTTGTTGGAATATTAGGTGAGGAGGAAGCGATTTTAGAAAAGATGTTTCTTAGAAATTATTGCTATGAAAAGATTGTTAATATCCATGACGGCTTTTCTTCCTGGAATATGCTTTGCGAGTCCCTGCCATGCACAGATATTGTGCTGCAGGATAGATATTTACTACAGGGCAAGTATGGTGAGGGTAGAACTTCTGACGAGAAAGACGATATTATTTCCGAGAATGTTTCTGATATTATTAGAGCTTTTTCAAAGGATGTCAGAGGAGTAAATGTAATAATTTTCACTTGTCCCGCATATGATTGCGATAGCAATATAAATAAAATCAATAATTCTGATAGAACCGACAGGATACTTAATTTAACAAAAAACAAAATAAAGATCGATTTAAAAAAACATACACCAAAACCAAATCTGACATTTGTGATTATAAAACCAAATGAAAAACTACTTCATGACAGATTTATTATAACTAATTATAGAATCGTGAGTTCAGGAGATTCCTTTACTATGTTTGCCACAAATGATAAAAAACTAAAATCCAATGGAACAGCGCTAAGATTGTGTAGTTTAGCGGACAGACAGAATTATGAACTGTCACAAAGCGTTCTTAATAATCTTCAAAATATAGTTGACAATGGTGGTGCGGAGATAAAGGTTATAGGAGACAAAAAATCTAATTTTATTAAATTATAATTAATCTCAATGTATAAGTTTGGGAAATGAAATGCAAATATTATTTACTCAACTAGGATGCCCTACTCAAAATAGTTATATCGAACGCTTTAACGGAACATATAGAAGAGCAATTCTTGATGCTTATATTTTCAGGACCATCAACTAAGTAAGAGAAATGACTGACGAGTGGACTTTTTATTACAACAACGAACGTCCTCATGAAACATTGAACAATATGGTTCCAATGGAGTACAGAACACGGAATGATACGAAAGATTGATATTCATATAAGCAAAGATAGCTGCGCCCACGAGCTCTGCAAGGCCAAGACAAGTGCCTTTCAGTCAGCCTTAAATGCCTCTCCAGCATACGCTGGTTGTGGCATCTGGAATCAATCATAAAATACAACGACTAAAAAAATAATTATATTCGAAGTCCAATTCAAAATTGTCCTAAAAAAGGGAAGCTTACACCTAACTACAATATTGTCAATGAACTTGATGGTTCTACCGAATCTGTGTTGTTTTAATTGTTAAACTTTATATAAACCGTTCGGAACTTTTATCGGGCACATATGTAGATATATAATATAAATTATTTTTGTAAAGGATTAGGTTGCAATTTTTTATTATAAATGACATATTTTTACATTATTATCTCCAGTTTGTTTGTTGTCGGAATTATCATAATTGTATTGTACATTAGGAGCGCAAGAAACAAGGCTAAGCAATTAGTATCAAAGACACAAACTAATATTAATCAAACTAAACATGATTATTTTCAGCTTGAAAAATGCCAAGATGCAATATTTCGAAAATTCAAACGAATTGGATATAAATCGCAGCGTAAAAACTTTATTAGTTTATTGAAACAAATCAAGATAGTTCTGTCTTTCCGAGATTCCAATATATTGCTTAAGCAATATGTTAAAAATAAAGATTATAGGGGAAATAGTCTCATTGATGAGATTTCAAAATATGCAGTCGTACCTTGGTCCGAACCGGAAAGAATAGAATATTTAGAACTTTCACAGAAATTCAAAGTTCAAGAACAGACAATAATAAATGAATTCATTGCTGATCTTCTAAAATATCTGGATTATTTAAATAATCATATTCAATATGTTCAATTGGATGTCAATACTATAGATTTAATTGAATCATTTTGCAAACATTATACGAATGAAGAACGCTTTAAACAATATAGGCAATTACTGATATTACTGAATAATAAAGCAACTAATGTCAAAAATGAGATAGAAAGACATGAGATGCAGATAAAATTAGAATACAAAAGGCGTGAAATTCAAGAGGAAATAAATTCTTATGTCGAACTAATAAGAGACAAAAATATTGATGCAGCAAATACCAAGGAAAAGAAGATAGAAAAGATGGTCTCCACAATAGACTGTCCTGATCAGAAATGTATTTTTGAAGAGATCAAATTTGATTACTGTAATCAGAAGAAACAGGGCATTTCCGTTTTCAAAGAAGAATGTTACGCCAACTATGATATTAATACAGTTTGTTCGCAGAATCAATACGTGTTATTGCGATATCCGTCTAGGGGAACAATAATTTGGCCACATAGAAGGGGGATTATCGCCCGGAGAGGTTATACCGAGAAATCATTTGAATCCTTGCTGAAAAGCTATATACAAGGTCAGATAGATATATTTGGAGATGTTAATCTCTTGCCACAATCAGGTTACAGACCATATGAGCCAGATATCGCAGTTATCGATGTAACCAGCGGTCATAATATTCGTATTGACATTGAAATTGATGAACCTTATGAAGCTATTACAAGGAAACCAACTCATTATATTGGTTGCGGCGATGAATATAGAGATACAAATCTTAACAACTTAGGGTGGATAGTGGTTCGTTTTTCAGAAAGACAAATTCATAATCAGTCCGTTAATTGTGTAGCATACATTGCAAGATTAATCAATAGTATAAACTCAAAATTTGTAATACCGGCAGCTATAGTTTCCATTACTGATCCCAATCCGGAAAATCAATGGACACAATTGGAAGCTCAAAAAATGGCTGGCAATAGTATCCGTGAAGAATATCTTAAACACAATTTCGGGAAAACCGAAAACATCGCATACAAACCCGAAGAAATTAATCTTAATGATTTCGAAAAACAAATACGAAATAAAGTTAAACCAACTATCATTTTAAATTCTTTCCACAAAAGGATACAGGGCATTGATAATGATTTTTCCTCAGACAATCATTTTTCATATAATATCGAAAATGCTTTCCCTCAAGATAGAGAAATACAATTTATTCTCAACCGACATATTTATATATGTAATGGCATAATATTTAAAGCAGTAAGTAATCTTATTTCTGAGCTATTCCCAGTTTTTGATTCTTTTCGTTGGGCTACGAGAAAAGCAGTAGATAGAAATATCCCAACTAAGCAAATATTAGAAGAATGGGAATGTAAAGGAGCTAAATCACGAGAAGTCGGGACATACCTTCACCAGCAAATTGAGAACTATTTCTTAGGAAAGAAAATCGAAGATAATTATCATTTCGCATATAATGGAGAATTTATTAAATGCAATGAAGATATTAGCATAAAAACTGAATATCAGTATTTTAAAAATTTTTTACAAAACAATCTAATTAGTCCCTTCCGAACAGAATGGCGAATATGTGACAAATCAAACCAAATAGCAGGTACTATTGATTGTATATGTAAGGATGGAAATAAATATAATATATACGATTGGAAAAGAAGTTCTAAGTTGTATGATAACAACCCATATGAAAACGGATTAGGCAAACTTAATCATCTTGAAAATATATCATTGAACCACTATTATTTGCAGCAGAATTTGTATAAATATATCCTTGAACACAATTATGGATTATTAGTGGATAAAATGTATTTGATCTATCTGCACAATGATTACGATGGGTATAAAAAAGTTACTGTACCTGATATGCCCGAAGAAATACAATATATTTTTCAATGGATGAATGATTAGCTAATTTTAGGCATCATCCATAATTTTGTGTAAATGAAAAATAGCGTGACCCCATCCCATTTTTAGGACCACGCATTATTAGAAAAATCAACCTTTTTCGTTTCTAATATATATCCATTTTCTGCTTCCTGTGGGGTTCGGTCTTGCAAAGAACTGTGTGGTCGGAACACGTTGTATTCTATAATATATGACTCTATTTTACCTTCCGCCTCCTGTAAAGATAAGAACCAATTCGTACTTAAGCACTCGTCCCTACAACTTCCATTAAATGATTCTATAAACGGGTTGTCTGTAGGTTTCCCTGGACGGGAAAAATCCAACGTTACTCGTGCCTTGAATTCATAACCGAATTTCCTTTTTATCAGGTTGATGGTATTATATTTTGCGAACATAGGGTTCGTCTTACAACCATACATTTGCGACAAATTTAAAACTGTAAATGTATGGCTGAAATGATTGGAACACATACTTCGATGGATATTCCCTACAGAGATAATTGTAGCGACATTATGAATGTTCTGAAGAGAGGAAATGTTAATTGGTTTAATCATTTTACTGATGAACGAAATATCGATTCCATAAGGCGTAGTGGCGGTCTATTTTCATGGCAGTATTGTATTGACAATAATATCCATATAGCCTGTCCGGGAGGTGATCCTTCATCTCAAAAATATGATCTTTGTTATTGTAACCAAGATAATATACACCTTAGTTTCTGTAATATACACCCTATGACAAGACGTCTAATAAACAAAGGATATAATTTGGTCCTGTTGAAAATATCAACTGATGTTGCACTTTTTAATGACACTCAATTTTCTAATATGAATGCGGTTGATCATTTGCATCAACAAGGTTTCGGCCTGGAATATTTGTTAAAGGTTAATTTTTTAGTAACAAAATTGCCAGGTAAAAATTGTTTTGGAATGGATCAAAAATATCATCAAGCAGAGGTGCTAGTAAGACGTTTTATTCCGGCTAAATATATTCTTAATCTTAATAACCCCGACTCCATATCTGTTAATTATTTTAATTAGTGTAGAACTATTATTTTATTATGATATACGTAGAAAACAAAAAACGAAAAATAGAAAGGATATATAAAGAGTATTCTATATCCACTATTTATGATGTAACATCAACATCTCCATCTGATGGAAAATATTTAAGTCCTTTTTATCCGCATGGAGGGATTCCAATACCATATACAGATAGAATAACAGCTTCATCCGTTGAATCTGTGTGGCAGGGGTTAAAAGTTTTTGAAAATAAAGATGTCGATTTTTGTGATTTTGATAATGTAACTATGAAACATATCAAAAGATCAATTAGAGTAAATGGTCGGCTTTTAGGTCATAGGAAAGGTGCTTATGGAACAGTTTTACTTAACTATTTTGATGCACGAATGCAGATTTATCTACCGACTTATAAATGGATGCTTGATAATATTTCAAAAGCGCATAAAGTAATCAATGATATTATTGAATCGGGCAAGACTAAAGATATTATTTTACTGGATTATAATACTAATAAAGATTTTAGGGATATATCAAAACCATTGTCTCATGCAGGACTCATAAAACTTTATATTGAGGGTAATTATCCAGATGTAAATGATTCCTATATTCCTATGTCTAACGAAGAAATCAATCAAAAACGCCTTGTTGAGAAAGCTTGCAGAAAGAAAATAAGATCAAAACGCAATTGCGTTAATCAAGGTGCTCCCTGCTTATTTGATCCTGCCAACTCAAACTATTAATATTTCATTAATATTTTATATCCTATGCGCTGTCTCAATGAGGAATTATCCACATATCATCAAAGTATTACATCTTATTATCAGGAAGAATTATATAACATGTATGCTAATTTAAGTAACAGATAATAAATGAATTCCATATTAAAAAACATAGACGATATTGTGGATCCCACAAAGAATTCCATAAATGAAAATCGTGCAAGAATTAAAGAGGCTTTTCTCAGAAAGTTGAAGAATGATATAGCTCGAATCTATTATATAACAGGAGAGCATGGAGAACCTAAATTGATATTATACTGCCATAACCATGTGTATAACAATCTATAATACAGATACTACGTATAATGAGTCGTTTAAAGCATAATATGGTTAAGTTTTGCAAGGCTTGTAAAAGTAGGCTTCCAAACTTTATTAGAAATACCTTTATATAAAAATTCTGATGAATTAAAATGGACGAGGTTAGTCAACTTCAAAAAGATATAAGGCAAAGAATTAACAAGTTAAGACATCTTGGTGTAAGTGAAGATGTTATTGAGAATATTCTTGCATCAGGGCGTACGCTTGGCAGGCTTTTGATAACTGCAGACTATCGCCTTTTACTGCCTGACAACGGCAATGCGGAAATAATTCTTACGCCGCTGCAAAGGACGATTTATCTTCTCTTTCTGAAATATCCGGACGGAATCCGATTTAAAGATCTATTTTCATATAAGGAGGAATTATATAGTATCTATTTATCTATCTGTAAAAGAGAGAATTTGTGCGGTATGACCGACAGTATTTGCGGTATTATCAATCCTATGAGTAACCGTATTAATGAAAATTGTTCCAGAATAAAGCGTGCCGTACTTAACGTACTGGATCCTCCCATTGCCGAATATTATTTTATAACAGGCGCAAAATCAAAACCTAAGAAAATATTGCTTGACAGGAGCCTGGTTAAATATGAGTAAAAACTTTTAACTTTTAATAAATCTAAAATTTAAATTATGGAAATTGTTGGAAAATTAATTCTGGGAATTGCATTGTGCGCCTTGGTTGCATTGCTAGGTAAAAATCGCAAAATTGGATATGGTCTGAGTTTCATTGCGTGCTTTTTTCTCTCACCGCTTATTGGCATTATAATAATTCTCTGTAGCAAGAAAAAAGACGCCAAGTATATTAACAATAAGGACGATACCAATAATAATATAGTAAACAATGGCTAAAGTTAAAACTTTAAGGATTTGGGGATGGATAGCATCTGTTTTGGCTGTTTTTGAGTTGATTGTAGGAATTGCGGGTGTGGCTTCAGGATATGAAGAAGATTTGGGTAGAACTTTCGGTGCTTTCTCTATGTATCTTGGTATTGCATTGATCCTGTTTGTAATGGCAAAAAGAAAAGACAAAAAAAATAAAGAAAGAGAGTAACTCAATGATAAGTCGAAATAGTGATAAAACAATTCTCTGAGAGTAAAAACTAAGCATAAAATAATGGAAACAAATAATAACATAACAACACCTCATGTTGAAAATTGCAAACCGAAGACGAATCTGGTCTTCAAGATATTTCTTATACTTGCATGGGTCTGCATTTTATCTTTAGCAACTTATGCTATAATATATTTTAAAGATTCCAAGGCACTTATTGATACCGGTTCAGGTAATACTTCTTCTGACGGTTTTGTGGACGATTCTTGTTCTGTGGACGATTCTTCTTACAAGCCGGAGCGGATAAAGTATAATGATTTATCCACAGGACAAAATAGTAAATCTGATAAAGGACTTAGTGCATCTGATAACAAAAGGATTAGTGAGCCTGATAAAAAATTTGCAGAATTTCAACAATTTGCTAAGAGTATAAAAATGGGACATCTTTCAGGTGGAAATGATTTTCCTGACCCTTATAGAGACAAGAGTTTTTGGAAACCTCAACCTGTCCCTTTAAATAGCCATACGAAATTTTATGGTTCTTCAAGACATGACACTAAGATTATTGAAAATCCTATTGATACAGATTATGCTACAACATATTACAAAGATGTCGTTGTCACTAATCCTGTTGTGTCCAATAGCAGTGCTGAAGAGGCTAAAATATCGAAAGTAACCATTGGTGACAACTATACAATTATTGAGATTGAAACGAATAATGCTGCCCCTGATGGGGGATATTTTCAGTGGTGTAATATTAACAAAAACACATACGTTAAAACCAATGGACATAAATACAAGATGATAAAAACAGAGAATATAGAAATTGCACCCAATAAGACCTATTTTCAATATTCAGGGCAAAGTATAGCATTCAAATTGTATTTTCCCAAAATTCCTAAAACCACACAGTCATTTGATTTGATAGAAAGTGCCGAAAGCGAATGGAAGTGGTATGGAATAAAATTATAATAGAATCAGATATAACGATAAATGAAGCAATTAACTTACGGGAGTCTCTTGTGTATGAGGAAAAGACAAAGAGAATAAAGAAAGAGAGCAATTCAATGATAAGTCGAAATAGTGATAAAACAATTATCTGAGAGTAAAAACTAAGTATAAAATAATGGAAACAAATAATAACATAAAAACACCTCATGTTGAAAATTACAAACCGAAGACGAATCCGGTATTCAAGATATTTCTTATATCTGCATGTGTCTGCATTTTATCTGTAGCAACTTATGCTATAATATATTATAAAGACTCCAAAGCACCTAATCAATTATGGGAGTATGGATCATCTTGTTATGATAAATCTATAATTGAAAATCCTATTGTTACAGATATAAGGCAGGAAAGGCCGGAAGATTACGAAGATGGTTTAAGAAAGACGGTGTTTATCAGTTTTCCTTCTTGTTTTGTCCTGTTATTGATAATATGGGTGATCAAAAGAGCGAGCAAAAAATAATTTTATTATGAAAAACAATTTTTTAATATTTATTGTAACCACAACAATCTTTACATCTGCGGTTGCATACAGCGTTTCGTCTTTTGCACAGAATGGTGTAAAGGTCTATCCGGTATACGGATTATCTGTCGGGAGCCGGTATAG
>Ga0268360_1002674_pt1 | contig 13067 bp, 12 predicted proteins | sample BioMet11_FD_192465 | JGI IMG/M metagenome (GOLD analysis project Ga0268360, IMG submission 192465) | Sewage microbial communities from Oakland, California, United States - Biofuel 11 (Illumina Assembly) | ecosystem: Engineered > Wastewater > Sewage > Unclassified | place: USA: California... | reverse complement strand
GCCTATCCCACGGCCTTTACCCTGGAAGCTTCCAATGACGAAAGCAACTGGACCGTCCTGCTTTCCATGACGGACTTTACCGGCATGCGCGTGGCCACGCAAAGCCCGTTCGACTACGAGGAAAGCTCCTGGTGGGATGGCGGCGTGAGCCTGTCCGACCGGCTGGATATCCCCAACGACCATGCCTATCTGGCCTATCGCCTCGTCATCACCGCCTTCAAGCCGGACATCCTTGGCCGCTACAACATTTCGGAGCTGCTCTTTTATGGAACGGCCTAATCCCAGCACCGCCCTGGTCCGTTCGGAACTGACCGACCAGGCCTGCAACGCCCTGATCGTCCCCGACCGTCAGACCGGACGCCGCGATCGACCCTCGCCCTTTGCCGGACTCGTCTGGCGCCTGGTGCCGGACCCGTCGCGCCGGAAGGAATCCCCAAGGAGGCCGCATGCGGGCGCTTGAAGCATATATTTACGACATGGAGGCCGCCCCGGACGAAGGCCTTTCCGGTGAGGGACTTGTCGTTGTGACCCTCGCGGCCGCAACCACCGGCACCTGCGGCGTCACCACGCCCGAGGTCGGCTTGTCCCTGCCGGTCCCGGTGCCGGCGGCCACGGGCGAGGCGCTGCCGGCCGGTTCCTGCACGCTGCCCCCTGGAACCGTCACGGGCGCACAAGCCGGCTGGCGGCCGGCCTGGGGCGAACCGAGCCTGGCCCTGCCCCAGGCCACGGGTGTGGGCTCCTTTTCCCTGGGCCTGGATCTTGTCCTGACCCCGCTCTTTTTCCTGGGGCAGGCCGGCGCCACCGGCCAGGCGGCACTGCCTGTGTTCGACCTTGTTACCACGAACGGCGCCATGGCGGATTGCGCCTGGCCGCTACCGGCCCCGTACGGACTTTCGGGTCTCAACCGCCGGGGAAACGTCGCTTGCGCCCTGCGTACGCCCGCCGTCACGGGCTGGGCCTGCGGTCTGGAGAATCCGACACAAGGCAGTCTGGACTCCCCGGCCGTGGTGGCCTTGCTGTGCCAGGGCAGAAGCGATCTCGGCCTGATCGCGGCTGCCTTGGCCCAGGGCGCGACCCTGGCCAGCGCCGGGGCCGACGGCCTGGCCGGCATCCTGCTTGGGACCGTGGCCGAGAACCTGGCCTCTGTGGCGGACAGCGATGACCTGTGGAGTTGCGCCCTGGGCACCTACGCCCGGGGCTCGGGCGACTGCGAGGATGGCGCCATCCTGCTCCACGCCTTGCTGCTCGCGGCCGGCATCACGGCCGACCGACTGGTCACGGTCTTCGGCCGGGTGGGCATCGACCGCCAAGGCCATGCCTGGCTGAGCTACCGCCGGGAAAGCGACGGCAACTGGGTGGCCCTGGACTGGACCAGCGGCAGCGCGAACACCGATGTCACGGCCATGCCCCCCCTTGTCGACCGGCCCTATTACGCCACGGTGGATTATGCCCTGACCGCCCAGACGTTTTTTGCGGTTCGGCAAAGCGTGGCCACGTTTTTCGCCCGGGTCTCGGCCGAGAACCTCGACCTGCCCTTGCCCGGACTCGACGGGACAGCCTCCCTGGGCCTGGCCGGCGTCGCGACCTTGCCCGCAAGTTGGCTGCGGGTCACGGCCCGAGGCGCCGGGCAAGGACACACCATCTTGCCCGGCCCGGACCTGACTGGCCGGGCCGGCCTTACAACCTTGGCCGCAGTGCTGCCCTGTCCCACCCTGACCGGTCGTACCGGTCTCACCACCGGCACCGGCCTGGCCAAGGCCGCGGTCGCCGGTCTGGCCCAAGGCGGCGCGGGACGAGCCGCGCTTGCCCCCCCCAAACCGGTGCTTGCCTGCCAGGCCCACCAGGACTTTCGGGGGCGTGGCGCTTGCGCCCTGTCCCGGACACGGCTGCGCGCCCATGGACTCGACGGCGCCTGTGCCACGGGTCGGGCCGCCTGGCCTGGCGCGCGCATCGCCGGTCTGGCCTGGCCCGGACCCTTGGCCGGCCTGGGCGTGGTCTTGCCCGATCTTGCCTCAACCGCGACCGGCCTGGGTACGGACCCCGGATACGGCCTTGGCGAACTGCCCCCTTGGACCGGGAAGGCCATGGGCGTCTCCCCGGATGCCTGCGCGGCCTTGGCCCCCTGGAACACCGTCAACCCGGAGGTGTGGTGATGGCTGTGGCTGTTTTTTCCCTGGAACTGGTCAGCGGCGCCCTGACCCTCTGGCAAGGCATGGCGCCGACAAGCCTTTGTCACCATGACGGGGCCGTGATCGCCTCGGACGGGAAGGCGCTCTACCGGCTGGCCGGCGACAGCGACGACGGCACACCCCTGACCGTGCGCGTGAGCCTGCCGGCCAGCGACGGCGGCCTGGCCGGTCCCAAGCGACTGCGGCGCGTGCGCCTGGAAGGCGTGGTCCCGAACCGGGTGGCGGTGTCCGTCCAGAGCGACACCGGCGTCTGCCTGGAAGGGACGGCAAGACCGGCCGGCCAGGACGGCTTGCCAGGCCTGGCCGTGGCGCATCTCGGCCGGGGCCTGGGCCGGATGTGGCGCCTGGATATTTGTGCCGAAGACGGCGCGGGCCTGGATATCGCGGCCATCGGCGTCGAGCAGGTCGCCCTCGACCGGAGGGATGGCTGATGTTCGAACTGTCGCGCCCCACCCCGCGCCTGCGCTTCCAGGGCGATCCCAACGAACTGGCCGAGCTGCGTCAGGCTGGGCTTCGCGAACTGGATGCCATGCGCCGGGAAAATGTGTTCGACTTGCCGGTCTATTCCCGCACGGTCCATCTGCCCACGGGAGAGCGCATCATCTGTCATCGCACCGGAATGCTGGACAGCGTCGACATCGAAGCCCGGCCCAGCGCGCGCGAGGAGACGTGGGACCGACACGGACGCTCCCGAGCGCAGGCGCCGGAAGGCAGCTTTTACGCCATTCCCGAGTGCCTGGCCCGCTACGAGGGGCTCAGCAACCTGACCAATGCCATCCCCGACGGCGATCTGGCCGGCTGGACCGTGGGCTGCGGCAACGCCGTGACCATCTGCCCTCCCGGCGAGGTCGGGTTGCCAGAATCCCAAGGTCTTGCCGAAGCCGGGCTCGACCGGGAAGTCGGCGTGTTCCGCTTGCCGGGCGGCGCCGGCTCGGGTCTGCTGTTCGGCCGGGCGCATATCCCGGACGACGCGCCTTTTTCGGTGAGCTGCCTGGTGCGCCTGAACGCCAGCCTCGACTATGACTACACCTACGACGACCGCGACATCCTCAATCCGTTGCGGCCCTATTTCCTGCAAAGCGCGGACGGCACCACCTTTACCTGGGACTGCCCCGGGGACATCTCGCCCGTGCTCGGGTTTTGTTCGCCCCACCCGCACCCGGACTGGTCCGCCACCATCACCTATCCCTGGGCACCCTGGAACGAAAACTTCAACCACAATACCGAACAGCTCGCCGGTGCCCGGCGTCTGACCGAGAGGCCCTGCCCGGAGGCGCCGTTGCTGGTCGGCGACGGCTACCGTGATGCCCTCGGCAACGACTATCCTTACCCGTACGGCTTCCTCATGGGGCTGCAGGCGGCGGGCTTGTTCGTCTACGGCGGCACCCGGCTGCTCGGAGCCAGGATCTCCAACTTCGAGACCCAGACCGGTTATGCGCCGGTCCTCACCGATGCCCTGGAACTCGGGCTCTGGCACCACGTGGTCCTGACCCACGCCGCCGACGGCACGATCCAAATCTATCTGGCCCGCGAGGACAGCCGCCAAGCCTGGACCTACGGTGGCCGCCAGCCCCTTTGCACCATGGACACGGCCTGCGCCTCCACCATGTGCGGCATCAACGCCTGGACACTCCACAACGGGACCACCGGCGCGGCCATCGGGGCGTACCGCATGAACCCGGCCATGGACGTGGCCCTGCCAAGATTTTTTTATTACGCCCTGTCCGCCTCCCAGGCCTTCCTGCTCCAACAGGAGGCCCTGGACGGCCTGTTCGTGGCCGATGACCACGAAGTCGCCCAGGGAACGGCCCAGGGCCTGACGCCCATCACCATCGAAAGGGAGACCGCATGAGCGATTCCACCGGTGCGGCCGGCATTGTCCGCAACAAATTCGACACGGCCCTCAACTACGCCAACGATGCCTGGACCTCGGCCCTGGGCTTTCTCGACAGCCTGGGCGGCGTGGCCCGGCTCGTCTATCCCGAAACCGAACTGCCCGAACTGCCGGACACGCCGACCTATCCGGCCGCGCCCCAGGCCCCGGAACTGGGTACGGTCACGGTCACGGAGCCTGACGCGCCGACGGTCCCGGACCTGTCCAGACTCAATCTTGACGGCATCGAGACCCCGCGTTTCACCGTGGCCCCGCCGGACCTTGTCCTGCCCGAAGCGCCACACTGGTCGCTGCCCGACGATCCGGGCCCGGCGCCGAACCTGCCGGACGTGGAACTTCCCGCCGAGCCGGACCTGGACCTGCCCGAGCCGCCGGTCTTCGACCCCATCGCCATCCCGGAGCTGCCCGGCCCCATCACCCCCACCTTCGAGGGGGAACGGCCGCCCATGCCGGCCCTGTCGGCTCCGGGCAACCTGTACGTGACCCCGGCCGAGCCGGCCTATGTCTCGTCCTTGCGCGAGGTGCTGACCGATCGCCTGACTGCGGACCTGACCCGAGGCGGCGTCGGCCACGGCCAAGAACTCGAAACCGAACTGTGGGCGCGCAGCCGGCGACGCCTGGAAGACGCCCTGGACGCCCGGCTGACCGAGATTGCCGCCGGATTCGCCAGCCGGGGCGCGGCGACCCTGTCCGGACCCATGGCCGCCCTGCTGCGTGCGGCCCAGCGCGACCATGCCACGGCCCTGGCAGATCATAATCTGGACCTGACATCCAAGCAGGCCGATCTGGCCGTGGCCGGCGACCGGGCCGCCATGGACCAGGCCTTGACCCTGGAAAACCAGGGCATCGAACTCTTCAACGCCGCCGCCAACCGGACCTTCGAAAGCGCCAAGACCCTGGCCCAGTTCGGCTACGAGGCCTTGAACGCCGAAGTGGCCGTCTATAACGCCCAGCTCGCCCGCTACCAGGCCGACGCATCCGTGTTCGAACTGCGCATCCGGGCCTGTCTGTCCGAGCTGGAAGCCTACAAGACCCGGCTGGAAGGCGCCCGGCTGGCCGGGGAAGTCCAAAAACGAGCCGCCGACCTCTATGTGGCCCAGCTCTCCGGGGTTTCGTCCCTGGTCGCGCTCTACAAGGCCCGCATGGAAGGCGCGGCCGCCAAATCCGCCCTGAACAGGGACCGCATCGCCGCCTACGAATCCCAGGTCCAGGCCTACGTGGCCGGGGTCAACGCCAATACGGCCAAGTTCAACGCCCATGCCGCGGCCATTGCCGGCCAGGAAGCCAAAGCCCGGGTCTATACCGAACAGGTCAAGGCCCATGCCCAGCAGGTGACTGCGGCCAAGACCGCTTCCGATCTGGCCCTGGCCGTGGCCAGCGAGGAAAACCGCGTCAAGCTGGGCACCTACCAGGCCGACGTGACCCGGTTCGAGGCGGCCGTGACCCAGGCCAAGCTCCGGGTCGAAAGCCTGCTCAAAGCCAGGGAACTGGACCTGCGCGCCTACGAGGCCGCCTTGTCCGCCCGGGAAAACGACGCGTCGCTTGTTTCCAAGGACCATGCCGCCCAGGTCGACGCCTATCTCAAGGCCGCCGAGGTCTCCATCAAGAAAGCGGACATGCTGCTGTCCAATTCCCTGGGCGAACTGCGCCTGGAAGCGGAAAAAATCCGTTCCGGCGCCCAGGTCTCGGCCCAGATGGCGGCCAGTGCCTTGAGCAGCGTCAATGCCTCGGCCCAGATCGGCTACAGCGAATCCATCGGCCAGCGCACCAACACCTCCACCTCCGAGACCACCCAGCGCTCGGTCAATACCAGCACGACACACTCCAACGGATACCGCGAAAGCTATAACCACAACTACAATTACCGCATCATCTAAACACAAAAGCCAACGTCCCCTCATTCAACCCCAACCCAGGAGTCCTCCCATGGCCGACATCGTCTACACGAGCTTCAAGCGCCGTCTCGGCGACGGCACCTTCGACATGGACGCCGACACCTTCAAATGCGCCCTGTTTTCCGCCACCCATACCCCGAACGCGGCCAACGCCGTGTTCGCCGACCTGACCGGCGAGGTTACGGGCACAGGCTACACCGCCGGCGGTGCCACCTTGACCGATGTCACCTGGTCCACTTCCGGGACCACGGCCGTGCTGGACGCCGATGACCCGTCCTGGACCTCTGCCAGTCTCACGGCCCGGTACGCGGTCATCTACAAGTCCGGCACGGCCAACGGCCTGACCAACCCCCTCGTGTGCCTGCTCGACTTCGGCTCCGACAAGGGGGTCACGGGCGGCACCTTTACCGTGAACTTCAATGACGCCGGCATCGTCATCCTGAGTTAAGCCATGGTTGTGGCCTGGAGCGACACCCTGACCGCCTGGGTCGGCGACGACACAGCCTGGCAACCCACTGCCACGGATCAAAGCATCAACACCCAGGCGGCAGGTTTTCATGCACAATCCGGCTCGGGGGCGACAAACGCAACCGCTGCCCCCAACCCGGGTGCGGCCCAGGCGGACTGCACGGTCCGCAGTGCCACGGTCACGGGCCATTGCCCCGCCACGCCCGATGCGCTAGAGGTCGCCTGCTCGACCCTGGACGGCACGGCCACCGCCCGGGTGGGTATCGGTGTCGCGCCCCTGGAAGCGCAATGGGATGTCCTGACCGCCGCGATCGTCGCACGAACGGTCGCCTCGCCCGGGGCGACCTTGTGCGCCTTGACCACGGGCCACGGCCTTGGCACACCCCGGGCCGACGCCGCAGTCGCTGTTCGCGACCTGATCCTGGACGGCCAAACCGCCTCGCCAACGGTTACCGGCATCGCCTCTCCCCAGACCGCTGTCCTGGGTCTGCGGATCGCAAGCATAGCCGATGCGACGCAAACGGCCTGGCAGTTCCTGTCCGATCTGACCACAGCGCTACGGCTGTACGCACCGGCCGTGACATCCTTGTCCCTCGCTTCCGGCTTGGCCCTGGCCTGCACCCGGCCCATGCCGCTCGCGACCCAAAGGACCTGGCGGACGCCCGTCACAACAACGCTCCGGATCGACTCCCCTCTCGCGATCCGGGCAGCATGAGGCGCAAACCATGAACACGGACATCCACGTCGGCGATACCGGTTTGGAAATTCTGGCGGATTGCCAGCAGGATATCTCCGCCGCAACCAATATTACCTTTTTCGTAAGAAAGCCTTCCGGCGCGACAACAACCTGGGCCGCAGCAAAGACGACCCTCGACGGCGAGACCCGGCAGATTCGTTACCTGACAGCGGCTGGCGATCTCAACGAGCCGGGAATATACACTATCCACCCGCACTTGACTCTCGGCGCCTGGACCGGGGTTGGGAAAGTGGGAACCTTCGAAGTCAAGGCACTCTTTTCGTAAGGAGTTGACGGCATGCTCATTGCTTCTACTTTTATTTCCAGTACCGCCTTCACGGTTGCCGGCGACCGCACCGGGGCTTTTGCAGTGGGCGTCCGGGTGCAAGCCGACTGCGGCACGGACGGCACGCTCTACGGCACGGTCACGGCATCGAGCTATGCCAGCGATACGGACCTGACCACGGTCACGTTGTCCCTGGACACGGAAAACCTCACCGCCAATTTGACCGGAGTGCTCCATGGAAATGACGTGCCGCCCTCGCTCGTGAACCATGGCCATGGCAACCAGGCCGACGGCGGCGAGTTGCCCGATTTCATCCGGCGCGACAATTCCCGGGCCTTTTCCCAGGGCTTCATCAGCGGGGAGGGTGCCTACACCGGTTTCAAGTTCACCGAGACCGGCGCGGATGTCGCTTCAAACGCCGGGAAATGGATCTTCCAGGTCGACGACGGCATGTTTTCCATGCTCACGGTGGACGATGCCGAATCGGACTTTCATTCGGCTCTGACCATCAATCGAGACGGTGCGACCCCCTCGGCCGTGACCATTGCCGCACCTTACATCGGCTTGTCCGCCGATGCGGTGGAGGCGTCCGGCAATGTTGTTCCTCCGGTCAGTAACCCAGGCAGCCTCGGCACTGCCTCCCGGCCCTGGGCCGATGTGCGCACGGACAAACTTCTCGGCGTGGATGTCTCGGGAGGCACGGTCGATGCGTTGGTCTCCAAGGCCTCGGCGGCCGAGACGGTCGCCGGCACCAACACGGCCAAGGCGGTCACACCTGCCACCGCGCGCCAGGCCGTGTTGTCCCTGGTGCGCGACAGCCTAGGTAAATTTCCGGGGGTCACGCCACCGAGTCTCAATCTCTTTTGCGGCAACGCCACAAGCGACACCGCTCCGGCTGGCACCTTCACGCGTTCGACCACGGGTACTCGGCTCGGGCAGACCGGTCTGATCGAGACCGTGACGGCCGGAAACGTGCGACGGGAATGGGACGCCAGCGGAAATCCTCTGGGTTGGCTTGTCGAGGGGAGCCGCACGAACGTCGTCCTCTCTAGCCGTGACCTGACGAACGCAATCTGGACCAAGACCAACTGCACGGCGGCCTTGAGCCAGACCGGCATTGATGGCGCGGCCGCGTCGGCCTCGCTGCTCACAGCCACGGCAGACGTGGCGACCTGTCTGCAAAGCATCACCTTGGCTAGCTCAAACCGGTTTCAGACGGCCTATCTCAAACGGATAGCAGGCTCAGGCGCCGTCTCCATGACCACGGACGGCGGGGCCACCTGGACCGATATCACCACTTCCCTCTCCACCACGACCTGGACACGGGTGTCGATCCCTGTACAGACGCTGGCCAATCCCTCGGTTGGGTTCAGGCTGGCGACCAGTGGCAACGCCATCGCTGTGGATGGAGTGCAAAACGAGACAGGTAGCTATCCGACATCCAACATTGCAACGACCGCTGCGGCTGTTGCTCGTTCCTCTGATGTCTGGACGCTGCCTTTAAACACGTCATGGTTCAACACGACGGCTGGAACGCTGTTTGTCTCAGGCCGCACAGCTCCTGGAACACCACCATCGGGTGTGGGACAGGTTCTTGCACAATTTGACGATGGATCGACAGCCAATCGTATATACATGTACCGCGATTTATCCATGAGCTTGTACGCGAGGGTTGTTGGAACGGCCGTGTCTATTCTCACGCTTGGCACCGTGGCCGACTTGACCACTTTTCGGGCAGCCTTTTCGTGGTCGTCATCCGGGTTCTCGGCCTCCCTGAATGGCGGTGCCTGCGTCACGGCCACCGCTACCGCACTGCCGAGCGGCCTGACCACGCACCGCATCGGCTCGGATGCCGCCGGGGGGAGCCAATGGAGCGGGCATATACTCCATGACGTCTATTTTCCGTACGCCCTGTCCGACGCGGACAAGATGGCGATCACACTGTAGGGGGAGACCATGCAGGACTTTTGCTTTAAAACGACGGATCAGGGCTCACTCACAGCGGCCTTGGAGACGCTGGGGTTGGCCAAGGATGGGCAGGTCCTCGGAGATTGGCTGTACGTGGGACGCGTGCTCAAAACACCGGGTGTCGATAGTACGAACGGCACCGCAAGCACTCCCCCCACCTATCTCAACGGAGAGTACGCCATATACCGGGCCACCGACGCGCAAACCGCCGTTATTCTGGGCTCCGATCTGCCCCTTGGCGTGGCCATCGTGAATCCCCCGGACGGAATCCCGCTGTTCGGCGGCGAGTGGCTGCAACCCGAGTTGGCGGCGCTCCAGGCCGAGGCCTGCGCCCGCATCGATGCGGCGGCCGAGGCCTTGCGCCAGAGCATCCTGACGCCCGGGACCGGCCAGATGGCCGTGTACCAGGCAAAGGAGACCCAGGCCCGGGCCATTTTACAGGACCCGGAACCGAACGAGACCAAATACCCGGACATCTACAATGAGATCGGGATCACGGCCGACACCGTCCAGGAGGTGGCCATGGCGGTATTGGCCGCGGCCGAAAGATGGCGCCTGTTTGGCCGTAGTATCGAAAAAGCCCGGTTGGCCGGCAAAAAAGCCGTCAATGCCGCCGCGGATCAGGCTGCTCTCAAAGCGGCCGAGGCGGCCGTTGTGTGGCCCACGGCATGAATCGCTCGTCCGGGACCTCGACCGGTTGTCCCCCCACGATTGCGTCCGTAAGGAGTCGCCCATGCCACATGTGACCGCGAATGGAATTCAAATTGAATATGAAACTGTTGGCGACAGCGCTTCGCCGGCCTTGTTGTTGATCGCGGGGAACGGGGCGCAACTGACCTTTTGGGATGAGGCCCTGTGCGAGCGCTTGGCCGACGCCGGTTTTTTTGTCATTCGGTTCGACAACCGTGACGCGGGTCTTTCGACAAGATTCGATGCGGCGGGCATCCCGGACTTCCTGGCCTCCATCAAGGCGGCCATGGAAGGAAGGCCTGTGGAATCCGCCTATACGCTTGCCGATATGGCCGACGACTGCATCGGACTGCTTGCGGCCTTGGGCATCAACAACGCGCATATCTGCGGCGCGTCGATGGGCGGCATGATCGCCCAGGTCGTGGCCTATCGCCATCCGGAACATGTTCTCAGCCTGACATCCATCATGTCGAACACCGGAAACCCTCACGCGCCACAAGGGAAACCCGAAGCCATCGCAGCGGTTGTCGCGCCCGCGCCGGAAGGCCGTGAGGCCTTTGTTGCCCATACCCTACAGGTCTGGCGGCAGATCTGGAGCCCCGGCTTCCCCTTCGAGGAAGCAAGAGCCCGGGCCTTTCTGGAAAAAAGTTACGCGCGTGCCTATTGTCCGCAAGGAATGGCCCGCCAGAACACGGCGCTGCTGGCCACGGGCGACAGACGACCGTTTCTTGGCTCCATCCAGGCGCCAACCCTGGTGATCCACGGCGCAGCCGATCCGCTGATCCCCGTCGCCGCAGGCAAAGAGACCGCCGAACTGATCCCGGGAGCGAAACTTTTGGTCATCGAAGGCATGGGCCATGACCTGCCCACCGGGGTGTGGCCGCGAATCGTTACCGCCATGGCCCAGCTCGCCGGACACGCCAACGCCTAGAAAGCACGGCAATACCGTATGCAGGGCCGTGCGGCGGGCAACGGATTCCCCGGGTCCGCCGCCGCGACCTGCTTGTCCGACTCGGCCGCCTCCCGTATGATCCCCGCCATGGAAGACACTGTGCTGACGCTGAAAAACAACGAGGATCGCCGCCTGCGCGCCGGACACCTGTGGGTGTTCAGCAACGAGGTGGATACGAAAAAAACGCCGCTGACCGCCTTCACCCCGGGCCAGGAGGCCGTGGTCACCGCCTCCCGCGGCCGGCCCCTGGGCGTGGCCACGGTCAATCCGGGTTCGCTCATCTGCGCCCGGCTGTTTACGACCGATCCGGACTCCCGGCTGGATGCGGACTTTTTCCGCCGCCGCCTGGCCGACGCCCTGGCTCTGCGTCAACGCCTGTACCCCACGCCCCATTACCGGCTCGCCTTTTCCGAGGGCGATTTCCTGCCCGGGCTGGTCATCGACCGTTATGGAGAGGTCGTGGTCATGCAGTGCACGACGGCCGGCACGGACCGGCTCCAAGACACCATTGTCGAGGCCGTGCTGGACGTGATCGGCCCGACCACCATCATCGCCCGCAACGACAGCCCGGCCCGGGACCTGGAAGGCCTGCCCCGCCAGGTGGCAATTCTTCACGGTCCCGCCCCCGAAGCCCTGGAAGTGGTCGAGGACGGCACCGTTTTCCAGGTACCGTCCCTGGACGGCCAAAAAACCGGCTGGTTTTATGACATGCGCGACAACCGCACCCGGTTGTGCCGTTATGCCAAGGGGATGCGGGTGCTCGATCTGTTCGCCTATGCCGGGGCCTTTTCGGTCCGGGCGGCCCGGTCCGGGGCCGCATCGGTGACCTGCCTCGATTCCTCGGAAGCGGCCTGCCGCATGGCAGCGGACAACGCGGCCCGAAACGGGGTGGGCGCAATCGTGGAAACGGTCCGGTCCGACGCGGCCGCCTTCCTGGAAGACTGCGCCGCCACCGGCCGGACCTTCGACGTCGTGAGCCTGGACCCGCCGGCCCTGGTCAAGCGCAAAAAGGATCTGGAGGCGGGGCTGCGCCTCTACGAGCGCCTCAACCGGCTGGCCATGGCGGTCTTGGCCGACGACGGGGTGCTTATGACCTGCTCATGCTCCCAGCACGTGGATGCCTACGACCTGCGCCGGGTGTTCCTGCGCGCGGCCACGGCCAGCGGCCGGCGAGCCCAGATCCTGGAGCAGGGCCGCCAGGGCCCGGACCATCCGGTCCATCCGGCCATGGTCGAAACCGAATATCTCAAAGCCTTTATCGTGCGTCTGCGTCGGGATTGACCGGTTCGGCCGGTTCCGCCGGCCGGGCCGCCTTCCAAATGGCTTCAAGCACCGCTTCCACGCCCTCGCCGGTCAGGGCGGACATGAAAAGCACGGGCAGGCCCGACGCCTCGGCCGCCTGGCGCCGGACAGCCAGATCCTCGGGGGACAGCAGGTCGATCTTGTTGACCACCCGGATCTGCGGCCGGGCGGCCAGCCCGGGATCGAACAGGCGCAATTCCTCGTCCACCACGCCAAAGGCCTCGAACAAGGTTTCCGGGGCCGTATCCTCGGCCGAAACGAGATGGAGCAGCACCCGGGTGCGCTCCACGTGGCGCAGGAATCGGTGCCCCAGGCCCAAGCCCTCGTGGGCGCCCTCGATCAGCCCCGGGATGTCGGCCATGACGAGCCGGTCGCCCATGTCACCCTCGACCACGCCGAGATTGGGGGTGAGGGTGGTGAAGGGATAGGCGGCGATCTTGGGCTGGGCCCGGGAGACGGCGGCGATGAAGGTGGACTTGCCGGCATTGGGCAGGCCGATGATGCCAACGTCAGCCAGGACCTTGAGCATGAGCTTGAGGCGTTTTTCCTCACCGGGTTCACCGGGCTGGGCGAAACGCGGGGCCCGCATGGTGGACGAGGTGAAGTGCAGGTTGCCCTTGCCGCCCCGTCCGCCCCGGCAGGCCACATAGGTCTGGCCGGGCTCGGTCAGGTCCGCCACCAGCACCG
>Ga0268360_1002670_pt1 | contig 13089 bp, 13 predicted proteins | sample BioMet11_FD_192465 | JGI IMG/M metagenome (GOLD analysis project Ga0268360, IMG submission 192465) | Sewage microbial communities from Oakland, California, United States - Biofuel 11 (Illumina Assembly) | ecosystem: Engineered > Wastewater > Sewage > Unclassified | place: USA: California... | reverse complement strand
CATGGGCGAACTCCATCTCGATGTGCTTGTAACGCGGATAATCCGCGACTTCAAGATACAGGCCAAGATCGGCAATCCCCAGGTCTCCTACCGCGAGTCCATCAGCAGAGCGGTCGAGAAAACGCAGAAGTTCGAAAAAGTCATCGCCAACAAGGAGAACGCCGCTGGCCTCAGCCTCAAGGTCGAGCCCCTGCCACGCGGCACAGGCAACCGCTATACCAAGGCGGTCCGCGCCCCCGAGGTGCCCGCCGAGATATTCGACGCGGTCGAACACGCCATAAACGGCGCCTTTGCCGGCGGCATCCAGTTCGGCTATCCCGCTGTCGATATCGGAGTTACCCTTACCGGTATCGATTACAACGAGCTCACGGCGACGCCCTTTGCCTACGAGGCCTGCGCCAATATGGCCTACGATGAGGCCTGCCGCGATGCGGCTCCCGTACTGCTCGAGCCAATTATGAAGGTCGACATCTCCACTCCCAAGGAATTCCTCGGCGAGGCGATGAGCCTTGTGACCCAGCGCGGCGGCATAATCCATGGCTCCGAGGAGAAACCCGGCACCGAGAGCATCGACGCCGAAGCCCCGCTCGCCGCCATGTTCGGCTTCACGACAGCCCTCCGCTCCGTGACCCAGGGCCGCGCAAGCTTCTCGATGGAGTTCAGCCACTTCGAACCCAAGAAACAGTAAGCAGACGGCCGCGCGCGGCACTGGGTGCGAGCCAGGGATGGCGAGCCACACTCGGCCGCAGAACATAGGCCCCGAGCCCAGGCGAGGGGCGCAATGTTCTGCGGGGGCAGGGATGCCCCGGGGCCGCGCAAGCTTCTCGATGGAGCTCAGCCACTTCGAACCCAAGAAACAGTAAGCAGACGGCCGCGCGCGGCAGTGGGTGCGAGCCAGGGATGGCGAGCCACACTCGGCCGCAGAACATAGGCCCCGGGGCGGAAGCGTTGCTTTCTGCCCCGCCCTGCGCTATGCTCGCTTCTATGGACAACAGCAAGCGAAAACGGCGCCTCGGCGACCGCTATGACGGGCGCCGCCTCCGCAGCCTCAATGCCTTTTATCAGATAACCCCTTATATTATGCGGCACCGGGTCGATGCGCAGGATTATTTTGAGGATAAAATCGATATCGCGCGGACAGAGGAATGGCTTCGGGCACAGCGGGCAGCCGGGCAGAACGATCTCGGCTATCTCCATGTGTTTATCGCCGCCCTCGTGCGCACCATGTCGCAGAAACCGGCCCTCAACCGCTTTATCGCCGGTCAGAAAATATACGCCCGCAACGACATCACCATCTCCCTCGCTCTTAAAAAGAAACTCACAGACGACAGCCCCGAGACCACCATCAAGATGAAATTTGAGCCGACAGACACCATCTACGACGTGAGGGACAAGGTGAACGCGGCTGTAGCAGCCAACAAGGCCATGGAGATGAAGAATGACACGGACAAGACCGCGAAGCTCTTTATGCTCTGTCCCGGAATGCTCGTGCGTTTTCTGCTCTGGCTGGTGCGCTCTCTCGACTACCTCGGGATTCTGCCCAAGGCCATACATAATGCCAGCCCCTTCCATACAAGCGCATTTATAACCGATCTCGGCTCGCTTGGCATCAAATCCATCTACCATCATCTCTACGATTTCGGGACAACCTCCATTTTTATCGCCTTCGGCAATAAGGAAAAGCGCCATGAGATGAACAGGGACGGCCAGTGGGTTGAGCGGAAATATATAGGTTTCAAAGTAGTGAATGATGAGCGCATCTGCGACGGCCATTACTATGCGAGCGCTTTTAAAATTCTGTCCGCTCTGCTGCGGGATCCTGAACCTCTCGAAAGGCCGCCCGAGACTGTTGTTGAGGATGTCGATTAGGACCCTCTGGTCCACAGAAGAAGACCAGTATCAGAAAAAGAAAAGGCCGGAGCTCATGGAGTCCGGCCTTTTTATTCCCTCAAATTGCTCAGAAGCAGGAAAGAATATACACACCAATAATTGTTTCGACATTCATCAGATCATCGGAGACGGCACCCTGCTCCTTCTGTGACTGATCCTCAAGCTCGCCGAGAAACCAGAAAAAGAGGCCAAGCTTCGGATCGATGCGGAAGCAGTAGACAAGGAAATCCGCCGCATTGCTCTGTGCGCCGAAGAGCAGATGCGCGATGGATCGCGCGAGAGCGACAAAGCGTATAAAAGCGGAGCGGACTGCGCTGTTCTTGTATTCTTCCTCAAAAGCGGAGAGTTCTTCCAGAAGCTTCTCTTTGTGCTTTTCGTCGGACTTTTCCACCCATGTCTTGTGGACGAGAAGCTGTACATTCTCTTCAAATGTTTTCAAGAGTCTATCAATGTTCGCGAGGCGCTCACGCGCGGGGCCGTGAACATACTGAGTAAACTCGCCGCTGTTTCCAAGGATATCCGAGAACTCGATCGCAGCAAGCGTTCTTTCATCCGCGCTTGTGGCGGATATCATTCTGCTGAAGACCGCGAATGCGTCGCGCTCCGAGTCGGAAACGAGGCGTTCTTCTACCGCGAATTCCGGAAATTCCATACCGATAGGGTGCCCAAATGCGGGGTCCCTTGTCAAGGTACCTCTGTGCCGCATTGGCCTCTAATATTGTGCGCGCCGCAGGCCAGTTTTCCGAATGCCACCCCTTGCGGCTGCCGGCTCCGACAAGTTAGCATTGGGTCAAAAAGGGGGGAGCTATGAATGATATTTATCTTGCCTCGAACGAGGCCATGGGACGGGACTTTATCCCGAAACAATTTATCAAACCAGGTGAAACTGAATTTCGCGTCCGAGATGAACAGCTCGCCGCCCTCGGGAAAGATATCAGTTCATACCGTCATTTAAAACCCTACGAAATCGAGGCGCTTGTAAAAAACGCCAATACCTGTCTGGACTGGAACGAGATTCTTGTAACTGACCCCTTTACGCCCGAGCTCGTAAAAAATTCATCCTTTGACGGCCTTGTGCGCCTCGGCAGGATAAGCCGCGCCGTTCTCGAACACCACGACACCAGGGTACCAGTAGGTATTTACAATTCAAGGCTTATTTCATGCGATATAGGCGACAACTGTGCCATACTCGAATGTTCATATATAGCTCATTATATTATCGGTGATGGATGCATTCTTCTCAACAATGATGAAATTGAAGTCTCAAACCATGCGAAATTCGGCAATGGCATTGTTATGGAAGGCGAAGATGAGGATGTGCGCATCACCCTCGATATAATGAATGAGGCCGGCGGCCGCGCGGTACTGCCCTTCAACGGAATGCGCGCCGCCGATGCCTACCTCTGGGCAAGGCGCCGCGACGATTCCGCCCTTCAGGCAGCCTTCAAAAACATGACCGAACGCGCCTTCGACAAGCGCCGTGGACGCTACGGCACAGTAGGCGCGAACTCAGTTCTTAAATCCAACAGAATTGTCAAAGATGTCGCAATTGGTCCCTGCGCCTACATTAAAGGCGCGAACAAGCTCAAAAACCTCACTGTCAACTCGAGCGACAATGCACGGACACAGATCGGCGAAGGCGTCGAACTTGTGAATGGCATAATCGGCTACGGCTGCCGCGTATTCTACGGCTGCAAGGCAGTGCGCTTTATTATTGGAGACAACTCCGCGCTCAAATATGGCGCGCGGCTTATCCATTCCTTCCTCGGTGAGAATTCCACCGTGTCCTGCTGCGAAATTCTCAACAATCTCATTTTCCCCTCGCACGAACAGCACCACAACACAAGCTTCCTAATCGCGAGCCTGGTGCGCGGCCAGTCCAACATGGCCGCCGGCGCGACAATCGGCTCAAACCACAATTCGCGCGCCAACGACGGCGAAATTGAAGCCGGCCGCGGATTCTGGCCGGGACTCTGCACCTCGGTCAAGCACTCCTCGCGCTTTGCCTCATTCTGCCTTCTCTCCAAGGGAAGCTACCGCTTCGAAATCGATCTTCCCCTTCCCTTCTGCCTTGTCAATGATGATGAAAGCCGCGACAGGCTTGTGCTGCTGCCCGCCTACTGGTGGATACATGACCTCTACGCCGTACTGCGCAACGAGAGCAAGTTCCAGAAACGGGATCAGCGCTTCAAAAAAGAGACACTCATTGAATATTCGCCTTTTGCACCCGATACCGCCGAGGAGATAATCACCGCCCTCGGTCTGCTTGAAAAATGGACAGGCCCGCTGATCCACGATGAGGCCTCCGCGCCGGCAGAAGTCCGCGCCGAGGGCATCGAAAACAGCCGCCGGCCCACTGTTATAAAGCGGCCCGCGCGTTCATACAGAGCCTACCGCGAGATGCTGCTCTGGTACGGGGTGAAAACTGTCATCGCCTGGGCAGAAAACACCGATGGAGGCCCGGCCTCAGCCGCAGCCGGCGGGCAGCAGGCCCGGCTGCCCGGCTTCGAAAAACTCGCCGCCGCTCTTGGCGGTCCCGCCGGCTCTCCCTTCCCGCGAGAGACGCGCTGGGAAAATCTGGGCGGCCAGATTGTGCCGCTCGGAAAACTCAACGCCCTGCTCGCCCGGGCAGCCGCAGGGGAAGTGCCGGGCTGGCACGAGATGCATCTCGAATATGCGAAACTCGCCGCAGAATATCCTCTCGAAAAAGCGCGGCATGCCTGGGCAACACTTGCCTGGCTCGCGGCCACGGCCTCAGGACAGTGCTCGACACTCTCTGCCGGCGCTCTCGCGGCCCTTGCGGCTTCAGGCTTTATCAGCGGCGGAAACGCCCAGCTCGCTCCCGGAGAAGGCCTTCCCGAGAGCGGCGGCTGCGGTGCCGTCCGAGTCCCGCCTCTGAGCCGGAGCGGACTCGCGGCCCAGCTCGCAGCCTTCGCGGAGCTTGCATCGAAGGTCGAAGAAGGTGTATACCGCTCCCGCAGAAAAGACTACGATAACAAATTCAGGCTCGCCACCTTCCGGAACAGCGAGGAGGTCAAGGCCGTGCTTGGAAGCGCCGAAGACAACTCCTTTGTAAAGGCAACGAAGACAGAGCTCGCCGCCCTCCGCGCACGCGCGCTCGACCTGAAGGCGGCGCTCTGAACTGATCAATCTGTATGAGTTATGACTATTATATTCCCGAGCTCAAGCTTCCTCTTTCACATTCTCCTCTGCCCGCCGCCGGCCCTGCCGGAGCAGGCAGTATGGAGGATTCGCGCATTCTCGAGCGCATCGCGCATGAATTTGGCACCGCAGCCGGCAATATCGAAGGCTATCATATTGAGCGCAAATCCATCGACGCGCGTGATAAAAATGACATCAGAATTGTGTACGCCCTCCGGGTCACGCTCCGAAACGCAGCCGCTCCCCGTGCCCGGAGGGGCGGCCGCGGCCACGATACCGCCCATTCCGGAGCAGCAGTTTTCGAGCCGGCTTCTCTCCATGAGACGGCATATGTTTTCCCTTCAGACAGGAAGCGGCCCCTTGCGACACGGCCTGTAATAGTCGGGGCCGGCCCCGCGGGACTCTTCGCTGCCCTGATTCTCGCAGAAAACGGCTACAGACCCCTTGTGCTTGAGCGCGGGGCCCCCGTCGATGAGCGCATTAAAAAAGTAAAGACATTCTGGGAAAAAGGCAGCCTCGATCCCGACTCCAATATCCAGTTTGGAGAAGGCGGCGCAGGCACTTTCTCGGACGGCAAACTCAACAGCACCGGCCATGACAGTCTGGGCCGCAACGAAAAGGTAATCGCCGAATTTATCGAGGCAGGAGCACCGTCAGATATAGCCTATTCCAACAAACCCCATATCGGCACAGACTATCTAGTCTCAGTCGTAAAGAATATGCGGCGCAAGATAGAGGCCCTCGGCGGAGAGGTCCGCTTTAACAGCCGCGTAAACTCCCTCATTATCAATCCCTCATATGCAGGCGGAGACAGCCCGGGCCAGATCGCCGGCCTTATGATAAATGGGCAGAAATTCATGCTTGATGATTCGGGGCCAGTGCTCCACGCCAGCACGGCGGTTCTCAGGACAGCGCTTATCCTCGCGCCGGGGCATGGGGCGCGGGATCTCTTCGAGTCCCTCAGCAGAGATGGCGTCCCCATGGAGCGCAAGGCCTTCGCCATCGGTGTCCGGGTAGAGCATCCGCAGGAGCTTATAGCGCGGAACCAGTATGGTGGAAGCTGGCGCAATCCCGACCTTCCCGCGGCGGACTACAAGCTTACCTGGCGCGCATCCGACGGGCGCGGCGTCTACAGCTTCTGCATGTGCCCGGGCGGCGCGGTAGTCAACGCGAGTTCTGAGCCCGGACTGGTCGCATGCAACGGCATGAGCGATTATGCGCGCGATGGCAGGAACGCAAACTCGGCCATTGTTGTGCAGGTTGGCCCCTCCGATTTTGGACCGGGGACAGAGCCCCTTGCCGGGGTGGAATTTCAGCGCCGCTGGGAGCGCCTTGCCTTTACGGCTGGCGGCTCGGATTTCAGCCTGCCAGTCGAGACCCTTGCTGATTTTTCTGCAGGCCGCTCAGCAGCCAGCCTCGGCGCTATTGTTCCCGATATACGCGGCCTCTGGCGGCCAGGCGATATTACGGCTGCTCTTCCCGATTATGCGGTTCATGACATCGTGGAAGCCATGTCGGCCTTTGACCGCCGTATCCATGGCTTCAGCCGGCCCGATACCATTCTTGTCGGTGTTGAGACCCGTACATCATCGCCAGTGCGCATACTCCGCGGCGAAAATGGCGAAAGCCTGATCCGGGGGCTTTTCCCCTGCGGCGAAGGCGCTGGCTATTCGGGCGGCATTATGTCATCCGCAGTCGACGGCATTAAAATAGCTGAGGCCGTCGCCACCGGCGCCCCGAGCCAGCCCAATGCCGGCCCCCATGGCGGCGTGGCCCCTCTGCACAGCGCAGACAGCACGCCCAACGGCAACGCTGCCTGAAATCAGCCTGTCAGCAGAGCCGGCATCGGGCGCAGGCTCTGGCGGCGGGCATTCTCCGCTACTCCCGGGCAGAGCGCTGCGCTCCTGACCGGGAGCTATTTAATAAGCAGCCTCAATTTCCGGATTCTGGATTTTGAAGGCAGCAGAGATTCCACTTCAATTTTATATCTGCCCTGCCGGGGCAGATTTGCCGTAGTCAGCTTGCCCAGCATCTTCCTGCTGTTTTCTCCGTTGATGCTGGAACTGACTGATTGGTATGAGCTGCTTGTTTCTTCACAGGAGAGATCCAGCCGGCAGATTTCTCCGTCCTCATTGGATATTGCCATCCGAAGGCGGGGAGCCACTCCCCCGCTGTAACTTATATCCTGATCAATCCAGATTCCATATGACCCCGCGGCCGGGCAGGAAAATTCCGATACATGGGAACATCCATCCGCCAGATCGATATCGAGAAGCGCATTGTCAAGCTTCCCCCTGCGGATCTCGCCTATGCTTATATGGTCGCGTGCAGGCAGAACAATGATTGCCTCTGCGGTCAGGCCTGCGCAGAACAGGACAAGGGCCGAGATGAGACAGACCATATATTTTTTTATACGCTGTCTGTCCTGAGCGCTTTCGTCCTCTTCTGTCTGGCTTCTGGCCCTGGCAGAGCCGGGCATATCTGCATCCGCAAGCTCGTTTATATCTTTCTGGGCAAGAACAAGGCCGATGTTATAGATCAGGATAAGAAAGGTATAGAGGCCCGCGGAATGCTGATTATCAATGCCGCGGAGCGCGCGCAGACTGTTCACCCGCAAAACAAGGCTGTAAAAAGATTTCAGAATGATGATAAAGCCATAGATTGCCGCCACCATGAAGATGGCCATGGACAGGGCAAAGACGATATTCCCCGCCCTGGTATTCAGGTCGTCTGCTATCTGCGAAAATGCCAGACCGAAGGCAGCCAGGGCAGTACAGAGAAATACCGCAAACTTGATCATCGTTTTCCGGACATCACTGAAGCCATTTTTATCAAATGCGCTGCATTCAGCCGAATTTTCAAGCAGCCAGTAAATCAAATAGAGTCCGCCCGAAAAGATAGAGGCAAAGTACACAAAGGCCACATTTCTCTTTTTCATATTTCTCCCGCAGTGTACAGATAAAAGAGACCGCCATCCGGTGGCGGACAGCGGTCTCCTCCCAGTACAAAAAGGCGGCCGTCGCAGCCGCCTTTAATCAAACTAGTTATTTATTTTTCTTCTGGAACTCGTGCATAAACTCGACGGATTTCTTGACGTTCTCAACGAGATTCGCGTTGTAGATCGAGAAGCGGATACCGCCAGTGGAGCGGTGGCCCTTTACGCCGATAATGCCGGCGGCCTTGGATTCCTTGACAAACTGGGCTTCGAGCTCCTCGGATGAAAGACGGAAAACAACATTCATTCTGGAGCGCGCATCCTTCTCGACAGGGCAGCGGTAGAAGCCGTTCGAATCATCGATCGCCTCGTAGAGCACTCTGGCCTTTTCTACATTGATCTTCTCGAGTTCCTTGAGACCGCCCATCTTTTTAATCCATCCGAGCGTGAGGTCGAGAATGTAAATGGAGAAGCAGGGCGGAGTGTTGAAGAGGGAGTTCTTGTCCACATGGGTCTGATAGGCGAGCATTGTAGGCAGATCCTTCTGCGCTTTGGCCAGGAAAGAATCCCTGATGGCGACGACAGTAACACCTGAGGGGCCAAGGTTCTTCTGGGCACCGGCATAGATCATCGCGAACTTATCCACGGGGAAGGGCCGCGAGAAAATGTCGCTCGACATATCGGCGACGAGGGGCACAGAGCCGGTCTCGGGCCAATAGTGCCACTCGCTTCCGAAGATCGTGTTGTTGCTCGTCATATGCACATAGGTGGCCTTGGGATCGAGCTTGAGCTCTGACTGCTTCGGTATGCGCGTAAAGGTATCATCGGCGTTCTTCACAGTTGTAATATTGAGGGGACCATAGCGCTTGGCCTCCTTGATGGCCGCTTCGGACCAGTGGCCGGTGGAAATATAGTCAGCACCCCTGCCGCCATAGAGCATATTCATCGGCAGCATGAAGAACTGGCTCGACGCACCGCCCGTGAGGAAGAGGATCTTCCAGTCATCGCCCATGCCGGCTATCTCTTTGAACTGCGCAATCGCGTGATTGTGCATCTCGTCGTATTCTGCAGAGCGGTGGGAGACCTCCATGACGGACATCCCAGTCCCCTTCCAGTCGAGGAGCTCTTTCTGAGCCTGTTCAAGAACCTCAAGCGGGATGGCCGCGGGGCCGGCGTTGAAATTGATTGCTCTCTTCATAGTTGGTATAACTCCTTATTACTTGCCAGTATAGGTTTTTACGCGGGCCACAATGCAGTCGCCGAGCCTGACAAGATTCTCGGCCGTCGAGGCGCCAATGTGCGGTGTGAGCGTAACATGGGGCGCAGTGACAAGCGGAGAATTCTCGGGCGGATCACTGTAGTAGACATCGGTGGCATAGCCGGCCAGCTGTTCGCTGTTGAGCGCGGCGACGACATCAGCCTCGATGATTACCTTGCCTCTGCAGGTGTTGATGAGATAGGCGCCCTTTTTCATCTTGTTGAGGAAGGCTGCGTTTACCATGCCCTGAGTCTCGGGCGTAAGCGGCGTATGAATGGAGATATAGTCGGACTCAGCGAGAAGCCTGTCGAGAGAGACGAGCTCAGCCGATTCCGATTTTTCGACGTACTTGTCGTAGGCGACAACTCTCATGCCAAATGCCTTGGCTCTGGAGGCAAGTTCGCGTGCAATGCGCCCAAGCCCGATAAGGCCCAGTGTCTTGCCGGAAAGCTCCGTGCGCTCAAGTTGCTTTTTAAGCCACTTGCCCTGTTTCATTGATGCATCTGCCTCGGCGATATGGCAGGGCATGCTGATCATGAGGGCAAAGGCGAGCTCGGCGACAGCCTGGCTTGATGCCTCAGGCGTGTTGTCCACCGCGATCTTTTTCGATTTGGCATACTCGACATCGATTGTGTCAATGCCGACCCCGCCGCGGATTATGTACTTGAGCTTCGGCGCCTTGTCGATCATGGCCTTATCGACTTTGGTCTTCGAGCGGACAATGAGAACCTCCGCTTCAGAAAGACGCCCCATGTCCGAGGTGACCTCGCCAAAACCGGCGAGCCTTCCGGGCAGGTCGGCCGCAAATGCATCGGCCAGCAGAATGACCATAGAAACCCCCTTATCCCTGATGTTCATGCAATGGAAATGATACGCTGTGTGTTCATTCTAACACGGTTCTATTAGCTGTCAACATCGCATATTGATACATGTTTATATCTATGAAAATACAGTTCCGCCCCCCGGATCCCCGGTCCGCGTCCAGCCCGGAGACGGGGTCGCGGAACAGAGACGAAACGGGGACAGAGCTTCAAAGGCCGCGGGGGTGGGAACGGAGGGTGGGGACAGAGCTCCGCCGCCATGTGACGATATCCTGAGATATCACTTTGGGGACAGAGCTTCAAAAGGGACGCCAAATCCGAAGCTCTGTCCCCACCGCATCCCCACCGCATCCCGCCCAAAACGGCTGCATCTGGAACTTGGATTTAATTTTTATTCTTTTCATGCCTTATTCGGGCATTATTCTGCGTGCCTCGATATAGAAACGTTTTTCAGGCGCTTCGCCCATGGAGAATGTTTTCCGGGGCATAACACCATCGTTGACGATGGTGCCAAAGAAGCTGGACTTGTCGACCGGGGGCAGATAGAGGCCGACATTGCCCTTGCCGGAGCCGAGCGTCTCAAGGCTTTCATCCCCATGGATGTAATCTATGCCGGCCTTCGGATGGCTCTTGAGGAAGCTGTCCAGAATGGGCTGAATGGTGCCGACGGCCAGTTTTGCCCTGGAATTTCTAAATTCGATATAGCTGGACCGGCTGCCTGCAAAAATTCCGATGCGCTGCATATCTGCCGCATTCGAATTGACAGCCGCGCGCATTTCAGCTCTGTCCCCACATTCCACAAGTTTCATTGCAGTACATTTTCCCCCTTCCCCTGAACAGGCTGTCTGGATTGCCTCTACCAGCTCGGCTTCGTCGGTATTGAAGAGGACACGATGTATCGGATGGAAAGGAAGACCTTCATCGTATATGTTGATGAGTTCCACAAGAGCGTATCGCGCCGGGTGCGTTTCACGGAGGTCTGAGCCCTCGGGGAGCGCCGCCTTGATCTCCTCCCAGATGCCCTTGGCTGTGGCCAGCGAATGGTTGCCATCGCCCACAGCAAAGAGAAGCGGACTCTCTGAATTGTATTTCCGCCTGAAATCAGCTGGATCCGCAATTTTCTCAAGAGCCTTGAGGACAGCACCGAGTTCAGCTCTGTCCCCGACCTGCCAGCCGCGGATGTGACCTGAATCCTCCATAAGATCAAAGTCATAGAGTTTTTTAAGGCTGTTCCGCGCGGCATAAAGCGGTTCAATAACCGACCGCGCGGGATCATCGATAAGCAGCATAATATGGGGAAGCTCAAGAGGGGCCCCGCGTCTGATCTGCATACGCGGAGGCAGGCGCTCGACGATCGTCCCCTCGGTAGGGCGGATGAGGGAACGGGATTCTCTGCCATATTCGTAGCGGTCAAGGTCAACCGCCATGACAAGACCGATACGGGCTCTGTCCCCAAAGGGCGTATGCCGCTCAACCAGAACAAAACCAGGCCCTATATTTTCAATAGTGCCTGCTGCAAGATATTCCTTCATGGTCTTCTGGATCCGCGCAATACGGTCTGATTTGTCGGCCTCGTTCAGGTAGGCCTCGGGATAGATAAGTTTATAAGTCGAAGGCCGCTCGCCGACAATTTTCGATACCTCTTCCCAGTATTTCTTCTCGGAGGAATACTGATCGCAGGCAACGACTGCCCAGCGGGTATAATCGATACCCTTCGCAGGCAGATAGATCTCCGGCACCTCCACTCCCAGCCGGGCAAAGCCGGCCTTGAGTTCGTCCATAGAACACTCCTTTAATGAAAGAGATTCAGCTGTGTGTTTCTTCATTATGCGGGCAGATAGGAGAATCGTCAAAAGGAAAATTGAGGGGACAGAGCATGGCAGGAAAGGCGGAAATGGAGGTCAGGCTTGGGACGGAAGGCTGGGGACAGAGCTGGATTTTCAGAGCTGGATTTTCAGAGCCAGCGCTGCAAAAAAGCAGCGCTGGCAGCTGTCAGTTCTTTTTCTCCTTATTGAGGGCCCACTTTTCAACGAGATCGGGGCGTTTCTGAATTGCGTTCAGAATTTTGGTATAGATGACAATTGAAAGCACAAAGGACAGGATAATACAGATAAAAACGGCAAAAACAGTGCTCTCTGCCTTGAGCACGCGGCCCAGGGTTAGGCTGTACAGGGCGATCAGCGCAATGGTGATCGCAAAAATAAGGACGATGTTCGCGAGCGTCGCAACAGTGATAAAGAGGGCGCGGCGCGCATTTTTGCTCATGCTCATGACGGCTTTTTCCTTTCATCTGCTATAACAGAAATGATAAGAAGAATTCCACAGATCACAACGCTGGAATCCGCCACATTATAGGTAGGCCAGCGTTCCATCCCGAAAATGCCATAGAACTTGTTGGATATAAAATCCACAACTCCCTCTGGACGGAAGATGCGGTCTATGATATTGCCGATCCCTCCCCCCAGAATACCGCAGAGAGCCCAGCGCTGAAGGCGGCTCAGTGCTTTTGATTTGAAATAATACAGGGCAATCAGTACCATCAGAATGACGGGAAGCAGGATAAAGAGCAGCTTGCGGACAGGCGGCGGAAGTTCCAGTCCCATACTGAAGGCGATAGCCGGATTGCGTTCATGGACAATCCAGAGAAAATCGCCAAAGGCAGCAAAGCCAATCTGTCCCTGCGGGATATTGGCAACTATAAGGGCTTTTGTAATCTGGTCCAGGATGATAACGGCAGCAGTAAGAATAAAGGGCAGCCATAGTTTCCCCTCGGGGAGGCCGGCCGGCTCCTTCATTTTTCCGACCGGGCGGACACTTCTGCCTTTCTCCTTCATCTCAGGCTTTTTCGCTTTCACTTTCATCTCTACTCCAATCAGACTGAGGCAGAATCGGCCTACAGCCCCGTAGGCAGGTCAATAAAGGGACCAGCCAGTCCCGTCTCACGTGCAAACTTTTCCGCTACCGCACGGGGGCCATAGGTTTCGGTAGCATAATGGCCGAATGCCGCAAAGTTGATACCGCTC
>Ga0268360_1002668_pt1 | contig 13094 bp, 2 predicted proteins | sample BioMet11_FD_192465 | JGI IMG/M metagenome (GOLD analysis project Ga0268360, IMG submission 192465) | Sewage microbial communities from Oakland, California, United States - Biofuel 11 (Illumina Assembly) | ecosystem: Engineered > Wastewater > Sewage > Unclassified | place: USA: California... | reverse complement strand
GTGCAGTCCGCCACGTTCGGGAAGGGCGTCCAGTTTTGGAGCGTGCCGCCGTTCAGGCCGATGCCGACGCTGTATGCGCCGCCCTCCATCCAGCAGGTGTAGGTCGAGTTTACAAGCGTAAGGCTGCCGCCCTCTGCGATGTCGATGCTGCGGTAGTTGTAATCCGAACCGCCGCCGGTCCAGCCGTCACCGACAAACTCGCTGCCGCCGCCGCAGAGGATGAGCGCGCGGCCGATGACGGCGGTGGGCGCGCAGACGGTGAACACCTGCTCGCGGTTCGCTGCGGGGCTGTCAACGTTCGTAATGAAGATGAAGGGCCTGTCCGTCGCCAGCGCGGCGGTCAGCTCCTCCTGCGTGGTGACGGAGGCGGCGTAGTACTTCACCGTGCCGGCGAACGAGGCGAACGTATCGGCGTCCGTCTGCAGCGCAAGGTCAGAATTCGCGATATTGATGACGCCCGTGCCGGTGATGGTGCCGCCGTTATCCCTGAACTTGCCCAGCATGTCCCAGCTTCCGGGATCGGAAATGCTGAAGGTGCCCGCCGCCGCGATGGTCCCCTTGTTTTCAATGGTGCCTCCCATCCGGGAGATGAGGGTGCCGCCCGCCTCCACGGTGATCGTGCCGGAGTTTTCCAGCGTCGTGCCCTGGGCGGTGGAGAGCGTCCCGCCGGACCTGACGACGACGGCGCCGCCGTTTTTGCCGGGTTCGCCGCCGGTGCCGCCGAAGGACACGCTGCCGCCGCTTTCAGCGGCGATCGTGCCGGCGTTCAGGGTGACGAACCCCACCTGCGCGCCGTTTCTGGCGGTGATGATGCCCTTTTCCGGTCCGGCGCCGAGGGCGGGATCCCGGAGCCCCCCGTTTACAAAGCCGTAGCCGCCGAGGAATTTCGGATAAAATTCCGCGCCGTCCACGGTGAGGGAGCCATGGGAGCCGTCGATGACGAGGTTCTTTTCATAGCCCGCGTAGCTGCTCCCCCGGGCGGCGGGAACGGTGATGTCGGCCATGATGCGGTAGCTGTCGTAGCAGCCGCCGTCGTTCACCAGCACATCGTAAAGCGCCTGCTCGGTGTAGACCGGCGCGCCGTCAAGGATCGCGCGGCCGGGGAAGGCGGCGCCCAGCGCAGCGCGGGTGCCGTCCGATGCGCCGGAATAGCCCACGCAGACGAAGCCCCCGGTGCCGCCGATGGTCCCGTCGCTGCCGAACCATGCGTGCTCGGTTTCGGCGGGGTCGCCGTCCGTCTCGTCATCGTCCCACCAGCCGCCGCCGATTATGAGATTTCCGCTCATGTTCAGCGTGCCGCCGGATTTGTTGTTGATCCTGCCGCCCATCCGGGAGGCGAGGACGGCGGCGTCGGAGCCGTTTGACTGCGTGCCGGCGGCAACGGTGATGACGCCCTCGTTGTCGATGCCGCCGCCCTGGGTGGTGCCCAGCAGCCCCCCGGCTTCAACGGTGACGATGCCGGTGCCCGTGTTTTTGAAGCCGGCCTTGACCGTTCCGCCCCTTTTGACGGTGAGGACGCCGTTATTGGTGCCGAAATCGCCGTCGATGAGGCCGCCGCTTTCAACGGATACGGCGCCGTTATTGACGATGGCGGCGCTGGGATTATCGCTCCAGTCACCCTCCCACGTGTACCATGCCACCGAAAACTGACCGCCGTCGCCGACAGTCAGCGTTTTTCCGGCCGCAATGGTGACAACGGTGTTCAGATAGGGATCCGCCGCGGTATCCGCGTTGTATTTCACCCGGCAGTCGCCCGTGATCGTGAAGCTGTCCGTAATATTGATGGCGTCGACCCGCTCGGTTTTTGCAAGCGCCGCCATAAGCTCCGCCTCGGTGGCGGCGGCGATCGTCAGTCCGTCCGCCGCCAGCGCCGCGGCGGGCAGGAGCGCGAGCGCCATGCAGCAGGTGATGAGAATCGCCAATACGCGTTTCTTCATTGTCTTTCCTCCGTTTCGGTTTGGCTGCTCCGGCAGGGGAAAATGTATAAATATGATAACAAACCGAAGCGGAAAAAAGGTGTGCAGGCTGCACACCTTTTTTTAATTAACGGCCGGGCCCTTTGCGGGATCCTCCGGGCGCACGGCGCCCCCGCTGAGCCCGTGCTCCCCGGCAGACGCGCGGGGCGCCCGCACGCCGTGCATTCGCGGTGTCGTCCCTGCGGGGCGGCGGCCGCGGCCGCCGCCCCGGGCCTTTTGAAAATTTACCCGTTTGGGCAATGGGAAAATCCATTTTATCTGGTATAATCATGCTGGAAGAGCCTGATCGGGGGAGGCGGAAACATGAAGCTGAAAACCATCTACGCCCGTCCGCGCATTGACGCGCTGCTCGCGCGCACCGCCGACTACCCTCTCGTGAGCCTGGTCGCCGGGGCGGGCTACGGCAAGACCACGGCGGCGAAGGAGTTCCTCAAGAAAACGAACCTCCCCCACGCCTTCGTGGCGCTGACGGGCGGCGACGGCGACGTTTTCTGGGACAAGCTCTGCGCCGCCGCGGAAGAGCACAGCAAGGCCGCCGCCGACGCGCTGCGGGTCCTCGGCCTGCCCTCCGGCCCGTGGCCGGTGTCCCGGGTGGTAAAGCTGGCGCGGGATTGCTGCTCCGGCCCGTTTCTCTTCTGCATCGACGACTATCAGCTTCTGCCGGACGACAGCCCGGTGCACAGGCTTATCGAAACCCTGGCCTTCGAGAACGTGCCCAACCTGCACATTCTCCTGCTCTCCCGGGCCCAGCCGAACATCCGCCTCTACACCCTGGCGTCCAAGGAAATGGCGCTGTGCATCGACGCGGACACGCTGGCGTTCAGCGTGGCGGAGACCGACGGGTATCTCGCCATGCGCGGCCTGCGGCTCACCAGGGGCGCGGTGGAGAGCATCCACGAGAGCTCCGGCGGCTGGGTCTCCGCCATCTATCTTCTGGGCGAGGGCATCCGCGCGGGGGGGACGGTCTCGCGGGGCAAGGGCATCGGCGCGCTTTTCGAGGAAAACCTCCTCAAGCCCCTGCCGGAGATCGACCGGGACATGCTGTACCGCATATCTGCCTTCGACAGCTTCCCGCTGCCCATGGCGGTGACGGCGCTGGGCATGGAGCGCATCCGCGGCGTGACGGCCGCGCTGATGCGGGAAAACGCCTTCATCACAAAGGACGAAAAGGAGGAGTACCGCTTCCACCCGCTGCTGCGGGATTATCTCCGCGCCCGCTGCCCTCAGGACGAGGAGCAGAAGGCGGTCTACCGCCGGGCGGTGCTGTGGTACGCCGCACGGAATGACCGAAAATACTTCTACTCCGTGGAGCTGGCAAAAAAAGCGGGCTGCGAGGAGGAATACCTCTCCTGTTTCAACAAGCCCAACGCCAACCGCCTGAACTACTACGACATGGGCGCCATCTTCCGCATGGCGCTGGAGCTGCCGGAGACGCTGTGCCTCAAATACCCGTTCCCGTATCTGCAGATCTGCTTTTATCTGCTGCTTTCCGGCGAAAAACGGTACATAACCTTCGGCGGCAGGCTGCTGGACAAAATGTACGGCTGGTTTTCGGAGAACGACTGGGAGAATAAAAACATCATCCTTGCCGAGATCATCGTCATCTCCCGCGTGACCGGCTTCGGCCAATACGGCTGCGGGAACGAGCCGCTGGAGGAAGCGGCGCGGCTCTTCGCCGGGCGGCAGTCCGAGATCGTCAATCCGGCCGATCCGTTTACCTTCGGCCTGCCGATGCTGCTCCACTCCGAATACATGAGCGCCGGAACGCTCGACGAGACGCAGAAGCGCTGCTCCAACAACCCGTATGAGCTGGTATCGGACGGCTTCGGGCGCGGCTCCGAGGTGCTGATCCGCGGGGAGGCGGCGCTGCTGCGCTGCGACCTGAACGGCGCGAAGCTCTGCGCGGAGCAGTCCATTCGGGAGGCGGAGGAAAAACGGCAGTATTTCATCCTCGCCAGCGCATATTCCACCCTGATGCGCCGCGCGCTTTTCCTCGGCGACACCGAGGATGCGGCGGCGCAGATCGGGAACATCCGCGTGCTGGTCACCGCCGCCGCGCAGGAGCTTCCGGACAGCCGCCTGACCGTGCGGATGCTGCGGGAGACGCTGACGCTGGCCGAGTGCTTCTTCAACACGTCGCTTCTGCGTCTTTCCGAGATACCGCCCGATTTTCTTGACGGCAGCCACCAGAGCATCATGGCGGCGGGGCTGGGCGTTCCGCAGATGTACGCGGCGCGGGCAATGTACGCCGCCGGCAATCCGGCGGGTGCGGCGCGGCTGTGCGAGCGGCTGGAAAACCTGCCCAGCGTCTGCCAGTGCGCGCGGCTGCACGCCCTGATCTTCACCGCTCTTTGCAGGGAAAAGCTGGACGGGCCGGGCAGCGGCGTCCCGGCGCTGCTGACGGCGCTGAACGAGGCGCAGGAAGACGGCGTCGTCCTGCCCTTCGCCGAGAGTCCGGAGCTGCTCCCGCTGCTGAAAAAGCTGAAGCGCGGCGGCGCGGACGAGGTTTTTCTTTCCTGCGTCCGGCTCCAGTGCGAAGCGTACCGGGCCGTCGCTCCCGCCGCCCCCCGGGCGGCCGTCTCCCTCTCGGAGCGGGAACTGGCGGTGCTGCGGCTGACCGCGCAGGGCAAGTCCCGCGCCGAGGTCGCGGCGGTCTTCCGCGTGCAGGAGAACACCGTCAAGGCCCAGCTCTCCTCCGCCTACAAGAAACTGGGCGCCAGGGGAAAGACCGAGGCCGTGCGGCTGGCAAAGACCTACGGCCTCATCTGAACCGCCTGTCGGAAAAGAAAAAGTTTACCCGTTTGGGCAATGGACGAACCGGAATGGTCTGCTACACTTTATGGTGCGGCAGACCATTTTTTCGATTTTGGAGGGCTACATATGAAAAAGAAAGCGTTGTCCCTGCTGCTTTGCTTCGTGATGGTCTTTTCCCTGATGCCCGCGTTTGAACTGCCGGCAAAGGCAGCCGGAACCACGGACGAAAAGAACATCAGCAACACCTCGACCGACGACCTTTCCACCCTCGGCTTCGACACCGACGCCAGCGAGGTAAAGGCCGACGCTGCGGCGGGCAACAGTCCCACGGGCACAGGCGCCTTTGCCCTGCGCACCCAGCCGGAGCTGCTCATCACCTCCAACAAGGACTACACCGTCCAAAAGGAGAGCACGATTGGCAAAATCGCAGCCGGTACGGCGCTCTTTGACTACGGCGCAACGCCGACGGCTCTGGACTTTAACCACGGCGGGAGCAGCGAAATGGACAACTGGAAGACCTGGCTGCTCAAAAACACGACTGCCAAGGGTAAATATTACTCGACAGAAATCAGTGCCTATGACTTCATCAAAAGCGTTGCCTTTGATCCCACGGGCAGCGGTCAGGACGACCACGTGGCCTACGTCTGCGGAAAAGCAACCGGATACACCACCGTTTTTACGCTGTATGTGGTGAACAAGGATAGCTCGTTGGTGACAAGCTATCCCCTCGGCACCGCGCCCTTCGTCCTCGCGCAGATCCACGCGGACAGCTATATGCCCATCGCCGCCGGCGACTTTGACGGCGACGGTTATGACGAGCTGGCGGTCTACTGCTTCGGCGACAGCACCAAGACACAGTGGGGCAGCTCCGACGATCTCACAAAACCCGTCTATACAACAGATGCAGACGGCAACGCCGTGGATGCAAAGGGCAAACGCATCAATGCCGACGGCTATCTCATCGACGCCGCAACCAAGCTGAGGCTTGACATCCTCTGGACAGAAACGACCCCTATTTATTATGTTGATGCAGAGGGCTTTCTGATAAACGCCGACAGGCAGTACATAGGCACCGACGGGGCTGCTTTGGCAGAGGGCGCCACGCACGTTGCCGGTACTCCCGTGCTCGGCACAGCCGTCAGCTACGAGAAGGCCGCCAACGACGACGAAAATCTGGACGTCCGCGTGCTGGATGTGGACAAGGATACTCTTTCCATCACCCACCACGCCCTCCAGACCACCGGCAGCACGACGCGGTACGCCGATTACGATCTGGGCACGCTGGGCTACAGCAAATACTCCGTCGTCACGCCGACAAGCGCCGCACAGTCTCTCGACAACAAAAAGCTCTATCCGGTGGTGGATATTGCCGCGATCGAGCAGCCTGGCGACCAGTACGACGATCTGGTCATCTGCGTAAGCCGGGCGCTGTACAGCGGCGGCGCCACCCAGGACACCGCCACCCGCATCGTGTTCTGGACGGACCCGGGCTATGAGCTGACCAACGCCTTCAAGACCTTTGTCGGCTCATGGAACTATGCCGCGGATTACGGGCTCTCCAGCCAGACCTCCGCCGAGACCATGTTCTTCGGCGGCGCGGGCACAGCAAATCTCGACGGCGACGGCTATCAGGAGGTCGTGGTGGCGGGCTACCGCTGCCTGAACACCAGCACCACTCTTGCCGCCGGCAATGACGAGTGCTACCGCATTTCAAGAGAAGCCGAAATCAATTACTATCTCGCCGCCACTTATTCCTACGACGCGGCTGCCAAGACCTATACGAGCGACGGCCCGGCCACCTGGCTCGATATCTACGACGACACCTACGGCGGCGCGACGAATATGTGCAAGGATATTCGCTCGTGGGACAACTCCTCCTATGTGGTGCAGCCGACGCTGGAGGTGCTGGGCTTCGCGGAAAAGGGCGCGGGCTATGCCGACAGCGTGTTCATCAACGGCTTTGTCTGCGACTACTATCTCAACGAGGGCAGCGCGGGCACTCTGCCCTACGGCCCCAGCACCGATCTGCGCAACAATGCATTTTCCAAGCGGGAGGGCAAGTTCCTCTTCTCTTCCTACGCCGTGCCCATCGACTACGTCATGTACGGCAACACCACCCGCGACGAGCGCGACGATCTGGACGGCAACGTCTCCTTCCGCTGGATCGGCGACGCCGTCGCCGGCAACTTTGACTGTGACGCCAGCGGCGTTGAGGAGCTCATCTTCACCTATATGACCGCGATCGACCAGACGGAGCGAACCTCCTGCGCGGTCATCGCCGCGCACAAGGTCAAGCCCGGTAAATTGACGGATAGTAATCAAATAAAAAATCTCTATAACGAAAAGCTGGAGATCAACGAAGACTCTGAACTTTACGACAAGAAAGGCACCAAGGGCGCGTATTTTTGGGGCTATTCCTTCACCGCAGACGATCTGTGGTGGTCGAAAAACGATGATGATGACATCTCCCACTCCGGCTGTCTCACTGCCGTAGACTGGGACGACGACGCGATCCTCGCCAAGCCCGACCCGGAGAAAACCTCCGAATACTATTTCTCCGACCCCTATGTGGTGGCGGTGCTGCAGTCCGCGCCGTATTTTGAGGAACTCTCCGCCGACTATGATTTCTACCCGGCCAACGGCTCCACCTCCATTGAAAAGGAGGCGGGACAAAGTAACGGCGTCTCACAGGGCTTTGAGGTCTCCGCCGCCGCCATTATAGGCGTGAAGGAGTCCGAGAGTGCGGGCCTTATTCTAAATATCACGGTCGCAGAGCAGGAATTCAAGGAGTCCTTCGGTCTGAATCTTACCACAGAATATGCCCACGACTGGGAAAAGAGCTATGCAACGGAATATTCCGGCTCCGTCGGCACGGACATGGTGGTGCTGACCATGACGCCCTATGTCCGGTACCACTACAAGACCTGGGACGGCACAAGCTGGGGTGAGATGACCCTGGATATGCCGAAAACGCCGCGCACCACCATGGTGTCGGTGGAGACCTATGACCGCGTGGCGGAGGCCAGCGGCTGGGACGTGATCCGCGGCAACATCCTCACCAGCACCCCCGGCGACCCCTATTCCTACAACACCAGCAGCGCCGGACTCTCCGGCTTTGACGGAGGCAAGACCATCGGCGGCAACTCCGGCAACAACTGGGTGGGCGTCGGAACCGGCGGCACAAGCTCCGTGGGCAATATCACCCAGTCAATTTCCAGTACGGAGACGGACAGCTATGCGGTTTCCATCGGCTTTACCTATGAAATGGAGGCCACGGAAACCATAACAGGCGCCACCCTCGGATTTTCCGCGGGCTTCTCCAGCACCACCGGATACAGCGGCGCCACCTTCACTGGCACCAGCTTTTCCGGCACGGTGGACAATCTGCCCCAGGCGACCGCGGCAGGCTACGACTTCCTGTGGCGCTTCGGCTGCTGGGAGGACACCCTGCGCTACACCAACACCGACGGGCGAACCGCCAAGCGCAACGTCTACGTTTTGGGCTATCTGGTGAAGGATGTTGAGAGTCTGCCCAAACCGCCGCAGGATCTGGCGGTGGTGAACTTCACCGAAAACAGCATTACGCTGGAGTGGAGCCATCCGGATAAGCTCCCGCTGTATTACATCATCTACCGCGAGGAGGCCGGCGGCTTCGTACCGCTCAAGACCGTCCGCGCAGAGGCCGGGGAGACACAGCAATATACTGACGACACCTGCGAATCCGGCACGAGCTATACCTACTGTATCCAGTCGGTAAACTACATCAACGGCTTTGAGACCACCGGCCCCAACAGCCCGCCCGCCACAGGGCAGACGCTCTCCTCCGGTGTGCCGAAGGTGACGATCACCGACGAGGTCACCGTGGAGACCGGCAAGAACGCCGTGTTTACCGCCAAGGTGACTCCCGTTCCCGGCGGCGAGACCGTTGCGGTGCAGTGGCAGAAGTGGAACGGCGAGCGCTATGTCAATCTCAACGGCGAGACCGGCCTGACCTACACCATCCCCAAGGCCGCGCTGGAGCAGAGCGGCAACCGCTACCGCTGCTTCGCTACACAGGTCGTAAACGGCAAATGGTGCGTGGGATATTCCACCTACGGCCTGCTGACGGTCACCGACCGCGCGACTATGACGGTGCTGGCTGAACTGAATCCAACCAGCGGAAAGTGCTATTCCTTCAATGACGCGGGTACCAAAATTTCCGGCACGACCTTCAATTTCTCTGCTACCGTAACGGAGACAAACGGCACGGATACGCCCACGGGCGCCGTGGCCTTTGAGCTTACAAACAGCTCCACCGGCACGCGCTACACCGTCACGGGCAAGCTAAACGGCGGCGTCGCCACTGCCAGCTTTGAGCCGGGCGAGGCAGGCGAGTATACAGTCGCCGCGGCCTATCGGGGCGACGGCGTGTTCGCCGCGTCCAGGAGCGATGAGCGCAGCTTCCTCGCCTACGACGCAAGCGGAAACATTCTCGCCGTCACCGGCAAGGACGAGATCACCTACGGTGAGACGATGACGCTCGGCGCGAAGCTGCTCAATAAGGACGGCACCGAAACGGAGGTGCCCACCGGCGTCACCTACAAGGTCACGGACGGCACCACCTCCGGCACGGAAACGCAGTGGTACAAGCTCACGGGCAGCAGCTTTGACCCTGTCGCGGTCTCCAAGGCGCTGCATACGAGCCGCAACTATGTGGCGGCGGCGGGCGGCTATACCGTACAGGCAACCTATACCGTCGACGGGACGACTTACACGGCAACGAAAAATATCGAGGTCAACAAGGCCACGCTCACCGTGACGCCCGGCAATGTCACAAAGAAGCTGGACGAGATCAACGAGGATTATCTTGCCGACGCAGCACCGACCTTCAGCGGCTTCATTAACTACAACGACGGCGGCGCGACAGAAGCTAATTACAAAGCTCTGTTCACTCTCTACACCGACCTGCCCTATTCCGGGCTCTATGTAGGCAGCCACGCCATACGTCTGCGCTGCGCCGAAGCGCCGACAGATGCCACCGCGCTCACGACCTACAAGCTGTACCTCAGCCAGCTGCTTGCAAACTATAACATTGAACTGGAAACAGGCACCTTTACCGTTACCGACGATTGGTACATCGTCACCTACTCCGGCACGGGCAACGGCTATGTGGGCGCACGCACGCAAAGTCGTGCCATGCTTGATAGCAATACGATGGTGCTAAGCGGTACTCCCCTGACCTTCGCCGCCGCCCCCGCCGCGGGGTATGAGGTGGAGAGCTGGGACATTAAAGGCAGCAGCCTGGACGGCAAGACGCGGGCCCTGTCCGTCGTCGATACCGCCAACACCAAGTCCGGCGCCATCACAGATAATACCGACGTGGTCGTCACCTTTGCCGCCAGCTATCCCGCGCTGAGCTGGAGCGTGGACGGCGGCAACGGCGCTCTGACGCCCTCCATTTCCGCCACCAGTCCCGCAAACGTCATCGCCACCGGAAGCTATACCTTCACAGCCAGGCCCGACAGCGGTTACATGGTGGACGAGTGGACAGTAAACGGTGAGGTCAGTAAAAACAATGACGGCAGCGTTTACAGAGCAACGGCGCTGACACTCGACGGTCTCGACGGTGACACCGCCGTGACTGTGAAGTTCACCTCCAGCGTTTCCTACAACGTTTCAGCAGCCAGCATGGACACCGCGGGCAATGCGCTTGGCAGCGTCACCGTCTCGCCGAAGACAGGCAGTCTGCTCGCGGGCACAGCGCTGAAATTCACTGCAAATGTACCGACCGGCTATATCGTTCAGGAATGGCGGCAGTACACCGACGCCACGCATTACACCGTTCTGCAATACAACGTGCCAACCTGGTCCATCGTGTCCCTGTCCTCCAATGTGGATATTCGCGTGGTGTTCATGCAGGAGGTCAAGTACAAGCTGAGCTTCGGCGTGAACGGGGAGGGCCTGATCTCCGCCGAGAGCGACGGCACGGCGCTCACCAGCGGCAAGGCCTATTTCGCGGGCATCCCCGTGACCTTCACCGTGACGCCGATAGACGGCTACCGCATCCAGTCCGTGACCACGACCGATCCCGCCAATCCCACACTGACGCCGGTTTCCACAGCAAACGGCGCGAACACCTATTCCATCACGCTGAGCAAGGCGATCACCGTCACCGCCAATTTCGTCAGCAAGGGTACGGCGTACACCGTCACCGTTACTAACGGCACGGTGGGCGGTGCGGCGACCGGCAGCTTCTACGAAAACGACACCGTGGTGGTCACGGCCAACGCCGCGCCCAGCGGAAAGCTGTTCTCCGGCTGGACCAGCGCGGACGGCGTGACATTTGCAAGTCCGTCCTCGGCCACCACTACCTTCGTCATGCCGGACAAGGCGGTCACCGTGACCGCGAACTACTACACCCCGTCCGGCCCGGGCCCGGTCAGCCCCGCGGAGTACACCCTGAGCTTCGAGCCCAACGGCGGCAGCGCCGTCGAGGCCGTTACCGCGGCAAAGAATACGGCCATCGACCTGACCGCCTACAAGAGCAGGAAATCCGGTTATGCCTTTGCCGGCTGGTGCTCCGACAGCGCGCTGACCGTGCCTGTGACCTCGGTCACGCTGACAGCGAATGTCACCGTCTACGCCAAATGGACGAAGGGCAGCATCAAATACCTCAACACCGACGACCACATCGCCTACCTTTCCGGCTACGATACCGGCGAATTCGGGCCCGACCGGAACATGACCCGCGCGGAGGCGGCAGTGATGTTCTACCGGCTGCTGCTGGATAAGGCCGCCGGGGGAACGAAAACCTTCCCGGACGTGAGCTCCGGCGCGTGGTACGGCCCGGCGGTGGAAAAGCTGGCGGGGCTCGGTATCATCGACGGCTACGCCGACGGCGCCTTCCGTCCGAACGCCCCCATCATCCGGGCGGAGTTTGCGGCCATGGCTTCCCGCTTTGCGGAACTGACCGACGCCGAGTGTTCCTTCTCCGACGTGAGCACCGGCCACTGGGCGTACAAGTATATCGCGTTCGCCTTCGGGCAGGGCTGGATCTCCGGCTATCCCGACGGGAGCTTCTGCCCCGAAAAAACCATCACCCGCGCCGAGGTGGCAAAGGTCGTCAACTGCATGCTCGGCCGCTCGGCGGACACGGCCTATGTCGACGGCCGTGAAGTCAGGGCATATCCCGACGTGCTGCGGACGCATTGGGCCTATTACGAGATCGCCGAGGCCTCCAACGCCCACGGCTACACAAAGGACGCCGCCGGCGCGGAGACCTGGACCGGGCTGAAATAGGCCTGCCGGGACCGAGATCCGGAAGCGCGCGGTCCCCAGGGATTCATCGGGGACGCCCGGAAACCACAAAACAGCGCCGGCGGTCGCCCGCCGGCGCTGTTTTGTGCCGGGCCGCTCTGCCGCGTTCCGGCAGGATTTTGCGGGGCCGCCGCGGCGTACCGCCCGCAAGCACATTCGTCAGCGCAGCCAAATCCTTTGCCGGCTGGCAGTATAACGGCAGGGTCTATCAGCCGGGCGACAGCTTCACCCAGCCCGCGCCCGGTCTGCGGGGCCCGTCGGGGAAAAACGCCTCACAGCGCTCTCATTTTGGCTGAATCCCGCAAACGCGCCGGTTCGTGAAGCGCCGCGCAGAGTCCCGCCCGGGACGGATTGTCAGGGGCTTTTCAAATGCGGCAGATTGACCCGGCACGATTCGGTATATTATAATCAAGGAATCTGACAACGGAAAGCCGAAAGAGCAAAGCAACGGCTTTTGGCTTTATGAAAGAAACCAAAGAGCTCTGTGCGCCAAGGAACTCAACCAACGGTTTGTGTAATTTTACTTCGGTTCCGGATATGCTTGAGCCATGAAAGGAGGCGTCCGATATGGATCAGATCAAAATCGGAAAATTCATTGCATCCTGCAGGAAAGAAGAAGGCCTGACCCAGGCGGTTCTGGCTGAAAAACTCGGGATCAGCGACAGGGCGGTATCAAAATGGGAAACCGGGAAATCCATGCCGGATTCAGGAATTATGCTGGAACTGTGTCATTTTTTAAGATCAACGTCAACGAACTCCTGTCGGGCGAAAGGATCATGGCAGACACCTACGATAAGCGTGCGGAAAATAACCTGCTTTCGATGAAACGCGAGATCGAAACAAAGAACAGGCAGCTGCTCAAGGCAAAAAAACTGATCATCTATCTTGGAATCGCTGCGGGAGCGAGCATGTGCTTTGCCGGATCCTTCGTTGAAATGCCGACCTGGCTGCGAATTGTCGTCATTGCATTTTCTGTGGCGATCCTGCTCGCGGTGGCCTTTATTTCTGAAGGCATTGAACGGGAGGCCGGGTACTACGAATGTCAGGAATGCCATTACAGATATGTGC
>Ga0268360_1002666_pt1 | contig 13098 bp, 12 predicted proteins | sample BioMet11_FD_192465 | JGI IMG/M metagenome (GOLD analysis project Ga0268360, IMG submission 192465) | Sewage microbial communities from Oakland, California, United States - Biofuel 11 (Illumina Assembly) | ecosystem: Engineered > Wastewater > Sewage > Unclassified | place: USA: California... | reverse complement strand
AAAGCTCATTCCCCTGGGCCAGCTGCGCAAGCGCCTGGCGGATCTGCCGGCGGACAAAAACGCCCCCATCGTGGCCTACTGCAAGGTGTCCATGCGCGGCTACGAGGCCGAGCGGGTGCTGCGCGCCAACGGCTACACCGACGTGACGGTCATGGAAGGCGGGGTCATGGCCTGGCCCTTTGCCCGGGAAAAATAAGTCACATGGGATCGGAAGCGGCCGTCCAGCCGGCGGCCGCTTCCGGCAAACGGCCGGACAGGCCTGCCTACGCCGCTTAGGCCCGGATGGTGATACGCCGGGCGTGGAGCAGCCAAGCCAGCGGAAAAAGCGCCACGAGAAAAAGGACTGCCCAGGCCAGGGACGTCCAGGCGTTCTGGGGCCAGCCGCCAAAGAGCGTGCGGTACAGGAAGACCTGGGCGTTGATCGTGCCGCCCGGGCCGCCGGCCAGCTTGATGTGGCGCAGGGTCGAGGCCGCAAACGAGGCCACGACGTAGAGGGTCAAGGGATTGGTGCCGAGGATGACCAGCGGCTTGGCCCAGACGGCCGGGGCACGTCCGTCGAGTGCGCCATGGCCGGCCGCGAGCAGCACCAGGGCAAGCCCGCCCATGGTCAGGACGAACGAGCTCGTGAACAAGGACTTGTTGAGCGGAAAGGACAATCCCCAGCCAAGCCCGCACCCCACCAGGATCAGACCCAAGGCGAAGGCCAGGAAGGTGCGTCTGCCACCGCCACGCAGCCACCGACCGGCCAGCAGACCGATGGCGCCCAAAGCCACGGCCGGCACCGTGGAGAGCACCCCTTCCGGGTCCCAGGTCGTGCCCCGGCTCCAGATGTGGCCCCGCAGCAGCAGCTGATCGACCCAGCCCTCCAGATTGACGTCCGAGGCAAGGCTCGGGCGCCCTAAACCCGGCACCGGGACCAGCACCAGCAACAGCCAGTAGCCCGCGAGCACGGTCACGATCGTGGCAACGACGCCCCGGTTGCCCAGGCGCACATGGAGCCAGACCGTGGCCAGGTAGACCACGGCGATGCGCTGCAACACGCCCGGGATGCGCAGATGTTCGAGCTGCAAGTGCAGGTAGACGTTTTCGAGAACCCCGAGCAGGAACAGGACGGCCGTGCGTCTGAGGACCTTGGCCCAAAAAAACCCCGCCTCTCCGGCCCGAACCGCGTCCCGGTCCACGGCCAAGGCCACGCACACCCCCACAAGAAACAAGAAGGTGGGGAAAATGCCATCGGCCACGGTGCAACCGTCCCAGACCGCATGGCACAGCGGGTCAAAGACATGGAGCCGGTCGCCGGGATTGTTGACGACGATCATGCCGGCAATGGCCAGGCCGCGCAGAAAATCCACGGACGTGAGCCTCTTTTTGGGCCATACGGCCATACGATTCCCCATGACACCGCTGCCCAAGGGGCCGGTGCTCACATCGGATGGATTTCCAAAGGGCCACGCCCTTTGGCCGCCGGAGGCGTATCTCCCTGAAAGCGGACCGCCCAGGTCCTGCCTAATATGCGGCTTCGCCTGCATCCACGGCGGCCAGGCGCCCAATGGCCGACCAGTCGAGGGATGCGCCGCCGTGGGCCAGCAAGGCCAGAAAACGATCGCGCAGCAAACTGGCCATGGGCAGCGGCACGTTGAGGGCCTCGGCGGCCGCCAGGGTCAGCCGGATGTCCTTTTGGCCGAGCGGCGCGGCAAAGCCGGCCGGTTCGAAGGCTTCCTCCACGAGCAGCGTCCCGTAGGTCTTGTAGACCGGGGCGCCAAAGAGCGTGGACGTCAGGATATCGAGATATTGGGCCTTGTCCACGCCGCCCTTGCCAACGAGCGCCATGGCCTCGCCCAGGGTTTCGATGACCGAGGCGATCAGGAAGTTGCCGCTGAGCTTCACGAGGTTGGCGGCCTCGGGGCGTTCGGCCACGACGAAAGTCCGCTGGCCGATGGCCGCGAACACCGGGTTTACCGTCTTGAGAGTCTCGGGCCGGCCGGCGGCGACGACAAAAAGCTTGGCCGCTGCGGCCGCGTCCGGCCGGCCGAACACCGGTGCGGCCACGAAACCCTGGCCGGCCTGATCGTGATCGGCCGCGAGCCGCTCTGCCAAGGCCACACTGATCGTGCTCGAGGAAATATGCACCGCGCCCATGGGCAAGCTCGCCAGCACACAGCCGTCGCCGTAGACCACCTCGCGGACGGCGTCGTCATTGGCGAGCATGGTGATCACGGCCTCCGCCTGGCAGGCGTCGGCGATCCGGGGCGCCACTTTGGCGCCCAGCGCGGCCAAGGGTGCGGCTTTGGCCGGGGTGCGGTTGTAGACGATCACCTCATGCCCGGCCTTGAGGATATTGGCGGCCATGCCGCTGCCCATGCGCCCGAGTCCGATGCATCCGATTCTCATGCGTGACCCCCTTCCGTTTGCGGTGGGTAAAGACTGTGACCGTGTCGGAGCGACACCGCGCACAGTAGCCAAGGCCCAGCCGGATGAAAAGGCATGGGCGCACATCCGGTTCGCCAGTCGGCCGCATCGACAAGACAACCGTTGCGATACGCAGCATGGTGCGTTGGGGGGATGCCCCGGGACGCTGCCACTCGAACACGGGGGCATGTGGGGCCAGATTCCGGGAGGGGATGCGAAAACGCGGGAGACGGGCGTATTGCCCCTTGCTGGAGCCCACGGCCGGAATTGAACCGGCGACCTCTTCCTTACCAAGGAAGTGCTCTACCGACTGAGCTACGTGGGCGTATGAAGTCAAAAACCGCCCTTGGCGCGAAACCCATCGCGTATGCCGGGACCGCGCATCAGGGCTTCGGGCCAGCGAGGCGGAAGTGGTTATTGATTATACGGGTCCGGCTTGTCAAAGGTTTTTCCGCCCGGGGAGGCACTTCGGAGGGGATTTTCCCTTTGGGCAGCGCATGGCCGGACACGGGAGCGGTCCGCCCCGGTCCCGGGCCTTGCGTCAACACGCCGGAGCGCGGTGTGTTGCGCACCGCACGCGTGCGGGCCAAAGCGCTCTTGACCTTTCACGCCGGGTCGCTTCAAGCGCTTTGGGTCTTGTCGGCCGGAGCCTCGGTCTCGTCCTGGCTGGCCGGATGGAAATCCAGATAGGGCAGCATGCTGGGAAACTTGTCTTGCAGGACGATGCGCAGGAATTGGTGCTTGGCAATCTGGAGCACGGCGGCGTACTCTTCCCATTTATCCAACGGAAACACTGCCTTGCCGTTTTCCAGATAGCCGACGAAATTCCCGTACCGATAGCCGAGAGCCTTGCCCAGGTCGGCCTGGGTCAGTCTGAGTTCTTCCCGACGCTTCTTGATGCAATCACCAATGGCATTGTTCACAGCATAACCCGCCGCATCGTTGCCCGGGGCGGCCAGGGCGCGCCCCGCTGAAACAATGAAAAACGTTCTCTTGGCCTCAATATCTAAACCAACTACTTGCTTGGTGTCAACCACAGGGGCCGCGCCGTCCCGTCAGGCCATGGCCTTGCGAATGGCCTGCAACAGCCGGCCCTTGATGTACGGTTTGGTGATGAATCCCTTGATGCGCGCCTTGACCCGGGCGTTGCGAATGAAATCCTCGGTCAGATAGGCGGTGGCCACCAGGATGTTGATGTCCGGGTTCATGTCGAGCAGGGCCTCGATGCAGCGTTCGCCACCCATGCCGGGCATCACCAGATCCATGATGACCAGGGCGACGTCCTGCCGGTGGTCCCGGTAGACCTCGCACGCCTCCTCGCCGCTCATGGCTTCGAGTACGGTGTAGCCGTAGCTGTGCAGGTATTCCCTGCCGCCGTGGAGGATGTAGGCGTCGTCGTCCACGAGCAGGATGGTTTCATAGCCGCCGACCGGCAGTTGCAGGACCGGCTTGGCCTCCGGCACCGCCGGCAGGACGATGTCGAAGCAGGCGCCCTTGCCGTCGCCATTGCCGCAGGTGATGTAGCCGTCGTGATTCTTCACGAAATGATACACGGCCGTCAGGCCCAGGCCGTGGCCCTGGCCCGGGGTCTTGCTCGTGTAAAAGGGCTCGAACAGATGGACCATGTCCGCGTGGGAAAGACCGCGGCCCTCGTCGAGGCAGCGGATGCGGATATAGCGGCCGGGTCGGAAATCCGGATGCAGGGCCAAGTGTTCGGCCGTGGGCACGTAATCGTCGGTCCGGATCAAAATCGTGCCGCCCTGGGGCATGGAATCGCCGGCGTTGAGGATCAGGTTCATGAAGATCTGGAAGAGCTGGACCGGGTCGCCCTTTTCCACCTTCCAGGCGCAACGCAGATCGCTCTCGATGTCCACGCCCGCCGGCAAAAGCGCCCGCAGGGAAGTGAGCGCCTGGATAAAAAGCTGATTGATATCAACGGTCTGACGGAAACCTTGTTGGTCGTGGCCAAAAAGCATCAGGCGCTGGGTCAGCTCGCTCGTGCGGGTGACCGCCATCTCGATTTCGCGCAGCTTGCGGTAACGCGGACTGTCGCAGTCCTCCTGGGCCAGGAGCAGTTCCACGTTCGTGCCGATGATCTGGGCGCAGTTGTTGAAATCGTGGGCCACGCCCGTGGCCAGGTTGGCGATGGCCTCCATCTTCTGGGCATTGGCCAGCTCCTGCTGGGCCTTTTTGAGGATCAGCTCGGCCTTTTTCTGGGCCGTGATGTCGAACAGGTGCAGGAGCTGGGCCGGCTCGGACTGCCAGCTCACGGCCGTGGCGTTGAGATGCACCCAGCGCGGCTTGTCCGCGGCCATGCGCAACTGCACGCTGGCCAAGGTGGACGAGGCGTTGGTGTCCCGGACCTGTTGTAAAAAACGACTGACCTTCTTGCGATCCTTGTCGTGGATGAGGTTGAGGAACTCCTGCTCCTCGCCGCTGTTCTTGATCACCTTCTGGTTGGCGAAGCGCACCTGCCCGTTCTGGACGATCATGATGCCCTCGCCGGCGTTTTCCACCACCATGCGGTAACGCTGCTCGGAATCCCGCAAACTGGCGTTGGTCTCCATGAGCTCGATGCGCCGCAAGCCCATCTCGCCGATCAAGGCGGCCAGTCGGCTGAAAAAACTCAGCACCATGGTGACCTTTTTCTGGGGAAAGACCGGCACCCGCAGCAAGGCTTGCAGATAGGCGATCTCGTCGAAGCCGTATTTGCGGGCCTGGTTGATGAAAAAGGTCATGTTCGGCGGACCCTGCAGAAACTGGCCCATGTAGAGGTTGGCGATGTGCTCGCCCTGGATGCGGATCGGGGCCGCGGCTTCGTACAGGCCGTTGGGGCAGCGGTACACCCCGCCGTCCTGGGTGTTGGCGAATCGGCGCGGCCGGACCATGTCGCTGCGCAGGCAGCGTTCCCGGACCTTGGGATGCTCCCGGTGGAACTTCTCGCAGATGTCCTGCCAGTTGCATTTGACCCAGATATGCCCATCCACGCCAATGATGGCGGAACAGATGCCGACCAGATCCGAAAACCGCTTGGCCAGCTTGTGAATCTCCGGCACGTCGAAAAGTTCGTCGAAGGCGTACTGCACGGTGGCCATCCCGCGCCGGGAGTGTCCCGGTCTGGCTTTTTCGGCCGGCTCCGCCAAAGCGTCCGCGACCGTCAACATTTTCCGTCGATACCGGCTCCGCGACCGCGCCGGCCGGGGATCACGCCCGCATCGCCCTCCGGGCCGGCCGAGACGACGGTCCAATCACGCAAGCATAATACATCTTGACAAGGAAGCAATCGATTGGTTACTTGGCCCGAATAGGAACTAAGTAATTAATTACATCGTAGCGCTCCGAGCCCAGCCGCCGCGCCGCGACCCCGGGAGCAACTGCCGCAAACGGCAAAAACGTAGAGGACAAAGGAGCTTCGTATGCATCAAATCGCCGCCTCGGAACACCTGACGGACGCTGTCCTCGAAGGGTTCGATCCCGTCACCAAGGACTACGGGACCGGCTCCTCCGGACTGGAGGAAAACCCCTCTCCGTTCCCGCGCATCAATGCCTGGCGCAAACTCTTCCTGGACACGCCCCTGACCATCTCCGCCGAGCGCGCCCTGCTCTGGACGGAGAAACTCAAGGAAAACAGGAATAAACCCCACACGATCCGGTGCGCGGAATGTTTCCGCCACGTGCTGGAAAACGTGTCCATCCAGATCGGCCCCTACGAACTCATCGCCGGCAACATGGCCGCTCCGCCCCGGTGTGCCCCGGTCTTTCCCGAATTCTCCTACGCGTGGCTGATCAACGAAATGGAGGCCCAACCCTTCGAGCAGCGCGCCAGTGACCGCTTCCTCATCAGCGAGGAGACCAAGCGGCAACTGCGCGACATCCAGGACTTCTGGAAGGACGAAACCGTCCACGACCTGGCCAAGTCCCTCATGCCCGAAACCGCGCTCAAGGGCACCGGCGCCTACGGCAAGGGCGTGTACCTGCTCGGCAACTACTTCTTTGGCGGGGTGGGCCACACCTCGGCCCGCTACGAACTGATCTTCCAGAAGGGCTGGAAGGGCTTGCAAACCTGGGTGCAAGAGCGCCTGGACGCCCTCGATGCCTGCAATCCGGCCGAGATGGCCAAGCGGCAGTTCTACCAGGCCCAGCTCATCTGCCTGGACGGCATCATGACCTACGCCTACCGCTACGCCGCCCTGGCCCGCAAGCTGGCCCCGACCGAGGAGGCGGCCCGGGGGCAGGAACTGCTCCAGATAGCCGACAACCTGGACTGGATCGCCCAGAACCCGCCCCGCACCTTCTGGGAGGCCCTGCAACTCTGGTGGCTGCTCACCGTGGCCATCACCATCGAGGGCAACGGCCACTCCATCCACTGGGGACGCTTCGACCAGCACATGTATCCGTATTACGTGCGGGACATCGCGGCCGGCACCGTCACCAAGGCCTTTGTCCAAGAACTCATCGAAGGCGCCTGGATCAAGATCAGCGAGCTGACCAAGCTGCGTGACGCCGGCTCGACCAAGGCCTTCGGCGGGGTGGAACTCGGCGGTCCCTCCCTGACCGTGGGCGGCCAGACGCCCGACGGCCGCGACGCCACCAACGAGCTGTCGTTCATGTGCGTGGACGCCCTGGTCCACGTGCGGCTCAACGCCCCCTGGATGACCAGCCGCTGGCACGCCAACTCGCCCCATGCCTGGTGGGTCAAGGTGACCAAGGCGGCCAAGATCGGCCTCGGCATGCCCTCGTTTTTCAACGACGAGATCATCATTCCGTCCATGGTCAACCGGGGCCGGACCATCGAGGACGCCCGGGACTACGGGCCCCTCGGCTGCGTGGAACCCAACTGCGAGGGCCGGGAATACGGCTGGCACGACGCGGCCTTTTTCAACCTCAACAAGGTGCTGGAGCTGGCCATCAACAACGGCCGTTGCGTCGATTGCGCCACGACCTGTCCGCGCTACGCGGTCTGCGCCGGGGCCGGCACCCAGCTCGGCCTGGCCACCGGCTCCCTGGCCGACTTCACGAGCTTCGAGGAGGTCAAGGACGCCTACCAAAAGCAGATGCACTACTGGGTGGACCGCCTGGTCATGGCCGAAAACGCCATGGACGTGGCGCACCAGACCCGCAAGCCCCTGCCCTACCTCTCCCTGCTCATCGAGGACTGCATCGACAAGGGCCTGGACGTCACGGCCGGGGGCGCCCGCTACAACTTCATCGGCCCCCAGGGCGTGGGTGTGGCCAACGTGGCCGACGGCCTGTGCGCCATCAAGCAGCTCGTGTTCGAAGAGCACAAGTGCTCGGGCAAGGAGCTGCTCACCGCCCTGCAAAAGAACTGGGAGGGCTATGCCCCCCTGCACGCCCTGATCAACAGCTCCAAGGTGCACCACTACGGCAACGACGATCCCTACGCCGACGAGCTGGCCCACTTCGGGGCCAAGGCCTACTGCGCCTTCCTCGAACGCCGGCCCACGCCCCATGGCGGCGAGTTCCAGGCCGGCCTGTACCCCGTGTCGTCCAACGTGCCGCTCGGCGCCATCACCGGCGCCACCCCGGACGGCCGCAAGGCCGGCGAACCCGTGGCCGACGGTGTGTCCCCGGCCCACAACGCGCGCGGTTCCCACGACCGTTGCGGGCCCACGGCCCTGGTCAAGTCCGTGGCCGCCCTGGACCACGGCATCGCTTCCAACGGCACCCTGCTCAACATGAAGTTCAGCCCCTCGACCCTGGCCGGCGAGGTGGGGGACGAGAACTTCATCGGCATGATGCAGGTCTACTTCCAGCGCAAGGGCATGCACAACCAGATCAACGTCATCAGCCGCGCCACCCTCGAGGACGCCATGGCGCATCCCGACAAGTACAAGGGGCTCATCGTCCGTGTCGCGGGCTACAGCGCGTTCTTCACGGAACTCGATCCCTCGCTGCAACAGGACATCATCGAACGGACCGAACTGGAATTCTAACCCGGGCACACGCCGCCGGGCGTCCGCGCGACGCCCGGCGGGCCCATGGAGTCTTCCCTATGAGCCTACCCCTCCAACTCGCCCTGCGCCTCATCGACGCGGCCACGCAAAAAGCCCGGTCCCTCAAGGTGCCGGTGTATGTGGCCGTGGTCGACCAAGGCGGGCATCTCGTGGCCCAACAGCGCATGGACGGCGCCATCCTGCTCAGCGAAACCCTGTCGCGCGACAAGGCCTATACCGCCGCGACCACCAGCATGAGCACGGACCGCCTCGGCCAGCTCGCCCAGCCCGGACAGCCGTTTTACGGTCTCCAAGCCCATCAGGGCGGCCGGGTCGTGCTGCTCGGCGGTGGCTATCCCCTGCTGCGGGATGGCGCGGTCGTCGGCGCCATCGGCGTCAGCGGCGGGTCCGCCGACGAGGACATGGCCGTGGCCATGGCCGGCCGCGACGCCCTCGCCGAGGCGTCCTGACCCCAGCCGGGCGCGGACACCGACAGACGTCCGCGCCCGGTAGCGGTATCCGGCGCGTCCGGGCTCACGCGAAACCTCCCCTCACCCCACGGACAGGAAACACGCCATGCAACAACATTCTCGGACCGCGGTCACCGCCGTGCCGGCTGCGGACACGAACGGACACGGCACGGTCTTCGACATCCAGCGCTATACGGTCCATGACGGCCCGGGCACCAGAACCTCCGTGTTCCTCAAGGGCTGCCCACTGCACTGTCTGTGGTGCTGCAACCCGGAAAGCCAGGTGGGCAGTCCGGAAATCGGGGTCTATCCCCAGCGCTGCCTCGGCCTGGACGACTGCGGCCTGTGCCTTGGGGCCTGTCCCCTGCAGGACGCCTCGATTTTCCGGCTCGATGCGGACAGGCGGGTGACGGGCATCGACCGGACGCGCTGCACGCACTGCTTTGCCTGCGTCGCGGCCTGTCCGGCCGACGGCTTGAGCCGGCTCGGCCAGGAAATGCGCGTCCCCGAGCTGGTGGCGGAAGTGCTCAAGGACCGGGACTTCTACCAGGCAACCGGCGGCGGCGTGACCGTCAGCGGCGGCGAGGCCTTTGCCCAGCCGCAGTTCACCCGGGAGCTGCTTGCCGCCTGCAAGGCGGCCGGCCTGCACACCTGCGTGGAATCGAGCCTGTGCGTGCCCTGGACCGCTGTGCAGCCGAGTCTGCCCTACATCGATTTCTGCATCACTGACATCAAGCACATGGACCCGGAAAAGCACCGCCGCTACACCGGGGGCAAACTCGAGATCATTCTCGAAAACATCAAACACCTCTGCCGGGCCGGCAAGCAGATGATCATCCGCGTTCCCCTGATTCCCCGCTACAACGACGATGCCGTCAACATCCACCAGACCGGCCGCTTCCTGGCCGCGACCTGCGGTCCGACCCTGCAGCAGGTCCAGGTGCTCCAATACCACGAATTGGGTAAAAGCAAGTACGCCGCCCTCGGCCAGGACTATCCGCTCGCCGACCTGGAAAAACCCTCCCGCGAGGATTACATCGCCTCGGTGCGCCAGGCCGTGGCCATTCTCCAGGACTACGGCCTGCCCGCCCACGCGGACAGCAAAATCGTCATGACCCGCTGATCCCGCGCACGCCATGGCGATGGTGCAGCACTGGAGACAACAGGTGGAGAGACGCGGACAAGAAGACACGGTACGAGACCAAGGGGAGCAGACGTCCGAAAGGTCTCCATGTGGAGGTGGTTGAACCGCCGGAGCTGGCGCCGGTCGGGGAAATCGAGAAAAAATGGCCGGCACCGTCGAACAGCTTCACCGGCTTGTCAGCGGCCTTGGCATTTCGGATGGCCACGTCGGTGAGGGGTACCGTCTTTTTCGGCATGGGGTATTCCCTCACATCGAAAGGTGAAGTCGCCATGCGGGATTGAGGTGAAATACCCCGCCAAAGACCCCGCAAAAGGCGGATGTCAAAGGACGTAAAAAGACTAAGCCGGACTATCGCTAGCCCGGCTTAGTTAATGTTTCCAGGTGGTTTCGGTCTTTATCGGACCGTCCTGGACTATAAAATGGTGCGAAGGGGGGACTCGAAAAATATCCATATCATTCTAATTTTTAACAATAAAAAAAAGTTACCCTTTCATTGTTGTCCGGAATGTTATCCGGTTTTGGGGAGTGCTGGAATTTTTTTCATCACCGCCACCGCGTCCGATTTTCACACACGGCGGGCAAGCCGTCGTCCAGGCCCGCCCCACGGTTTGCCGCCCATTCGTCAACCGGCATCCGGCCGCCATGTCGGTGCCCTGGTTCTTTTTCAGGTGTAAGTTGATTGTCAGCAGCGCCGGTCTTTTTCAGGTGTAAACTCGGTGTAAACTGCCGGCCCTTTTTTCAGGTGTCCACTTTCTGTCCACAGGTAGACCGCCGGCCTCGGCCTGTTTCTATCGCGCTCTACTTTAGATTTCCGGCAAGCCGTCGAGTACCCGCCCTCGCGCGTAGGATTTCGTGGGTACTGACGTGGGTACTGGCGACCAAGCCGGCGACTTCGGAGTTACCACACCTCGCGCGTGGGAACCCTGGTAACCAAGTGGAAACCACCAATCGGTTGCCAGTTCTCGCGGGCGTGCGCGTGAAGGAAACACCTCGCACAAAACCGCGCACAATCGAACATGCGTCACCGGAAGGCCGCGTCCTTCCTGGCTTTCCGGGGAATGAACTTGTTCGGTTCGACTTGAGCGGTGCGCATTCTCGCGCGAAGGGATTTGTGCGAACCTGAGTGCGAACCGCAAACCAGGGGACGGCCGCCATGCCTTGGGATGACAGGTTTTGACAGGTTTATAGGCGGCGTGACGATCTCACTATTTATCAATACGACGCCAGCGTAGGCACAAGTTTTCCCTAGCAGTCGCTCCCGCCTTAGACGCGGCCAATGTGAGTTTTTGTGAGGTCCGGCACCGTGGGCGGCGACTGAACTTTTCTGAAGGAGGTCACGCCCGCCAACGTGAGTTTTCGTGACCAGCTTGCTGGCTCGACCCGTGCATTTGCTGCACCCGAACCATTAAAGAACCAGGAAGTTGCCACCACTCCCTCGCGCGCGCGCGCGTACCGCTCCCAGATCGGCGGCGCCTACGCTGGCATCTCTTCCCGATTCCCTGCCACACGCCCCAGCCGTTCCACGGTCAACCCCAGCAGATACGCCACACCCTGGGCGTTCAGCGCCGGCACCGGGCGGTTGCCCTCGCTCATGGTGGATAGCTGGCCTTCGAGGACTTCCAGCGCCAGCACGGCCTGGGCAAGCTCGCGGCGTTCGGTCGCGTTCATGATGGCAGCGCCGGCTTTTCAGGTGCAACGTCGATGGCGGCTTGATCCGGGGCTGGCCCAAAGGAGAGCGTAACCTGAATGCCTGGGTTGCTCTCGACGGTGTGATCCAGCTTCAGGTGGTCGCCATACTTTTTCGGCCGTAGCTTGCTGGCCAACCACTTGCGCGCGTCAATCCGGTTGCGGGCCACCTGAGCGTCTGGCTCCGTGTCGGCGATCTCGACGATCTCATCGGCCAGCACATCCGCCTGAATCTCCCGTGCCCTGACATAGGCTTCCTGGAACTCGGGATGCTCCCGCAACCACGAGTAGACCGTCGAGGCCCCCGGCATATCCTCCTGGGCACAGATTGTCCGCAGGCTCTTGCCGGTCATGATCTCCTGACAGATCGTGTCCGCCACATCCACCGAGTAGCCGCTCGGCCGCCCGATCTTCACAACCTTCATTTTATCCATGGCGATGACTCCTTTTATCACCCGATGACGACAGGCTGGCCAGATGTTCCACCCGCCCGGGTTCCGTCCATCCTGGGGGCTGAATCGGCTTCCTGTGTGGCGCTCCCGAACAGAGAAATAGCCCGCGCCCGTCGTTGCTCCCGGGCCTCGGGGGAATAGTACGGCGACACACCCCGGCGGTAGGGCCAGATCGGGCAGGGGGCCAGGTCCAGATATATTTTTCCGGCCGTACAGCCTGCCACATCACCGCCAGGGGCGCAGCCGTCGCAGTAGCTCTTGATGACTTTGAGTAGCCGCCGGGACGCGCCGGCCTCGATGGCGCCCATGCGGTACGGGTAGAAGATGCAGGCCGTGAATGGGCACTCGGCCACCAGGGCGAACGATCCGCCCATACAGCCGACGCAGAACAGGCGAATGGACTCCAGCGCCGTTTTCCGAGGTCCGTCATATCCGGGGACGGCGGGTTTTGATTTCTTGAGCATGATCTCCTCCATGGGGGGATCTGACAAAATTCTCGCGGTAGGTACTACATGACCGGGGTCCCATGGGCTCGCTGGGAGGGCATGGGGGTGGGGGTTATCCCCGTCCCATATCCAGACCATTGACCCGGGTGGGGGGGCTATCCACTTCCGATTCCCTGGCGCCGCGCCCACCACGCCAGAAGCAGCGCATCCGCTCGGCCGTGGTCCTTCTTCCTGCCGAGGTCTGCGTCGGGGAACAGCCGCCGTGCCGTTGCCAGCGATGCGGCCTTCGTGTCCTTCCCGGCCTTCCTGTCCACAAGCCCACGCTGCCACTCTTGCGGGCGAGGACAGACGTAGGGGATGGCCATGGCGGCGAGGATGCCATGCCATGTGCCGACGTTCTGGCCGAAGGTGAACATGGAGACGACGCCTTGACCGGGCATGGCCCCCACCTTCTCCAAGGCAGCGAGGCGCACCTCGAACCGGGCCAGCCAGTCGGCCAGCCTGGGCACCACAAGCGCCGGGTCACCGGGCCAGTCG
>Ga0268360_1002664_pt1 | contig 13110 bp, 12 predicted proteins | sample BioMet11_FD_192465 | JGI IMG/M metagenome (GOLD analysis project Ga0268360, IMG submission 192465) | Sewage microbial communities from Oakland, California, United States - Biofuel 11 (Illumina Assembly) | ecosystem: Engineered > Wastewater > Sewage > Unclassified | place: USA: California... | reverse complement strand
TTGGGCGAGACCCAGGACATCATCCACCGGATGAGGGAACTCGCGGTGCAGGGCGCCAACGGCGTCTACACCCAAGAGGACCGCATGCAGATCCAGGTCGAGGTGTCCCAGCTAGTCGACGAGATCAACCGCATCGCGAGCCACGCGCAGTTCAACGGAATGAACATCATGACCGGCCGCTTCGCCAAGAACGGGCCGCAGGTGATGCAGTTCCAGGTCGGCGCGAACATGGACCAGAACAAGCGGGTCTTCATCGGCACGATGACTGCCGGCGCGCTCGGGCTCACCGGAGCCCAGGGCACCGACGGAAATCTCAGCATCGAGGACCCCGATAAGGCCAATCAGGCTATCGGCAAGCTGGACGAAGCCCTCAAGATCGTATCCAAGCAGCGGGCCGACCTCGGCGCCTACCAGAACCGCTTCGAGATGGCGGCGAGGGGCGTTTCGGTCGCCTCCGAGAACCTCCAGGCCGCCGAGAGCCGCATCCGCGACACCGACATGGCGAGCGAGATGGTGAACTATGTGAAGAACCAGATCCTCGACCGCGCCGGAAGCGCCATGCTGGCTCAGGCCAATACGCGCTCTCAGAACGTTATGACTCTCTTAGGCTGACGGTAATCCGTTCATCGAGATGAGGTGACGAGAGACTTCTGGACGTCTTCTCTCGAATTCCTCATGTTCCGGCGCGAGCCGGGACGAAGCCTTGGGCGGGAGGGGAACGCGCCCCCTTCCCGCTTTTTTATTAAATCTACGCTCGCTTCCGGAGCCTCCCCCGCAGCGCGTGGGGAGCCGACGAGGCGGCGACGCCAATCGACGGGATTGGCAAGTCGGAGGCTCGGCATGGCTCTCGACGTACATTCTGTGCAAGGTTCCTCACAGGTGCTCGAAGGCTCCAAGAGGGCGATAGCCCAGGAGGGAACGCCCGAGGGAGGCTCTCCCCGGCCGGCCCAAAGCTGGCCGAGGGGCGGCGCCCCGGCGGCCGGGCGAGAAGTCTACGTCTCCCCCGACCTGCAGGCGGCCATCAGGGACATCCAGAAGGTGAGCGAGGCCTTCAACCGCCGCCTCTCCTTCAGCGTCAACGAGAAGATAGGGCAGGTTGTCGTCAAGGTCATCGACAACGACACCGATAAAGTGGTGAGGGAGATTCCGCCCACCGAACTGCAGCACGTGTACGAGCGGATCCGCGAGGCCATCGGCTTGCTCTTCGACAAATCGGCCTAGGGTCCCCGCGATCCCGATCCCCGAGGCAGCTCCGGGCGGCGCGAGGACGAAGCCCGCGGTCCCTCCTCTCGAGGCGTGAATGTCCGACTTCGCCATACCTGGGACCGAGAACGACAAGTACGGCACCCAGAAGCTCATCGAAGGACTCATGAAGGTCGCGCGGGTCCCCCGCGATAAGTCCGCCGACAAGATCAAGTCCCTCCAGCAGCAGAAGTCGGTGTGGCAGGACTTCAACCAGCGCCTCGGGATCCTCAGATCCGGCGCCCAGGGCCTCTACAACTTCAAGAACCCCTTCAGCTCGCGGATAGCCAAGTCTTCCGACGAGGAGAGCCTGTCGGCCACGGCCACGCGCGAGGCCCTCGAGCAGACGAGGACCGTACGGGTGAAGCACGCCGCATCGGCCGACCGCTTCATCTCGTCGGAGTTGCCCAAGGACTACAAAGTCCCCGAGGGGAACTACGCCTTCGCCGTCGGGGACAAGCGGATAAGCCTCAAATTCTCTGGGGGGAGCCTCCAGACCTTCGCCGACGCGCTCACGAGGAAGGGCGGCGACCTCCTCAGGGCCCAGGTCGTGGCCGTCAAGCCCGACACCAAGTCCCTGGTGATCGAGTCCCTGAAGACAGGAGCCACCAACCGCCTCCAGTTCGAGGCCGACGCAGTGAAGCTCGCCCTCGACGCCGCGATCATCGAACCGGTCTCGACCTCCAAGCGGGAGCTCTCTCCCGCCCGGGATGCGGCCTGGGACAAGGCGGCGGGGTCCGCGGTCGCGGCTGCGGCCGACGGCGGCTTGGCCCTCGTCGCCGGAGGCGAGATCAAGCTCCCCTTCGATCCCCCGGTCAAGACCGCCGGCATGGTGCTGGAGATCGAGTATCGCCTGGCGCGGCTCCCCAAGGACGCCGCGCCAGTCCCCCCCCCGGGCCCGAGCCTCCCCGAGGTCGGCTCGGCCACCTACGGCGGCGTGACCGTCACCGGGCTCCCGCCGCCCACGGGCTTGCCCCAGTGGCAGCCCCCGCCGACACCTCCCAGGGTCGAGGATCTCTCCATGGCCAGCCTAGTAGGGGCCGACGGCGCGGTCCGTCCCCTGCCCGACCTCCAGGACGGCGACGGCACCCAGAAGCTCAGCGTCAAGCTCGACGGCTACGGCCAGGACGCGGCCGCCGTCGGCATCAAGGTGAGGGACACGACCCGCCGCCTCGAGGTGCTCAAGGCGAGGGTTTACGACCCGGCCGAGACCGGCGGGTACAAGCCGGTGAGGCCCATCGCCACAGCCTCCGACGCGGTGGTGACGGTGGACGGCATCGAGGTCACCCGGCCTTCCAACTCCATCGCCGACGTGGTGCCCGGCGTGACGCTCAACGTGAAACAGGCCTCGGACAAGGACGTGAGGCTGACGATACAGCCGGACCGCGACGCCGTGCAGTCGGCCATCGTGGCCTTCGTCGGCAACTACAACAAGCTCCTCGCCCAGATCAACATCCTGACGCGGAACGACGACGCGATCATCAACGAGATCACCTACTTCACCGACGACGAGAAGAAGACCGCCCGGGAGAGGCTCGGGACGCTCCAGGGCGACTCGACGCTGAACCTCCTGTCCAGCTCGCTTCAGCGCCTCGTGGCCGCCCCCTACCCCACGGTGGATGGCCGGGACATGACCCTCCTGGCCCAGATCGGCATCGCGACCAACGCGAGCAAGCCGGGGACTTCCCAGGGCTACGACGTGACCAAGATGCGGGGCTACCTCGAGATCGAGGACGAGACCCTGGGCAAGGCCCTGTCCGAGCACTTCGAGGCGGTGAAGCAGCTCTTCGGCAACGACACCAACGGGGACCTCATAGTGGACTCGGGCATCGCCTACGCCATGGACAGCCTCCTCAAGCCCTACGTGGAGACCGGCGGCATCCTGGCCCTCAAGACCGGCACCTTGGACACCCAGATAAACGGCGAGAAGCGCACCCTGGACAACCTCGACGCCCAGCTGGCGGCCCAGGAGACCGAGCTCAAGCGCAAGTACGGCTCCATGGAGGCCAGCCTCAACCGGATGGAGAGCTCGTCGAGCTCTATCGACAGCTTCTCGAAGCAGAACCAAGGCCAATGAAGCCTCAGAAAGGATGAACCATGACGATAACGATAAACGGAGAGGCCCTCGACCTTGAGGGCGAGGAGTCGGGCAGCTTGGGCGAGGCCCTCGCCCGGGTGGACGAGCTACTCGAGAAAGCGGGCTCCGTGATCGTGTCCCTGGCGGTCGACGGGGAGGAGGTGGACGCCGACACCTACGCCCAGAGCGCCGCCCGGCGGGCGTCGGAGGTCGGGCGAGTCGAGATCCGGGCCGAGGGCGCCGCCGCGATAAAGACCCGCGCGCTCTCCACCCTACTCGAGCTCCTGTCCATCGCGGGGACCTCGGCCGAGGCCGAGGACGGCGCGGCCGCGCCCACCGACTGGGCGGGGATACGCAGGGGGGCCGAGGACCTATCGGACGCCTTCGCGGGGCTCTTCTCCGCCGACGAGCTGTCCTTCGTCAAGCTCTTCGCCGAGATCCTCGAGCGCGCCGGCGACTCCCCCGACCAGTCCTCGAGGATAGAGATATCCGCCCAGGCCGAGCGGCTGACGGCGGTCTTCCAGGAGCGGCTCTCCGAGCTGCGGGAGCCGGTCCGGGAGATGCGCAAGGCCTCGGCCCTGTTCGGCGAGCGGTCCGGGGACCTCGCCGAGATCCCGGTCCTCCTCCAGACCGGGAAGGAGGACCAGGCCATGAAGACCGTCCTCTTCTTCATCGAGATATTCAACAAGGTCATCCGGGTGCTCCCCGAACTCCGGAGGTCCGGGGTCGAGACCTCCTCTATCCTCGTCGGCGGCGCACCCCTGCCCGAATTCTACGGCTCCTTCAACGATGTCCTGAGGCAGCTGACCGACGCGTTCGAGCACAAGGACGCCGTGCTCATAGGGGATCTCTCCGAGTACGAGATCCTGCCCAGGATGGAGAGCTTCTTCGCCGCGATGGAGGAGGCGCTGCCGAAACCATGAACCCCCACGCCCTGGTCCTAGCCCAATCTTCCCTCTTCAACGCTGGGACGCCCAGCGCCGGGTCGCCGAAGACCGGCCTCATCGTCTTCGGGATAGTAGCCGCCATCGCGCTGGTGGCGCTCGTCGCGAAGGCCGCGCCCCGCTCCTCCGGCTCGCGGTCCTTCAACAAGGGCGCGTTCCGCAGGGCCGCCAGGGCCGCGGGCCTCGACGAGGAGGACCTCCGCTTCCTCGAGGAGTACGCCCGGGCACTCGGCGTCACCAGCCCGGAGTTCCTCTTCCGCAACCGCCCGAGGCTCGACTCGTTCTTCAAGGACGCGTACCGGCAGATCGAGAAGTCCTCCGAGTCCGAGACCGAAGCCGAGGACCGCAAGGCCCGCCTCTTCGCGGCCCGCGAGTCCCTGACCCACGCCAGCGCCCAGGGCGGCGCGGTCCGGAGCACGAGGCAGCTCGGGAGGGGGCTCCCCCTCACCTTCATCACCCCCGGCGAGGAGTCCTACCCCTCGGTCATCCTCGCGGTCGAGCCCGGCGGGCTCGCCGTGGAGCCGGTGGCCGATTCCTACGGCGAGAGCCTGCGGTTCCGGCGCGGGACCAAGCTCAGCTGCTACTTCTACGCCAAGGGCCACCAGGGCTACCAGTTCGCCTCCCGGGTCATCGGCTGGGAGAAGATGGGCGGGAAGGAGGCCATGGTCCTCTCCCACAGCGACGAGGTGAGCTCGCTGCCGGCCAGGCGCTACGCCCGCAGGGAGATGAAGGCCCCCTGCACCTTCTACCGGGTCGCGGTCACCGCCGGGACCGGCAAGGGCCGGGGCAAGAGCGCGGCAAAGGTGGAGAACGTCCCGTACGCCGGCACCATCCTGGATATCTCCGCCGGGGGCCTGGGCATCCAATCGGCCAACGCCCTCGCGGCCGGGGAGTTCGTCAAGATAGTTTTCAGCGCCGGAGGAGGAGATCAGTCGGCCTTCGCCAAGGTCCTCCGGATGAGCAAGGGCAGGGGCATCAGCGGAATCATGCACCTCCAATTCGTGAAAATTTCCCGGCAGGGGCTCAACGCGGTGCTCTCCTACGTCTACGGCTACGCCGACTAGCGCCGCGGCTCCGAGCCGCCGGGAGGTGGGAGGGGCTTCGCCTTGACTACTGCTGCCGACAGTACATACAATTACGGCATGAAGGTTGTCGAGCTGCGGGATCTCAACCGAAGGGAATCCCCGGTGCATTACATCAAAGAGCTGACTGCGGTGGCCGTGATCGAATGCAACCAGCGGCAGAGCGAGAGCGACGTGGCTATAACCCTAGAGCACAAGCCCATGGGGCCGCCGGACGTCCACGTCCACCTCCTCGACGCCGTAGAGATGCCCGCGCTCCCCCTCATCCACGCCATCAAGGACTACGTCGTCGACCTCGAGAGCAAGGGGAGACTGCCCTGAGGGAATTCCGCCTTCGCAGCCCCGAGGAGACCATGGAACTAGCCGCGAGAATCGGAGCCCTCGTCCCGGGAGGCACTGTCATAGCCCTGCGCGGCGGCCTCGGGGCGGGCAAGACTACCTTCGCGAAGGGCTTCGCGAAGGGGCTCGGAGTGGAGGACGAAGTGACGAGCCCAACCTACACGATAGTCTCGGAGTACGAGGGACGGCTCAGGTTCCACCACGTGGACGCGTACCGCCTGTCGGGGCCCGAGGACTTCATCGAGGCCGGAGGCGCCGAGGCCCTTGAGGACCGGGGCGGGACCTGCCTCGTGGAGTGGAGCGACATCGTGGAGAGAGCCCTCCCCCCGGGCGCCGTCCGGGCCGAGATCGCCGTGGACGGGGACGGGAGCAGGGTCCTGCGCCTGGACGGCGCCGCGGTCGAGGGACTGCTCGAGTGAGCGCGCCCTCGTCGGCCCCGGCCAAGGTCTTGGCCATCGACGCGTCGACCGACGTGCTCTCGGTGGCCGTCCGGACCGAGGGAGGCTGGAGCGAAGCCTCCTCGGAGGGGAAGCTCGGGCACGCCGAGCGGGTGATGGGCCTCGTGGACTTCTGCCTCGGGCAGGCCGGCGTCGCCCGGTCGGAGCTCGGCCTCGTCGCCTGCGCCCTGGGGCCTGGATCCTTCACGGGGCTGAGGATTGGCATGGCCGCCGCGAAGGGCATCGCCGCGGGGCTGGGCATCCCCTGGACGGCCGTGCCCACCCTCGACGCCCTCGCCTGGGGTCTCGACGGCTTCCCCGGGGCGGTGGCGCCCATAATCGACGGGAGGCAGGGCAGGGTCTACTCGGCCATCTACCTGAGGGGCGGGCGGGCCTCGGACTGGCTCGATATTCCGCTTGCCAAGTTGGCCGCCCTACTCGATACTTATTCCGACGCTATGGCGACCGGGCCGGACGCCGAGCTCTTCAGGGATTTCGCCGCCGAGCGGAGCGGCTTCAGGATCGACGAGAGGGCCCGTTCTCCTGCGGCGAGGGCGATAGCCATCCTCGGCTCCCGCGCCTTCCAGCGCGACGGAGCTCTATCTCCCGACACGGGGCCCCTCTACCTGCGGCCCAGCGGAGCCGATGAGCCGGCCTCGAGATGATGGATGAAAGAGTCCGATAGAGGTTCCGAGGAGCGCCGTGAAAGAGCGGGAGAGATGGACAACAACCTAATGTGGGACGGCGGCGAGGAGATCGAGGAGCTCGAGGCTATCGACGAGGCCCGGGACGAGGAAGCCCCCGAGGAGGGGGTCGCCCAGGACTCGGAGCTCCTGGCGGAGCCCGGCGCCCGCAGCGTCATGCGGAGCTACGACCAGATACCCGAGCCCCTGGCCTTCCTGGACGACAAGCTCGGCTTCGTGTTCCGGAACAAGCCCTTCAAGGACCTCGTCCAGGCCTTCGGTTATCCCGAGACTCACTCCTTCCTCAACACCCTGTCCCGGGCCATCAACAGCGACACGGCCCTCGCCATCAAGGAGTCCCTCGGCAAGAAGGAGAAGGGGCACGCGTGGAAGGGCACCATCTCCCACAAGGCCAAGGACGCGGCCGCGATAATCACGAAAGTCCACATATTCCCCTACTTCGCCGACGGGCGGGGCTCCGCGAAGCCCGGCCGCGGCCCGGAGGCTTTCTCGGTCTACCTCGACGACGTCACCGAGGAGAACAAGAAGTTCCTCCGGGACATGTTCTCCTCCCTCCTCGAGGCCTCGAAGCTCAAGGACAACGACACGGGGAAGCACATCGAGCGGGTCAACCTCTACACCAGCGTCCTCGCCAAGGCCATGTTCAACGACTCCCAGTGGCCGGAGGTGGACAAGGATTTCATAGAGAACATCGGCTTCCTGGCGGCCATGCACGACGTGGGCAAGATCGGCACCCCCGACGACATCCTCAACAAGGAAGGGCCCCTGAACGAGTTCGAGTGGAGCATCATGAAGGAGCACACCAAGAACGGCGCCTTCATCCTCTCGAGCTACCCGAATTCCATGGCGAAGGAGATCGCCCTGTCCCACCACGAGTGGTGGAACGGCTCGGGCTACCCCTACAACCTCGAGGGGAAGATGATCCCCCTCTCCGCCAGGATAGTCACGATAGCCGACGTCTACGACGCCCTGAGGATGAAGCGGAGCTACAAGCCAGCGTACAGCCACGCCATAGCGATCCAGAAGATCAAGCAGGAACGGGAAGTCCACTTCGACCCGCACCTCGTCGACGTCGTCCTGGGCATCCAGGACTCCTTCGCGGAGATCTACACCGCCAACGAGGACTGAGGCCGGCCTGGGCGCGGCGGCTAGAACTTCTTGACGAAGGCCCGCCTGCGCTTGTGCTGGCGCTTCTCGTAGTCCTTCCACATGCTCTGGACCTTGACGTTCGTCTCCAGCTCGACGTTCGTCTCGGAGAACTCCACGCCCTCCTCGATGGCGCTCCTGTTGAGGGAGTTCATGATGAGGGCGACGACCCCGCGCTCCTGGTACTCGGGCGCGACGGCCACGAGGTACAGGTCGATGACCTTGGGGTGCTTCATGGCGGCGAGGAAGTGGTACCACCCGAGGGGGAGCAGGTGCCCCTGGGCCTTGCGCGCCGCCTCGGAGAGGCTCGGCATGGTGATGCCGAAGCCGATGAGCCGCTCCCTCTCGTCGACCAATAGCTTCACGAAGCGGGGATCGGCGAAGCCCAGGTAGGTGTCGATGTAGAACTGGACCTGCCGCTCGGTGAGGGGACAGGTCCCGTAGAGGGGCTCGTAGGCCTCGTCGAGGAGCTCGAAGATCTGATCGCCGAACTTCTCGACGATCTCCTTCTTGGTCTTCCACTCGTAGATCCTGACGCCGGTGCGCTTGGAGATGAGCTCCCCCACCCTCTGGATCTTCTCGGGGATGGAGCTGGGCGTCCGGATGCGGAACTCGATCCAGTCCACGTCCTTGGAGTAGCCCATGCGCTCGACGTAGGGGGCGTAGTAAGGCTTGTTGAACCCCGTGGCGTAGGTGCCCATCTGGTCGAAGCCCTCGATGAGGAGGCCTTCCTTGTCGAGGTCGGTGAAGCCGAGGGGCCCCTGCACCCCCTCCATGCCCTTCGACCGGGCCCAGGCCTCCACGGTCGCGATCAGAGCCTCGGCGACCTCGAAGTCTTCGACGAAGTCGAGCCAGCTGAACCGGGCGTACTTCTTGCCCCACTTCTCGATGACCCGGTTGTTGATGATGCCGGCCACCCGGCCGACGGGCCTGCCCTCCCGGAAGGCCATCCAGTACTCGGCCTCGCAGTACTCGAAGGCGGGGTTCTTGTCTCTGCGGAGGGTGTTCATGTCGTCTATGTCCAGGGGGGGGACCCAGCAGGGATCGTCTTTATAGATGGCGTAGGGGAAACGGATGAATGCTTTCAGCTCTCTCTTGCTCTCGACGCGCCGGATCTCTACTTTCATCGCTCGCTCCTTCGCGGGAAGGCCGAGAGGATCAGGTATTCTCTCGCTTCCACGCCTCGATGAACTGCTCGTGGGCCGCTATCTGGGCCGCGAGTATGGCGTCTTGGAGCATGCCCCTGGAGCACCAGTCGTTCCCTTCCTGGATGTAGAGGTGCCGCAGTGTGCCCTCGGCCTCCTCGATGGTGAAGGAAGGATCGACCTTCCTCCTGGCCTCGAGTCCAGCCAGCGTATTCTCCAAGGACTCTTCGTAGGCGCGATCGCGCCACTCTAGGGACGCCATAAATCAGCTCGCATTCCGGCGGATTATACCTGCCGGAACTCCGGCTGGCAACCGCCGCCCGGGCTAGAAGTGCATGCCGAGCTCCATGTGCCAGCGGAAGGAGCCCGACTCGTAGGGCGATCCCCCGGCCAGCCAGTAGTCGTTGTAGATCGACAGGCTGCCGTACTTGAGCACCGTCATGTAGGCGCCCAGGCCGACGCTGAGCAAGGCTCCGGACTCATCGCCGGGGAGGCCGTTCCAAGCGCCGGCGTCGACGTAGGCCAGGATGCCTGGCACGCAGGAGAAGGGCTTGTCGAAGAGCGGCACCTCGACCGGGCTACCCACCTCGAAGCCGGGGAGGTTGAGCCTGAGCTCGAGGTTGGCCACGGCCTTCAGGTCGGCGTCGAAGCGGCCGTCCTCGGCGCCCCGGACCGCTCCTCCGAGGCCTTCGACGAAGCCGCCTACCCCGTCCCAGGCCCGGCCCCCGATGACCTGCCGCTCCTGGGCGGGGACGCTCTCGCCCCAGAGCCGGTCGACCGCGGCGTTGACCCCGGCGAGGAGGCTGAGCCGGTTCAACCTGGACTCAGGGGCGCTGTCCCACAGGGGCAGGAAACCCTGGGCTATGAAGGTGGCCCGGCGGTAGCTCGCGTCGACCGACTGGAGGGATCGGGGCGCCAGGGTCCCGGAAGCCTCGAGGAGGTAGCCCTCCTTGAGGTCGTGGGAGTCGACTTCCGTGACGCGATCGAGGGACAGGCCGCCCAGGAAGGCGGTCTCTAGGTAGCCGTCCCGCTCGGGGAGAGATGAGTCGGCCAGGTAGGAGCCCGAGGAGAGGGTGCTGAACTTGATGCCCCGGTAGTAGGCGAAGGCTTCGAGGAGGTCGGGGTCGTCCCAGGGACGCGCTCCGGGCCCGAGCTCCGTCGGCTGAGGCAGGAGCCCCTGTTCGAGGCCGAGGAACCAAAGGCCGATGGCCTCGGAGGCCGCCGCGTCGCCTGAGTCGGCGGAGGATAGGGCTCGGCCCGAAGAGGGATCCCGGAAGTACTGCCAGGATTTGTAGGACCCTTCGAGGCCCAGCCAGAGTCTCGTCTCCCTCCCGGGCCAGAGGGCCCCGGGGGACCAGCCGAGGTCGATCTCGGCCCCCCATTTGTGGGGGCTGGGCACGACCTGTAGGTCCTCGGCCCGGAGCCCCGGCGCGAGGAAAGAGAGGGCGGCCCCGGCGATCAGCAGGACCTTCAGCGCTTTTCTGCCCGAGGACTTGATCGGGCCTTGGCTATGAGCAGTCGCTTCACTGTGGAGCACTCGATTCCCCCCGTCTCCCGCAAGGCCTGGGTATAGAAAGCAAAAAGGCGGTCTCCCGAGGGAAACCGCCTTTTCCGCCAGTTTTAGCGAGAGTTGGGATCGAACCAACGACCGAGCGGATATGAGCCGCTTGCTCTGCCAACTGAGCTATCTCGCCACGCGGACGGCACAAGGTTTATATAGGGCATGCCGCCTATTAGTCAAGGCCCGTCGGGGATGCCGCGGGGCGCCTGGGCCGAGGGCCCGATCCCGGGGAAGGGCGGGCCCGCGCCTGCGCCCCGTGTTGCGCGAGCCGCTTCAACAAGGCGGGGGAAAGCGCTATCCTCCTCCCGGCAATTATGAGGTCTCCCCGAGCCCTGGTCCGCGGCTACTTGGATGGCTATCCCCTTTCGGACAGGGTCACCTTCGCGTACGACGTCAAAGGCGGCCTGTGCTACGGGGCGCTCGCGGGCCTCGCCCTGCCCCTCATAGGCGTGGTGGGCCGCAAGCTCGGCATGAGCTCCGCCCAGCTCGCCGTCCTCATGGGGAGCCAGTACGTGGGCTACCTCCTCAACATCGCCACCGGCAACTTGGCGAGGCGCGGGGACCTCAGGGCCCAGGTCTTCTGGCCGTCCTTCCTCGCCCGGGCGTCCCTGGCCCTCGTGGTCTTGGCGTTCTCCCCCGTCGCCTTCCTGGCGGTCATGGTCTTCTACTACGTCGTCTCCAACCTAGTGGGGCCGGCCTACTCGACCATCATGCGGCTCAACTACTCCGACGCATACCGCGGCAAGGCCATGGGGCACATACGAGTCGTCCAGCAGGTCGTCGCCGCCCTCTGCGCGGCCCTGGCCGGAGCCTACCTCCAGTCCTTCCCGGGGGGCTACCGCGTCCTCTTCCCCCTGGGCGCCGCGGCGGGCATGGCGAGCTCCCTCTTCTTCCTGAAAGTGAGGCCGAGGATCCAGCGGGATCGGGGGGACCGCGGGGACGAGGCCGGGGATGCCCCGGACTTAGCCGCGGGCCTCAGGGAGCTGGGGAAGGACAAGGTCTTCCTGGCCTTCGCCATCATCACCTTCGTGGCGGGATTCCCCGACAAGCTCATGACCTCCCTCGAGCCGATACGCCTCGTGGACGAGCTGGGAGCCGACTACAGCTCGGCGGAGCTGGTCCTCGGCACCGTGCCCCTGGCGGCGGCCATCCTGGGCTACGTCCTCTGCTCGAGGTTGAGCGATCGATTCGACCCCATCATCCTCCTCATCGGGACGATCGTCCTCTCCTCCACCCGCTTCCTCGGCCTGGCCCTGGCCGAGGTCCCGGCCCACCTGATCCCGGGCTCCTTCCTGAACGGGATAGCCAACGCGGGCTGGGATCTCCTGCCCCTCTTCTCGATACTCCTCTTCGCGAAGCCTTCGAAGGTGAGCCTCTACATGGGGCTCTACAACGCCCTGATCGGGGTGAGGGGCCTCGCGGGACCCCTCATGGGGACCTGGCTCTACGAAGGCCTCGGCATGCGGATCGCCGACATCTACTGGCTCGCCTTCGGGGTCGAGCTCGCGGGGGCGGCGCTCCTGGCCGCCTTCTGGGCCTCGTCCAGGCACGGTAGCGCAAGGCGAAGAACTTCGGCATAGTCTCAGCTATGCAGACCCTTCAGTCAGTAGTCCTGGGAGTAGTCCAGGGACTCACCGAATTCATCCCGGTCTCCAGCTCGGCGCACCTGGTCGTGGTCCCATGGCTATTCGGCTGGGACGATCCGCTCTTCCGAAGCCTCGGCTTCGACGTCGCCCTCCACATGGGCACCCTCGTGGCCCTCCTGGCCTTCTTCTGGAAGGACTTCGTCCGGCTCTTCGTAGCCTGGATCAAGTCCATAGCCGAGCGCAGGATCGGCAGCGACCCGGACAGGAGGATGGCCTGGTTCCTCCTCGCCGCCTGCGTTCCGGGAGCCGCGGCGGGGGCCCTCCTGGAGACCAAGATCGAGGAACTCTTCCACCCCGAGGGATCGCCGATCCTCGCCTCCTCGATGCTGGCCATGGCCGCGATCGTCGCCGTCCTCGGGCTCCTCCTCTTCCTGGCCGACCGGGGGGCCCGCCACGAGAGGCGCCTCGGCGACATCGGCTGGAAGGACGCCATCCTCATAGGCCTCTCCCAGGCCCTGGCGATCTTCCCGGGGGTCTCCCGCTCCGGAGCGACTATCACCGCGGGCCTGGCCCTGGGCCTCGAGCGCGAGGCTTCGGCCCGGTTCTCCTTCCTCCTCTCGGCGCCCATCATAGCCGGAGCCGGGCTCAAGAGCCTCGACGATCTCGCCAAGAGCGGGGTCGGGGCCGGCCTCGCAGGAGGAGGAGCGTGGGCGGTCGCCGCGGGGTTCGTCGCCGCGGCGGCCAGCGGCTTCCTCTGCATCAAGTTTCTCCTGGACTACCTGCAGAAGCGCACGACAGCGATATTCGTCTACTACCGCTGGGCCTTCGCTGCCATCATAGCGGCCGT
>Ga0268360_1002662_pt1 | contig 13125 bp, 10 predicted proteins | sample BioMet11_FD_192465 | JGI IMG/M metagenome (GOLD analysis project Ga0268360, IMG submission 192465) | Sewage microbial communities from Oakland, California, United States - Biofuel 11 (Illumina Assembly) | ecosystem: Engineered > Wastewater > Sewage > Unclassified | place: USA: California... | reverse complement strand
CTCCGCGCGGCCCTGGAGAAGGACCGGCTATTCCCGATCGTCAAGGGAAGGATCAAGTCCTTCGATTCCTACTACGCCAAGCTCCTGCGCATCCTGAGGAGCGCCAAGGCTTCCGGCAAGCGGCCCATACCGATCACGGACATCGTGGCCCTGCGGGTGGTGTGCCCCTTCCTCGGGGACTTGAAGCGCGCCGAGGCGGCCATCGCCTCGTCCTTCACCGTCCTCGACGTTGAGCGAAAGGGCTCGGAGCGCTCCTTCCGGGAGTTCGGCTACGAGTCGATCCACATCCTCGTCGAGCTACCCCAGGACCTCCGGGACGACAGCCTCGGCTTCGACAGCCAGGCGGTGGAGGTGCAGCTGAGGACGATACTCCAGGAGGCCTGGGCCGAGGTCGAGCACGAGCTCGTATACAAGGCCGAGTTCACGCCCTTCGACGAGCCCATGAAGCGCAAGCTCGCGGCCCTGAACGCCAATCTCTCCCTCTCGGACATCATCTTCCAGGAGATCCTGGACTACCAGAGGCGCCTCAATTCCGAGCTGGAAAAGCGCCGGACCTCCTTCTACGGGAAGATCGAAGACGCGATGGATAAGCCCTTCGAGGAGTCCACGGCCGACGAGAGCTCGGCGGCGAGGGTGGAGCGCCGATCTCCCACCTCGGAGCGCCTGAACTCCTCGAGCATGGACGACCTCTTGCTCTCGGCCCTGAGCGCCCACAACCGCGAGGACTTCGAGGGGGCGGCGAGAATCTACGGCGAGATCCTCTCCCTCAATCCTGATCGCAGCATCGCCGCCGTCGTCCACAAGCACCGCGGCATGGCGTATTTTTCCCAATCCCTCTACAAGGAGGCGATCGCCGAGTTTTCCGCCAGCCTCGAGCTGGACGCTAAGGACCACAAAGCCGCCTACTACCGGGGGGTCGTCAAGAGCGTGCTTCAGGACTTCTTGGGCGCGACCTCGGACTTCGACATAGCCCTGAGCGTCAATCCCTATCACTTCTTCTCCCTGTATCGCCGCGCCATGGCCTACTGGCACCTCGGCGACTATGTTCAGGCCTTGGCCGACGCCGATGCGGCCCTCAAGCTCGAACCTGGCAACGAACAGGCCAGCCGGCTCAAGGAATTGGCCCTCCGCAAGATGAAGATGTAGGGGCGCCAGCCGCCGAGCCGATCTAGGCCTTTGCTTCCAAGCGCCGTGGACGGCGAATCGGGGCTAGCATCCGCTTGTGCTTAGTAACTCATATCCGTATATAGAATAAAGTTATTCATTTCCCTGCCCTGCCTTGACAGAGTAAAGGGATCGCGGCTATATTTCGTTCTCTGGTCCCCATCGTCTAGAGGTTAGGACAGCGGGTTTTCATCCCGCCAACAGGGGTTCGATTCCCCTTGGGGATGCGTAACACATTGTATGATAAGAAATTACGGCCCCGACTCGCGTTTGGTTGCGCGAGTCGGGGCCGTACTCATTTTGCTGGGGCCCGTGCCTAGGAGCGCCGAGCGCGCCTCTCGTCCCCCGACCTGGATCAGGGTCTCTTTCTCGTCCCGAGGTACAGGAAGTCGTAGTCGCGCCGGGCGAGGAACCTGATGATCGCCGGCACGATGACCAGCGAACCGGCGGCGGAGAGGAGCATGCAGAGGGCGACGAGGGCCCCGAACTGCACGAGGGGCACGAAGCTCGACAGCGCGAGGACGATGAATCCGCAGAAGATGGCGAGCATGTTGTACAGTATCGCCCGGCCTTTCCGATGGAGTGTGTTCTCAAGCGCCGTCTCGATGTTCCCCGTGAGGCTAACTTCGTTGCGGTACCAGGTGATGAAGTGGATCGAGTAGTCGACGCCGATGCCGATGGCGATACTCGATACGATCGCCGTAGCGATGTTGAGGGGGATATCCAGGATGCCCATGGTCCCGAAGTTGACGAGGAGGGTCAAGAATATCGGGGTGAGGGCTATGAGGCTCATGCGGAGATCCCTGAGGACGATGACGAGGAGGATGAGCACGATGGCGATGCAGAGGATGATGCTGTCGATCATCCCATCGACCAAGAGCGTGTTGGCGATTTCGTAGAGGTTGGACGATCCGGTGATCAGCACCTGCAGATGGTTCTGCCGGCGGAATGCTTCGTCGAAGTATTGGAGGCAGTATTGGCGGACTTCCACGATCTTGTCCGACGGGACTCGCTTCATCTGGACGCTGATCCTGAGCTTGTCGTGATTCGCGGATAGGACGTCCTTGATATCCCCGCTGAAAATCATGAGGTACTGGCTGATGAGCTCCTTCGAGTCGGGGATCGTGTAGAACTCGCTGGAACCCCCGTTCATCTCTTGGTTCATCTTCTTGAGGTCGGTGTTGAACGACAGGACTTTCGCGGCGAAGGGGAAGCGCTTCTGCACGTCCGAGGAGAAGGCCTCGACCTTCTTGAGGACGCCGGGGGTGGTTAGCTCGACTACTTGGTCCGGCGCCGCGCCGTCGGACCGCGAGGTGGGATCGCTCAGGTCTGAATCGAGGACGACGTTGAGGACGTCGGTCCCCGCGAGCTTCTCGTTGAGATGATCGTCGGCCACGTGCACCGGGTTGTCCTTCTTGAAGAAGGAGACGTTGTTGAGCTCGGTCCTGAGGGAGAGCATCCCCACGGCGGCGACGGCGCTCACGACGGCGGCGACCACGATGGCCGCCGCGCTGTGCCGCTTGTTGAGCCGATCGAGGGTGCCGAGGAGGGCTCCGACCGGCCCCCGCCCCGATTCCTCGAGGGCCGCGCCCTTGGGCCTCCGCGAGGCGAGGGCGAGGGAAGGCAGAACGTACAGCGCCGCTACGACCCCGACGAAGTCGCCGACGGCGGTGAAGATACCGAAGTTCCTTATGGGGACGAATTTCTCTATCGCCAGGGCTCCGAAGCCCGCCATGACGGTTATGCCCGAGAGGGTGATGGCGAGTCCGACGCTCGCCATGTTCCGCTGGAAGATGCCGAGCTTGTCGGTATCGGCATCCATGAGGTAGTGGTTCAACTGGTGGATGCAGTACGCCGACACTATGGCCACGAGCAGGACGGGTATCGTCACGCCGACGATGGAGAGCGGCACGCCGAGGAATCCCATGGCGCCCAGCGGGACGACGATGGCGCAGCCGATGATGGCCATGGCGTACGCGACCGCTAGGATGTTCCGGAAGCAGAGGAAGAGCAGGATGACGATCACCGCTATGACCGCGGGGAGAAGGACGGTTATGTCCTTGTACATCTGGGCCGACATCATGCTCGTGATCACCGGCTCCCCATCGAGGTATATCCTGAAGGCGGGATCGGCCTTATCCTTCAGCGCCCCCTGGATCGCGGCGTTGAGCCTCTCGGTCAGGTCGTTGTTCTTGATCTTGGGAGAGACCACTATGGTCGTCAACTTCCCGTCGGACGACACGAGGGTGTCTCTGTATATCTCCCAGCTGTCGACGCGCCGCTTGAGGCCGGCGATCTTCCCGGAGCTGAGGTCTCCCTCCTCGACGAGTTTCTTCACCACGAGCTCGTCGCCTTCGCTGGCGATGTAGTCGGCGTTGAGGATGCTCTGCGTCTTGTCGATGGGGCTCTCGTAGCTCTCGTAGAGCAGCCTCTGGTCGCCGACCGAGGAGGCCGCCTTCGCGACCTTGCGGGCGAAAGCCTCGTCCCAGCCGAAGGTCGATGCGAGCCGATCCACCGAAGTGATGAGGGGGACGAGGGTCTCTCTGTAGTTGCTCCCGCTGACTCCGACGCCCTTCAGCGCCTCAACGACCTTCTCGGCGTCGCCGCGGTCGAGGCCGAGGAGCCTGCCGACGTTCTCGACGGGGAGGGTTCTGTTGAGCCCCTCGATCGTCCCCTGGAGCTCCTTCACGTAGCCGAGGGTCTTCGCCGAATATGCGTCGTCGGTGTCGATGCCGATGAATATCATGTCGCTCGACCCGAAGCGGTCCTCGTCCTCGTAGTAGTTGTGAGCCTTGAGGGCGGGGTTGTCGGCGGGGATCATGGAGCCGATGTCGCTGTCGAAGCCCAGCCTGGGAAGGCCCAGGGCAAAAATGATGGTCAGGGCTGCGGCCGCGACGAGGATCGGCGCGGGTTTGCGGAACGCCTTGGACGTGAATCGCAGAAATCGCTCTAGCATCTTAATCTCCGGGTGTTTTTTCGGCTCGGGCGTGACAGCCCGGCCGGTCGGCGATCTACTTGTTGAGTTCGTAGTTCCACTTGTAGAGCACCTTCAGGTAGACGTTGTTGGACTGCGTGTATGAACCGACTGCGTCGCTGCCGGTATCGAGGGTGACTCTATCGCTGTCCCTCGCCCGGCGAAGGGCGAAGCAGAGATCGGCCCCGAGCTCTATGTGGAAAGAGTCGATGGGCATGACGTCGATCTCCGGGCTCAGGATCATCGAACCATATCGCTCGTAGGATGAATCGCCGTAGTCGAAGGGAGCGAGGTAGGCGATGGTCGCCTGTGGTGTCAGGAAGGCATCGTAGAGCTCGTACTTCACGTTGCAGGTGAAGCCCTGCATGATCCCCTCGAAGTCGAGCCCGAGGGGCCCGACCATCGTCCACTCGTAGTAGTCGGGCGTGAGCGTGGCGGGAGCGTCCTTCTTGTAGCCGGGTATCCATGAGCCTATGTACTGCAGGTTCGCGTACCCGGCGTCGTTGGGCCCGAAGTTCGTATCGACTCCCGCCGTGTACTCGAGCTTGGACTTGCGGACCGAGTAGTCGCCGTCGCCGGAGTTCTCGGTGATGCTGTACGCCGCCTCGAGCCAAAGGCCGTACTTCCCAAGGGTAGTCTTGACGTCGCCGCCTAGGCGGTGGACGCGCTTCCGCTCGAGGGATATCGAGTCGATCTCGCCGCCCGCGCCGAAGGAGAGAACCGGAGTGTAGTACTGGTCGAGGTCGTAGAGGTAGTCGAGGGAAATATCGAGGCCGAGGGAGCGATAGTTGAGTTTGCCTCCGGCAACGAAGTTCTTCGGCGCTCCGGGGTCGAAGCCGTAGCTCGCCGAGCTCGCTCCGGTCGCGGCCGCCGCGATGCTGGAGAAGCTCTGGGGATAGATCGAATCGGTCTTCGATGGCAGGAAGACGCCTTCGAAGGACAGCTCGTCCGAGGGGTACCACACGATGTCGGCCGCGAGGACGGGGATTTTCGCGGGGTCGGTTCCCACGGTCCAGTCCCGCGGGTTGAGGTTGTCCGTCGGGTTCCTTTTGTCCGCGACCCCCCATGAGAATATCTGGTAGCCCGCCGTGGCCCTGAGGCCGACCGGGCTCCATTGTATGTAGTTCTCGCCCGGGTACATGTCGAGGCTCTTCCTCCAGCTATCCTCTGGGGCGTAAGTCCCCGAGCTCGGAGCGGGGCTCGCGTCGAGATTCCACCGCGAGACGAGCTTCACCGGGCCGTCCTTGGCCTCTATGCCGACGTCGTTCCTGAACGCCGGCCTCTTCATGTTCCCCGAGTAGTCACCGTCTCCGTCGGCCCAATAGGCGGGGACGTGGTAGCCAAATTCGTGAGCGCCGACCAGCTTCAGGGTGAAGTCGCTCGCGGCGGGGGGCGGCGGCGCGGAGGCGGCGGCCGGCCGCGCGGACTCCGCTAGGCCCGCGGTTTCGAACAGCGCCGTGGAGTCGTCCTCCGCCGCGGCGGCCGCCGAAGCGGCCGCCGCGATGATGACGGCGGCGAGGGCTTTCTTCCAGTTGTCCATGTCGGTTTCCTCTTCGTCGCCCTGACTACTCTTCGAGCTTTTTCACGCTGAAGGTCTCAGCCGCGACGCCGGTATTCAGCTTGGGGGCGGTCAAGACGAGGAGGGTCTTGGACCCCTTCTTGTTGTTGGCCACCAAGGTCTGGACCGGGACGAGCACGCCCTGGAGCTCTTGCACCTTCACGAAGAGGATCGTCTTGAGGAGGGATCCGTCCTTCTTGTCGTAGCACTCGATCTTGTAGAAGAAGCCGTCGGCCTGGTTCGCGTAGGCGATCTCCTTCGCGTAGGGCGACGAGCTCTTCGCGGGTTTCATCTCGATCTTCGAGAACTTCATGCCGTCGAAGGCCTTGTCGGGGATCGTCAGGTCGTCGGCGATGAAGGTGTACGAGTAGTCGGAGAAGACCTTGTCCTCGAGGTCGTAGTAGAAGAGGTCGGAATTGACGAACTCTCCATCCTTTCCCGACGATGATATCTTCCGGGTCTTCTTGAGGGCGGGGAGATAGAGGCGTTGCTCCGAGTCGGAGCCCCTGTGGGAGAGGGTCAGAAACTTCGTCCCCGCGACATCGGCGGGCTCGACGAATTCCATGAAGGCGTCCTTGCCTTCAGAGGTCTCGCGGTAGAAGATGTTCAGTCGCCGGGTTTTCTTTACCCCGGACTTGTCGATGATGGTCATCACCGCCGGCGTGGTGGTGTCGTCTGCCTTCGCGAGCCCGTAGTACTTCCTGGCGATCTCGTCCCCCCTCGTGTCGGCGAATGCGGTCCCTGCAGCGAGGGTGGCGATAGCCAGGGCGATAGCGATTTTCATGGTGGCCTCCAGGCCAGTCCGCACGCGGCCGCTGGGGACTCCTAGGGAGTCTCGCCTGCCGCGCTCCCGGCTATCGCGCCGGAGGACCGGTCCAGAGGGAATCTACCGATCGCGGCTCAGTGCGATAAGTGCCAAAAAGGAAGCTACTGTACAATATTAGACACTAGCCTTAAAATGTATAAATGTCTGAGGCGCCCGCGTGAAATACGATCTCCGCAAAAAGCCGACCCTGGGGGAGAAGCGCACACTCCTCGCCCTCCAAGAGGCTTTCTATGACCTCGTCGCGGAGATGCCCTTCGAGGAAGTGACGGTGAAGGACATCTGCGCGCGGAGCATGATACCGAGGGCCACCTTCTACAACTACTTCGACGACAAGTACGATCTGAGCGCCTACAACTGGATCACCGTCCGGTCGTGGATAGCTGAACGCATCGGCAAGGAGAAGTCCTTCGAGAGGATGTTCGATGCGTACATCGAGAAGCTGTTGGACTATTTCGACGAGGAGTTGCCGAAGTTGGAACGCATCGTAATTTTCAATGGCACGACCCAGTATCTCCTCAGCGACTTCCGGAACTTCCTATCCGACGAGTTCCTCACGATCTTCAAGAGGCGGCCGAGGACCTGGAAATTCAAGGTACCCTTGGACATCGTCGCGCAGCTGTACGCCAACGCGGTGATAATCGCCCTTCACTGGAAGTACACGAAGAGCCCCTGCTGCGCGAAGGGCGAGATGCGGGAGTTCTTCAACTTCATCGTCAACTTCGACCACCTGATAAAGGACTAGCCGGAGGATCCCCTCGGCCGCCCCCTCCCTTTCGCGCTCCACGAGAGCTCCTCGCGCCCGCGCCCGAGGTTCCCCCGGGCGCGGGCGAGTACGGATTGGTCTTTTTCCCCGCCTTTTGTGACAATAGTCATAATAGAATATAGTAAAAAAGCATATATTGAGTGCAGACCCTCTTAAGGAGAGAAAACTATGACGGAGCACTTAGACGGCGAGAGCTTTAAGAAGCGCGTTTTCGACTGGGAGAAGAGCAAGGAGTGGAAGTACGAGGGCGAGTTGCCCGCGATCATCGACTTCTACGCCGAGTGGTGCGGCCCTTGCAAGATGCTCGGTCCCGTGCTCGAGGAGCTGTCCAAGAAGTACGACGGGAAGCTCTCGGTGTTCAAGGTCGACACCGACAAGGAGGCCGAGCTCTCGGCCCTCTTCAATATCACGAGCGTGCCCACCCTCCTCTTCGTGCCTAAGGAGGGCTTGCCGAGCATAGCCCTCGGGGCCTTGCCCAAGCCTCAGCTCGAGAAGGCCATCGGGGAAGTCCTGAAGGTGGCTTAAGGGAGGCGCGGGGCCCGGGCCCACTCGGGAGCCACGTCGATGCGCTCGGCCTTCTCGAGGGCCTCGACGAGGTAGCTCTCGAGGCCCAGGGCTTCGTAGGCCTCTCTCTCCCGCCCGAGCTTGGCCTTGAGCATGGGGTGCTTGGGGGAGAAGAGCACGCAGCAGTCCTCGTAGGGGAGGATCGACACGTCGAAGCTGCCGATCCTCTTAGCGAGCCTTATCGTGTCCTCCTTGTCCATGCCCACCAGGGGCCTCAGGACGGGGTAGTCGGTGTAGCTCTGGGTGAAGCGGAGGTTCTCGGCGGTCTGGCTCGCCACCTGCCCCAGGCTCTCTCCGGTCACGATGCAGTTGGCCCCGATCTTGGCGGCCAGGAGCTGGGCGACCCGCATCATCCCGGCGCGCATCATGAGGGTGGTGAGGTCCTGCCGGGCTTCCTTCTTGATCCGGAGCTGGGCCTCGGTGAAGGGCACGGTCCAGAGCCGGATGCTCCCGGTGAAGGAGGCTAGGATCCTGGCTAGGCTCACCACTTTCTGCTTGGCTTCCTCCGACGTGTAGGGGTAGGCGTGGAAGTAGCACGCCTCGAGGGCGAGGCCCCGCCTGGCCATCAGGTAGCCCGCGACCGGCGAGTCGATGCCCCCCGAGAGGAGCAGCAGCCCAGTGCCTCCCGAGCCGACGGGGAGCCCCCTGAGCCCAGGCTCCGGATCGGCGAAGACGTAGGCCCGCTCCCGGATCTCGGCGTTGATGGTGAACTCGGGGGAGTGGAGGTCCACCTTGGCCTCGGGCAGCGCGTCCAGGACGACGGCGCCGATCCGCGCCGAGAGCTCGAAGGAGCCCAGGGGGAAGCTCTTGTCCGAGCGCCTGGACTCGGCCTTGAATCGCCGCAGGCCCTGGCCGAAGCGGCCCCGGGCCACCTCGACCGCGGCGGCCAGCACCGCGTCGACGGTCTTCTCGGTCTTGATCGCCCGGGCGTAGCCGTTGACCCCCGGGGTGGCCGCGAGGATGATCTCCGCGTCCCGGGCCCTCTCCTCGGGGACTCTCACGAAGTAGCGGCCGGGGTACATCTCCACTTTGTGGGGGATGCCCGCGAGCTCGAGCCTGGCGTGGAGCTGGGAACGCAGGCGGTCCTCGAATTCCCTGCGGTTGCCGAGCTTGAGGAGTATCTCACCGATCTTGATCAGGTAAAAAGCTTCCATGTCATACCTTCGCTAGGTCCTGAGCTTGCCGTAGGCCGAGGCAGCGGCCTCGAGGAATCGATCTACGTCCTCCCCGGAGCTGAGCTCCCCCGTCGAGACCCGTACGGCCGACAGGGAGAGCTCCTCGCCCAGGCCCATGGCGGCGAGGACCCGGCGGCCCTTGCGCTTCGAGTTGTTGGAGCAGGCCGAGCCCGTCGACACGGCTACGCCGACGTCGGCGAGGGCTCGGACCATGACCTCCCCCGAGAGCCCGGGGAAGGCTACGCTGACGATGAAGGGGGAGTACCGGACGTCGCCGGGAGCGCGGCCCTCGGGCAGGACCAGGGCGCCGCGTATGGCCGCCGCGCCCTCGATGATCCGCCTCTCGAGGGCCCGGGCGCCCTCGACCCGCGGCTCGAAAGTCCGGCCGGCCGCCTCGGCGACGGCGGCGAAAGCCCAGGCTCCCTGCAGGTTCTCGGTGCCGGGCCTCAGGGCCCACTCCTGGCCCCCTCCGAGCGCGAGGGGCTCGGGCGGAGAGGCGGTCCAGAAGGCGCCTACGCCCCTGGGACCCCTGATCTTGTGGGCCGAGAAGGCCGCCGAGTCGGGCCCCGGCTTCCCGGAGCCGAAGACCAGGGGGACCTTGCCCAGGGCCTGGACCATGTCGCTGTGGAAGTGCGGCGCCGCCCTCCGGCCCAGGGCCGACGAGGCCGCGCCGATAGCCTCGGCTATGCCTCCGAGGTCTTGGACCGCCCCGGTCTCGTTGTTCACCGCCATGACCGAGACGAGGGCCGTGTCCTTGTCGACGGCCGCCGCCACATCTTGGGGGGCGACCCTCCCGTCGGGCCGGGGCTCGACGAAGCGGACGTCGAGGCCCAAGGACTTCAGTATGTGGGCTTCCTCGTAGACCGCCGAGTGCTCGATCTCCGTCGTGACTATGCGCAGGACTTTGATGCTGCCGTCGCGCCGGGCGTTGAGGGCCGAGCGCAGGACGGCGAGCATGGGGATGTGGTCGCCTTCGGTGCCACCGCCCGTGAACGCCAGGCGGCAGCGCCCGGCGACCGGGGCGCCCATCGCCGCAGCGAGGCGGGCCCGGGCGTCCTCCAGGCGCGCCTTGGCCTCGGCGCCCGGGGCGTGGCGGCTGGATGGGTTGCCGTAGCACTCCGAGGCGAGGCCGGCGGCCTCCGCCAGGGCGGAGGCGTCGGGCGGCGTAGTGGCCGCCCAGTCGAGGTAGGTGGTCATCGGTACTTGGATATGCGGTCGGGGATGCTGGCGGGAGCCCGCCCGGAAGCGGCGAAGGCCTTGCCCAGGTAGAGGGCGCAGAAGCAGTGGCCCTTCTCCGCGATGTCGTCCCAGGAGGGCTTGCAGGGGCAGATCGCCGCCGCGTCGGCCTCCCGGGAGCCCTCGGTGTCCCGGCAGGGGCAGAGGAAGTAGCCGTAGCGGTTCCAGTTGGTCTCGAGGCCCTCGGCGAGGGAGCGGGTGAACTCCTCGTCGGGGTTGAGGACCCAGCCCTGCTTGGCCGCGACCATGGAGGCGAACTTCAGCGTGTCTTCTAGAGTCTTGTTGGGCATTCTTTCTACCCTACTCTCCGCGGGCGAGGATCATCGGGCCCCTCCCTCGCCGACGCCGAGGGTGGCCACCCAGTCGGGCTCGATGAAGCCCACGAGGTGCTTGTCCCCATCTACTACAGCGAAGGGGAAGGCCACGTCGTCCTTGAACCTCTCCTTGAGCTCCCGCTTGGCCTCGGCCTTGGTCTCGAGGGGGATGAGGTCCATGTAGACGTAACGATACGCGATGCCCTTCGCGTTGAGGAAGGCTATGGCCCGCTTGCAGAATCCGCAGGTGGAGAGGGCGTAGACCGTGATCGCGTGCTCGTTCCTTGCGCCTGGGACCGCGGTGTATTCGAGGGTATCGAGCATGGCTCCTCCTTTCACTGCGAACAGTATACCGCCGCGGAGGCCACCGGGGAAAGCGCCGGGGCCCCGGGGAACCTCGGCGGGGCGCGCGGGCGCTTGTTGATAAAAAGGCCGAATTCGGCTAGCATTTATTCATGAGAGATCCCGCCCTCATCCGCAATTTCTGCATAATCGCGCACATCGACCACGGCAAGTCCACCCTGGCGGACCGCTTCATCGAGAAGGCGAGGGTGATAGACGCGCGCAAGATGCAGGATCAGATGCTCGACAACATGGACATCGAGCGCGAGCGCGGCATCACCATCAAGAGCCAGGCCGTGGCCCTCGAGTACGAGGCCAAGGACGGCAAGACCTACACCTTGAACCTCGTCGATACCCCTGGGCACGTGGACTTCTCCTACGAGGTCTCCCGGGCCATCTCCTCCTGCGAGGGCGCCATCCTCCTCATCGACGCCACCCAGGGCGTCGAAGCCCAGACCCTCTCGAACATGTACATGGCCCTGGAGCACGACCTCGAGATCATCCCGGTGATCAACAAGATCGACATGCCCTCGGCCAACCCCGAGGAGATCAAGAGGCAGATCGACAAGGACCTGGGCCTGGATTCCTCGGGGGCCCTCCTCGTGTCCGCCCGCTACGGCACCGGGGTGGACGAGCTCTTCGAGGCCATCGTGGCCCGGATCCCCGCGCCCGAAGTCTCCGCCGAGGCCCCGCTGCGGGCCCTCATCTTCGACTCCCACTACGACGCGTACCGGGGCGTCGTGGTCCACCTGCGGGTCTTCGACGGCTCCCTGAGGCCGGGGCAGAAGATCAAGCTCATGTCCAACGGCGCCGAGTACTCCATCGAGGAGACTGGGCAGTTTCGCATAATCCTCGCCAAGACGGAGATGCTGGGGCCCGGCTCCGTCGGCTACATGATCGCGGGCATAAAGACCATCTCCGACGTGCGGGTGGGGGACACGGTCACCGACGCCGAGCGCCCCTGCGCCGAGGCCCTGCCCGGTTTCCGGGAGGTCAAGCCCGTGGTCTTCTCGTCGATCTACCCGATGGACGCGGCGGACTACGAGGAGTTCAAGGTCGCGGTGGAGAAGCTCAAGCTCAACGACGCATCCCTCGTGTACGAGAAGGACAACTCCCTCGCCCTGGGCTTCGGCTTCCGCTGCGGCTTCCTCGGCCTCCTCCACCTCGAGGTCGTGCAGGAGCGCCTGGAGCGGGAGTACGACCAGGCGATCGTGCTCACCGCCCCGAGCGTGCGCTACAGGCTCAAGCTCCACTCGGGCGAGACGGTCTACATTGACAACCCCGCCGACTACCCCGACCCCGCGCGGATCGAGAGCGCCGAGGAGCCCTACATAAAGGCCCAGATAATCACGCCGATACCCTACATCGGTAACCTCATCACCCTCTGCATGGACAAGCGGGGTGCCCAGACGTCCTTCACCCACCTCGACGAGAAGCGCGTGGAGCTCTGCTTCGAGATGCCTCTCGCCGAAGTGCTCTTCGAGTTCTACGACAAGCTCAAGTCCACGAGCCGGGGCTACGCGAGCTTCGACTACGAGGTCATCGGCTACCGGCCCACCAAGCTGGCCAAGCTCGACATCCTCATCAACGGGAAGCCCGTGGACGCCTTCTCCCAGCTCGTCTACGAGCCGGGGGCTTACGAGCGGGCCCGGAAGGTCTGCGAGCGCCTGTCCAACTCCATACCGCGGCAGCAGTTCAAGGTGCCCATACAGGGCTCCATCGGCTCCAAGGTCATCGCCCGGGAGACCATCAACCCAGTGCGCAAGGACGTCCTCGCCAAGTGCTACGGCGGCGACATCTCCCGCAAGCGCAAGCTCCTCGAGAAGCAGAAAGAGGGCAAGAAGCGCATGAAGATGGTGGGCGACGTCGAGCTCCCGCAGGAAGCTTTCCTAGCGGTCCTGCGGACCGACGAGGATGAAGACAGCAAGAAGGACCGCTAGGAGAGCTCTCGCGCCGCGCCCGGTATGCGGCGACGCCCTAGCTCCTAAGTCCGCCGATCCGCGAAGACCAGTACTCTAGGCTCGGCACGAGGCGGTTGAGGAAGTCCTGGGCCAGCTCGCCGGCGCGGCCGCGATCGGGGAACGACCAGTACAGGTAGTCCACCTCGGATACGAGGCGCGCGAGGTCGCCGCGGGATCGCGCGCCCCCTCCCCGCAGCGCCTCGCGGAGGGCTTCGAGTCGGGCAGCCTCGCCCTCGAGGAACAGCCGC
>Ga0268360_1002661_pt1 | contig 13140 bp, 12 predicted proteins | sample BioMet11_FD_192465 | JGI IMG/M metagenome (GOLD analysis project Ga0268360, IMG submission 192465) | Sewage microbial communities from Oakland, California, United States - Biofuel 11 (Illumina Assembly) | ecosystem: Engineered > Wastewater > Sewage > Unclassified | place: USA: California... | reverse complement strand
TTCAAGTTAATCGCCTCGTCAATTGCAACGTCTACATGAACGGCGACTCCCAGCTCGGCCGGTGCGAAGAGGCCAAGGTGCCGGCCGTCAAGTACGTCATGTCCGAGCACAAGGCGCTCGGCATGAATGCAAAAGTGGAATTGTACACCGGCATCGACAAGATGGAGGCCGACTTCAAGTGGGCGAGCTTCTACCCCGACGTGCTGCCGACCATCGCCAACCCCTTCACCGCCGTGGCCTTGCAGGTGCGCGGCTCGCTCCAGACCTGGGACGATTCGGGCCTCATCGTCGAGACGGCCATGGTGGTGCATCTGCGGGGCCTGTTCAAGGAGATCTCGTTCGGGGACTACAAGATGCTGTCTCCGGCCGAATTCCCGAGCAAGTTCGCCGCCACCTACGTCAAATGCGTGTCCGACGGCACCGAACTCTATGAGGTCGACGCCCTGTCCAACATTCTCAAGGTCAATGGCGTCGACCTGCTGGCCACCTACCGGCTCAACATCGGCGCGTAAACGACAAAGATGCCTCCGGCGGCCGGGGGGATAATCCCCCCGGACCCCTTGGCGGCAAAAAGGGAGTGAACCATGAGCGAACAGACCGAAACCGTCACCGAACAGGTCGTCCCGGCCGATGGCCAGACCACCACGAGCACTGCGACCGACGCCACCGCCGCGCCGACGCCGGGCCCGGCCCCGGCCGAGTTTCTTCTTGAGGAAGATGCCAGCGAGGGCACCGGGCAGCCCAAGCCGTTCAAACTGCCCTCTGGCGTGTCCGTGGTGATTCGCAACGACGGCAAGGGGCGTGACCTTCTGGCCGCCCAGCGCGCCGCCGGCAGCGATGAGAACTTGATCATCTATGCCCTGATCTCACAACTCAGCACATTCAATGGCCAGAAAAAGGTCATGGAAGACATCCTGGAAATGCCCATCGGCGATGTGATGACATTGTCCGGCAAGATCACCAGCGTGGCCGGCGGCGATTTTTTGCCGTCAACGACCGCGCCGTCATCCACCTCGCAGCCGTCACCGGCTGGAGCCACCGCGAGCTGATGGACATGGACGCGGCCGAACTGGCCCGGTGGTGCCGCGAGGCCGTGAGCTACCACAACGACATGAACAAGACGGAATAGCAGGGGCGGCGCAAGGCCGCCCCTTTGGCCGGAGCGAGCGTGGACAACCTGTTGCAGATCGGGATCGTGCTGACCGCCATCGACAAGATGAGCGGCGTCATCAATGGCGCGACCCAGAAGGCCGCCCAGGGCTTCGCCAAGTTGCAGCAGCGGATCAAGGCTTGCTCGGCCACCATGACCGAGATGGGCACCAAGGCCAGCCTCATGGGGCACGGCATCCTCACCGCCCTGGAGACGCCGGTCAAGGCCTTCGCGGATCTCAACGAGGCATCCACGGATCTGCGCGTGGCCATGATGGACAACCTGGGGCAGATCCCGCCGCAGTTCGCCGAGATCAACAAGCAGGCCGTCGTCTTGGGCAACCTGCTGCCCGGCACCACGGCCGACTTCGTCAACTCCGCTCGGGCGCTCATCGAAAACGGCACGGCCCTGGACACCATCGTGGGCGGCGGCCTCAAGGCGGCCTCCTACCTCGGCGTCATCCTCAAGTTGCCCCAGGCCGGCGCGGCCGAGATGGTGGCCAAGTTCCGGGAAGCCTTCGGTCTGACCTCAAACGAACTGGTCAAGATGGCCGACCTGACCCAGCGGGCAAAATTTGCGTTTGGGCTCGATCCCGAGGAAATCAAGTACGCCGCCCAGTATGCGGGCAGTACCCTCAACAACCTCAAGCTGACCGGCATCGCCAACACCAAGGCCTTTTTAGCCATGCAGGGCATCGCCCGCCAGAAGGGCATGGAAGGCTCGGTGTTCGGGACCAACTTTGCATCGATGCTCAACAATATCGGCCAGATGGAACAAAAGTTGGGCCGCAACTCCAAGATCATGAAGGCGGTGAACGCCGATCTGCGCCAGGCCGGCATCCACCTGCAATTTTTCGACAAGACCGGAAAATTCGGCGGGTTGGAACACATGGTCGGCGAGCTGGAAAAGCTCAAGGTGCTCTCCGACCAGCAGAAGCTCAACGTCATGAACAAGATCTTCGGCATGGAGGGGGGCCGCGTGGCCTCCATGCTGTCCCAGGCGGGCGTGGCCGGCCTGCACGAGTACATGGGCCGTATGGAGCGCCAGGCCGACATCATGCAACGCATCGACGCCATCACCAAGTCGGCCAAAAATACCTGGGAGGCGCTGACCGGCACCATCGAAAACTTCTGGGCGGCCGTGGGCGAGCCCATGGTCTCCTCGCTCTATCCCCTTATCCGTGCGGCCAACGACTGGGTGGGCGGCCCGCTTATGGAGTGGGTGGCCAAGCACCAGGAGCTGGTCAAATGGCTCGGCCTGGGTGCGGCAGCGGCCGGCGTGCTGCTGGTGGCGCTCGGCGGCCTGGGCATCGTGGCCGGCGCAGTGGTGGCCGGTCTGGCGGCGGTCGGGAGCGTTATTGCGGCGCTCTTTTCGCCTGTGACCCTGATCGTTGCTGCCGTGGTCGGCGGAGCGGCGTTGATCATCGCCAATTGGGGCAAGGTCAGCGCCTTTTTTCGTGGTTTGCGGCAAGGCCTGACGGCTGGTCTGGCTCCGCTCAAAGGCTTGGGCGGCCAGGTGGCCGGCTGGTTCGCGCCGCTCTTGGCCGTCGGTCGCGCCGCCTACAACTTTTTCCTGCGTCCCTGGGTGGATGCCATCAAACAGCTCATCGGTTGGTTCGGCCGTTTATTGTCGCCCATCACCGCGTCCACGACAGCCGCCCAGGCCATGGGCTACCGCGTCGGCCGTGGGATCGCCGCGGCAATCACAGGGGTGTCAGGGCTCACCAAGGCGTTTTTGGCGTTGCCGGCCACGCTCTACAATGCCGGCGTCGGCATGATCACGCAGTTGTTGGCCGGCATCAAATCCGCCGCTGGCAAGCTCTATTCCGGGGTTGCGGAGGTGGCCGCCAAGGTCCGCAGCTACTGGCCGTTTAGCCCGGCCAAGGCCGGCCCGCTCCGGGACCTGCATCGCGTCCGGATCATCGAGACCATCGCGTCGGCCGTGCATCCGGAGCCGCTCGTCAAGGCCATGGGCGCGGCGGCCGCCGCCGGCATGCTGGCCCTGGCCCCCCTGACCAATCCGGCCATGGCCGCCCGGCCGCGTCCGGCCGCCCTCACGCCCTCCGCCACGCGCGGCGCAGCCGCTCCCGTCACCGTCCATTTCGCCCCACAGATCACCGTCCAGGGCGGTGCCAACACAGACGGCATCATGGCGGCCCTCAAGGCCCACGAGCACGAGCTGGTGCAGCTCATCGAGCAGGCCATGGCCCGCGCCGCCCGGAGGCAATACTGATGGAGACCCAAGATTCCGCACCCTACGCCATTCTGGGCGACGTGTTGTTCCGCTGCCTGATGGGCTGGGAGCACTTCGAAGCTACCCGGGCGGCCAACTACGCCGAGCACGCGGTGATCGAGGGCAAGCCACGCTTGCAATGGACCGGCGACGGCCTGGAAACGCTCAACATCGTCATGGGCTTCCACGTCCTCTATTGCGATCCGGATTTTGCCATGCGCCACTTGCGCCGCCGGCTGGCCGATCACAAGGCCATGGCTCTGGTGCTGGTCAATGGCTTCTATCGCGGCCGATACGTGCTCACCGAGCTGTCCGAGGGCATCCGCCATACCGATCCCCAGGGCAACACCATCGCCATGGAGGTCCGGGCCACCCTCAAGGAATGGGTGGGCACGGCGGCCGCATCGGATACGGGTGTCGCCATCTCGACGAACGGTGCCAGCCTGTGCGGGAGCGTGAAATCATGACCACCTATCTGGCCCACATCACGTCCGAGGGCGAACGCTGGGACCACCTCGCCTGGCGCTACTACGGCGACGCGACCGGCTACGAGCGCATCATGGCCGCCAACCCGACCGTACCCCGTGAAACCGTGTTGCCATCCGGTGTGCGCCTGCGCATCCCGATCATCGCCGCCCCGGATACGCTCACGGAGGATCTGCCGCCATGGAAACGGTAGCGCGGTTGCAGGCCGTCCGCGCCCCGCAATGGACGGTGGCCATCGCCGGCAAGGACGTGACGTCCGCCATCATGTCCTACGTCCGGTCGGTCACCTACACCGATCACGCCCATGGGGCCTCCGATGAGGTGGAGCTGGTCCTGGAGGATTCGACCGGCGTGTGGCGGACAACCTGGTACCCGAGCCAGGGCGACGCGGTGGTGGTGGCCATGGGCTATGCCGGCGAGCAGCTCCTGCCCTGCGGTTCCTTCCAGATCGAGGAGATCGAGATCTCCGGCCCCGAGGCCGTCATGCACATCCGGGCGCTGGCCAGCGGCATCAAGGAGGCCCAGCGCACCAAGCGGTCGGCGGCCTACGAGGGCACCACCCTGCGCGAGATCGCCACGAGCGTGGCCCGGCGGCACAAGTTCGAGGTGGTGGGCGAGATCGCCGACGTCCGGCTGGGGCGCATCACCCAGCACCAGGAGGGTGACCTGGCCTTTCTCAAGCGCCTGGCCGGCAACTACGGCTACGTATTTTCGGTCAAGGGATCGCAGCTCGTCTTTTCCAAATACTCCACGCTGCGGTCGGCTGCGGCCGTGTTGACGCTCCATCGCGTAGGCGATGTGGTGAGTTACAGTCTGCGGGACAAGTCGCTCAAGGTCTACAAGGACGCCACCTGCGCCTACGACGATCCCAAGACCAAGACCTGCCTGACGCATACGGCCAAGGCCAAGGACGTGGCGTCCGGCGACACCTGCAAGGTGGTGCGGCGGTGCGAAAACGCCCAGCAAGCCAAGTTGCAGTCCGCAGCCGCCCTGGAGCAGGCCAACGACGGCAAATGCGAGGGCACCATCACCACCGAGGGCAACACCCGGTTGGTGGCGGGCAACACGATTACCCTGGCCGGGTTCGGCCATTTCGACGGCACCTATCTGATCGACGAGTCCCGGCACACGATCGAGCCCGGTAAGGGCTACACGACCGAAATCACCGTCAAAAAGGGCTACGAAGACAGCGAGGGGGACGACGATGCTTAAATTCGGCGTCGTCTCCGCCACCGACCCGTCCACCTGTCGGGTGCGGGTCAAGTATCAGGATAATGAGGGGATCGAATCCTACTGGCTGGCCGTGACCCAGCGGCAAGCCTACGGCACCCGCGACTATCACATGCCGGAGATCGGTGAGCAGGTCGCCTGCCTGGTCGACGAGCACAACGAGGAGGGCGTGGTCCTGGGCGGCATCTATTCGGCGGCCGATCCGACGCCGGTTGCGTCCCAGGACAAGCGGCACGTGGCGTTCAAAGACGGGGGCGTTATTGAATACGACGCATCGGCCCATCGGGCGACCGTTACATTGCCGGGGCAGGCTCGCATTACCCTCGGCCAAGAGGGCATCCTCGAAGTACATGGCGCGACGACAATTGTCCTGCACGGTGCAGTCGATATTGATTGCCAGTCCGTACTAAACCTACGGGCCAAGGGCGGCATTGTCTACTGGATTCCCGGTTCCTCTACGCGGCCATATGCCGCAGCAACGATCCCGCCCGTGGAGGATGCATGAGCATCGACGTCACCCAGATACGTTCCGTCGACTGGTCGCGCCAGGTCGGGAGCGCCGGGGCGATCGTCGAGCAGCTCGACGACATTGCCCAGTGCATCCGCATCATCTGCGGCACGCCCAAAGGCGCGGTGGAGCACCGGCCGGAATTTGGGTGCGATGCCTGGCGCTACCTGGACCACCCCACCAATGAGGCCCTCCCGAACATTATCCGCGAATGCACCGACGCCATTGCCCAGTGGGAGCCCCGGGCCACGGTCACCAACATCGCCCCTACCTATGATGGTCCCCATGTGCATCTGACCATCACCTGGTCCGCCACGCTCGGCTCGGCCGGCACGGATACCGAGGTAACGTATGACCTCACTCGACCTCAGTAGCCTGCCCGAACCGTCATTCATCGACCGGGACGCCTCGACCGTGACCAATGAGATGGTCTCGCAGTTCGAAGTCATGTCCGGCAAGACGCTCTATCCGGCCCAGCCCGAGCGCGTCGAGATCGACATGGTGGCCTACCGCGAGATGCTGCTCAGGATCGGCATCCAGGCCGCTGCCAAGCAAAACCTGCTCGCCTATGCCACGGGTGCGAACCTGGATCACCTGGCCGCATTCTATGATGTGACCAGGCTGGCCGCCCAGTCGGCCCGGACGACGCTGCAATTTTCGGTGACCACGGCCCGATCGGCCGCCGTGGCCATCCCGGCCGGCACTCGCGTGGAGACTAAGGACGGCAAGTACGCCTTTGCCACCACGGCCCAGGTCACCTTGGCCGCCGGGGATCTGACCGTGACCGCCACGGGCCTGGCCACCACGGCCGGCACCGGAGCCAACGGCTACCTCCCGGGCGAGATCACCAACCTGGTGGACAGCATCGACGTGGACGCCGTGGCCAATACCACCACCAGCTATGGCGGCCTGGCCGCCGAGGATGACGACCGGCTCCGCACCCGCACCCAACTTGCCACCGAGGCGTTTTCGACGTGCGGCCCGACCGGGGCCTATCGGTTTTGGGCGCTCAGTGCCCATCAGGGCATCGCGGACGTAGCCGTGGTCTCGCCCTCGGCCGGGGTGGTGCAGGTGCATCCGCTCATGTCCGACGGCCTGCCGTCGAGCGAGGTGATCGCCCTGGTGGCCACGACGTTGGCCGCCGACACGGTGCGGCCGCTCACCGACCTGGTGCAGGTGGTGCCGCCGGTCTCGCGCGATTACGCGATCGAGGTCGGGATTGCAGTAGAGGACGGCTACGACGCCGCCACGGTCCTGGCTGCCGCCAAGACGGCGCTCACGACGTATGCCGCCGGCCGGGCGGCCCGGCTTGGCCGGGACATCGTGCCGGCGCAGATCATTTCCGCCGCCGCCGTGGCCGGCGTCCATGACGTGACGGTCACATCCCCGGGCCTGCTCGTCCTGGGGGAGGCCGAGTGGGCGCATTGCACGGCCATTGCCGTGACGCTCACGGGGGTGGTCAGTGGCTGACGCGCGCCTCGTCCCGCCGGGTATCAACGATGCGACCAGCCAGGCCATTGCCGGCTTGACCGACCGCTTCGACGCCCTGGATCTGGACGGCCTGCTGTCGACGCCGGTCGACACCCGCCTGGACGCGGTCCTGGAGCACCTGGCCTGGGCCTATCATGTAGATGGTTGGGAGTACGTCGAGACACGCGCCCAGAAAATCGATCTGATCAAGCGGTTCTACGAGTTCCACAGGTACAAGGGGACCGTCTACGGCTTGCGCCTCTATCTCAACACCTTTCTGGGCCGCGACCTGCTCGCCTGCTCGCCGCCTACGAAATCCTTTTGCGGCGCATCCCTCACCGACGCCGAGCGGGCGGCCTGGTCGGCCAATTTCCCGGAGCTACGCGTCTCCCCCTATCGTCACAATGGCACGAGGCAGGGCGCATTCGTCGGGGACTATGCCTCGGCCTGCTCCCCCAACACCTCGGACGCGTTGCTGCGCATCGGCGACCAGGTCACGCTTTATGATCCCGTCACCGCGACCGAGACCAAGCTCGACAGCCTGACCACGTCGCGCGACGTGGTGACCACAATGGCCACCGAGCGCGTGACCGTGGCGCTCCCGAGCACGGCCGGCCTGGCCATGTTCGTCGGCCGCTACCCCGGTGCTTATTCCACCTGCGACACCGGGGCATCCGATCGCATGTACGTGCTCGATATGGCCGTGGGCTATGCGGATAAAGTCGACCGGCGTCATGCCTTATCCGTGCGGCCGAGCCTGACGCCGGTTTCTATCGGGTCCACTGCGGTGTCGAGCCCCGGCACGCGCGGCCACGGCATCTTCCTGGGGCACCGCTGGCCTGATGCGTATTCAGAGGCTGCCAGCCTGTTTATCGAGGGCAAGTACCCAGTACCGTCCTCGGCGCGCGACCGGCTCTACCGCAAGACCAAACTCTATGACACGGACCGCCAGGTATTCAGCCGGCGCGACACCTCGACCTTTCTGGGCGCATTCAAATTGGGCGCGGTCCGTCCGCATTACGCCGAGGCGGCCATCGATATGGCCCGCACGTCACCGGCCCGGGCCGCCTTCTGCGGCCGGCCCCTGTTCCGGCGATTTGCCTGCGCGTTGGACGCCCAGGCCTGGATTAATCGCATGCGCCGCATCGGCAAGATGGCCGTGCGCCTGTCGGACCGTGTCCTCGTCTCGACGGCCAACCGTCACTGCCTCCAGGCCAGCGAGTCCGTCACATGCGGTGCCGCCGTCTGCGGCGCGTATCAACTTGAAGCATTTTAGGGGGATAATATCATGGAAAAACTTGTCATTTTCCGCGACCGGCAGGAGTTGCAGGCGGCGGATCTCAACAACATTGAGACCTACGCCGATACTGCATTCGCGCATATCGTCATGGACGCCATCACTTCCGAGCGCATGTTCGTCGGTTTGGGGGTCACCCAGCATTCGGCCACCGAGATCGATGTGGCCGCCGGCCGGCTCTGGGACGGCGTCACCGGCAAGCGCTACGCCAAGGACGCCTCCGAGACGATCTCGCTATTTTCCTATTTGCCCGTTACCGACAAAAAATACCTCAATATTTCCGTGATCGGCCAGGAGACCTCCACCGACCAGGAGCCGCGCGACTATTTGACCGACCTGACATCCGGCACCACCGAGCCCAAAAGCGTCTACATGACCACGGCCCGGCAGGTGGCCATCCTCATCACGGCCGGGCTCGAATCGACCGGCCCGCAAAAGCCGGACGCGCCGACCGGCTACCTCACCACCGCCTATGTGCTGCTCAATGCGTCCGGCATCGTCAGTATCGAGCTGGCCAGCAACAAGGCGTTGATGCGGCTCTACGACGTCTACCAGGCCGTGCTGTCCCAGGCAGACTGGATCACCTCCGCCGCGCCGAAATTGTCCAGTCTGCAAACGGACATTGCCGCCCTGGCCGCCAAGCTGGCCAAGCTGGCCACGGCCTCGCCGCTGCTGCTCAAAGTCGTTACCGATGTGGCCGAGATCATGGATCGCATGCAGCTCGCCACGAATTACAAGGATTACGAGGCTGACAACTATTTGGACAAGGATAAGTCGGCCACCACGAACTCTGAATTTTATGCTCGGGTGGAGGAAGGGGTGCGCTTCCCTTGGGCTGGCCAGACCGAGCAGCAGATATCCCTTTCCAATCCGCTGGATACGGCCGTCGCCTCCTATAACGGCCTGCTACTGCCGGCGAACAGCAAGAAGGCCAGGCTTTCCCTTGACGGCTATGTGGCGAATCTGTCCCTTTCCCAGTACCAATACAGTCCGCAAAATGTTCGGCTCCTCACCAGGACTATCAGGCGGACGCGGTACAGCGCCGCACAATATGTCTGCACCAACGGGGCCGAATGGTCGGATGCCTCGGCGGCGACGGTTGTCCAAGAAGTGTTTGAGGGCACTATCCCCGACGGGGTGTCCCTTGGGAGCACGAGCGGCACCACTTCCAATGTGACCCAGAACATCCCCGGGCATGTCGTGACCCGCTATCAATCATACTGGGTGGACACCTGGAGTGAGAACTACTGGGGGGTTGATTCTACGACACATTCGGTGAATGGCAGTCTGGTCGCCCAAACGTTCCTCAACAGCCAAAACGGTTGGTTGCGTAGTGTCGGCTTGACGTTCAAGGCCATTGGCTCTGACGGTGCGGTCAATCTGCTGCTGTGCAATGTGTCCGATACCGGCGAGCCGCTGGTGGACGAGGTGCTGGCTATGGCCACGGTGGCTGTCGGCGACCTCAAGTCCAGCGGCGAAACGGATTTCGAGTTCACCGAGCCGCCATTCCTGGAGCCGGGCAAGCGGTATGCCATTGTGATTGTTACCGGCGGCGCGCACAGCATCGCACTGGTGGATGGCACCGAGTACAGCCAGGGCACCATTTTCTACAGCACGGATGGGACGTATTTTACCGGCGACCTCACCCAGGACTTTATGATGACGCTGTATTACGCCAGTTTCAGCGCCGCCCGGGCCGTAGTCGAGCTGGCTCCCATCTCGCTTTCGGACGGCATTGCCGGATTCGACGTGCTGGCCCAGACCGTCATCCCTGCATCGGGATCTTTGACCTACCAATACCAGCCGACCGGTTCCAGTGACTGGACCGATATTGCTGATGGCACGGCCGATAGCCTGCTTGGCCTGCCGGCCATGTGCCGGCTGCGCGCCGTCTTTCTGGGCTCGACCGATGCCATGCCCGGTCTGGGCATGACCGGGTCCAAATTCCGCGCCCAGCGTGCCGCGACCACATTCCGGCATATCAGCACAGTCCGGACCCTGGACGCGGCCAGCACGGACATCCGCGTGATCCTGCTCCTGGAGGGGTGGGACGCCAGCAAACACACGTGCGTCTGCTCGCTGCTCTCCGGAGGCGCGACGATCGCCGCGTCGTCGCATGTGGATGAGGTTATGACGGATAAGAGCATCCGCCGGACATTCCTTTTCGCTCCGGCGGCGGGCATCAGCAGCTACAATATCGTGATCGACGGCACGACCACCACGGCGCTGGATTGTTTCCACGTGGCCAAGCGTATCGATATGGCGCTGTAAAAGAGGACGTCATGACCCTTGACCTCGAAAAATACACCTGGACGGACGGCCAGACGGCCCTGTCGGCCGCCGAACTGAACGCCCGGTTTTATGCCATCGTCCGCCGGCTCCACGCCCTGGAACAACTCTCCATTGATTGGTCCAGCTCCATCAGTGAAGTGCAAAACTACGGCCTGGCGCGCATCAACGACGCGGTGCAGCCGCTTATCGACGGTCTCAAGGTCGACCTCACCAATCTGATCGCCCAGGGCACGGCTGATCTGGCCAGCCAGTCGGCGGCCGTGGACGCCAAGCTGACCGATGTCGATACGCGGATGGCGTCGGTGGAGTCCATCATCAACGCCGCCGCTGCCAATCTGGCGACGCATGCGGCCCGCACGGACAACCCGCACAAGGTCACACTGGCCCAACTCGGCGCGGAAGACCCGGCGGGCAACATCCTCCCTGGGAGCGTCATCGCCTTCTCCGGCACGTTTGGCGGCGCCGACAATCGCCATCCCATCCCGCGCGGCGGTACGGAGCCGAATACGGGCTGGCTCTTGTGCGACGGTGGCGATGATGGCGCCGGCGGTACGGTACCGGATTTGCGCGGGCGGATGATCCTCGGTGCATCCGACGCGCACCCGGCCGGTAGCACGGGCGGGGCGGAGACCCATACGCATAGCGTCTCCGGTAGCGTGGGCGCGACCACGCTTACGGAGTCGCAGATGCCATCGCACCATCATAACATACATTCCAAAACCGATACGGGTCCTACTATACCGTCGGTCTTCATGAGCAGTGGGGAAGACCTGTCCACGCGCGACCTCGTAACGCAATACACCGGCGGCTCCCTGGCCCATAACCACAGTTTTTCCGGCTTGGTTGATGCAGCCTACAACCTTCCGCCATATTACGCGATGGCATACATCATCAAACTTTAATGGAGTAATTACATATGGCAAATACAGTAACCGTTGTCCCGTCGGACAACATTATCATCGTTGATGGCGAGTCACTGCGTTTTGAGTTTGACGCCCCAGCAAATATCCACGCCATCCAGTGGGACGGCCAACAGGGCCACATTGAGTACACCGATGGCCCAAACGAGGTACTCACTGCATCCAATGCAACAATCCAGGGGTTTGTTGATTTGTGGCAGGCCGAAAAGGCCAAAGTAGAGCAGGCGGCGGCCGCAGCCCAGGCCGAATACGACAGCGAGTCCGCCAAGTTTACCCGGCTCCGCACCGCACGCGATACCCGGCTTGCGGCCACGGACTATCTTCTGATGTCCGACTACCCCATTGCTACGGAGCAGCTGACCGCCGTCATGGCCTACCGCCAAGCCCTGCGCGACCTCCCCAGCCAGTCCGGCGCGCCTTGGGACAGCGGCGGCGAGGCCACGCCCTGGCCGACGGCACCGAGCGTATAAGTGGAGCAGGCATGCCGGCTGGACCCCGTTCCACTGGCCCGGCGCAATTCCCCGCGCGGAGCAGGGGGAATTTCTCAAACTAACTTACACAAATTCCCAAAGTAAATTGCGCGTTCTACCGGCGTGTGCCGGATGTGGGCGATGGGATGCGGTCTCCCACGCCCGTAGGGGGGGGGCTTGGAAATAAAAAACCCGGGCCTCTTTCGAAGCCCGGGAATGTCGTCATCTGGCGGAGAGGGAGGGATTTGAACCCTCGAACAGGGTTTAAGCCCCGTTACCCGCTTAGCAGAACAGCTCGATATTATTGATAATTATTCTCTCCGAATCATTTCAGGATGTTACCTCGCGCTCAAGTCGGCTCATGAAGGCCCATTTTCGCCCAGGTAGGTCGACGATTAGGTCGATAATCGGGTCGAGAACAGGGTAGGTCGACAGCGTTCGGTACATTTTTTGATCAATTCAAGAGGGTTAACGATTCGGGATTTATGGGACGCACGCTTTCGAGCAACAGGGCAATTCCGCAATTGGCAACGGAACCAAGTAAAGTTCATGGGATTTTTGTTCGATTCCAGGCAATGACTCAAAACATCGCCGTATGGGGATTCAGTCCTATTTATCGTAACATGTTGAATTTGCTGATAACAAAAGAAAAATATAAACACCTGTTAGCGTCGTGAAAGGACTTCCATGATGATGCGTACTTCACCTATATTTTTAGCCAGTTAAATCCAGGCAGGTCCGGTCAAATCCGACCGATTCCGACCAGATTGACCTACTCGTCAGTTGGTCATAAACGCTTCTAAGAGAATTGAAGTTATATTCAGCTGAATTTACTTGTCAGCCAAAAAATTAAATATCGGAATACTCTCTGACCCACTCAAATTTATGTGGATCTTTTTTCAATAGGTATTCACTTATGGCTTTACGATCTTCTGTTGATGATTTATGTAATGCGTCCTTTATAGAATTTGATTGCGCACTGTCGTCAGCACCTAATTCCATAGCCTTCTCAAAATAATTATCACCCTGAGTAAGATTGCCTTTTGAATAGCATATGCCACCGAGAAGATTGTAAGGGTAATAGG
>Ga0268360_1002660_pt1 | contig 13143 bp, 12 predicted proteins | sample BioMet11_FD_192465 | JGI IMG/M metagenome (GOLD analysis project Ga0268360, IMG submission 192465) | Sewage microbial communities from Oakland, California, United States - Biofuel 11 (Illumina Assembly) | ecosystem: Engineered > Wastewater > Sewage > Unclassified | place: USA: California... | reverse complement strand
AATCGACGGAAGTCCAGGTCGGGGAGGATTCCTTCTGGGGGTCGTATATCGGTGGAAGCTATACCGAGCCCTGGCGCGAGTGAAGGCGCGGATTTTGCCGAAGTGAGCATCAGGGGGCCTGAATTTAGCCGGCCCCATTGGTTCCCTGGGGTTCCTGTCCCTTTGGCCCCCGGCCGCCGGCCCGGACACCCCTTGGATTCGCTCGGTAGGGCCCTTCCCTGGGACTTTCCCGCTTGCCCCTTTGGGATTGTCCCCGGCCGGCCTCTCGCCCAGGAGGGGGCAGGTCTGGAGGAAAGTACGATTGAGCTGGGGGTGAAATGTCACCGAAGCAGGCACCTTTGTCGATGTAACAAGGTAAAATAATGAAACTAGTTACAAGGTGATGTTTGTGCAATAGTCTTTTGTGAAAAACGGTGCGCGTACCTATGCTTGCTGGTGAATTATTGATATGTTATGGTGCATCTTTAAAATCGAAGGGTAGCCACTATAATTTTTTTTAAATTTAAGGAGAATTGAATTTATGGTAAAAAGATCTATTTTAAATTCTAAAATAGTAGAAGATATTTTGGGAGATATGGATGCAATAAATGAAGAGTCACGTATCGAGGCAGAACAAATATCTTTGGCTGCAAATTTTGCAGAGGATAATCCCCTGTTTGTCTTTCAGTCTATTGATGATATGTCCGATAGCATTTATGATATGCTGGAAGATTATATTCCACTTGGGCAGGCAATAAAAATAATTAGTGAGCTAAATATATATATTAATGCAAGTAAAGAGGTACAACAAAAAATTTTAAAGCGATACGGGAAGACATCAAATAAGTATAAAGATCTTATGGTTATCCATGATGCTGTTAAGAAAGTTAATTTAACACAGAAAAATATTTGGTTTTTGAAAAAATATTCTCCAGATGCTTTTAAATCGCTTCTGAGACTTGCGACTAGTGTAAGTGGCGATATTATTAAAAATAAATCAATGGTTCATATGGCCATGTTGAGGTTTTATATTCTGGCATTAATGGATAAATTCATGGAAAAAGTAGCGCATGGTAGCTCTCTACAATTAGATGAAATGCAATATTTATTTTTAATAAGTACAAAAATTAAAGAATTTGAAATTTATTGTTCAATGAATGATGATAATACGCTTGATAAGTTGCTTACAATTTCAATGAGTGCAAATAAAAAAAGAAGTCTTAAGTGTAAACATTATGATATTGTGGAGATAGCATCAAAAGCATGGACATTTGGGTGTGAATTACTGCATACGCAGATGTTGCTACTTCTAATGCAGTCTGGATTTGTTGGTAGAGATGATAGAAATATTGTTAATACAAAATTAAAAAAGGCTGCTCCAGTGAATCGGATATTCGGGCCTGGTCAGAAAAAAATTATTGATACATGTCCATGTTGCAAAGAAAAAGACTGCCCAATTGTCAACGATCTCAATTTAAAGAAGAGGTTCGACTTGCCGGTGTCTGGGAAAATACCCAATATATTATAATTGATAGCTTTTTTCTATTTGTCATGCCGACCGGCGTGCTTTAAGATGTAACATGCTGTAATACAATATTTTTCTTGCGAGTGACATTTGTGACTTTTCGCCCATATCGTTTTGCAGGTCATGGGCAGTAGCTTTCCTTCCTACATTTTCCCCCACACGCGCCTCGGCCTTTTCACTTTCTGCTTGAACCCCCCCCGTCAGGGTCCCGACCAGCGTACAGTGATCTCGATTTTATGGTTTCCTCTCCCACACCCGGCCCATGGCCGGAGTAAAAGCGAGACTGCGGCACAATTACCGGGCGGCATGGAATACCCCAATGCTGATTAGGCAACTCGCTTCAATGATGACGGGTTTCCAAGCAGTCGCGCTCTTTGCCGCCGGCCGGAGGCATCCCGTCCTGCCCAAGTGTGCGGCGGTCTCAAGGAGGAAACGTATGTTCGATGCATCTGATGCCCCAGGTATGGGGCGGTTTGGCAATGGCAACGTGTTCGGTGTTCCTGTGCAAGCAGCCATCATCACCGAGAAACGCATTTTGAAAAACCTTGACCTAATTGGCGCACGTGACCGTGTCCTGGCTGAACACCGCGCTCGGCTGCGCTACGTCACCGACCGCCAAAAGCTTTTAGTCCACGACGGCTGCCGCTACGGCGATTTCCCACACATCACCGAAGGGCTCGCCCTCGCAGTTCTGGACAATGTGCATCGTGAGTTCGTGCCTGGAACGGACCACATCACCGAGGATGGCCAGGCGATTGATCAAGATGACGTGCTGAAGTTCCAGACCAAAGTTCGCTCGCTGGGGACGATTCAACAAGTCCTCAAACTCGTTCGACTCGATCCCTGTGTCCAGGTCAATTCCAGTACGTTCGATGCCAATCCTTATGTGATAAATGTCCTCAACGGAGTGCTCAACCTGGAAACACAAGAGTTAGCGCCTCACAATCCGGTGCAGTTGGTGACAAAGCTGGCTTCCGTTTCCTGGATTCCAGGCGCGAAGTGTCCCTTTTGGGAGTCCTTGGTCGACGCGATCTCTTGCCACGACAAGGCGTTGGCCGCGTATCTCCAGCGCCTTTGCGGCTACTGCCTGACCGGCTCGACCCAAGAAGAAGTGATGCCAATCCTGTACGGGGCCGGTGCGAATGGAAAAAGTCGTTTCTTGGGAGCCATGCGCGATATCCTGGGCTCCGGTGAGTATGCGCTGACCCTGGGAACTGGCTCGATTCTCAACTCAAAATACCACGGCATCCGGTGCGACCTTCGGCAGTTGGAAGGCATGCGGGTCGCCTTCGCAATCGAGGTGAACCAGGGCCAGACCTTGGACGAGGCCGTGGTCAAATCCATTACCGGCGGTGACGAAGTCTCCGCTCGGGCTCTTTGCCAAAATCCGGTTCAGTTCATCCCGCAGGCCAAAATTATCATGGCGGTGAACCATCTGCCCGGCCTTGTCGGAAACGACCATGGCATCCGCCGTCGCATCCAGGTGGTTCCATTTCGGAAGCGTTTTGATGGCTCGGTGAAGAAAGAGGAAATTGAACGCCAGATTCGGGCTGAAAAGGATGGCCTCTTCGCTTGGATGGTGCGGGGCTTCCAGGAATGGCGCAAGCAGGGCCTGAATCCACCGGAAGTCGTCCGCAAGGCGACTGATGATTACTTCGCCAGCAACGACCACCTCGGCGAGTACCTCTCCGAAAGGACGGTGGAATCCCCCGCGGCTACGACCCCACTCGGCAACCTGTACGATGATTACAAGGCGTGGGCACACGACTGCGTCGTGAAGCCGCTAGGGAAACACCAGTTCAGCGACCTCCTCAGGGCAAGAGGTCTTGAGCAAGATCGTAAAAGTTCAACCCGATTCTGGAAGGGTGTCGCGCTCAAGACGTCGAGCTCCGTCGTCCAGCCCGGCATCTTCAGAACGTCAACGAAGCCGCAGCCGACTTCGGCTGAGACCGAACCCTCGTCCACCGTCTTGCCCCAATAGCGAGTTACGGCAGGCGGGGAGTTTGGCCGCCTACTTCGATAAGGAAATCATTATGAAAAACAAGAAGAACCAGACCAGCTCGACGCTGGTGCAAGAATATAATCTGACGCAAGCCCAGTACCATGGCCTTGTGCATGGCTTTGAAACTGTGATGAAGTTTAGCCCGAAACAAATATATCTGAAAGATTCGAAACTGTCAGTTGCTGTGATTGGTGAGGACAAGCTTACCCCCTACGTCCGTGCGCTGGTCCAGGTGGACTACGCCACTCTTATCGGCCAGTCGGTATCCATGGCCTTCACGGCAGAAAAAGCCATCATCAAGAAGGCGAAGGCAATCCGTGGAGGTGGTAATGTTCGCATAGGCCTGAGGGACGGCCATTACCACATCAAGGGCGACCACACTGGTGCTCTCCTCCCTGCAATACCGATAGCCGATGCCGTCAACTGCGTCCCATCCATCTCTTGGGTCGGGACTAAAGTGGCAGGCTACGATCCGAGGGACGTGAACGCGTATATCGGCAAGAATACCCAGGAGATCCAGCTCGTCGTGTACGACGACCAGTTGGAGCAGATCTGGTTCGCTCGGGCAGACGCACCGTACACCTTCACGGCTGGAATGGCCGAACGCCTTGCCGGCCGCTGTCCGGACGTCGTGCTTCTGTCCCGGGTTGCGTTCCGTTTCAACGGTCCCAAACAGGCGCTTCAGCTTGGGAAGGTGGGTGATCAGTTCGTCCTCTCCGCCACCAGCCACATCGACATCGGCGTCGACCTCGTTGTCCTCGAATGCTTGGATGTCGTGTCAAGCCGCTAACCAAATCAAACCAATCGGGGCTGTGGCGAGTGCCGCAGCCCTCATAACGGATAACCCATGAAATACGTCCATGTAGCAAGCAAGCCGAAGGCGGGTCTCATCGACTATGATCACGCCATCATGGCTGAGAACAAGCTGGCCTTGTATTCGATTATCGATGGCATGCGCCAGTACAACTTCAACACCCATACCCTCAATGCCGCGCTCGAATCGATCAAGGATTACACGGCGCACTATGTTCGGCCCGTCAATGGAAGAATCTACGTTGATTCAGGCGGGTACTCGATCATCCAGGGCGCGGTCCACCCGACTGCGGTCCCGAGGTTCGTCCAGTGTTACAATACCATGCTTCGTTTGACGCCTGGGGCCTTTGACAAGGTTTTCTCGCTCGACATCCCCTGGAGCCAGGGGTTCCCGGAGATGAACACGCGGCAGAAGATCATGCAGTTTAATGACTACGCCCTGTCCACGGCCCGTGACATCCTGCTCAACGATCCGGTCGCCCTGGAGCGCTTCAGCTTCGTGTGGCACTTCAAGATGCCGGCCCAGTACGACATCTGGAAAGCCCTGTACGAAAAGTACGAGTTCAACCGGATCATCCGGCACCGCGCCATCGGCGGCATGGTCGCCCTGCGGGGGATCACCGGGATCAGATTCAGCCCGTTTATCGGCATGGCCTACCGGTGCCTGCTGGACTACCTGGACGCGGGCCGGTTCGACCAGGACTTCACGCTGCACTTCCTGGGCATGTACCTGCCGTATGATCGGTTCGAGATGGCGATTCTGGACAGGCTCTTTGACCGCTACCTTGAAGGGGAAGCCCAGGCCGTGACCACCTATGACTCGATCAACCCCCTCCAGTCGACGAGGGAGGGGAAGGATATCCCGCTGTTCGAGTTCACTGGAACCGGGCTGTCTGTCCACGACAACCTCGTCGACGCGCCGGTGGCTACCCTGGAGCAGGTTTATGGCGACCCGGACCTTGTCGGGTTCGTCCAGAAAGAGATCGCTCGCCGCCGCGACGGCCGCCGCCTGAAAAATGCGGACTCGTTCGGGGCGCTCAATATCCACAGCCATCGGGAGGTGAACCGGTTCTTCGAGTACGTGGTTGCCGCGCACGGTCTCGCCGAGGTTTTCTTTAGGGAGTGGAGCCTGACCAAGATCAACGGGCTCTTCACAAGCGTGCTTGCCGCCCTTGGGAAAGCCAACCCGGTGCTGTTCAAGGACAACCTACGCGCCTCGATCATGCGGAACGTGGCCATCACCTACGAGTTCCACCGCTGGTTCGTCGATGATCGCTCCCGCGCGGGCCTGGAACGGTTGATCCAGGACAACATCCGCAAGATCGGCTTCCCGGGCGACCTCGCTTAGGCCTGGACGCGCACTTCCGCGCTGCAACAACGAAAAACACCTCCAAGGGGATACCCATGGTCAAAATAATCGAAAGGAAATGTGCGATCACGCGGTCGCCGGAATTCGAGAAGAAAACGCTGGCAACCCACGCGCTCAATGTTGGCATTCTGTGCGGGCATGGCTGCCTGTACTGCTCCACCCCTGCCACCTTGAGGATGAAGTCGGACCTGTTCCCAGAATATGGTGGCTCAGTGTTCAGGGCATTCGCTGCCGGCGCGGCCGTCGTCGATCCCACGACGCCTGACCGGCTTGGCCGGGCATTGGCCTCGCTCACCCCGACGGATACGGTGATGATCAGTACGCTCACCGACGCCTGGAGCCCCGAGGCGCAAGCCTATGGCCTCGGTCGGAAATGCCTCGAAAAAGTGCTTCGCGAGTCGAAGGCCCGGGTGCGTATCCTGACGAAAAATGCCGCCGTGGCCAACGAAATGGACTTGCTGGCCGAGTTCCGGGATCGCGTCGTCTTGGGCCTGAGCATCACAGCCCCGCTTTCCAAGGCACGGGTGGCCGAGGTGTTGGAGCCCAAGGCGTCCTCCATCAAGGAGCGTTTGGGAGCTCTCCAGGCCGCCCACGAAGCCAAGGTGCCTATCTTTGGAATGCTCTGTCCCTGTCTCCCCGGCGTGGCGGACAGGCCTGAGGATCTGGACGAGATGCTGGCCATGATTCAGCCCTTCCAGCCGGAAGCGATCTGGGCCGAGCCGGTAAACTCGCGTGGTCCCGGACTCAGCCTGTGTCAGGAAGCCCTCGCGGCTGCCGGGTTTGCCAGCATCGCCAACGAGGTCAGGTTTATCCGGGGCCAGCGCGAGCACGCGGACTACACGGCCAGGTTGATCGGTACGCTGAATACGGCGGCGGCCGGGATGGGGCTCAAGGCCCTCCTGAAAATCCTCGTCTATGGTGACGGGAAGGATTTCAGCGGGGATGCAAGCTCCGTGATCTGGCTCAAGGGCTGACCTGCGGGCCATACAACGCGTCAGCCCATCTGGGGTAGGAAAGGGAGGGAGCCACGCCCCTCCCTTTTTTCATAACCTGGGGTCGCTCCGGGCCAACGTCCTTTTTAGCTAGGGATGGGACCGAGCTTCCCTTGTCCCACCGTGACCCGCCCCTCGGGGGCAGGGTATTCTACCCGGGTGACACAATCTCTTCCGCATCAGTCGAGAAAAGGCGGTCTGCCGGCCAGGATGGTTCGCTCAGCCGCGTCAGCGCGTCGTCATTTCTGGACCAATACCCTGACCATCGTCAGGAGAGCGCGGACCTGCTCTTCGCTTGCGCTTTCCAGCAGGGTTGAAAGCTCCTGGAGGACCTGCTCCTTTGTCATCTTGACGTCACCAAGGTCGAAGAGCTCCGTCAATTCGGCGTTCAGGGCTTCGGACAGTCTCTCGATGTTCACCAAGGTCGGATTCCCCCTTCCCCTCTCGATCTCGCCGACACTCTGGAGGGACAAGCCCGCGCGTTCAGCAACCTGCTCTTGGGTCATGTCCTTGGCCCGGCGCAATGCGCGGACTCGTTTTCCAAAAATCTTAAGAATCTCGCCCATGGGACCGTCCTTTTTGGGCAGTCTAGGGCAAGCAGATTCCCTCTATAAGCAAGTTATGTATGCAATTTGCTTGGTAGTAACAAGTTAACTTTATTTTTTGACGATTTTTCCGCTTGGAACGGGAATTTTGGCGGTGCGGCCGGCGGGTCCCAGGAAAAGAATTCCGGGTGGATCACGGAACACCGCGTGCTGAACTGGGAAGGAGATGCCCCTGATGGTATTGACGATCAACCACAACCTGATGGCCGAGAATGTCGCTCGGAATCTGTCGAACCATTACGGTTCGCTCAGCACTTCTACCCAGCGGCTCTCCTCGGGGTTGAGAATCAATTCTTCCGCTGATGACGCGGCCGGACTCGCTGTCAGAGAGTTGATGCGATCGGATATTGCCACCATGAACCAAGGGATAAGAAATGCAAATGATGCAATTTCGATGATCCAAACGGCTGATGGTGCATTGTCAGTTGTCGATGAAAAATTAACGAGAATGAAGGAGTTAGCAGAGCAAGCAGCAACTGGAACATATACTTCTGATCAAAGATCAATAATCAATTCAGAATATCAAGCAATGGCTTTAGAGGTTGAAAGAATATCAAATGCTACTGATTTTAATGGAATACACCTTTTAAACGGAAACCTAAGCGGGGCATTCAATGGTTCTGGAATAAATTCAACAGGAAAAGCAAAAATACATTTTGGGACAGGAAATGATTCGGCTGAAGACTATTATTATGTCTCAATCGATAGCACGAAATTGACATCACTATTTAGCAATGCGAACCTTGTCGGTGATGTAACGGCTAACACAATAAATTTATATGAAGGCAACGCAATTAGCAGCCAGGTAAATACTTATTCAAATGGAAATCAACTCTATTCATCAATTACAGCGCTAGCCAATGGGACCATGCTCGCAACATGGCAATCTGAAGATCAAAACAAATCAGGATGGTCTGCTCATGGGCAAATTTTAGATTCAAACGGTGAAAAAATCGGAAAAGAATTTCAAATTAATACTTATAATTTGAGCAATCAAACAGAACCAAAAACAACAACTTTAGACAATGGGAATGCCCTGGTGACATGGGCTTCTCAAGGTCAAGATGGTTCAGGCCTGGGAGTATACGGCCAAGTTGTTGATCAAAATGGATTAAAAGTTGGAAGCGAATTTAGATTAAATTCTACAACTTTACATGATCAACAAACATCAATGTCTAACGACGGCAATCCATTGACTGCAATCGGAGACAATAAGTTTGCTGCTGTATGGTCGTCAGATCAACAAGGAGGGTCTGGATCAAATATTATTCTTCGATTATTTAACAATGATGGGACTGCATCTACAGGCGAAGTAGTTGTTAGCGACTATTCAAGTGCATCAAATATTATACCGTCAATAACGAAATTGACGAATGGTCATATGATTGTCACTTTTTCAAGCGGTGGAGGGGGTCTTGACCCAAGTGACTATGGTATCTATGGACAGGAGTTTGATGAAAATGGAAACAAGGTCGGTAATAATTTTCTAGTAAACACCCACACGGCAGATACTCAGAACTGGTCGGCTGTTCAATCGCTCTCTGACGGTAAATATGTAGCAACTTGGTCGTCTTATAAGCAAGATGATTCAAGCTCTTGGGGCGTTTATGCAAAAATTTATAATGAAGACGGTTCGATTTGTAAGGATGAATTCAAAGTAAATACATTCTCAACAAATGATCAACACATGCCAGTGGTTGCCGATCTTGGCAATGGTGCTTTCGTTGTTGCTTATAATTCAAGAGGATCTGATGGCCGTTCAGATTGGACAACTGCTGCCCAGGTTGTCGATTATTCTGGAAAATTTTTAGGGAAAGAGTTCATGGTAAATACAGAAAAAAGTGGAAACCAATCAAATCCATCAATTACAGTTTTAAATAATGGGAACTTTGCTATTGCTTACAACAATGATTCATCGCCAGAAGATTCACCTGGATATGGAATTTCAATGCGGGTATTTACTCCTTTTTTAGATATTCGGACTCAGGGAAGAGCTCAAAACCAGTTAGATCAAATCTCATCTGCAATGGTAAAAACTGACACAATCAGGGCAAATCTTGGAGCCACCCAAAACCGTCTTGAAAATACCATCTCGAATTTACAAATTCAAGCAGAGAATCTTCAAGCTGCTGAATCGCAAATATCCGATACAGACGTTGCCGAGGAAATGACCACCTATGTTCGTGAACAAATATTATCGCAAGCAGCCGCAGCCATGCTTACTCAAGCAAATTCAATGCCAAAAATGGCATTGCAGTTGATTGAAGGCTCATAAAAACATTTAACACGTAGGAGATTGAAATGCCATTGCCGCTGATTCCGGCCCTGTTCAAATGCGAACGGTGCAAGAAAGTCCATTGCTTCGGATGCGCCAGTGTCGCAGGGGTGTGCCCCTTTTGCGGGCACGAGAAGGTAAAGCTCGTTGGGGAGATCAGAGGGGCAACGGTAATCAACCCCAATTTTTGATCAGCCCGGTCAGCAATGGATTAGGGGACTCAGCCATATCCCGGTAGTTCCTAGTCATCCTGTCACCAGGGTCGGCTTCACGCAAGGGGGATCGTCAAGACAATACTTGGCCTTCCCCCTTGTTCCATTTTATTGATAGATAAGCATCATCAGTAAAGTTCGATTTCATCCCAGGTAGATCATCTTTTCCCAAGCCCCCGTGACCGCAGCCCCTGGCCCAGGATATCCTTCCCCAAAGTTCCCAATGCTACAAACGAGGAAGGGTGCCATATGGAGCAAGAAAATCTTGATAGGCTCACAATCAAAGACGAATTGATTAACGCATTTCGTCCGATCGAGCAGCTTTTCAGGATTATGAACATCGAGGCATCAGAGATAGATGCATCGATTATTTATGCTTATGCTGAAATAGGGATGGAGCTGACAGGGAATTTCCGTCGAGTGATTGAGAGATTGTTCCCGTCAAACACTGAGAGTTTGGATCATGACAGCAACTAGCCATGGCAACTTCATCTACTGCTATAGCCGGGAGCAAGCGATTGCCGATGGGGTCCTGATCGATGTCACTGACGTGGCTAGGCAGATCGGCTTCAAGCTGCACACGGTGGTCACCGACCACCTCTTTCATGGATATGTGGAGCCTCCTGACGGTTTGGAAGGAGAAGGGCAGAGCATCATGGGCCGTCTTCATGACCTCATGGTTCTGGCCCTGTTCGCTGCGCAGAAGGCGGTCAACACCGACCGTGTCACCTTCAAAATTGACTTTCTGATGGCTCCAGGACGCACCGTCACCGTCGAAGTCGTCGCCCACATCGGCCCCGGTGACCACGGAGAGCCGGTTATGACCATCATGCTTCCCGAGGATGATTAGGGATTTTAACCAGATAACCAGGAGAAAAGTATGTTTTCGTTCCTGTTGGGTGTTGCTTTGGGGACCATCGTCGTTGTTGTCGGAGCGCAACTGCTGACCATCCACCCCAAGCCGAGTCGTTTGAGGAATTATAAATAGTTTCAATAAATTATCGACACCGAAGGAAAGCCCGAGCATGAGCAGCTTGGGCTTTTATTAAGCACTGATTCCAGACGAAATTCCGATGAAATAGCTGCGTTTCGATTCGAAGAGAAGTGGCGACTGATAGCGAAGAATTGTCAAGAATATTCAGGTAAGTGGTAAATTAAAAAGTCTCGCCCCAGGATTTTGAGCACGTATCCTCGAAAATGAGGGAGAAGGTGGAACGTTGTGTTTCCTTAAAAACAATACCCCAAAGCGCAGGGCCCAGTGAGAATTCATCTTTACCGATAAAATACTTCGCCATCTCTATGTGGTCGCATACTTCACCTTTACGCCAGAGATCCACAGCATAAAAAACAGCATTGATATAATCATCGTTATTTTTCCCAGCGACAAACTTCCTTATAAATCCTTGACCTATTTTGTGGTATTCAAGTGCATTGCCTCTTTCAAGACGTCACCGACGCTATTCTTTTCATCTGCCTGATCAATCAATTTTTTTCACCGAAGTGGAAATCAACATGACTTTAATAGATTATTAATAAAACAATTTTGTGAGAAATATTGGCCAGTTAAATACTAATATTTTTTCAATTGATTTTTTTTCGTGAAATGAATTTTATCGAGTTTAAAGGCAGTTGTGTTCAAGGATATGGCTGACATAATTACCTATAAATACCAAGGAGAAAATCTACCACTGGGAGTAGTTAATGGAAAGTTTTTTTGGTTCTGTCTTTTTATTGTTTTTTGGTTTGAATTAGTTAACGGTTGTGTGGATGAGTTTTATCAATAACGTATGTTGTCACTGCATGATTAAAGCGTTATGGTTTTATAAAAAATAAAAACTAGTTTATTTTATATCTATAAACTTTGAGTTGATGAAACTATATAAATAATCTTTGTTTGTAATGAACGGCAAAGAATGATGCTCTCTTTGTAGGAGAAAATTTATACAGATATCATATGGTCATACCAAAAAATATTCCATCATCAAAAGATGAATTATTTAAGGAGATGACCTATGATAAAAGACTTGAATTCAGTACAGCAGAGATTTTATGATTTTCTCCCAGATAAGCCAAGATGGGGATTTGAAAAACAGGCACGGTATAAATCTAAAAAAGAAGAGATCATTTCTAAAGCAAATTATATCCAGCTTCCAACACAAAAGAAAAAATATATTACACTTGATCTTGATTATGAGCTTGCTGGAGCTGCTTGGATGAATGACATCATTCCAGAACCGACAATAACTATTATCAATACTGAAAATTCACACGCCCATTATCTTTATGAGATCGATAATCCAGTCATGCTGCCGTTGCGTAATTCTACAATTAAAATTAGCTGGAAAGCAATAAATTATTATAAAGCGGTACAATATGGGTTTCAAACAAAGTTGAATGCAGATAGAGGATTTGTTGGATATCTCATCAAGAATCCTTTTTCTTCAAAATGGAGGACATGGTGGTCAGATCGTATCTATAATTTAGATTATCTTGCAGAATTTGTTGAATTACCTAATATTTACAATGTAATTGAAGAAGATAATTCAATTGAAGGTCGACATATGCGTATGTTTCACGCCTGTAGGAAGATATCATATAAACTTGCGAATGATTATGATAACTATAAAGAATACTTTGACGTTGTTAAAACTTGTTGCTTGAATTACTATAAAGAAAAAATAATACAAACAAATAATTTTGTTGATTTCCCTAAAAGTGAAGCAATAAGCATCGCGCAGTCAATAGCACAATGGATCTGGAAAAGAAAAGGAAACAAAAATTTTAAAAACTTCTGTCGTAATAAAGGTGTGATGCATTTTTCAAAATTGAAGCATGACAAAAACGGTAAAAGTTCACCCGAAGAGGTAATAAATAGAAAATCATCAGGTGCATTTTATACTCATTCCATAAGGAAAAGTAGTACAATAAATAAAATCGTTGAAGCAAAAAATCGTTTGATAATATCTGGTGAAGAAATAACAGTGAAGCGTCTTATTGAAGAGTCTGGGATGTCAAAATCAACTATTTATAGATATAAAAATTCTATATAATTTTACATTAATTATTATATAATATTTTTTTAAAATGTTTTTTTAAAATAAAAGATAAGAAGGTACCATCTAATCTACCATATGGGAATTTTAAAATTAATTTTTTTATAAATTTTTAATTTACATATAAAGATATTTCCATTCAATAATGAAAAGACGTTGGAGTCGCTTAAAGTGACGACAAGTCAGTAGTATAAACTCAAGGAAAGTTTCCAAGCAGCTTTTAATGTTATGGGGGCCTTGCAGTTTATCCAATCTCAGTGCCGTTGGTGTACGGACGATCCTTACCTGAAAGGATCGAGGTCAATAAATCAACTTCTT
>Ga0268360_1002656_pt1 | contig 13201 bp, 10 predicted proteins | sample BioMet11_FD_192465 | JGI IMG/M metagenome (GOLD analysis project Ga0268360, IMG submission 192465) | Sewage microbial communities from Oakland, California, United States - Biofuel 11 (Illumina Assembly) | ecosystem: Engineered > Wastewater > Sewage > Unclassified | place: USA: California... | reverse complement strand
TAGGCGCCCCGTGCACGACGATTTCATCATCAGCCTCCTGAGCGGCACTCTCAGGACGAGCACGCCGATCATGCTCGCGGCCCTCGGGCAGGTTTTCGTCCAGAAGTCCGGGATCCTCGACCTCAGCGTCGAGGGCACGATGATCGTGAGCTGTCTGGCGGCCTTCATCGGGACCTTCGCCACCCACAGCCTCGTCTTCGGCCTGGCCTGCGCTGTCCTGGCGGGCGCGGCCTTCTCGGCCCTCATGGCCTTCCTCTGCGTGACCGTGCGGGCCAACCAGGTCATCGCCGGGACAGCCCTCACCATGCTGGGCACGGGCCTCGCGGCCTTCGTGTACCGCCAGGCCTTCGGCATCCGAAGCCTGCCCCCGATCATCGATAGCTTCTCGGCCATCGACTTCGGCCCTCTCTCGGCGCTGCCCCTCGTGGGGCCCGTGATCTTCAGCCACAACCTCACGGTCTACCTGGGCCTCGCCCTGGTCCCCGTCACCGCCTTCGTCATGAACCGCACGTCCTTCGGGCTCCAGGTGCGGGCGGTGGGAGAGCAGCCCCGGGCCGCCGACTCAAAGGGCATCGGCGTCTCCCGGATCAGGTACGCCTGCGTCATCCTCGGGGGCATATACGCGGGCCTCGCGGGAGCCTCGATGTCCCTGGGGTTCATGAACACCTACACCGACCGCATGATCGCCGGCCGGGGCTTCATCGCCGTGGCCGTGGTGGTCTTCGCCAAGTGGACCCCCCTGCGGGTCCTCTGGGCCTCCCTCCTCTTCGGAGGGGCGAGCACCCTCCAGATGCGGATGCAGTCCATGGGCATCGGGATGCCCAAGCAGTTCCTCCAGGCCCTGCCCTACATCCTCACGGTCGTCGTCCTCCTCGGCGTGTCGAAGAACGTGAAGTTCCCCTCGGCCCTCGGCACGCCCTTCTCGAGGAAGGAAAAATGATGCCCTCGGCTCTGCCCTTCCCGAGGCTCCTCGCGGCGGCCTGCGTCGCCGGGCTCCTCCTCGCCGGCTGCGCCTCCCCTCCCCGGGAGAAGACCGGGGGCTGGGACGACGACTTCGGCCGCGCCGTGGAGCGGGCCGAGGCCTTCGTGGCCGCCATCGACCGGAACGATCCCGGGGCCGTCTATCCCTTCCTGTCCTCGGACCTCCGGGCCAGGGTCGACCGCGACAGCTTCGTCCGCAACTTCGAGGACGACCGAAGCTACCCCTACCTCTCGCCCCTCTACCTCTACGTCGATGGACTCACCCTCACCGACGAGGGCGGCGGCTCCCTCTCCTGCACCTTCGCCGCCCGCTTCCGGGGCCAGCGGATGGTCTTTGGAGTCGTCCGGGAAGACGGCACTTACTTCTTCTCCGGCTTCGAGGATATAGTCGACGGCTCCTACCGGGATAAATTCTCGAAGGTGCTCAAGTGGGACTGAAGAACGCGCAAGGGGAAAAAGCCATGGACGAGCGCGACATAGCCCTCCTCCGGGAGGCGATCGGCGCGGCGAAGGCCGCCAGGGCTGCGGGGAACCACCCTTTCGGGGCTCTCCTCGCCGACGCCGAGGGGCGCATCCTCCTCACGGCGGGCAACACCGTTAACACCGAGCGCGACGCGACGGGCCACGCTGAGACGAACCTCGTCCGGGCGGCCTCGGCGCGCTACGACCGGGATTTCCTCAAGGGCTGCACCCTCTACTCTAGCGCCGAGCCCTGCGCCATGTGCTCCGGGGCCATCTACTGGGCTGGCGTCGGCCGAGTCGTCTACGCCCTCTCGGAGAAGGCCCTCCTGGGCCTCACCGGCGACGATCCCGAGAACCCGACCCTCTCCCTGCCCTGCCGCGAAGTGTTCGCCCGGGGCCAGCGGCCCGTGGCGGTCGTCGGCCCTGCGGAGTTGCCCGAGGCTGTCTCGGTGCACGAAGGCTTCTGGCGTCCGAAGGGCTGAGCTCGGGGCCGCCCCCTCAGCCCTTGATGCCGCTCGAGGAGAGGCCCTCCACGAAGTACTTCTGCGTGGCGGCGAAGAGGACGATTATGGGGACAATCGCGGTCGAAGCCCCCGCCAGCTGGGCGGGGACGTTGGCGCCCGCCTCGTCCTGGAAATAGCGCAGCGCCGCGGTCAGCATCTGCCTCGACGACGTGTTGATGAAGATGTAGGGGTCCATGAAGTCGTTCCACACATAGATGAAGGAGAACAGGACCACCGTGACTATCGCGGGCTTCGCGAGGGGGGCGATGACCCGGGCCAGCACCTGGGGGTGGGTCGCCCCGTCCATGAAGGCCGCCTCGCTGAACTCCTTCGGTACGTCCATGAAAAACTGCCTGAGCATGAAGAGGTAGAAGACCTCGAACATCTCCGGGAGGATGATCACCCAGAGGGAATCGAGGAGGCATATCTTCTTGTAGAAGAGGTAGCGGGGGACTATCGTCGTCTCCGGGGTTATCATCATGGTGGCGACGAGAACGTAGAACAGGGCGTCGCGGAGCCGGAACCGCATGCGCGCGAATGCGTAGGCCGCGGGGATCGTCACGGCCAGACGCAGCCCGACCGACGCCGCTACGGCGACTACGTTGTTCCGGTACCAGTCGAGGTAGTGCTCGTCGGTCATGACCAATGCGTAGTTGGACCAATTGGGATGGCTGGGCAGGAGGGCGAAGGCCTCGGAGAACACCGTCGCCTGGGTCTTGAGCGAGGCTGAGAGCATGACGACGAAGGGGAACACCGTGAGGACCGCGAGGGCGAACATGGCCGCCGAGAATACCGCCTCCCTGGGCGACCAGCTCTTCAGCTTTCCCATTTGCGCTGCACCTTTCGCTGGAGGACGCTCAGGGCCAGGATTATAGCGAACAGGGCTGTCGCCTGCGCCGAGGCGTAGCTGAACTTGTAGAAGGTGAAGGCGACCTCGTAGATGTTGAGGGAGATCACCTTGGTCGCCTCGCCGGGGCCGCCGTCGGTCAGGGCCATCATCACGGCGTAGTTCCGGAACGAGGTTATCATCGTCACGACGACGACGAAGAAGAGGGCCGACGCGATCTGAGGGATGGTCACGCTGAGCGCCTTCCGGAGCGGCGTGGCCCCGTCGAGCTCCGCGCTCTCCAATAGCTCCCGCGGGACCTCCTGGATCGCCGCGAGGATGACTATGACCGGGAAGGCCAGGTTCATCCAGGTGCTGATCATCGCCGTCGTCAGCAGGGCCGTCGAGTGCCCGTTGAGCCACTGGGGCAGCAGCGGCCCCGGCACGCCCAGCTGGGCGAGTCCTCTGTTCACGGGCCCGCTGTAGGGATTGAGGATGAACTTCCAGACGATGCCCACGGCTATGATGTTCGTGACGTAGGGCATGTAGAACATCGTGCGCACGGCGGTCCTGGCGAAGATCCGCCTGTTGAGCAGGATCGCGAGGAGCACCGCCAGGAGGATCGTCGCGGCGGTGAAGACGAGGCTGAACGCGAAGCTGCGGGCGAAGGACATCAGCGCGGTGTCGTCGCCCAGCATCCTCGCGTAGTTCCTGAGGCCCACGAACCTCGCGGTGTTCAGCTTCCCCAGGGAGTTCATGTCCATGAAGCTGATGGCGAAACCGTAGAGCATGGGGTAGAGCTTGAAGAAGGCCACGCCCGCGATGAATGGTCCCACCAGCAGCGCGGCCGCTCTCTCCTCCTTCCTCTGCTTGGTCGTCAGCACGAAAAGTCGCCCTCCTACTCCCGGGTGCCCGGGGATTGGGCCGCCCGCCTCCATCGGCGCGGGCGGCCCGACGGGGTGTCCCCCTTAATCCGCGCGGTCGGCTATGGTCTTGTCGACGCGCTTGACGACGTTCGCCGCCGCGTCGTCGAGGGATTGCTGGTCGTTGCAGTAGCGCTCCATCTCGCTCGTGATGATGACGTTGTACTCCTCGCCCACCGCCCCGGTGATGTCCGCGGGCTTAAGCCCCATGCCGTTGTCGATCAGGGCCTTCTTCAGCTCGTCCACGGTCACCGATCCCCCGGAGGAATCCGCGATGGATTGGAAGACGGCCCTGTACTCGTCGTCCGTCAGGTCGACGCGCGCCGGGATGCCGCGCTCGTATTTCCATTGGTTCCTGGCGAGCCACGAGGCGTACACGAAGGCCTCTTGGGGGTGGGCGGCGTGCTTGTTGACCGACACGTAGGCGATGGAGCCGAGGTTGTTGTTCCCGCCCTTGCCCGCGGAGGGGGTGGCGACGATGCCGTACTTCCAGGCCCGCGGGTAGTCCTTGGGACTGTTGAGCAGCCTCAGGAACCAGTTGCCGGTGTAGTGCATGCCGATCTTGTCCGTGGTCGCGAAGTAGTTCCAGATCATGTTGGAAGCCTTCATCTCGCGGATGGTCGGCTGTACCTTATACGTGTTCCCGAGGTCGTAGTAGAACTTGATCGCCGACTTGAACGCAGGGTCGGCGAAGTTGCATTTCCCGTCGGCCCTGTAGGCCGGGACCCCCTTCTGCTGGGCCTGGACGTAGAACCAGGAATTCAAGTCCAGGAAGTAGGAGCCCCACACTCCCTTCTTGGAGTTCGTGAGCTTCTTGGCGGTGGCCACGTAGTCGTCCCAGGTCCATGGCGCCTTCGGGTAGGGGACGCCGGCGTCGTCGAACACCTTCTTGTTGTAGAGTATGCAGTTCACTTCCTGCTTGATCGGCAGGTAGTAGTAGTTCCCGTCCGCCATCTTGGTGAGGTACTTGCCCCAGATCTTCTGGGCGTCGCACTTGTTGCTCGCCATGAGCGAGTTGAGCGGGGCCAGGAAGCCGGCGTCGTAGCGCTGGCTCGCCTCGTTGTTGCCCAGGGACTGGATCACGTCCACGGCGCTCCCCGCGAGCAGCTCTATGTTCTGCTTCTTGAGGGAGTCCTCGCCGGTCCCGGCGGTCACTTCGACCGACACCTTGATCCCGGTCTCCGCGGTGAAGGCTTTGTTCATATCGGCGTACCAGGACTCCCCGCCGTAGGTGGAGTTGGTGATGGTCGTCACGACCTTCTCCGACCCCGCGGCGAAGAGCGCCGCGGGCGAGGCCGCGAGGAGCACGAACAGGGTTGACAAGGTGCATAGAGCGCATAGAGCGCCGGATCGAACGCGCATTTCCCCTCCTTCAGTCCTATGGTAGATACCACGGCGTCGGCCCTCGCGATAGAGACAATTTCTTTGGTTTTATACGGAAAAATTTGCTTCCCCTCGGCCGCGGGCCGCCGTCGCCGGTATTGACAGGGCCGGGCTAGGCGCCAATAGTTTCCGCGAGGCTTGGATGGATACTTACTATGACCTACTGGTAGTCGACGACGAGGATATCATCCGCGAGGGGCTGGGATCCTACGATTGGGCTCCCCTCGGCTTCCGGGTCTGCGAGGCAGCGTCGAACGGGGCGAAGGCCATCGATTACCTCAAAGGAAACCACGTCGACGTGGTGATAACGGACATCAGGATGCCGACGCTCGACGGCCTGGAGCTCTCCAGGTGGATACACGACCGTCGCCGCAGCGTGAAGGTGGTCCTCCTGACCGTCTACAAGGACTTCGAGTACGCGCGGACGGCGCTCTCCCTCGGGGTCTCGACCTACCTGCTAAAGCCTATCGACCTCGACGAGCTAGCCAGGACCTTCTCCGCCCTCCGCAAGGAGCTGGACGAGGAGCGGATCGCTTCGGGGACGCCTTCGGCGCCGGCCATCTCGCCTTCCGATACCTCGGCCACATCGGCCGTGATGAAGGCTGTCGAATACCTCAACGGGCACTTCTGCGATCCGATCAACCTCGAGTCCCTCGCGAAGGTCGCGGAGATGAACGCCTGCTACTTCTCGAGCCAGTTCAAGATCGTCACCGGATGGAATTACCAGGAATACTTGGCGAAGCTCCGCATCGGCGAGGCGCAGCGCCTCCTCCAGGACCCATGCAGGCGCGTGTCGGAGGCGGGGCGCATGGTCGGGTATGAAAACACCAAGTACTTCACCGACGTCTTCAAGCGCAAGACCGGCATGACCCCGACGGAGTACAAGCGCGCCGCCTCGAGCGGCGGCGCGCCCGCCGGCGGGGAGTAACGCGCCGCGTCGGTCAGCCCTTGCGCCCTTCCCGCTCCAGCATGGAGACGATCCGGTCGTGGTAGGTCTTGTCGCGCGTCGGGAGCTCGGGGGAGACGAGGGCCCCCTCGGTGTAGAACTCCCAAACATCCTTGCCCCGCTTCTGGCCTTCGAGCGTGTGCTTGTCGACGGCGTACTCGGGGATCGTCGGGATTCCCCTTCCGGCCTGCCGCTCGTAGATGATCCAGTTGAGCAGCTCGTCGGAGGAGCGGTCCTTGGTCCTCGAGGCGAGGAACCGGACGGCGTGTATCGCGAAGAGGCTCCGGTCGCCGTTGCTCGAGACATCCTTCCTCATGGTATAAAGGGAGTTGACTACGACGGGCGCCGATAGGTCGCCGAAACCTACGTCCTCGACGGAGATGACCTTGAGGCGCTGCCACATGTACTCTTCTAGCTCGGCGCTCGTGGCCAGCATCTCGTAGGCGAGGAGGGCGGCGTTTTCCTCGTTGTTCCTCCTGATCTCCTTCTGCAGCGCGGATATCACGAGGTCGGCCGCGAGGCCGGAGATCGTCTTGCATTTCTGCCACGGATCGTACGGGTACACGATAATCCCTCCCTTGTGCGGGGGTATTATCAGCGCGGACCTATCCGGGCCACAAGGGCCTTTTTTTTCGGGTTTTTCCGGATTTCTTTGAGTGGCGAGGTCGGGAGGCGGCGATGGTCGATGGGATTCGCAAGATATTCGGCGGGCTCTCGCTGCGCCGCTCCCTCATCTTCGTCTCCCTCGGCCTCGCGTCCGCCGCGATGGCCGCGATCGTGATTTCCCTCGCGGCTATATCGCAGAGATTCTCCGACAGCTACTACGAGCGATACAAGAGCTCCTGGATCCGGCAGTCCGACGCGTATTTCCGCTCCATCCTCGCGGAGAACGAGAACGTCGTCCAGGATATCTTCCTCGCCCTGGTCGCGCGGGGGAACGTGCTGGGGAGCCGGGGCCCGGCGGGACGCCCGGACTACCCCTTCGTGCGGGAACTCGACTCCGTCCTGAGGGAGCTATACCCGCGCATGGAGTACGTCGACGATGTCTACGTCGTCGGGGTCGGCGCGTCCTTCGCGTACCGGTACTCGGGCAAGACTTTGAACGGCTCCATCCTCGACGATCCGATGCGCGTCCGCTACATCCTAGATCCCGGCGTGCCTTCGGGGACGCCCTACTACACCGCCTCCAAGTACCCCTACAGCCGGAGCCTCGCCGGGCGGGGCAGCTACGTCTACAAGCGGCCCCTCGTGCTCTCGGGCGGCGAGGTCGGCGGCTACGTCGTCCTCGCCCTGAGCGACCGGATCTTCGACGAGTACTTCGCGCGGGTGTCGCGCGACGGCCCCTCGGTCGAAGCCGTCCCGAGGGGCGCTGCCCGAGGGACGCCGGCGGGGCTCATCGGCACGCTCTCATCCTTCCCCGTAGACGTGGTGGAAGCCGGCGGCGGCGGGGCTCCCAGGGTGGGGGGCGGCCCCGCCTGGGGGCTCGCCGCCGCCGCCCTCGCGTGCCTGGCGATGTGCCTGGCGATCTCGCGGCTCCTCGTCGGCCCGACCCTCGCCCCCCTGACCGCCGTGCTAGCCCGCGCCGAGAGCCCGGAGTCCATCGAGGCCCAGCGCGGGAGGATCGCCCTCAGCCCCACGCTTATCTCCCTCCTCCGCTTTTTTTGCTTAGGCGCGCTCGCGCCCGTGATGCTGTTCAGCCTCGTCTCCGTGCGGCTCGAGTACGCCGCCCAGTGGGAACGCATCGCCTCATACGCGGCCGAGAGCCTCGAGGGCGAGCAAGTGGCCTTCGATCACTACTACGGCCAGCTCAGGGAGGTGTCCTCCCAGATACTCTACGGCGACGCGCTGCAGAAGCTATTCTCGAGCGAGTCGGCCCGGCGGATGGTCCCGAGGGAGGAGGTGGAGCGGGCGACGGCGCCTCTGCCCTACCTGCGGCTATACGATAGGCGCGGGCAGGTCTTCTACTCGTCGATCCCCTCGGAGCTGCAGAGCCTGGCCTCCTTGCCCGACATAGGGGAGCGGGTCCTGAGGTCGGAGCGATTCGGCCTGCGCTTCATCGGTCGGCGGGAGAACTACTTCCAGAGGAGCGTGCTCATCTTCGCCCAGAAGGTCTACTCGCTGCGGCTGCCGGGCAAGGTCCTCGGCTACGCGAGCCTCTTCTTGCCTGGGAGCTACCTCGACGCCGCGTTGGTTGGCATATACCCCTCCGAGACGAGCGACGTCTCCTTGGTGGACGAGTTCGGCGGCGTGACCCCGATGAAGGTCTCGGGCGCGGCCGACCGGCTCTCGAACCTGTCGCTGCGGCCCGCCGAGCGCGCGATAGTGTCCGGGGACGACGGGAAGGAGCTAGCCCTCGAGGCCGCGACCTCGGAGTCCGGGTTCAGGCTCAGGGCGGTCATCCCCCTGCGGGAATTCGCGGAGAAGCTGGTGCCCCTCAGCTACTCGAGCGTGATCATCATCATCGCGGCGCTCTTCGCCGTCCTCGTCCTCACCTTCTTCCTCGCCTACGAGATGACCTTGCCGATCCAGCGGCTGCTGGGGAGGGTGGGACCGGCCGGGTTCCCGGAGGGAGCGGACCCCCGGTACGCGGGGCGCAACGAGATCATGCTGCTGCGCTCGCGGATCGACGACATAATCGAGCGGAACCGCCGCCTGCGGGAGGAGAACGAGAAGGCGCGGATACGGGAGAAGGAGCTCGTCATCCTCGAGCGGGAAGCCCAGCTGAACGCCCTCCAGCAACAGATCAATCCGCATTTCCTCTACAATACCCTCGAGACGATCAAGTGGCTGGCGTACAAGCGGGGCCAGACCGAGATCGTCAAGATGGTCACCGCCTTGAGCCGCTGTTTCCGGAGGAGCATAGCCGCCAAGGGCGGGCCCACGACCGTCGACGAGGAACTCGCCGTCCTCGGGGAGTACATGTACATCCAGAAGATCCGCTACGGGGACCGCTTCGTCTTCGCCGTCGAGATGGACGAGGGCGCGGGAAGCTGCGCCGTGCCCAAGTTCATCATCCAGCCCCTGGTGGAGAACGCCGTCGGCCACGGGATGGCGGGCATCGAGGGCGGGGGCCGGATCTCCCTGTCCATACGCCTCCGGGGCGGGTCCCTGATCGTGGAAGTCGCCGACAACGGCGCGGGCATGGACGGGCGGGCGCTGGAGCAGCTGAGGGAGGGCCTCGCCTCCGACGGGGCGTCCATAGGGCTCAGGAACGTCTACGCCAGGCTGCGCCTGTTGTACGGCGAGCGCTCTTCCCTCGCGATCGAGAGCGCGGCCGGCGTGGGGACGAAGGTCCGCCTCTCGTTCCCGAGCTCCTCGCCTCCCGCCGCCCGCGAGTGACGGGCTGGGGACCCTCACCCCCGCTTGCCCCGGTCGGCCTTGTCTTCGTCCCCCGGGCCCGCTTCTTCCCTCCTCTTCCTCGCCGCGAGGATGCCCTTCACCTCCTGCTCGAGGAAGATGAAGAAGATGGTGCGGGTCTTCTCTCGGGGTAGGAGATCGGGGGGCTGGTCGTGGCCGGTGTCGCTGGCGTCCTGTCCACGACGCCGATACTGGCGATCTTCGGGATCCTCATCGACTTGGTGGGCACCGCGCCCGCGGTCGTCGCGCTCGTCGTCTATGGGATCCTCCCCGTCCTCGGGAACACCGCCGCCGGGCTCGAGCAGGTTCCCAAGGCGCAGCGCGGGGCGGCGCTGGCCATCGCCCTCGACCAGTCCATGGGGCTCGTCGAGAGAAAACTCCGGGCGAAGCTGCCCGGAGGGGGATTCCAGGCGCCGTGAGGCCACGTGCCCTTCCCCTGTGGCGGCGCGCCGCCTCATCGCGCGGACCCCGGTCCGGCGAAGAGCGAGCGGTCCCTCTGGGGCCCGATGGGTGATTACGCAGCTTTCTGCCTCGATCGGCTCCTCGGCAGCATGGACTTCAACCTCCAGCTCTGCGTGCCCTGCATAGCGACCTGCGGCTCAAGATGGGCGTGCCCTCCGATGGGGAGCTCTAGTTTTTCTTGGCGGCCGCCGACGGAAACGCGGGTGAGATCGGGCGCATAGCTGGCGATTCTAGACACACCCTGAAATTGTGAAGGCGATATGAGTTCCCGCTCTGTTGCCCAACAGGAGGCAAGAAATGTCCATAATTAGGCAGGATATTGCGAGATGTTATTACTTTGGAAGATATAGTCTATCAGTGTTGGGGGGGAGGAGACGTATGAAGAAACTCGGGGTAGGTATCGTCGGCTGTGGTGCTATTAGTTCCATCTATCTGAAAAACCTCGGGACTTTGTTCCCGAACCTTGAAGTTCGTGCCGTCTGCGATATGCTCCCCGATCGCGCGGCGTCGAGAGCCGCTGAATTCGGCATCGCACGCGCTATTGCCCTGCCAGAACTGTTCGCATCGGGCGAAATCGATATTGTCCTCAATCTGACTGTGCCCAAGTCCCACTACGAAATATCCTTGGCAGCCCTTGAGGCGGGGAAACATGTGTACAGCGAGAAACCTCTCGCGCTCTCGTTGCCTGAAGGAGAACGCCTTGTCGCCCTCGCGAAATCAAAAGGTCTTTTCTTTGGGGTGGCCCCTGACACGATGCTCGGAGCTGGGCTCCAGACCTGCCGGAAGCTTATTGATGAGGGGCTGATTGGGGATGTTTTCGGTGCCACTGCCTTTATGCTCGATGGTGGCCCTGAGGGTTGGCACCCCAATCCTGCCTTCTATTATCAGAAGGGGGGCGGCCCAATGTTCGACATGGGCCCGTATTACATTCATGCCCTCGTGTTTCTCATGGGGCCAGTCATAAGCACCGTTGGCAGAACGATGCGAGTTCGAGAAGTGCGCGTGGCGACGAGCGCTGAACGACGGGGGGAACGGATCAAAGTTGAGGTTCCGACGACCGTAAGCTCCTTTCTCAATTTTTCGGGGGGCTCGGAAGGCATTCTCATGACGAGTTTTGACTGTGCTGGTGGGACGAGTCACGCACCCATCGAAATTTATGGGTCCGAGGGAACCCTCCTCGTCCCTGACCCGAACACGTTCGGCGGCCCTGTCCGCGTGCGGAGAAAGGTGTCGGGCGGATTCGAGGACGTAGCGCTTGTCCCTGGTTATACAGATAATTCCAGGGGCGTCGGCCTATCGGATATGGCTTCTGCCATAGTTGAAGGGCGGAGACCGAGGGCAGGTGCCGATTTGGCGCTCCATGCGTTGGAACTTATGGTGGGTATCCATGTTTCAGCAGCCGAAGAGGATAAATACACTATGCGGCACTTATGCGAAAGGCCGGATCCGCTAGTTCCAGCTTCGCGCAGGTAGTTCCCCAAGCCAGCGTTGATGTTCGTCCGTATGGCGGCCGATGTTCAGGCAAAGAAGGAGTGCTCTATGGAAGTGTATAAGAATCCATCCCTCCCGACGGGAAAGCGCATAGACGACCTCGTCGGCAGAATGACGATCCGTGAAAAAGTGGTGCAATTGAGTGGGATCTGGGCCTACGAGGTCCTGAAGGATTCGAGGTTCGACGTGGCCAAGGCCTCGCACCTGATGAGAGAGGGGATCGGGCAGATAACGCGCCTCGGCGGTTCCGGCCTCGAGGAACCCCAGGAAACGGCGGCGCTCGCCAACGATATACAGCGTTTCCTCTCTGAAAATACCCGGCTGGGAATACCGGCCCTCATCCACGAAGAGTCATGCTCGGGCCTCCTTACATCTGGGGCTGATGTATTTCCCCAGGCGATCGGCGTCGCCTCAACCTTTGATCCTTCGGTCCCCGAGCGCATGGGCGAAATTATCCGCGAGCAGATGCTCGCGCTTGGTGCACGCCAGGCTCTGGCGCCGCTCCTGGACGTAACTCGCGACCCTCGATGGGGACGCACTGAGGAGACCTTCGGCGAGGACCCTTATCTGACCTCTCGGATGGGATTGGCATACATCCGGGGACTCCAGGGAGCCTCCATGCGAGACGGCATCATCGCCACGGCCAAACATTTCGTCGGCTACGGAGCCTCCGAGGGCGGTATGAACTGGGCACCATCGCATATCTCGCCGCGCGAGATGGCCGATGTCTACCTGTATCCTTTCGAAGTCGCTGTGCGCGAGGGGAAGCTGCGCTCGGTCATGCCGGGCTACCACGAGATCGATGGGCAACCTTGTCATACTAACGTCGATCTTCTCGACCGGGTGCTCCGTGATGAATGGGGTTTCGATGGTATCGTCGTTAGTGACTACTTCGGGATTAACCAGGTTTACGATTACCATCACGCCGCCGGGGACAAGGACGATGCGGCCCGATCTGCACTGGCGGCGGGAGTCGACGTGGAGCTGCCTTCCCGTGATTGTTACGGCGAACCTCTCGTCGAAGCCATCGAACGGGGGCAGGTCGATGTTGCGCTCGTTGATCGCGCCCTCGTCCGCGTGCTCCGTGCAAAGTTCGAGCTCGGTTTATTCGATGATCCTTATGTTGATCCCGTCAATGTCAAAGGCCACTTCCTCACCACGGGCCAGAGAGCCTTCGCGCTGGATGCCGCCGAGAAGTCGATTGTCCTGCTCAAGAACGACGGAGTGCTCCCGCTCCCTCGCTCCTTGAAGCGGGTGGCGGTGATAGGGCCAAACGCCGACGACGTACGCAACATGCTCGGTGACTACACGTATCCTGCCCACGTCGAGTCCCTCCTGGAGATGAAGAAGGACAATGTCTTCAATACCCCGATGCCGGATGGCCTCGATCCCGAGATGTACGAGCTTCCGAAGATGGACAGCGTCCTCTCTGGACTCCGGAAGGCCGCACCTGGCGTCGAGTTCACATATGCGCGCGGCTGCGGAATTCTAGATGGATCGGACGAGGAAATTTCTGAGGCGCTCCGGGCCGTCGTCTCAGCCGAACTCGTGATCGCAGTCATGGGCGACAAGGGCGGGCTCGTCGATGATTGTACCTCGGGCGAGTCACGCGACCGTTCGTCCTTGGATTTGCCCGGACGACAGAAGGAACTGCTGCGCGCTGTCGAGACCTCAGCACCAGGCAAGCCAGTCATCCTTGTGCTCGTGAGTGGGCGTCCGCTCTCATTGAGTTGGGAAGATCACCATCTCTCGGCCATCCTCGAAGCTTGGTTCCCTGGCGAGGAAGGTGCGGCGGCAATCGCGGGGGCCATCTTCGGCGATTTTTCTCCGGCAGGCCGGACCCCTATGAGCTTCCCTCGCTCTGTTG
>Ga0268360_1002654_pt1 | contig 13222 bp, 8 predicted proteins | sample BioMet11_FD_192465 | JGI IMG/M metagenome (GOLD analysis project Ga0268360, IMG submission 192465) | Sewage microbial communities from Oakland, California, United States - Biofuel 11 (Illumina Assembly) | ecosystem: Engineered > Wastewater > Sewage > Unclassified | place: USA: California... | reverse complement strand
GACCCTGTCGGAGAAATTCCTCGAAGGTGGCTGGCTCACCGTCCTCGTCACCGGAATTCTCGTAGCACTCTGCCTGTGGGTAAGGCACCACTACGAGGGAGTGCGCACGGCCCTGCGGTCCCTGGACGTTCTCATCCCTGTCGCCGAGATGGAGCTGCCAAAACCTTCCCCAGAAGCCGCGGACCCCGGAGCCATGACCGCAATACAGCTCGTCTCCGGCTACAACGGCATGGGGGTACACAGCTTCCTCCAGATCCAGTCATCTTTCCCCGGCCTGTACCACAATTTTGTCTTCGTTTCGGTAGCCCTTGTAGACCAGGGAATCATGAAGAACGGCGAGAGCGTCGCTGACCTCACGAAGGATGTAGACGTAGCCTTGGCCCGTTACGTCGAGCTAGCCCGCCGCTACGGCTTCTGGGCCGAGGGCCGGAGCGCCGCGGGGACGAACGTCCAGGACGCCGCCATCGAGCTCTGTCGCAAACTACGGAATGAATTCCCCCGCTGCACCGTCTTCACCGGGAACCTCATATTCAAGCGGGAGCGCTTCGTACACCGTCTCTTGCATAACGAATCGGCCTTTGCGATCCAACGTCGGCTGCAGTGGGATGACATCACTAACGTGGTGCTGCCGGTACGGGTCAAGAGAGCAAGCGATAATGTTCAATATAGAAAAATAAAATCACATACCCGGATTTCGTATAAAGAGGTAGATGGAACATCAATAAATTAAAACATCAGCCGTGAATAGAGTCCCGTGTAATATCAAGGCTCTTTTCATGCGATTCACGAGCAACTACAAAATCGATAATCTGCCCAGCATGTGAATAGTGCTCCATCATTTGTGCACTTTTGTGACCGGCTAACGCTTGAATAACGATGTCAGAGAGTCCAGCCATTCGTCCCAATGTAACGAAAGTATGGCGCAAGCCATGAAATGTTAAGTTCCGGGCCTTCTGGTCACTTGGGGGAATGCCTATAGCTTTTAGGCATTTCGCAAGGCCGTATCTGAAAAAATTCTCCGTGAGTGGTTTGCCTCGTGATTCTGTCCGTGAGAAAACAAAATCCTCTGGATCAGAGAATTCAGCTTCGTCTTTTGTTTTTTTTAAGATATTTCTGACAACATTCGGTAAAGGAACCTTCCTACTACTCCCGCACTTTGGAAGCTCAGAACCTTCCGTACTTACGTGATTATGTCGGATATTCAATATCTGTAGATTCAATAAGGGAGTGAAGCTCTTCGCGAGAAAGGATCCCCTTCTCCCGAGACTATTCATGCGCTTCCTGAATTACAAGAGACGGATCCCGTGGCAATTCTTCTCTTTTAACTGCATATCGGACAGCGACGCGCATCGCTGAAATAATTGCGTTTATCCTTCTGGCACTCAGGCCTGACTCGGCAGCCCATCGCATCCAATCCATAATAGTCCCAGACGAAATATCCTGAAGCCTTTTCGAAGAAAACCAGGGAACGGCCTCAAGCGCCGCCCAACATCATCGTGATTCATCTGAATGTAATGATTCGTAAGCGGTCGTTTTGAAATGAAAGCTCGTTCCTTCGCATCATTTGAGGACGGAGTCCAAAAGGCTTCGACATAATCGAGGAATAGAACTTCATCACGAGGGGGTTTAGATTTGATGGCTGGGAGCATCGCAGGAGCACAAGCTTCGGCCTGTGCCCGCCGCTCACGCTTCCCTTCAGCGCGTATACCAGTGGAACGAGTAACGCAATACCCCGCGTCCGCATAGTTCCAAAAGCGAGCGCACCAAATGGGAGGACCTGAATGAGATTTCTTCTTATAGAGGGAAAATGGGGACCGTGAAACAGGAAGCATATCAAGTCCTTTCCCAAGAGTGCGACTACCAGTGCGACTCTCGAAATGACTGCGACATGCCGCCCGTTTTCGGGTAGGCCTAAGTCATTCTAACAAAAAAAATATGCCCGGAGGGGGACTTGAACCCCCACGGTTTCCCACTAGAACCTGAATCTAGCGTGTCTGCCAATTCCACCATCCGGGCAAGTGGGCGAATGCTACACCGCAGGGCGGCCACGAGTCAATGCAGTCGCGGGCACAGGCTTCGCCTGAGGCTGCGCGCGGGGCGGCCTCAGCGACGGTCCTCGGAGAAATCCTTGAAGGATCCCAGCTGCACGCTCAAGGCCGGGCTGATGGAGCTGTAGCCGCTCGAGTCGAAGACTATGCCGCCCGCCAGGAGGAGGCCGTAGTAGCGGGTGATCCGAAGGCCGAGACCCAGGCTCGGGTTCCACTGCAGGGGTACCGGCTGGTCGGCCAGGGCATCGTCCTCGTAGGCCATGGCCACGGACACGTTCGCGATGCCGAAGAGCTCCCCGCCGAAGAGGCGGCTGACGCGCCCCAGCCGTTGGCGGAGTTCGAGGCCGAGGCCGAGCATGTGGTGCCCGACCTCGAGATCTGGCCTCGGATCCAGGCCGTAGAACATCCCGCTCGATCTCAGGTCGAAGAGCCGGGCGCTCGGGAGCGGGGTGGCGTCGCGGAAGACGCCGGAGAAATCCGTGGCGGCGCAGCCGGCGAAGCCGGCGGAGAGGCCGGAGGCGATGGGCACGGCGGCGTTCCACCGCAGCTCGCTGGAGACGAAGGCATCCGCGCCTCCGAGGGCGGGGTCGGCCCAGCGCAGGAGGAGATCGGCGGAAACGCCCTTCTCGGGGAAGACCGTGCTGGGTCGGCTGTCGAACCCGGCCTCGAGGAACAGAAAGGCGGCTTGGTCGCGGTCCAGGGCTGAGAGGCCGGAACCGGAGACCGAAGAGGGATCATCGCCGAGACCGAGGATCGAGTCGTAGGCCCAGCCGAGTTGCAGAGATCCGGTCCTCCCGAGGCTGAAGCCGAGCCCCATCCCTCCGCCCGCGCTCCGGTAGTCCGCCCGGAGCACGAGGCCGCGTCCCAGGGTATAGAAGTCGTACTGGGACTGATAGCGCAAGAACGGCAGGGCGAAGAAGCGCCCTATCGGCTGGGAGTACTCGGCGTAAGCCCTCGTCAGGCTCCCGACGCCGGTCTCCACGAACAAAGCCGAGTCCCGGCCGAACACGTCCCCTAGATAGAGGGCGGACATGAATGAAGCCTCGGTGGACTTGGTTCGCGAGACGAGGCTGCGAGAGCTCCCGCCGAGGAGGACCTCGTTCTTGCGCTTCTCTCCGGCGACCATGCGGAGGACGCCGATCGCCCCATCGCCCTCGGGGTCAGGGAGGAGGTCCAGCTTGACGAGGGAGTAGCCGCCGTAGGAGTAGGAATCCTCCAGGGCGCTCTCCACCTCGGCCCGGTCCAGGCGCCTCCCCACTAGTCTTCCGAAATCCCCGCGGGCCGTCGCTTCGTCGGGGGGCGAGGGCGCCTCGATCTCGAGGCGATCGAGGACGGGCGGCGCCCTCGCGGCTCTGCGATTCGGCTCGGAATCCGGGGACACGAGGGGCCGGGAGGCGGCCACGCGATCGGCGAGGGCGCGGATGTCTGGCTCCCGGGCCCGGGCCCCCGCCTCGCCCTCGGCTATGAGGTTCCTCGCCTGGGCGAAGCTCAACTTGCCGTACCCCGAGAGGTCCGGGCGTATCAGGATGTCGGCGTTCTCCCGGGAAGGCCGCATGTTCTCCTCGATGAAGAGGTTCATGGTCTGTCCCGAGATCTTGAACGCCGAGTCCAGGGACGAAGCGCTGGTGGCGGCCTGCTGGCGGCACTCGACGGCGATCACGATGTCGGCCCCCATCGCGCGGGCTATATCCACCGGCATGTTGTCGGCGATGCCTCCGTCCACGAGGCTCCGGCCGTCGACCTCGTAGGGCGTGAAGAGGCCGGGGATGGACATGCTGGCCCGCATCGCCTCGGCTATGGAGCCCGAGGAGAAGACGACCTTCTGGCCGGTCAGGATGTCGGCGGCGACGGCGCGGTATGGCACTGGCAGGTCGTCGAAGTTCCGGACAGGGAGGACGTGGAGGGTGAGGGAAGTGAAGAGGGACAGGAGGTTCTGGCCCCGGATGAGCCCGTTGTCGAGGATGGGTCTCCAGCCGTCGAGGCCGATGCGGAGCGGGTAGCGCTCGTGCTTGGTGTTGAGGTAGCGGTCCGCCGGAGCGCTCCTCCTCTCGGCGAAGTAGTGGCTCCAATCCAGCCCCGTCACGATGGCTTCCATCTCGTCGGGGGAGTAGCCAGCGGCGTAGAGCCCCCCCACCAGGGCCCCCATGCTCGTCCCGAGGACCATATCGATGGGGATCCCGTCGCGCTCGAGCTCTCGGATCACGCCGATGTGGGCGAGGCCCAGGGCTGAGCCGCCGGAGAGCACTAGGGCCACGCGGGGTCGATGGGGAGCCGCGGGGGACGGACCCGCCGTCGCCCCGCCCTCCGCGGTGGCCCGCGGGCCCAGCGCGAGAGCGCATGCGAGGATCGTGGCCGTCCGTGCAATGTCCATCGTCTCTCCCTCCGAGCCCCGGAGCTTGCGGCGGCGTCCGGCTCGGATTAGTATCAGTCTACTCTGAAGATCCCCCGGCGCGCCAAGGAGTAGCAATGGCATCGATCGTTTCCGCCGCGGATGCGGCCCGGCTCGGAAGCACCCTCAGCGAGATCGACGGAGCCAGGATCCGCGCCGTCGCCGGCGCGGCCCGCTCGGCGGGGCGGAAGAGCCTCACGGAGCTCGAGGGTATGGAGGTGCTGGAAGCCATGGGCCTCCGGACTCCCCGGCGGGTCTTCGCGCGGGACCCCGGGGAGGCTGCGCGGGCCGTCGAAGGCGGCACCTTCCCCGGCGAGAAGGTCGTCGTCAAGGTAGTGAGCTCGACGATCCTCCACAAGACCGAGGTCGGGGGCGTGTCCGTCGTCCGCAACGAGGCGGGAGCCGTGGAGGGAGCGGTGGCCTCGATGGCGTCCAGGCTCCCCGCCGCGGGAATCGACGGTTACTCGATTAACGAGTTCGTGCCCTACGATCCGTCCCTGGGCCGTGAGATCATAGCGGGCTACCGCTTCACGCCGGACTTCGGTCCGGTGGCGAGCCTGGGCTTCGGCGGCATCCTCGCGGAGTTCCTGGCCTCGGCTCTCAAGGTCGGCTCGGCGACCCTCGTCCTGCCCTGGGACGCCGACCTCGAGCTCGCCCGGAGGGAGCTCTCGAGGGTGGCCGCCCAGCGGGTCCTCGCCGGGAGGCTCCGGGGCGCCGAGCCCCTCGTCGGGACAGACGAGCTCGCGGAGCTCGCCCTCGCCTTCTCCCGGGCCGCCCCGATCCTGGCGTCGGCCGGCATCCTCGAGCTCGAGGTCAACCCCTTCGCCCTCGTGCGGGACGGCGGCGCGCCTCGCTTCGTCGCCCTCGACGCCCTCGCCAAGCTCGGCGACCTTCCGCCGGGGGTCTCCTGGGAGTCCGGGGACTTCTCCTACGGTCCCCAGGCCCGCCGGCCGCTCTCGAAGATCGGGAAGCTCCTCCGCCCCGGGAGCGCCGCCGTGATAGGCGTCTCCGAGAAGTCGGTCAACAACGGGCGCATCATTCTCCGCAACCTCATCAAGTACGGGTTCGACCGCTCCCGCATCCGGGTCGTGAAGCCGGGGGCGGCGGAGATCGATGGGATCTCCTGCGTCCCGGACGTCGAATCCTTGCCCGAGAAGGTGGACCTCTTCGTCCTCTCGATCCCCGCGGCCTCGGCGCCGGCGGTCCTCGCCGACCTCGTGGAGAGGGACAAGGCCGAGTCAGTCATAGTCATACCCGGGGGCTTCGAGGAGAAGCGGGGCACCGAGTCGGTCGTGGGGCGGATGGCCTCGGCCCTCGAGGCCGCGAGGTCCGGGGCCTCGGGCGGCCCGGTCATCGTGGGAGGCAACTGCCTCGGCGTCCTCTCGATGCCCGGCAGGTACGACACCCTCTTCATCCCCGAGCACAAGCTGCCCATCCGCTCCTCCGGGGAGCCCGACCCGGTGGCCCTCGTCTCCCAGTCCGGAGCCTTCGCGATCACGCGGCTCTCCAAGCACCCAAGGCTCGCCCCGAAGTACGTCGTGACCTGCGGGAACCAGGTGGACGCCACCGTCGGGGACTTCCTCGAGTTCCTTGCCGACGACGACTCGATCAAGGTCTTCGCGGTCTACGTCGAGGGCTTCAAGCCCCTGGACGGGGCCAAGCTCGTCCGCGCATGCCGTCGCATAACGTCCTCGGGGAGGGCGGTCGTCGCCTACCGGGCCGGCCGCAGCCCGGCGGGGGCGGCCGCGAGCGCGAGCCACACGGCGAGCATAGCCGGGGACTACGCGGTGACCCGGGAGATCCTGGCCCAGGCGGGGGTCATCGTCGCGGAGAGCCTCGACGCCTTCGACGACGCCCTCGCGGCCTTCACCCTCCTCCGGGGCAAGTCCCGCGGGGGGCGGCGCCTCGGGGCCCTCTCCAACGCCGGCTTCGAGTGCGTGGCCATGGCCGACGGCCTGGGGCCCCTGGAGCTCGCCCGCTTCGCCCCCGAGACCGTCAGGCGCCTCTCCGCGGCCTACGCGAAGGCCGGGATCGCCGAGATCGTCGACCTGCACAACCCCGCGGACCTGACGCCCATGGCCGCCGACGAGGCTTACGAGGAGTGCTTCCGCGCCATACTGGACGACCCGGGGGTGGACTGCGGCGTAGCCGGCATCGTGCCCCTCACCGCGGCCATCAGCAGCCTCGAGTCGGGGCCGGACTACGCCGGAGACCTCCGCAAGGAGGACGGCATAGCCGCTCGCTACGGCCGCCTCATGGCCGAGTCGTCCAAGCCTTGGGTCGCCGTTGTCGACTCGGGCCCCCTCTACGACGCCTTCGCCCGGGCCCTCGAGTCCCGGGGCGTCCCCACCTTCCGCAGCGCCGACCGGGCCCTCGCGGCCCTCGGACTCTGGGCCTCCGGGAGGGCCTGAGGCGCCGCGAGGACGGCGCGTCGCTTGACCCCGGGAGGGGCGGCGCCTATAGTGGTCCAGGGAAGTTCGATGGCCGTCGATGTACCGCGCTCCGAGCTCCTGGCCCTGCTCAGGAAGGCAGAGCTCTTCTCCAGCCTCCTAGACGACGACCTCGCCTACGTTTCCGAGCGGATAGAGCTACTCACCGAGGAAACGGGCGAAGAGCTCTTCGCCCGGGGTTCGAAGGCGAGGCGGTTCTTCATCGTGCGCTCGGGGGAGGTCGGCGTGTTCCGCTCCGACGAAGGCTCGCCGGAGGGCTCGCCGGAGCGGGAGCTCGCGCGCTACGTCGCGGGGGACGTCATAGGCGACTTCGACTTCGCCGCCGGCTCGGCCCTGGACGCCACGGCCCGAGCCCTCGCCCCCACGGAGCTCATCGCCTTCCCGGGGAAGGGCATGGCCATGGAGGGCCTGGCCACCGAGAAGCCCGACGCCGCGGCCCGGATTCTCCTGCGCTCCTTATCCATGGTCTCCTCCCGCCTCCGCTCGACCCAGAGGCTCATCTCCGACAACTCCCCTTGGGTCCGGGAGCTCCGCAGGCAGATATACACCGACGCAGCCACGGGCCTCTGGTCCAAGGTCTTCCTGGACGAGGAGCTGCCCCGGCGCCTCGAGAAGCCGACCTCGGCGATCATGCTGAAGCCGGACCGGTTCAAGGAGCTCAACGACGCCCGCGGCCACCAGGCCGGGGACGAGGCCATGTCCATCCTCGCCGGCATCCTCGTCCAGGAGACCGAGCGCCTCGGCCGGGGATGGGCGATCCGCCTACGGTCCAACGAGACGGCGGTGATCGTCCCGGGCTGCGGCGCCGAGGAAGCCACTGCCGCCGCCCGGAGGCTCGCCGCCGCCGTGGAGGCCCTGGAGCTGGCCGAGTTCCAGGGCCCCGGCTTCGCCTTCACCGCGAGCATGGCTCTGGCCGTCTGGCCCGAGGACGGGGACGACTGGAAGCGCCTCGTCGAGGACGCGCACGGCCTCCTCGCCAGGGCGTGGAAGGACGGAGGCGCGCGGCTCTACAGGCTCAAGCGACGATCTCCGCGGCCGGCGGCCAGCGGGGGAGTCGGGAGGTGACCGCGCCCTGCCAAGACGCGCGCCTCTGGCCAGCGCCCGAGCGCATACCCGAATTCCTCGCCGCCCTCCCCCTCTTCGCGGGGATGAGCGGCCTCGAGGTGAACGCCGTCTCGGCCTTCCTCGAGCCCCGGCGCTTCGAGGCCGGGGAGACGGTCTTCCGGGAGGGCGAGTCGGGCAGGGAGCTCTTCATCGTCCGGTCCGGCAGGATAGGCTCCTACGTCACCCAGTCCGACGGGAGCCGAAGGGATGTCTACGAGTTCGTCCCCGGCGTGCTCTTCGGGGAGATGGCGATAGTCGAAGGGGAGCCGAGATCGGCCACCTGCTACGCCGCGGAGCGCAGCGAGCTCCTGGTCCTCGATGGCCTCGACTTCTACCGCCTCGTGTGGGAGCACCCAGTCATAGGGGTCAAGCTACTGTCGTCCATGGCCAGGGTCATGACCGACTGGCTCGACGAGGCCTCCGGCTTCCTCTGGGGCCTCGTGCGCTGGGGCGAGGCGGCGCGGCGCAGAGCCGTCACCGACGAGCTCTCCGGGCTCTTCAACCGCCGATTTCTCGAGGAGACGATGCGCACCCGCTTCGCCCGGGGCTCGGGCTCCTCCCACAAGTGCGCCCTGCTCATGCTCGACATCGACCGCTTCCGGGAGATCAACTCGGCCTTCGGGGCCGCCGGAGGCGACGCGGTCATAGCCGACGCGGCCCGGGTCTTCTCGCCCCTCTTCCGGGAGGGGGAAGTGGGCGCCCGCCTATCGGGCGACGAGTTCGCGGTCTTCCTGCCCGGGGCGGGATTGGACCGGGCCCTCGAGCTCGGCGAGGCCATGAGGGCCGTCGCCGAGGCCCTCGCGGTCCCGCTGACCGACCCGGCTAGCGGCCGCCCCGCCCAGGCGAGGATAACGGTGAGCGTCGGCGCGGCGACGAGCCCCGAGGACGCGCCCGACGCCCAGGGCCTCGAGGAGGCCGCCGACAGGGCGCTCTACGCCGCCAAGGAAGGCGGCCGCAACCGGGTCCGGTCGGCCTCCTCGCCGAGGGGATGAGGCCCGCCGCGATAGGCCCGAGGGCTCACTCCGCGAAAGGCGTGTCGGTGGCCGGCAGCTTCTCGAGGTCGAAGGGCGTCGCCTGGTAGACGTAGTAGTTGAGCCAGTTCGCGTACAGAAGGTGGGCGTGGCTCCGCCAGGTCATGGGAGGCGGGAGCCTCGGGTCGTCTCCCGGGAAGTAGTTGGCGGGCACCCTGATCGGCAGCCCCTTGGCCAGGTCCCGGTCGTACTCGGCCTTCAAGGTTAGGCGATCGTACTCGGGGTGCCCGGTGACGAAGACGTTGCGCCCGTCCCGGGAGGCAGCGATGTACACCCCGGCCTCCTCGGAGACCGCGAGGAGCTTCAGGGCGGGCACGGCCTCCACGTCCTCGCGGCGCACCTCGGTGTGCCGCGAGTGGGGGGCGAGGAAGACCTCGTCGAAGCCCCGGAGGAGGGGATCCCGCAGGTCGAGGGCCCGGTGCCTGAAGAGGCCGAACATCTTCTCCTGGAGGGGATACTTGGGCACGCCGTAGTGGTAGTACAGCCCCGCCTGGGCTCCCCAGCAGATATGGAGGGTCGACCACACGCGGGTCCTCGACCAGTTCATGAGCCTCGCGAGCTCGTCCCAGTAGTCCACTTCCTCGTAGGGCAAGGTCTCCACCGGGGCGCCGGTCACGATGAGGCCGTCGAAGCGCTCGCCGAGGATCTCGTCGAGGGGCTTGTAGAAGGCCTCGAGGTGCTCGAGGGGGGTGTTCCTGGACTCGTGGGAGCCCATCCGGATCAGAGTGATATCCACCTGCAGGGGCGTGTTCCCGAGGAGGCGGAAGAGCTGCGTCTCGGTGACCATCTTCGTGGGCATGAGGTTGGCCACGGCGATGCGCAGCGGGCGTATGTCCTGCCGGGAAGCCCGGTCGTCGGGCATGACGAAGATGTTCTCGGCCGCCAGCTCGGCCCTGGCCGGGAGATCCCTCGGGACGCGTACGGGCATCAGCTCCCCCCCCGCTCGACCTTGGCGAGCATCCGGGAGAAAACTTCGCAGGTGTAGCAGCCCCGCTCGTCGGCCTCGCCGGACTTGGCGGAGGCGCAGAGCCGGCCGGTGAAGAACCAGCAGAAGCGGCCCTCCTTGGCCACGAAGGCGACGCACTTCGATCGGGCTTCCTCGGGGCAAGAGCGGGTCGCCCAGCAGGGATCCTCGGACTGGAGATCCTCCTCGTTCAACTTGAAGAGGAGGAAGTAGAGGAGCCGCTCGACGTGGGCCGGCACGTTGCGCCAGCCCTGCTCGTAGCTCTCCACCGCCTTGAGCGAGAGGCCGAGGAGCTCGGCGAGCTCCCGCTGGCTCTTGCCCAGGGATGCCCGAAGGGCGGCGAATTCCCCGCCGCTCATCCGCCGATTCTTGCTCCCCTCGGCCGGCCCATCCCCTTCTATGTCGATCCTCGACTTTTTCGCCGTAGGCATATTGACAATCCTCCCGCGATTACCACAGAGTGGTACTGCCACAGTGTGGTATACATCTCGGAAATGCGCAAGGGGGCGAGGATGCGGAGGAGGCGCGGACATCGGTGCTGTCTATGCGGGATGCCCAGGCCCCGCCTGCGAGCGGGGCGAGCCTAGAGAGGCCGAGGCTGAGATCTCGGCAGGCTTGAGCGCGCCGCGCACGCGGGCGCTACGTATGTACGTCCCAGGAGAACCACGATGGGCAATATCACCGAGCGAAGATTCGATACCGAGGCGATACACGGCGGACAAGTACCCGACCCGACCACCCTCTCCAGGGGTGTGGCGGTGTACCGGACTAGCTCCTTCGTCTTCAAGAGCGCGGAGCACGCATCGAACCTCTTCAACCTCAAGGAGCCGGGGAACATCTACGCCCGGCTCGGCCACCCGACGAACGCGGTCCTCGAGGATAGGATCAGCATCCTCGAGGGAGGTGCGGCTTCGGTGACCGCGGCCTCGGGCACCGCGGCGATCTTCAACACCGTAATCACTATAGCCAAAGCCGGCGACGAGATAGTCTCGGCCTCCAACCTCTACGGCGGCACTTACACCCTCTTCGACGCCATCTTCCCCGACCTCGGCATAACCACGAAGTTCGTGGACGTCCGGGATCCGAAGAGCTTCGGGCGCGCGATCACCGCCAAGACCAAGCTCCTCTACCTGGAGACCATCGGCAACCCAGGCCTCGACGTGGCGGACATACCGGCGATCGCGGAGGTCGCCCGGAAGCACCACCTCCCCCTGGTGGTGGACGGCACCTTCACAACTCCCTACCTCCTCAAAACCATCGACTTAGGCGCCAACATAGTGGTGAATTCCCTCACGAAGTGGCTCGGCGGCCACGGCTCGGCCATCGGCGGGATCGTGACCGACGCGGGCAACTTCGACTGGTCCGACCCTAAGTTCACCCTCTTCAACGAGCCCGACAAGAACTACCACGGTCTGCGCTGGGCCGCGGACCTATCCCCCGAGCAGAAGAAGGTGGCCTTCGCCCTCCGCAACCGCTGCGTGCCCCTGCGGAACATCGGCGCCTGCCTCTCCCCTGACAACGCCTGGATCTTCCTCCAGGGAATCGAGAGCCTCCACGTGCGCATGCCGCTCCACTCCTCGAACGCCCAGGCGGTGGCCGAGCACTTGGCGAAGCATCCCAAGGCGGCGTGGGTGCGCTTCCCCGGCCTCAAGGGCGACCCGAGCTACTCCGTCGCCGCGAGGCTCCTCAAGAAGGGGTACGGCGGCATGGTGGTCTTCGGCGTGAAAGGCGGCCGGGATGCGGGGCAGAAGTTCATCGAGAGCCTCGAGCTCTTCTCCCACCTGGCCAACGTGGGGGACGCCAAGTCCCTCGCCATCCATCCGGCCTCGACGACCCACTCCCAACTCTCGGAGGAGCAGCAGGTCGAAGGAGGCATAACGCCCGACCTCGTGCGGCTCTCCATCGGCCTCGAGAGCATCGACGACATAATCGCCGACCTGGACCAGGGCCTGGCGCAGATCTAGTCCTCCCAGCTCCGATTCTCCCACGCGTCGGAGGGGCGGTCGGCTGCATCTACAGCCGACCGCCCCTCCGGTTTTATCGCCGCGCCATCCTCTCGGGCGCCACCCCTAGGCGCCGGGCCTCAGGCCACCCCCGGGCTCAGGGCGAAGCGCCCGCTGGAAACGAGGCTCAGCCTCGGAGGTTCCGACTCGAAGTCGGGGGCGGCGGGGTCCAGGACGACGGCGCCGAGGGCGGACGCGAGGGCGGACGCGACGGCCTCAGGCCCCCGGCGGCCGAAGAAGGTCGCGCGGCCATCCGCCCCGACGGAGAAGTCCCCGGGCAGGACGGCGGAGGGATAGCGCGCCAGCTCCTCGTACGAGGGGCCGAGGCCCTCGGGTTCCGGGAGGGCCGCCGGCCGGCCGCAGGCCGCGAGGGCGAGGGCCACGCAGGTGGCCGAGAGCCGGGAGCCGTCGGCGAAGGACGCCGCGAGGAGATCGGCCGGCTCGGAGGACCGCGGGCCTTCGAGCCGGGCGCGGATCCGCCTGATCAGGGACTCGATCCGCAGGCTGGCGGCCTCGAGGGCGTAGCCGGGGGCGTCGAAACCCCGGGCTACCGCCAAGTGTCCCTCCCGAAGGAGGCGCAAGGACGAGTCGAAGCGGCGCAAGTCCGCCGCGCCCAGGCGGCCGCTGTCCTTGGCCGCCTGGGCGATGACGCGGTCGGCGCCGAGGAATATCGCCGCGACGACGATCAGAGGCCGGTCCCCCGCGGATTCGACGGCGCGCTCTATCTCGGCGGCGCTCCCGGCCCCGTCGAGGCTGATTCGATCCAGTCTGAGTATGGTTCTCTCCACAGTGAGCTCCTCCGAGCGTGGTGCTGATGGTTTCGACGGGGTGGTCGCGCCGGGAACGGCGCCGAGCGCCGCGCTCCGACGACTGCCCGGGCGCCATTCGCGCCCGCGTCGACGGGAGCGAACCTCGCGGATCCCGAGGATCCCGCGAATCCTAGGACGCCCGGGGCGTCACATCATCATGGAGGAGTGGTAGTAGGTGGAGAGGGCGAGGGAGGCGTTGCGGTAGCTCAAGATCATTCGGCGCCTCCTCGATATGAAGATGCCCGATCATAGGCCGAAGGGAGCTCTGGGTCAAGGGAGCCCGGGCATCGGCGAGAGGGCCGTGATTGACCTGTATTCCCGGACCGTCATAGAGTGGTCGCCATGCACAAGTACCTCATCGAAGGCGGCATCCCGGTCAAGGGAAGGATCCAGGCGAGCGGCAACAAGAACTCGGCCCTCCCCT
>Ga0268360_1002651_pt1 | contig 13237 bp, 13 predicted proteins | sample BioMet11_FD_192465 | JGI IMG/M metagenome (GOLD analysis project Ga0268360, IMG submission 192465) | Sewage microbial communities from Oakland, California, United States - Biofuel 11 (Illumina Assembly) | ecosystem: Engineered > Wastewater > Sewage > Unclassified | place: USA: California... | reverse complement strand
GTTGAGTCTGGCGGCCATAGCGGCAGTGTAACTCCTGTACCCATCCCGAACACAGTAGATAAGCCTGCCCGCGTTCCTTACTGTACTGAAGTGTGCGAGCCTTCGGGAACTCTGGATCGCTGCCATATTCACCTTATAATACTTTAAATCTATTCTAAGATTGCTTTTTCTGACAATGTTTTTTATCTTACTGTTGTTTTTACTTCTTTGAAATTAATTTCCTCTTAATTTGTGAATATAACACCAATAATTCTTCTAACTCAATCTCTGAAGCCGGAGAAATATATGATGAAGAAAATCTCTCTATGTCAGAAGAGAATAAGACTACAGCAAAAGGAGAAACTCAAAACAAAACAGCAGTTACGGATAGCATGGATAAAGCTAAAGCTATGCCAGAACTTGCCTCAATAAACTTGATTTTCACTCTGTTTTTGGTGTTCTGTCTTTTCAAGCGAGAGCTGACAAAGTAAGATAGTTTGTCTATGTAGGATAGTTTGCCTATCTTACATCTTCTCGGTTTGTGGTCAACAAAAACATTTTTTATATTTTATTCTCCCCGCAGCTCAAGCCCTACTTTTACTCCTTTTATAACGGCTTCAGTAATCTTTTTTCCAAAATCCGTGCTTGAACCTGCGTAAGGAATTTCCTGTCTTTCTTCATTTTGCGGGCCAGGTTTTGAGTCAATTTCATAAGCAACAATCACTGCATCCGTATTGGTACCCAGGAAAGTGTAGCCTTTCTCAAGCAAAGCAAGCCCTTTTGCTTCTGTGGCTGTGATTATCGCTCCGAGAAGAGCTGTCTCGGATAGCCTTACTTTTGAGATCAGAATTATATTTATGGTTCCTACTTTTGCCCTGAATTCTGAGCCGTTGCTCACGCCTGCAGTTATAAAAGCTGTCAGATAGTCATTTTCTATTACCTGAAGGTACTCCATTTTTACAGCTGTAAGAAGGCCGAAGTAAGCCCCTTCAAGACCCAGTTTCAGGGCTTCTTCTTTTACGAATTCTCTTGGGTCTGGTGGATTAAAGGTTCTTGGAACCTGTTTGTTGAAAAGATACTTTACCCGTGCACGGCCGCCGTTTAAGCCCGTGCTCACGGCTTCGAAATCTCCTTTGATTATAAGGGTGCTGTCCTTCAGATAGTATTCCATACACATGAGCTCCGTTTTTTGTTATAGAATTATTATATAAGTATAATAGTTGGTCGAACTTATGGGATAATGCTTTCAAAATGAAAATAGTAGTTTAGGGAGCAATCAAAACCGATCAGTTAAATTCCCATGCAGAAATTCTCAAACTTTTCATGGCCGAGTAATTCTTCGGATTTTCCTTCGAAAACGATCCTTCCATTCATCAACATGTACGCATTATCGCTTATCTCCAGTGCTTTTTTGACATTCTGTTCAACTATAAGCACCGTAAGTCCGAACGTTTCTTTTAGCTCCAGAATTTTCTGAAATGTATCATTTGCAAATCTCGGTGAAAGCATGGCTGTAGGTTCATCGAGTATGAGAAGTTCTGCTTTCTTTATAAGGGCTGAAGCTATTGCAAGAAACTGTCTCTCACCGCCACTCAATGTACCTCCTTTCTGTTTTAGCTTCGTTGTAAGTTCAGGAAATACTTCAAGAGCTAAATCCAGCCGATCCCTGTACTCTTCATTTTCAAGAATATAACCAGCGATTTTAAGGTTTTCCTCAACTGTTAAATTAGTAAAGATATTCTCAATCTGTGGAAGGTAAGCTATACCCATTCTTGTTCTATCATGTGGTAGAATTGTCGTTATACTCTTACCTTTGTAAAGAACTCTGCCTGATTGGATAGTAGCAAGGCCAAACACAGATTTTAAGAAAGTGCTTTTTCCACTACCGTTCGGTCCTGCTACTGTGGTGACTTTTCCCTCTTCCACTATGGCATTTATATCAAAAAGAATACGCAATTCCTTGTATCCTGCAAAGAGGTTTTCAACCCTGAGCACCCAGATACACCTCTACAACCTGCGGATTTTCTAATATTTCCTTACCTCTACCCTCAGCGATAATTCTTCCTTCTGCCATGACGTAAACCCAGTCTATATATTCAAGGACTATGTCTAACCGATGTTCTACTATGAGAAAAGAAATTCCCATGCCTGAAAGCTCTTTTATCTTTTTAAGAATAGCATGGGACAAATCAGGTGCTACGCCTGCAATGGGCTCATCCATAATAATTAGTTTCGTCTGGCACATGAGCGCTCTACCTATCTCAACAAGTCTGAGCTGCCCTCCACTCAGGTTCATCGCCCTCTCGTTCCACATGTGCTCTATGCCTAAGAACTCCAAAATTGAAAAAGCTCTTTTTACAAGCATTTCTTCTTTCATAAGCCAGCTTCTTTTGAAGCTCTGAATTATGCTTTCCCCGTAATTTGCTTCCGCAATAAGTAAATTCTCAAGAACTGTAAGTTTTAAAAGCGGCTGCGAAGTCTGAAATGTTCTTACTATCCCATTTTTAAAAATTTCGTGAGGAGGGAGATTGGTTATCTCCTTATCCTCAAAAAAAACTTTACCTCCATCTGCCCTGAGAAAACCGGTAACCGTGTTTATAAGTGTGCTTTTTCCACTTCCGTTCGGCCCGATTATTAATGTTATGCAGCTTTTTACCTCTATGCTCACCTCATTGAGAGCTTTAAATTCACCGAAGTATTTTGTGAGGTTTTGAGTAGCTAATTTCACATTATTTTGTTCATGGCAGACTTCCGCATTCCAGGTTTTTTCCAGCTGTTATCAACTCCATTCTATTTCGTCCGTAGCAAACTTCCAGACACCGCTTTCTATCCAGCTTTCATTAGAGACGGAATATATATTGTATTCTGAGCCAACCCTGTCGTTATATTCATTGAATTTAACCTCACCACTCACAGGAGATACGCTATAGTTGCCTGCACTGTACTCTTCTGCTACTTTCGGGACGGCTTCTGCCAGGGCAGCTTCATCAAACTTGCCCTGTTCATCATATACCTTTGCAAAAGATAGGGCAAGCACCCATGTTGCATCGTAAGCGTTTAAACCGTAACTCTGGGGAGAGTTACCTGTCTGCTGGTAACACGTACTGTTCAGATTATCGAATTCTTTTCCACCCTTTGTTTCCGAGACTGTACTGTAAAGTTTGACTTTGTTAGCTTTTCCAGAGACGTCCGTTATAACTTTACTGCTCTTCGATACCCCGTCACACCCGATCCACTTAACATTTAGCAGCACAGAGTTTTCCTTGGTTTGCGCAAGCATGGTCGCAACTTCTTCGTAGCTGAAAGCCACAACTGCAATCTCATCCTGGCTATAGTTCTTTTCCAGTTCATTCACATTTCCTTCAAGTGTGGCAATATACGGTGTGAAGTCAGCGGGCGAAGGATCGGGATATTCTACTGAATTCTTTACCTCTATTCCCTGCTTTTCAAACTCTTCCTTACCGAATTCTTCAAGGCCTTTGCCCCAGGCATTGCCTGTATAGGTTATAACTACAGCCTTAACGCCCAGTTCGTGAGCAACCTTTGCTATGGCTTTTGTCTGAAAAGAGTCTGTAGGTACGAACCTGAACATATAATTCTTCTCTTCTGGAGTGGTTACGCCTATATACTTTGTTTCTGCAGTTGCGGAGGGAGAAGCTATAATTATCTTGTTTGACCTGATGTACTCATTGACGTTTTTTACTTCCCCACTGGTCATTGGTCCAACAATGAGCTTTACATCCTTTGCCTGCAATGCCATGACCGTATCGAGAGCTATTTTTGGGTCCGCTTTTGTATCTTCGACGTAGAGTTTAACCCTGTACGGTTTTCCCTCTTCTTTGAATTTCTCATTTATATCCTCAGATGCGATGGTAACCGTGGTTTTAATATCTTCACCATATGTGGTCAGAGGCCCGGAAAGGTCCACCAGTACACCAACTGGAATCTCTACCTCGTTTCCAGTGGACGCTTTTTCTCCGGACTCTACGCATCCGGCAATGAATACTATAACAAGCAGCACGAAAGCAAAACAAAGCCGTTCTTTCATTTACTTCCCTCTTTATATCCCTCTTTATAGCATACTTATTCTCATTTTTGTCAATATCCAAGTATCATAAACTCTCTGAACATCTCTGTTTGAGTTAATCCCAAAACTCAAATTATTTTTTGAGATCTTGAATTTACAATTATTGATTGAGCTTCTAAGTCATGAAAACAATTTTAAAAATCTACTAATTTCTAAAAATTTACTGATTTAAAAATCTACTAATTTCTAAAAATCTACTGATTTAATCCACTAATTTCTAAAAAGTTACTGATTTAATTTACTAATTTCTAAAAATCTACTAATTTCTAAAAATTTACTGATTTAAAAATTTACTGATTTAAAAATCTACTAATTTCTAAAAATTTACTTATTTCAAAAAATCTACTTATTTAGAAATAAAGTTGGTTTTGGGATAAGCTCTTTTTTTGTCTAGATGGGTCATTGAGTAAATAATGTGAACATTGATGTACTTGCGTATACATCTAAAAGTATATATATGTTTTAAAATGTTATCATATCTAAAAGTATATATATGTTTTAGGATTTAAAACAAAACATGACAGTTTTAGAAGGCGCAGTTGTTTACTCAAACCTTCTAGCTCTCCTGTGCATTGGTTTAACTATTACTTATATTACTACAGGCGTACCCAATTTTGCACAGGGAAGCATGGCAGTAATCGGTTCTTACTTCTCTTTAACGCTGTGGCGTGTATTTGGGTTGCACCCTTACTACTCCCTTCTTTTCTCCTTCTTTTTTGGAGGCGCGATTGGAGTGGGTATCTACTCATTGATACTCAGACCACTGATCAAAAAAGAAGCATCTGTAGTCACACTTATGATAGCCACACTGGCTGTGGATGTGATACTTATTGGTATCTTTGGTGCATACTCTGAGACTTTCAGTAGTATCACTCACACATCAACGACAAGATTTATCTTCACGCCGCTGGATTTCGAGCTTTTAGGTATGGAAGCGCTGTTTGTGATTTCAAGTTTTACAATTTTACTGTTTCTTCTTGGTCTGTTTTTGCTCTTTTACAGAACGAAATTTGGCATAGCTTTGCGAGCTTCAATGGAGAATCCAGCTCTGGCTGAAATAATGGGAATTAATGTGGAACATACCCGTCTCTTTTCCTGGTTCCTTTCCGGTTCCTTAGCTGCCGTTGCGGGGAGCATGTTGCCTTTCCGTCAGGAGATAGTACCTTTAACCGGAACGACGATAATCGTCTCCATTTTTGCGGCAAGTGTCGTTGGTGGTCTTAGGAGCATTAGTGGTTCCTTAGCTGGAGGGTATATTATAGGGATCTCGGAATCGCTTGTAACTTTTTATCTCTCAAAAATTTTTGGATCTGGCATTCTGGTGTACAGCAAAATGGTTTCCCTTGTTTTGCTTGTGATAATTTTAATAATTGCTCCCACGGGGATTGCAGGGCTAAGTGTATGGAGGAGTAGAAAGTGGCGATGGAGTACTTCTTCTTAGGTGTGTTACTGTGGTTCTCCATATACCTTATAGTTGCACTTAGCCTGAATTTGGAGTATGGGTACGCTGGCATTCCCAATTTTGGTAGAGCTATGGCTGTTCTTATCGGAGCCACAACAGTAGGGTATGTTGTGAACCAGATTCTCATGCTCTTACTTGGTATTGAAGGAAATATAGTAGTAGCAAGCGGGATTGTTAAGAGTACTACGAATGCGATGATTTCTCAGAGCCCTCTCATGGGAATAGGCATTCTTTTACTCTCCTGTCTTTTAGCTTTTCTCATAGGCGCGGCTTCTGGTGTTCTTTTTATTCTCCCAAGTGCAAGACTCAAGCAAGAGTACCTGACAGTTACCCTTCTCGCAATAAGCGAGGTTCTGTATATCTTCTTAAGCTACAATAGTTCCATAATTGGGGGCTCTTATGGTGTAAGCATACCTGACGTACTGGCATGGGTGCCAGAGGAACAGCGTTTCCTTTATTTTACACTTCTTAGTCTGGGAGCAGCGCTGATAATTTACCTTTTTGTGGAAAGAGTCCTTACCTCACCATATGGCAGACTTTTGAAAGCGATGAGAGAAAATGAAGATGTTGTCAGGGCTTTTGGCAAGGATATCTTTGCGCTTAGAATAAAAACTGCAGCTCTGGGCTCGGGAATAGCATCACTGGCTGGAGTTCTTTATTCGTTTTATAGTGTGAACGTGACGGCTTCAACTTTCTTCAGGGTGGAATGGACGTTTTTCCCTTTTCTGATGGTGCTTTTAGGAGGCATGGGAAATAATAAGGGCGTAGTTCTGGGTGTACTCTGCTTTGTTCTCGCAAAGCTCTCCCTGACTGTATACAAATTCGAGATAATGAGTTTGCTTCATCTGCCTTTTGAGGCTGTTTGGCTCCAGTACATCCTCTTCGGAATCGTGATGCTACTGATACTTTACTACAAACCCGAAGGTTTGATTAAAGAAAAGCCTGTCATGACCCCTCCGTTAAAGCGAGCTCTGAAGGAGGAAATTATAGAGGCTAAGAATAAGGGTTATGTAAAAGGTAAAGAGTATAGAACCTGTGAGAATTACAAAGAAAAAATATGATGCTTGTTAGCTTTTATAAAATGAAATGTATCCGAAGATTAAAAATTCCAGGATTTAAATCGCTTAGAATATGTTCTATGATCAATTATTCGAAAGTTTAAGCCTTGTAAGCTCCGGAATTTCTCCCTTCAATTAATAAGGGTGGGTTCGGGCAGTAGAACAACGTGTTCCAGGTCTGACTCCGGAAAAAGTAGCAGATAAAATTAGGCGTTTTAAAAGGCTTTGTTGAATTGAAAAAGAAGTCTCGAAGCGATAGTGTTTTGCTCTAAACGGCTCTTGATACGTTCTTTTTTGATACGTTCTTTTTTGGGTAGTGTCCATGAATTGTTGATCAATTCTGAAAAAGCGAGTACTACCTCTGAATATAAGGAAAATACAGAAAGTTCTTATGCTCACGGTTTTCAGTAACTTGAGGACACGACCCTTTTTTGATACGTTCTTTTTTGATACGTTTTTTGATACGTTCTTTTACTCCAACATAATAAATTATTTAATAAAGTGTATCTATATTACTAATAATGGATCACATGTACCACTCATATTGGTTAGCTATTATTATTCTTTCTGGAATATTTTACGTTATTTTTGGAACATTCTATACTGTTTTCGGTTTTAGTGGATTTCTAATCATTTCAGGAGTCTTTTTTATTTTAAGTGTCCTGTATGGTCTATGGTATTCTATTTCTCATAAATCGAACAGTTGAGTAAAAGTTTAATTGTGAGTAAATATTCAATTATTCTTAAAAAAAATTCTATTATTGTGAAAAAATAATATAAGTATTTTTGGACATGTAAAAAAATTAGTTTTCTGCTTATTACTAATCGTAATTATGCGTTTATATATAGTAAGCGCAGCAAAACTAAGATCCAAGTTCACACTTTAGATGATTAATGGCTTATATTACTGTTTTTAGTTCAAATGTATAAGTCCTAATGTATAAAGTCCTAGCACTAATGTATAAGTCCTGTAAGTTTTCACATGAACTTTCTAACGTTTAACACAAAACCTCCTGATCTAATGAAGCCAGAACTGTTAAATATCTAGAGAAAATACAAATAGTTTTTATGTATTCCTGGGATCCAAAACTTTACTCTTCGAATTCCTCAGCTCAGAAAAACTGGGGGTTTGAACTTCTTGCAAAGCTGAATTTGAAAGGAAATGAAAGGTTTCTGGATGTTGGCTGCGGGGACGGAAAACTTAGTGCTAATGTAGCAAAAAGCTTACCTGAAGGCTCTGTTCTAGGAATCGATCTATCTGAAGAGATGATTACTTTTGCCAGGAATCATTATCCTCAAGAGAAGTTTCCAAACCTTGCTTTTATGCAAGCAAATGCAAGTGAACTTACTTTTGACTCTGAGTTTGATATTGTTTTCTCCAATGCTGTTCTTCACTGGATAAAGGCTCCTGAAGCTGCTCTGAAGGGTTTTTGGAAAAGCCTCAAACCCGGCGGAGTATTTCTAGCCCAGCTTGGAGGGAGAGGAAACGCTGCAGAAATCCTTAAAATTCTTGACTATATGCTTGAAAACGAAAAATGGAGTTCTTATTTCAGGGATTTTGTATTTCCATACGGTTTTTACGGACCTGAAGAATACGGTAAATGGCTCAAAGACGCAGGTTTTTCAATTAAGCGTTTGGAATTGATCTCAAAAGATATGGCTCTTCAAGGAGAAAGTGCACTTTTTGCCTGGATTGCTTCAACCTGGCACCCCTATATACAGCAGGTACCTCAAGAATTGAAAGAGGATTTTATAAGTGAACTTGTAACTCTTTTTGTAAAGAGTTATCCGCCTGATGGCAAAGGATACGTCCATGTCCAGATGAAAAGGCTGGAAATTGAGGCTTATCTTGAGAAATGAGGCTTATCTTGAGAAATGAGGCTTATCTTGAGAAATGAGGCTTATCTTGAGAAATGAGGCTTATCTTAAGAAATGAGGCTTATCAGGAGAAATAAATTTGTAAGACAAAAGAGTATAAAAATGTATTAAGTTCAGATTTGATTAAAGCTTCAAACATGGTGGTTTATACATGAGCGAATTACTGATTTATATTAATGGAGACTTTGTCCCCAGGTCCGAAGCCAGAGTTTCGGTCTATGACCACGGTTTTCTCTATGGCGACGGAGTGTTTGAAAGTATAAAGGCGTATAACGGACTTGTCTTTAAGTTAAAGGAACATATTGACAGGCTTTATGACTCAGCAAAGGCAATTGCAATGGATATTTATCTCACAAAGGACGAGATGACTGAGGTAATTCTTGAAACCCTGAGGAAAAACAACCTCAAAGATGCTTATGTCCGTCTTGTAGTCTCAAGAGGAATTGGAGACCTTGGGCTTGATCCTCGCAAGTGTGAAAAACCAAATATAATTGTTATAGCTCAGGGCTGGGGAGCTATGTATGGAAACCGCTACGAAGCAGGAATTACAGGAGTTAGCGTCTGTGTCCGGCGAAATGCACCTGACGTTCTATCCCCGAATATCAAATCTCTGAACTACCTGAACAACATACTGGCAAAGATTGAAGCCAATGAAAAAGGAGGAGACGAAGCCATTTTCCTGGACCAGAATGGCTTTGTGTGCGAAGGTTCGGCAGACAACATCTTTGTTGTCAAGAATGGTAAGGTCTATACTCCCCTGACAATCAGTAATCTAAAAGGAATAACCAGAGCTACAGTCATCGAAGTTCTGGACCAGATGGGATACGAAACTATCGAAGCAAACCTGGGCTTATTTGACCTTTACACGGCAGATGAAATATTTGTCACCGGAACCCTGGCTGAAATGGCTCCGCTTATCAAGGTAGATGGAAGACTGATTGGAGATGGAAAGCCAGGCCCTATTGCCAAAGAGCTGGCCAGAGGTCTCAAAGAAGTAACTGCAAACAATGGGACTCCGATCTACTCTTAAAAGCTTAAAATAGAAGATGAAAGCGGATCTTTGTTTCGTATTCCATCTTTTGTTTTATTTCTAAATTTTTTTGTATATAAACACTTCATCTCGATAATTTTGACTCCTGTGTAGATAAGGCTCTTCGCTATTCCATATGGATAAGATGATTTTCAACTCAGAGCGTGTCTTAAAATTAAATTTGGTTCTATAATTTGGATAGGACTTATGCATTTGAATTGAAAAACGGAGTGTAAAACGGTTAATGTCCAAAACGAAAGTTCAAATCGATGTTTATTGTGTTTGATTTTATGCATCAAGTGCGTAATATGAATTTAAATGAAGAGTCGCATATTATCCAATTGCATAAATGAGTCAAATTTTAAGACAGCCTCTGATTTCCGGTTCTGATTTCCGGTTCTGATTTCCAGTTCTGATTTCCAGTTCAGACTTCTATTTTGATTTTTTAATTGCTGATTTTGCTGGTTTATTAAATCTGAATTTATATTCATTAGTGTACTTTTTAGAAACGGATAGGCTTTTCCAGGCTCTTCACAGGCAAGGTTATAAGAATAAAAAGGCTTTTAACACTTTTTGACTGGCTATCCTCACGGGTAACTCTAAAAATTCACATAAGCAGGTTGGGAACGAAAATGGAATGGTTATTCCTTTTTATCGCAGGTCTTTTTGAAGCAGCCTGGGCAATAGGTCTGAAATATACGGAAGGTTTCACGAAGCTTTATCCAAGCATCTTCACCGTCGTGTGCATGTTTCTTAGCTTCTATTTTCTTTCCCAGTCCCTGAAGACTCTGCCAATCGGAACCAGCTATGCAGTCTGGACCGGAATCGGGATTATCGGCACTACAATTCTTGGTGTTTTGCTCTTTAATGAACCTATGGACTTTGCCAGGGCTTTCTGTGTTATTTTGATATTCTCAGGGATTATCGGGCTCAGGATAATTTCTCCATAACCTTTTGCAGAATTCCTGTTCTTTTTCAGGGCCTTTCCTGTACTACTGGAGGAAGACCTTTTTCTGCAGTCGGGAGCCAAAAATTAAAAACCTGCAAGACAATTTATTATGGGATTAAACCCGAGGGTTGTTTTGGTTCCGATTTTATCTTACCTTTTGATCAAGTGGTCAAAAATTAGCTTTAAAGATGCCCGCGGGAGGCTTTTGGGGGAATATTCTGGTTACGCTTAACAGCACGACAATTAGTCTCTGGGATTTAATGTCCCTTTTATTTGTACTTCTGTTTCTCTATGCAATAATCTACCCGCAGTCACAGCTAAAACAAATCCGGTTGCGGCGCATGGCAAAACTGAAAGCTATGGAAAAAAGCCACGGCTGCAAAGTGCTCACTATGATTCACAGGCGGGAGGCAATCTCTCTTTTCGGGATACCGGCCTACCAGTACATAGATGAGGAAGACGCCGAGCAGATCCTGCGCTGGATAAGAAAATACAAAGATTATCCGCTTGAGCTGATCCTGCACACGCCAGGCGGTCAGCTCCATTCCAGTATCCAGATCGCACGCGCCCTGCGGCGGCACTCGAAAAACACAAAAGTTATTATTCCGCACTATTCGATGTCAGGAGGCACAATCATCGCCCTTGCCGCTAATGAAATCGTGATGGATAAGGACGCGGTTATCGGGCCAATCGACCCCCAGATAGGAGACTTTATCCGCGGGATGTACCCTGCCCCCTCCTGGATATATGCTGCGGAAACAAAAAAGGAAAAATCCGATGATATCACCCTTGTCATGAGCGATATCTCAAGAAAAGCCCTCAAATTCACCAGAAATGTTGCAAAAGAGCTTCTTGAAGGCAAAATCCAGCCAGGCCCGGCTGGGGAAAGCAGGCTCGATGAAGTGGTCGAAAAACTGGTCAGCGGAGAAATGATCCACAGTACTCCTCTCTCAGCCGGCGAGGCAAAAGAAATAGGGCTTGTTGTCAGTACGGATTTTCCGGAGGACGTGCATGAGTTCATGAAACTTTTCAAGCCTGTAAAAAAGAGTGTGGAATACACTGAGTAAACTGGATGGATGGTTTTTGTAATGCAGGGAATTCAATAACGGCTATTCAATTGTATATCCCATCCTTTTCAATCCATTTTTTCATCAATGGAATTTTAAATTTATAGGCGTTCCCAGCTTTCTCGATAATCTCTCTTCTCAAGAGGGAATCAATTTCTTTTTTATTTCCTTCTTTATGATTATTTTCAATCATTTGATACAGGAACTCTCTTTCGCTGTCTTTACACTCTATACTCCAGATATAATCAAAATAAGCATTTGCAGAAGCTAATACTCTTCCTGCCGCTAAATCAACGTCCTCGACAGAAGCTTCTTTGCGGTGCTGTGAATTCAAATAATTAACCAGCTCAAAACAAACTGCTTGAACTAAGTAAGGTTGGCAATTTGTTAAATTAATTATCCGATTGACAGCTTCTCCATATTGCCCACCCTCATAGTTTAACCTACCTTCCGCAGATGTCTTTAAAAAATAACATTTTTCTTGTTATCGTTTTTGGAGAATTACTCAAAAATCTGCAGTTATTGTCTCAAATGAAGCTGCAAAAATGTGTGCTGGAAACTTTCAATAAAGGCAAAAGGTCAAAAATGGTAGGAGATTTCAAAAACATATGTTTGAACAACTGAGATGTTTTCAAAAAAACGATAGCCAGAACAATTATGGAAATTGATAGGACATCTGCGGAAAGTGGGGTTTAAGGTAAAGTCATCAATTGGATTCGTAATCAAAGTTCTTGCATCATTTTTTGATAAATAACCGATTTTGATGATTTTGGTACTTAGAGTAGTTCCGATCAGACTGACTTCCGAATGATAAAAACAAATTGAACTTACTTTTTATCCACTAATTTTCAAAGTAGACTATATATTATTGATCAGATTTTAAAATTCTTAAGCTATAACTTTCACTTACATTTTTCAAAAAATCAGATCACATTGAGTAATTTTATAGCATACGCTATTAGGTTCTTAAATTTTAATTTGAGATGAATTATATTACAGTTAATCGAGTGCGTATCACTCGATTTCTTTCTTCATTGAACCGGCAATGTGCTGATTTTTCTGTAAAATCATAAATCTTAAAAAGTTGGTAGTTTGAAAATCTAATATCAAAAGAACGGAACTATAATCAGTACACAAAAAATGAACTTTGAATTTACAGCAAATTCGCAACACTGCCATTGAACCATCTCAAACAATCCATTAACACATTAACCGGAATAAAATTCAGCGACTTTAGGCCATATCTTACGGCTTTGTTTATATCTTCATTTATTGAGACTTTAGCTCATAAGCTGTAATTTCTAAAACTGACTTTAGCATATTTAGCACATTGTACATGATGCATTGAATAATAAAAAACAATACTCTTGCTACTGGAGATTTTGTACATGAATTCACCGTAATTCCAATAGGTATGTTATGGGGTCAGCTAATTCACTAACTCCAACTGTTATCTGCAACTTGTCAGGTCTGTGATCTCTGCTATATCCGAATTTACCAAGGTTGGCTTTAGTCCCGTGAAGAACTATACTCGTCCAATCCAGGTTTATATTCGTCTCTTTAAAACCATAAGTCGAAAATAGAGAGTCCAGTATATCAGAGAGAATTTCCTCTTTGTTACGTCCTAACCTCCTACATTCGGCAGCAAGCATATCCCAACATTTAAATATTTTTAATTGTTGTTTTTTGTAGGTTCAATTAAAAACCAGTATCATACGGACTATGTA
>Ga0268360_1002648_pt1 | contig 13248 bp, 15 predicted proteins | sample BioMet11_FD_192465 | JGI IMG/M metagenome (GOLD analysis project Ga0268360, IMG submission 192465) | Sewage microbial communities from Oakland, California, United States - Biofuel 11 (Illumina Assembly) | ecosystem: Engineered > Wastewater > Sewage > Unclassified | place: USA: California... | reverse complement strand
GAGCGCCGGCGAAAAAGAACACACTTTCGGCCGGGGGCGATCTGTGGTATAATACCGGCATAACGACAGCGGCCTTTGACGCGGCGGCACCGGCCGCCCGCGGGACGGCCGCCATCCACCACACGGGAAGAGAAAGGAGGCGGCCGCGCTGCTGATCCGCCAAAGCCCCCGCCGCGGCGCCCCCCGCCTGGCGCCGCTGGATGCCATCCTGAAACATGAATATGCGCAGACCGCCGCCCTGATTCGCGCCGGCATGGAGGTCTGCGCCGCTTTTGACACGGCCCAAAGCGGCCTGCGCCCCGATATGCCGCTGCTGCTGGGCCGGGCCCATGCCCTGGCCCGCCGCGCCGGCAGCCTGCAGAAGCTGGACGAGCTGTGGGCCGACCCCGGCGTGCGCCGGCGGCTGATCAGCGGGTGCTTCCCCCACGGGGCCACCGCCCGGCTGCTGCGGCTGGCCGCCCAGGCCGACCCCGCCATGCAGCGGCAGGAGTACCTGCTGGCCCGGCGCGAACTGGAGCAGACCTGCCAGGCCGCGCGGCCACGGCTTTCGGCGGTTTCGGCCCTGCTGGTGTGCTCCAACCGCGACCAGACCGAGGAGCCCATCTACGACTTTCTGGACGCCCGCGCCCCCTGCGTGCGGCCCGAGGCCTCGCTGCAGCTGGCCGCCCAGGTGGTGGGGGGCTGCTTTGCCGCCCAGTTTTTGTGCCTGGCCTACGCCCGCGGCATTGCGCCGGACAGCGAGCTGGGCACCATTCTGACCAACGCCCGCAAGGAGTACGACCTGCTGGAGCGGGTGGTGCAGATCACCTACCCGGTGTACCAGCGGTACTACACCGGCGTCACCGGCTGCGAACAGCTGACCCGCGAGGAATACGGCGTGATGCTGTTCTTTTGGTACCGCGACAGCTTTGAGGCGCCGCTGACCCAGCTGGCAGCCCAGATCTCGCCCGGCCCCCGGCCGGAAAAGGCCGGCGAGGACCTGCCCGCCTGGCTGCTGGATCAGATGCGCCAGGCGGTGCAGCAGCGCCACCGCGAATTTTTGGAGATGGACGACGACCAGCTGCGCCGCTGCCTGCTGGCCCTGCTGTGCAGCCGCACCCGCCGCCCCGACCTGGGGCGCACCTGCGGGGCGCTGGCCGCCTTTGACACCCTGACCGCCCGGCTGCGGGAGGGCGCTTTTGTCCAGCGCATGGACGAGGAGCGCACCCGCCTGCTGGAGGGCGACTTTTCCGAAGCCAACCGCACCTACGCCACAGCCCATTCGCTGGACCAGGTGGAGGACGGGCTGCAGTTTGAGGACTTTCTGGCCCGGCTGTTTACGGCCCTGGGCTACCGCGTGACCCCCACCCGGGCCACCGGCGACCACGGGGTGGACCTGATTTTGGTCAAGGGCGCCACCCGCACCGCCCTGCAGGCCAAGTTCTACACCGGCGGGGTGGGCAACAAGGCCGTGCAGGAGGTCTACTCCGGCATGAGCATCTGGGGGGCGGCCCAGGCCGTGGTGGTGGCCTCCAGCACCTTTACCCCCCAGGCCCGACAGGACGCCCGCCGCCTGGGCGTCACCCTGGTGGACGGCAGGCAGCTGCGGGAGCTGACCGCGCTGGCCGGCACCGCCGCCGGCTTTGCCCACAAATTCTGACCCTGAAAGGACGACCGCGCCATGAAACAGCACCCCTGCCCTCCGGGGCTGACCATCCGCAGCGTGACCCCCGACGACGCCCCGGCGCTGCTGGAGTACCTGCGCCGCATCGGCGGCGAAAGCGACAACCTTTCCTTTGGGCCCGAGGGCCTGCCCGGCACCCCGGAGGACGAGCGCCGCTGGCTGGTGGCCGCCCTTGCGGGCGGGCGCGATGTGAACCTGGTGGCGGTGGAACAGGGCGAGATCGTGGGCGACTGTTCGGTGCAGGGGCTGACCCGGCGCTTTGCCCACCGGGGCGAACTGGGCCTTTCGGTGCTGCGCCGCTGGTGGAACCGGGGCCTGGGCGGCGCCCTGATGGAACGCGCCCTGGCCGAGGCCGGGGAGCGCCTGGGGCTTGAGATCGTTTCGCTGGAGGTGCGGGCCGACAACCTGGCCGCCATCCACCTGTACGAATCCTTTGGTTTTTGCAGGATCGGTCTGTTCCCCGGCTTTTTCAAGGTGGGGCAGCAGCACTGCGACGCCGTCCTGATGCACCGGTATCTGTAACACCAACGCGCGGGCGGACCGCCGCCCAGGGAAGGAGACCCACCATGCGATATGAAGGACGAGTGTTCCGCCCGCCCAGCGAGGCCTACAGCCTGATCATCCAGGCGACGGTGGGCTGTTCCCACAACCGCTGTGTGTTCTGCGACATGTACAAGGACAAGCAGTTCCGCATCCGCCCCACGGCCGACGTGCTGGAGGACCTGGACATGGCCCGCGAGGCCTACTACCGGGTCGAGCGCATCTTTCTGGCCGACGGCGACGCCCTGATGATCCCCCAGCCCCGGCTGATGGAGATCCTGGAGCGCATCGGCAGGCAGTTCCCCGAGTGCACCCGGGTGGGCATCTACGCCTCGCCGGCCAGCATCCGGCTCAAGACCCCCGCCCAGCTGGCCGAGCTGCGGGGGGCCGGGCTGGGCATCGCCTACCTGGGGCTGGAATCCGGCAGCGCCGCCGTGCTGGCCCGGATGGAAAAGGGCGCCGCCCCCGCCGAGATCGTGGAGGCCGCCCAGAAGGTGCGGGCGGCGGGCATCGCCCTTTCGGTGACGGCCATCTCGGGCCTGGGCGGGCGGGAGCAGTGGCAGGAGCACGCCTGCGCCACGGCCGAAGCCCTTTCGGCCATGAAGGCCGAATACATCGGCCTGCTGACCCTGCTGGTGGAGAAAAACACCCCGCTGAGCGCCTGGGTGGCCGAGGGCAGCTTCACCCCCCTGAGCCCGGTGGAGGTCGCCCGTGAGACCCGCCTGCTGCTGCAGCACCTGGACAGCGAGGGCAGCGTCTTCCGGGCCAACCACGCCTCCAACTACGTTTCGCTGGCCGGCACCCTCAACGCCGACCGCCAGAAGCTGCTGGACAAGCTGGACCTGGCCCTGGAGGGGGACATCGGCTTCAAGCCGGAAGCCGGCCGCCGGTTCTGACCGCCGTCCAAAGCCGTTCCGCCCCGGCGGAACGGCTTTTTTGCGCTTTTGGACGGGGAAAAACCGTCGTTTTGCGACAATTTGTGCAGGATGCTTGTGAAACGGCGCGTTTTTTGCTATGATTATTTTGGTTCTATATCATCCTGAAGGAGGTACAACCATGTATTGTCCAAATTGCGGGTCCCAGATACCCGATGAAGCATCCTTCTGCCCGCACTGCGGCGCCGACCTGCGCGCTGCCGCACAGCCTGCCGGGCAAACCCCGCCCACCGGCGAACAGCAGCCCTCGCAGCCCCAGGGCAGCGGCCAGCAGCCTGCGCAGCAGGGCTACTGCCCCGACGGTCGGCAACAGCCCCAGGACGCATGGCAGGCACCGGCCCAGCAGCCCTCCTACGGCTACAACCCCGGGCCCGAGGTCCAGCCCGCTGTCAAGGGTTCCACCTACCTGATCTGGTCCATCCTGGTCACCCTGCTGTGCTGCCTGCCCCTGGGCATCCCGGCCATCGTCTACGCCTCCCGCATCGACGGGTGCAACGCCCGGGGCGACTTTGCCGGCGCGGCCCAGAATGCCGCCACCGCCAAAAAGCTGATGATCATCGGCGCCATCTGCGCCGCCGTGGTGCTGGTCATCTACGTCATCGCCGTCGCTGTGTTCGGGGTTGCCGCCATTGACAGCTTCAACTCTTAAAAAGCCCGCCGGGCGCGCCGGACGCCTGCTGGCCGTGGCGCTGCCCTGGGCGGCGGCCGCCGCCGTGGGCGCCGTGCTGCTGCTGCGGCCCGAGGGGGCGGGCTTCGGCCTGCCCTGCCCGGTGCGCGCCATGACAGGGCTTTACTGCCCGGGGTGCGGGTCCTCCCGCGCGCTGGCCAGCCTGCTGCGGGGCCACCTGCGGCAGGCCTTTCGCTGGAACCCGCTGATGGTGCTGTGCCTGCCCGCGGCACTGTTTTACATGGTGTGGGCCAGCGTCAGCTATGTGCGGGTGGGGCACAACACCCTGGACGACCACATCCCCCCGGCCCTGGCCTGGGCCGGCGTGGCGGTGCTGGTGGGCTATTTTGTGCTGCGCAACCTGCCGGTGTGGCCCTTTGTGCTGCTGCGCCCCACCGCCGTTTAAGCCTTCTGCCGCCAAAGCCCCCGGCTGTGCCGGGGGCTTTTTTGCGGGCCCCGCCGGGCGCGAAATTTTGTTGCACCCCGGCCCGGGGGAGAGTATAATCATGGTATCGCGGGGGCACATGGCCCCGCCGCAAAGGAGAGGTGCCTATGTTTGGACGTTTTGGGCTGGGGGAACTGATCGTTATCCTGCTGATCGCGCTGGTGGTGTTTGGGCCCCAGAAGCTGCCCGAGATCGGCAAGTCGCTGGGGGAGGCCATCCGCCAGTTCAAGATCTCGGCCGCCGACGTGGAGGACGCTGTGAACGCCCCCGCCGCCAAGGAAAAGGCCAAGGAAACCGGCACAGGTTCCGACGACAGCCAGAAGTGACCCATGAAGGACACCCAAAAGACCTTTTTGGCCCATTTGACCGAATTGCGCCGCCGCCTCATCGTCATCCTGGTGTGCAACCTGGGTGCGGCGGCGGCCTGCTTTGTGTGGGTGCGCCCCATCATGGAGCGGCTGCTGCAGATGGGCAGCGGCTACAACCTGGTCTACCTGGCGCCCTCCGAGCTGCTGACGGTGTACGTCGAGGTGGCGGTGGTGTGCGGCGTGGCGCTGGCCCTGCCGGTCACGCTGTTTGAGGTGTGGATGTTTGTGGCCAGCGGCCTGTACCGGCGTGAAAAGATCGCCCTGGCCTGCACCCTGGGCTTTGCCAGCCTCTTTTTTGCCCTGGGGGTGTGGTTTGGGGCGCGGGTGGCGCTGCCCTTCATGCTCGCCTTCTTCCTCAATATCACCATGGAGGGCATCGCCCCCATGATCTCGGTGGCGGAATTTCTGTCCTTCGTGCTGACCTTTCTGCTGAGCTTCGGCGTGGTGTTTGAAATGCCGGTGGCGGCCGGGCTGCTGACCGGCGTGGGGCTGCTGCGCCCCGGCGCCATCCGCAGGCACCAGCCGGTCATCATCCTGGTCATCTTCATTGTGGCGGCTGCCCTGACCCCGCCCGACGTGGCGTCCCAGATGATGATGGCCCTGCCCATGTGCGCGCTGCTGCAGCTTTCCATCGGCGTGTGCTGGGTGGTGGCCCGCCGGCGCGAAAAACGTCTGGCCGCCCGCGCAGCCCAGACGACAACCTAAAGGAGAATCCTGACAAAATGGAACAAACCAAGCTTTCGCCGCAGGCCCTGGAGGTCGTTTCGGGCATGCAGCGCAACGAGACCGACGAACACGTGATCTACACCCGCATCGCGGGTTTTGCCAAAGGCGAGGACAACCGCCGGGTGCTGCGGCAGATCGGCGCCGACGAACAGGCCCACGCCAAAATATGGCAGCAGTACACCGGGCGGGCCCTGAAGCCCCGGGGGCTGCGGTGCTTCTGGTACACCCTGCTGGCGCGGGTGTTCGGCTTCACCTTTGCCGTGAAGCTGATGGAAAGCGGCGAGGAAAACGCCTGCGGCATCTACGGGGACCTGGCCCGGGAGGTGCCCGAGGCCACCCAGATCAGCGAGGACGAATCCCGCCACGAAAACGAGCTGCTGGCCATGCTGGACGAGGAGCGGCTGCAGTACGTGGGCAGCATGGTGCTGGGGCTCAACGACGCCCTGGTGGAGCTGACCGGCACCCTGGCCGGCCTGACCTTTGCCCTGCAGAACACCCGGCTCATCGCCCTTTCCGGGCTGATCACGGGCATCTCGGCCACCCTTTCCATGGCCTCGTCGGAGTACCTTTCCTCCAGCAGCGAGGGTCGCAGCGACGCCCTGAAATCCTGCACCTACACCGGCATCGCCTACTGCATCACGGTGGCGCTGCTGGTGCTGCCCTACCTGCTGTTTCCGCCCCAGGGCTACCTGTGGGCCATGGTCACCATGCTGCTGACCACCGTGCTCATCATCGCCTGCTTCAACTACTACATCGCCGTGGCCAAGGGGCTTTCGTTCCGCAAGAGGTTTGGCGAGATGGCGGCCATCAGCCTTTCGGTGGCGGCCGTTTCATTCGTCATCGGCCTGCTGGTCAAGCGGTTTTTGGGCATTGACGTTTAAGGAGGAAGAAAAAATGCCGATCATCGATGCGCACCTGCACCTGGGCCGCCGGCCCTGGTTCGACCAAAGCGCCGCCGCCTGCGGCGACGTGAACACGCTGGAATTTGTGCAGTCCACCCTGGCCCGCTGCGGCGTTGCGGCCGCGGTGGCCATGGGGTCGGGCGAGCCCCTGACCGGGTCGCCCTCCGACTGCCTGATGGACCTGGACGGCCTCTACCCCGACGAGGGCTGCCCGGCGCCCTTCTGGACCTGCGCGGGGGTCAGCTTTGAAAGCCTGCGGGACGACACCGCCCGGGTGATGGAACACCTGCAGCGCTGCGCCCGGCTGCCCCGCGTGGCCGGCTTCAAGCTCTACCCCGGCTACCAGCACTTTTATGTCAGCGACCCGGTGCTGGAGCCGCTGTACGACCTGGCGGCCGACACCGGCCTGCCGGTGGTCATCCACACCGGCGACACCGTGTCGCCCCGGGGCAAGGTCAAATATTCCCACCCGCTGACGGTGGACGACGCGGCGGCGGACCACCCCAAGGTGCGGTTTGTTCTGGCCCACATGGGGTACCCCTGGTTCGCCGACGCGGCCGAGGTGGTTTACAAGAACGAAAACGTCTTTGCCGACCTTTCGGGCCTGGCCGAAGGGCACTTTTCGCCCGAGACCTTCCTGGTGGCCAACGGCGCCCTGATGGACTACCTGGTGATGTGGCTGGGCACCGCCGGCTGGGACAAGGTGATGTACGGCACCGACTGGCCGCTGGTGCGCATGGAGGACTACCTGGAGCTGATGCGCCTGGTGGTGCCCACCCGCTGGCACGACGACTTCTTTTACCGCAACGCCCTGCGGGTGTTCCCCCGGCTGGGGGCCGCCCTGGGCCAGCAGCCCTGACACCGCATTTTGAGGAGGAATCCGCCATGACCCTGCGCTTCAGCGAGATGGATGAGGAACTGCTGCCCCGCTTCAAGGGGGGTGAAAAAGAGTTTGCCGCCAAGATGTTCAGCGACGGGAAGAACCGCATCCTGCACGGCCGGCTGGTGCCGGGGGCGTCCATCGGGACGCACACCCACGACACCAGCAGCGAGATCATCTATGTCCTTTCCGGCACCGGCAAGGCCCTGTGCGGCGGCCGGACCGAGCCACTGGGCCCCGGCGACTGCCACTACTGCCCCAAGGGGCAGACCCACAGCCTGGTGAACGACGGCGGGGAGGACCTGGTGTTTTTTGCCGTGGTGCCCCAGCAGTAAAAAATGGCCCCCGGGCCGCAGAAAAGGCGCGCCGGAGCGCGCCGCGACAAGGAGGACATTGCATGATTGAATGCCTGAGCGTTGGGCTGGGCGGGGCCCTGGGGGCGGTGCTGCGCTACCTGGTGGGCCTGGCCCCGCTGCCCGGGCAGGGCGGTTTTCCGCTGGCCACCCTGGCGGTCAACGTGCTAGGGGCCTTTGCCATCGGCGGCATCACGGCGGCGGCCGCCAAAAACCCCGCCGCCAGCCCCGCGCTGGTGCTGTTTTTGCGCACCGGCCTGTGCGGGGGCTTCACCACGTTTTCGACCTTTTCGCTGGAAAGCCACCAGCTGCTGTCCGCCGGCAAAACCGGCGCCGCCGCCTGCTACATGCTGCTGAGCCTGGGCCTTTGCCTGGCCGCCGTGTGGGCGGGGGGCCGTCTGGCGGCGTAAAGAAAGTTTTTTCACACAGGAAACGCCCCACGCGCCCCGCGGCTTTGCCCCCGGGGCGTTTTTGCGCGCAAAAAACCTCCCGCCGGCGGGCGCCGGCCGGGAGGCCTTTTTTGGCTTGTGCGGCGGGTCAGTCCGCCAGGGCGGCCTTGTACAGGTCGCCTTTTTTGTAGCCGGTTTCGCGGGAGATGCGCTTGGCCGCCTCGCTGGCGGGCAGCTTTTCAGACCGCTGCAGGGCGCGCACCAGCTCCACCGCCTGGTCGAAGGAGATGTCGTCCTGGGGGGAGGCGGGCTGGGCGCCTTCCACCACCAGCACAAATTCGCCCCGGGGGGCGTTTTGGGCGTAGTGCCCGGCCGCCTGGGCCAGGGTGGTGCGCCAGACCTCCTCGTGGAGCTTGGTCAGCTCACGCGCCAGGGTGACGCGCCGGTCGCCCAGCACGGCCAGCAGGTCCCGCAGGGTGCCGGACAGCTTGTGGGGGGCCTCGTAAAAGATCAGGGTGTAGGGAGAATCCACCAGGCTTTGCAGGTGTTCCTGCCGGCTGCGTTTGTTGGTGGAAAGAAAGCCCTCAAAGGAAAAGCGGGAGGTGGGCAGGCCGGAAACGGCCAGCGCCGTGACCGCCGCGCTGGGGCCGGGCACCGCCGCGGTGGCAATGCCCTGGCGGGCGCACAGGGCCACCAGGTCCTCGCCTGGGTCGGAGATGCAGGGCATGCCGGCGTCGGTGACGATGGCGCAGCTTTCACCGGCCAGCAGGCGGGCGATGATGTCCTCGCCCCGCTGGCGCAGGTTGTGTTCAAAGTAGCTGATCAGCGGTTTTTTGATGCCGAAATGGTTCAGCAGCTTGAGGGTGACGCGGGTGTCCTCGGCCGCGATGAAGTCCACGCTGCCCAGCACCTCAAGGGCGCGGGGGCTCAGGTCCCCCAGGTTGCCGATGGGGGTGCCGACCACATACAGGGTGCCGCTCATGAGGGCATCTCTCCTTTCCTGGCCAGTCTGGCGCTGGCCATGCACCAGGCGGTGACGGTTCCAATGACGATGACCCCGCCCACCAGCGCCCACAGGCCGGGGCGCTCGCCGTCAAACAAAAAGACCCACACCGGGTTCAGCAGCGGTTCCACCGCGCCGATGAGGGAGCACATCAGGGGCGAGCAGTGCTTGAGGGCGCGGCCGTACAGCACGTAGGGCAGGCCCAGCTGCACCACCCCCAGGGTCAGGATGGACAGCACCGGCCGCGCCGTCAGCTGCACCGGCGTGAAAAAGGCGAAGGGCACGCCGATGAGCGCCGTCAGGACGTGGCCCAGCAGGATGCCGCTCATGCGGGTCTCTTCGTCGCATTTGCCCACCAGGATGTACAAAAAGGCCATGCACAGTCCGGCAAAGATGGCTATAAGGTTGCCCGCCAGCCTGCCGGCTGAAAGCTGATCCAAAAAGAACAGCGAAATGCCGAACATGGTGACCAGCACGGTGACCAGGTCGGCCCGGGCAAAGCGCTGATGGTACACCGCGGCCGAGATGATGACGATGAAGACCGGCGCGGTGAACTCCAGCACGATGGCGTTGGCGGCGGTGGTCAGTTTGTTGGCCAGCACAAAGCAGATGAAGGTCAGGGCCAAAAAGACCGACGAGATCAGGCTTTGGCGGTTGACCACAACGCGCCAGCCGCTGGCCTTGATGTAGACCAGCAGCACCAGCCCGGCGATGAGGCTGCGGAAGCCGGCGATGACCATGGCGTTCCAGGGGATCAGTTTGATGAAGATGCCGGCGATGCTCCACAAAGCGGCGCAGAGGGCCATTTGCAGCATGGCGGTTTTTTGCAGGCTGGCTGTCGTTTGCAATGGGGTCATTCCTTTCGTTCCGGGCTTGGCCCGGCAAAGCCGCAGCGCGGCGGGGAAAAGGGCACAGTGAGGCGGAAACAGGCGCCGGGGACGGCGCGGCCGCGCGCTTCCCGGCCAAAGCGACGGAACCGCCGGGCGGCACAGCCGCGTTTGCGCGGGTCTCGGGTTTTTGGACGAACGTCAAGCCACCGGGCGGATGTACTTGCGCCTGGGCGGGCCTGCGGTTCCCAGGGGGAACGGCTGGTTCCCGGGCAACGCATCGCTCCCGGGGGAACGTCGGGCTCCCGGGCAACGCATCGCGCCCGAGGGAACCTCCGGCTCCCGGGGGAACGGCTGGTTCACGGGCAACGCATCGCGCCCGCGGGAACCTCCGGCTCCCGGGGGAACGGCTGGTTCACGGGCAACACATTCGCGCCCGCGGGAACGTCAAACTTCCGGGGGAATGGCTGGCTCCCGGGCAACACATCCGTGCCCGCGCGAACGTCCGGCTCCCGTTTAAAAGAGGCCGGAGATGCGGCCGTTTTCGTCCACATCGATGGATTCGGCGGCGGGGGTCTTGGGCAGGCCGGGCATGGTCATGATGTCGCCGGTGAGGGCCACCACAAAGCCGGCCCCGTTGGAAAGGCGCAGGTCCCGCACCGTGATGGTGAAATGTTCCGGCCGGCCCAGGCGGGCGGGGTCGTCGGACAGGGAATACTGGGTCTTGGCCACGCACACCGGCAGGGCGTCGCCGCCCAGGCGGGAGATCTCGGCGGCGGCGCGGGCGGCGGCCGCCGTCAGCACAACGCCGTCGGCGCCGTAGATCTCGCGGGCGATGACCTTGAGTTTGTCTTCGATGCAGCCCCGCAGGTCGTACAGCGGGTGGAAGCGGGCGGGCTTTTCGCAGGCGGCCACCACGGCGCGGGCCAGCTCCTCGGCCCCGGCGCCGCCCCGGGCAAAGCCTTCGGAAAGGGCGAAGTCGGCCCCCCGCAGGCGGCAGCAGTCGGCCACAAGGGCCAGCTCCTCGTCGGAATCTTCGGCAAAGCGGTTGATGGCCACCACCACCGGCACGCCAAACTTCTGCAGGTTGTCGATGTGGGCCTCCAGGTTGACCATGCCGCGGCGCAGGGCGGCGGTGTCGGGGGCGGCCAGGGCGGTTTTGGGCAGGCCGCCGTTGTATTTGAGGGCGCGCACCGTGGCCACCAGCACCACGCAGGAGGGGTGCAGGCCGGCGGCACGGCACTTGATGTCAAAAAACTTTTCGGCCCCCAGGTCGGAACCGAAGCCGGCCTCGGTGATGGCGTACTCCCCCAGCCTGAGGGCCAGGCGGGTGGCCCTCACCGAGTTGCACCCGTGGGCGATGTTGGCAAAGGGGCCGCCGTGCATCAGGGCGGGGGTGTTTTCCAGCGTCTGCACCAGGTTGGGCTTGAGGGCGTCCCGCAGCAGGGCGGCCATGGCCCCCTGGGCGTGCAGGTCGCTGGCGTACACCGGCTGGCCGGCGCGGGTGTAGGCCACCAGGATGCGGCCCAGCCGGGCCTTCAGGTCGGCCATATCCTCGGCCAGGCACAAAATGGCCATCACCTCGCTGGCCACCGTGATGCTGAAGCCGTCCTCGCGCGGGACGCCGTCGGCGCGGCCGCCCAGCCCCACAATGACGTTGCGCAGGGCGCGGTCGTTCATGTCCAGGCAGCGCTTCCACAGCACCCGGCGGGGGTCGATGTCCAGCGGGTTGCCCTGCTGCAGGTGGTTGTCCAGCAGCGCGCACAGCAGGTTGTTGGCGGCGGTGATGGCGTGCATGTCGCCGGTGAAGTGGAGGTTGATGTCCTCCATGGGCACCACCTGGGCGTAGCCGCCGCCGGCGGCGCCGCCCTTGAGGCCGAACACCGGCCCCAGCGAGGGTTCGCGCAGGGCGATGACCGCCTTTTTGCCGATGCGGGGCATGGCCTCGCCCAGGGCGATGGTGGTGGTGGTCTTGCCCTCGCCCGCGGGGGTGGGGTTGATGGCCGTCACCAGCACCAGGCGCCCCTCGGGGATATCCCTGAGGCGGCGCAGCAGCTCCTCCGACACCTTGGCTTTGTAGCGGCCGTAGCATTCCAGCTCGTCGGGCCGGATGCCAAGGCCGGCGGCGATGTCGGCTACCGGCAGCATATGGGCGGACTGGGCGATCTCAATGTCGCTTTTCAAGGGTGAAACCTCCAGTAAACATGGCAGCGGCGCCGCGGGGCGGCCCGCCGATCCAGAATTATCAGAATTATACCACAAGGCGGCGGTGCAATACAACGCGGCGGGGCGGGTTTTTGCGCCGGGGGGACAAAAGACTTTGCTTTTCGGGCCGGATGGGCTATAATACACACAGCACCTGCCGCCCGGCGGCAGAATTCGTTCCCTGTAAGGAGTACCCCATGCTGAAACGTCTTCGGGCTGCCGCAGCCGATTACATCCGTTCCACCGACCGCCTGACCTGGGGTCTGTGCCTGGGGCTGTCGGCCTTCGGCTTTTTGCTGCTGGCGGGGCTGTACAAGGTGGGCTTTGCCACCCGGCGGCACCTGGCGGTGCAGGCGGCGGCTGTCTGCCTGGGGCTGGTGACGGCCTATGTCCTGTCCCGCATCGACTACGAGGCGCTGGCCAACCTGTGGAAGCTGTACGTGCCGCTGGCCTACGGGCTGGTGGCGGCAACCTTTATCATCGGCGTGGCCCGGGGCGACGACCGGGCATGGATCAACATCGGCGGCTTTTCGCTGCAGCCGGCCGAGCTGCTGAAGGTGGCCTTCATCCTGTCCTTTTCGCTGCACCTTTCCAAGGTGCAGGGCCAGCTGGACAAGCCCCGCCAGCTGCTGCTGCTGTGCCTGCACGGCGCCTTTCCGGTGCTGCTGATCCACTTCCAGGGGGACGACGGCACCGCCCTGATGCTGGCGCTGATCTTTGTCAGCATGCTGTTTGCGGCCGGCATCAGCTGGCGCTATGTGCTGTACGCCGTGGGGGCCGCCGTGGCCCTGTCGCCGCTGTTCTGGCTGTTCTTCCTCAACGCCGACCAACGCTCCCGCATCCTGATCTTTTTCAACCCCGAAATGGACCCCCAGTCCTACGGCTACCAGCAGCTCAACAGCCTGATGGCCATCGGGTCGGGCCAGCTGCGGGGGGTGGGGCTGTTTTCGGGCGAACACGTCTATGTGCCCGAAATACGCAACGACTTCATCTTTGCCTACGTGGGCAATTCGCTGGGCTTCATCGGCTGCCTGGGGGTGTGCGCCGTGCTGGGCCTGCTGTGCGCCCGGCTGCTGTCCAACGCCTACCACGCCAGGGACCCGCTGGGCACCTACATCTGTGTGGGGGCCTTTGCCATGGTGGCCTTTCAGACGGTGTTCAACATCGGCATGTGCCTCAGCGTGCTGCCGGTCATCGGCATCACGCTGCCCTTCCTTTCCTCCGGCGGCACCTCGGTGGTGGCCCTGTACGCCGCCATGGGCATGGTCATCAGCGTGCGGATGCGCAGCTCCACCAAGATGTTCAGCAGCTGAACCCGCCGCTTTATAACAGCACATCCAGCCGG
>Ga0268360_1002646_pt1 | contig 13256 bp, 12 predicted proteins | sample BioMet11_FD_192465 | JGI IMG/M metagenome (GOLD analysis project Ga0268360, IMG submission 192465) | Sewage microbial communities from Oakland, California, United States - Biofuel 11 (Illumina Assembly) | ecosystem: Engineered > Wastewater > Sewage > Unclassified | place: USA: California... | reverse complement strand
CTTTCTCGAAAGGTTTGCCCCCCGGACGATTCCGGAATAAAAAAACCGCCCCCCGGGGGAGCGGTTCGCTTCGTAGGCGCGGCGGCGAAGAAGCTTCAGAGGACCTTGGTGACCTTCCCGGCCTTGAGGCAGCGGGTGCAGATCTTGATGTTCTCCACCTTGCCGTTCACCTCGGCCTTGATGCCGAGGAGATTGGGCCTCCAGGTCCGCCTGGCGCGGTTCTTGGAGTGGGAAACGGTATTTCCGAAGGCGACGCCCTTACCGCAGATATCGCATTTTCTCGACATGGTTAGCGCTCCAGTAGGATAAGTGGTGGCAGTATATCGACGGGGAACCGCCGTGTAAAGGCCCTCGCCGGCCGAGGCGCCGCATCTATGTCCTTGGCCGCCCTGCACTTGACCGCGGGGGAGAGCCGACGCCCTCGGGCGGACCGGACGCTCCGACGGCGCGCTCGGGGAGAGGCGACCGGGGGTCCTAGCGCCCGGTCTTGCCGCCGCCCATGAGCTCCTGCTGGTACTTCTTGTTCTTGGCGAGCTTCTTCATCATGAGCCGGGACTTCTCGAACTTCTTGATGAGGCGGTTCACGTCGGCGACCGCGGTGCCCGAGCCCTTGGCGATCCGGGTGCGGCGGCCGGGACCGATGATGAGGTGGTTCAGCCGCTCCTTGCGGGTCATGGAGCTGAGGATAGCCTCCTCCTGCTTCATGCCGGCCTCGTCGATCTGGGTCTCGTCGATCTTGCCGGCCAGGCCGGGGAGCATCTCGAGGAGACCCTTCATGGAGCCCATCTTCTTCATGCTCCGGAGCTGCTCGAGGTAGTCCTCCAGGGTGAGGGTCTCCTTGGCTATCTTCTCCTGGAGCTCGGCGGCCTCCTTCTGATCGAAGACGGCCTGGGCCTTCTCCACGAGGCCGACGACGTCGCCCATGCCGAGGATGCGGCCGGCGACGCGGTCGGGGTAGAAGGGCTCGAGGCCGTCCATCTTCTCGCTGGTGCCGATGAACTTCACGGGCTTGCCGGTGACGGACTTGAGGGAGAGGGCCGCGCCGCCCCGGGCGTCGGAGTCGAACTTGGAGAGGACCACGCCGGTGAGGCCGATCTTCTCGTCGAAGGTCTTGGCTATGTCGGCGGCGGCCTGGCCGGTCATGGCGTCGGCCACGAGGAGGGACTCGAGGGGCTTCACCGCGTCCCGGACCCGGGCCAGCTCCGCCATGAGCTCCTCGTCGGCCTGGAGGCGGCCGGCGGTATCGACGATGAGGGTGTCGTAGAGCTCGCGGCGCGCCTTCGCGAGGGCGGCGGAGGCGACCTTCACCGCGTCCACGCAGCCCTCTTCCTTGTAGACGTCGACGCCGATCTGGGCGCCGAGGACCGAGAGCTGCTCCACGGCGGCGGGGCGCTGGAGGTCGCAGGCGGCGAGGAGGACCTTGCGGCCCTTGTCCTTGAGCATGTAGGCGAGCTTGGCGGCGCTCGTGGTCTTCCCCGAGCCCTGGAGGCCGAGGAGGAGGATGACGCTCTGGGTGTCCGGGCCCCTGAGCTGGAGGTCCTGGCGGGTATCGCCGAGGAGGCCCACCATGCGGTCGTAGACTATCTTGGTGAACTGCTGGCCCGGGGAAACGGCCTTGAGGACTTTCTCGCCCTTGGCCTCCTCCAGGGTGGCGTTGACGAAGCGGCGCACAACCCGGAGGTTCACGTCGGCGTCGAGGAGGGCGAGCTTTATCTGCTCGACGGCTTCCTCGACGTTCTTCTCGCTGATCGTCGCCTTGCCGCCCAGGGTCCTGGCTATGTCGCTGAACTTCTCGCTGATCTTCTCGAGCATCGGACTACCTCACCGGTGGGAATTCCGAGTAAAGAGTATCGCCGGTACCGGCGGCCTTGGTCAATCGGAAGGGGGGGCGGCTGCCGGCGGTCGGGAGGCGGGTGTCGGGCGGCGCGGCGGCCGCCCTCCCTTGCTGCCGCCGGGCAGCGCTTGCAGCGCCGCGGCCGCGGTGGTATTTTCAGCTTCGCCGCCGGCTGCCGGCGGACGAGGGAGGAGCGGATGTTGGATATCCTAAAGTACCACGCGCGGTGCAACAAGCAGATCAACGGCGCGATGATCGCGATCCTAAGAGGGGCGGCGGGCGATCCCTACCGGACGCCGATCGCGGGCTACTACAAGAGCATCAACGCCATACTCGACCACTACTTCATCGCCGACACGGTGTGGCTGAAGGCCTTCCGGCAAGCCCGGGACTCGAGGATATTCGAGAGCCCGATAGTGGCCGTGGACAGGAAGTGGGACGACCGGCAATTCTCGGAATTGGCCGCCTACGGGGCGGCCCGGAGCGAGCTGGACGGGCTGATCGTCCAGTACATCGACGAGCTGCGGGACGAGGACCTGGGCAAGACTATCGTCCGGACGAACCGGGGCGGTCAGACGATGGAGAAGATCCTCTGGAAGTCCCTAGTCCACATGTTCAACCACGACACCCACCACCGAGGCCAGGTGAGCGTCATCCTGGACCAGATGGGGATCGAGAACGACTACTCGAACATGATCCGGTACGACTGAGCCAGCCTGGGCTCCGCGGCGTTGGGGCCAGCGGGGCGGTCGGCCTGGGCGCGGGGGACTCGCGCTGCTGGGCCCGCAGCGCGGAGAGCCGGCGGGGATGATCGGCCTGACCCGAGAGGTCCGTCGAGTCGGTGTCCCCGCGGCATTCCCCTTTAGACCACGAACCTGCCGATGGACTTCTCCATCTTGCCGATAGTCCCGGCGGTGCTCTCCGACGCGAGGGAGACGTTGCCCGCGGCCTCCGATATGGCCGAGGCCGCCGCGGACATCTCCTCCATGCTGTCTCGGATCTCCGACGAGGAATTCCTCAGGGAGCCCATGGCCGCCAGTATCGTCTCGTTCCCCGCGCTCATCTCCTTGGACCCTAGCCTCACGCTCGAAGTGATGTCGTTCATGGCCTTGAGGGCCTCCAGCACTTGGCTCGAGCCCTCCTTCTGCTCGGTCATGGCGCTCTTCACCTCCTGCACGATCCGGTCGGTGTCGGCGAGCTTGGCCATGACCCGGGAGAAGGCTTCCCCGGCGTCCAGGGAGGATCGCACGACCTCCTCGATCTCCTTCCGTATCTCCCCGAGCTCGGCTCCGATCGTCCGGGACTGGCCGGACGCGGTCTCCGCCAGGTTGCGGATCTCGTCGGCCACGACGGAGAAGCCCTTCCCCGCATCGCCGGCGTGGGCGGCCTCGATGGCCGCGTTCATGGCGAGGAGGTTGGTCTGGGAAGCGATCCGTGCGATGGCCGAGTTGGCCTCGAGGAGGGTCTCGGAGCGCTCGGAGATGCGACCGATCATCTGGCCGGTCTGATCCTGGATGGTCCGCCCCTCCTCGGCGGCGGCGGAGAGCGCGGCGAACTGGTCGGCCATCCGGCCGATGGACTCGGTCACCGAGGCGATGTTGCCCACCATCTCCTCGATGGAGGCCGAGGCCTCGGTCACGCTGGCGGCCTGGTCGGAGATGAGCTTCTCCAAGGACTCGATGTTCTTGGCGATCTCCTCGACGGCGCTGGACGACTCGGCCACGCCCTCGGCCTGGCGCTTCGCCATGTCCCCGACCTCGACGACCCTCGCGGCGATCTGCTTGGCGGCCCCCGAGGCGCCGTCGGCGCTGGACCGCAGGGCCTCGCCGGTATCCCGGAGCTCGTCCTGGGCCGACTTGAGGCTGACGACGATCTCCCGGAGCTTGGCGATGAAGCGGTTGAAGTCCAAAGCGAGGTCACCGAGCTCGTCGTTCCGCGTCACCGCGATCTCCCGAGTGAGGTCGGCTTCGCCCTCGGCGAGCACCTTGAAGTTCGCCACTATGCGCAGCACCGGCCCGGCTATGGACCTCCCGATGGCCCAGGAGAGGAGGAGGAAGATGGCGATGGTAGCCACGATGATGCCGATGAAGACGCGGATGATCGACCAGGACATGACCTTGAGGACTGAGATGGGCATCGTGACCCCGAGCTTCCAGCCCGGGGCCCCGGGGACGGCGGCGAAGCAGGAGAGCACATCGATGCCCTTGGGGGTCCTGTAGAAGCCGTGGCCCGATTCGCCGCCCATGACGCTCACGCCGAAGGAGGTCAGGCCCAGGTAGCCCGAGGCCTCGTCGGTGTCGGACAACTTGAGCTTCATGGCCCGGGACTCATCGGGATGGCCGATGAAGAGTCCTGAGCCGTCCACCAGCCAGCCGTAGCCTCCCTCCCCCAGCTTGATCGAGGTCGTCACCTTCGACAGGTAGCCCAGCTTCACGCTTACCCCGACGATGCCGACGACGACGCCGGCCCCGTCCTTCACCGCCATGACCAGGGGGACGATGGGCACCCCCAGAGTCTTGCCGATGACCGCCTCGCCGATGACGAAGTCGGCGCGGCCGGCGATGATGTCCTTGAAGTACTGCCGATCCGCCAGGTTGGCCGAGGCCCCGGCGGCGGTGACCTCGCTGCCGTCGGGCCAGGCGAAGAAGAGCGACGCGACGTCGGGAGAGAGCCGGCCCTCGAAGGGGCGCAGGTACTCGACCACGGCCTTCTTGTCCTTGTTCCGGAGCAGAGGCTGGAGGGACATGACCCTCAGCTGCCACCGCAGTTTTTCCAGGCTCTCCCCGAGCTGCGCGGCCCGAGCCGAAGCGTTCTGCATGCTGTCGCTGATTATGAGGTCCTCCACGTCTCGCTGGATGAGGCGCGAGACGATGAACGCCGTAGCGCCGAAGACGACGAGGACGATAAGTCCGAAGAAAAGGGCGATGCGAGCGACGAGGCTGAATCTATGGGCCATGACATCTCCATATTTAGGAACGAATTAAAAATCCATTGCTAGTATAATGCATTGGAGTGCCAACTTTCCAATTCCGCGATAGCCGCCGGTGCCTCCTCCCGGCGGGCTCCTGGGGGCGCTCGGCGGCGACTAGGGCGCGCGGAAATTTGCAGGTCCCCCTCCCCGGTATTATCGTTAGTAAATCGCTAGCTATTTCTCGCGGCTGCGAGGGAGTCGCACGGTGGCAAACCTAAAGTCCCGGGATGCGAAGGGTCGAGACGAGCTCTCCACGCCGAGGCTGTTCCTCCCTATAGCGGTATCGGTCTCCATATTCCTGCTGGCGGCAGGGGCCTCCGCGCGCATCCTCGGGACCTCGGAGCCGGACACCCTCGCGCGGGTCGGGGGCGGCTCGCCCCTCAGGATCGGGTACTCGGTCGAAGCGCCCTACGCCTTCGTCGCTCCGGGTGGGAAGGTCAGCGGGGAGAGCCCGACGGTCGCCCGGGCGATAGCCGAGCGGCTGGGCATGGGGCGGATCGAATGGCGGCGCCTGGAGTTCAGCTCCCTCATCGGGGCTCTGGAGTCGGACAGGATCGACGTGATCGCCGCGGGGATGTTCGTCACCCCCGAGCGCAGGGCCCGCATCCTCTTTTCCGAGCCCACCTTCGAGACCCGTCGGGGGCTCCTCGTGCTCAAGGGCAACCCACTGGGCCTCCGCTCCTACGCCCAAGCCGCCAGCTCTAAGGCGGCCAGGATCGCGGTCCTCTCGGGTTCGGTGGAGGAGGCCGCGCTCCTGGAGCTGGGCGCTAGCCCGGATCGGCTCGTCGTCTCCCCCGACGCGGGCACGGCCTTGGCGGCGCTGTCCTCCGGCCTGGCCGACGGCCTCGCCCTCTCGTCCCCGACGGTCCGCTGGATGGCCGCGCGGAGCCGCGGGGTCCTAGCCACCGTCGAGGACCTGGAGCAGAGCCCCGGCCAGGGCAGCAGCTTCGGGGCCTTCGGCTTCAGGAAGACCGACGGCCGCCTCCGGGACGAATGGGACGGCGCCCTCCGGGACTTCGTCGGGAGCGCGGAGCACGTCGCCCTGGTCTCGCCCTTCGGCTTCCGGCGGGCGGACCTCCCGGACCGGCATCGCCGGGCGGGCGGCGCGGCGCGATGAGTACCGGGACATCGAGGGGCAGCCCCTTCGCCTACGTCGCCATCGCGCTTTCGGCGGTGGCCGTCTTCTCCATGAGCTACATCCATTCGGCCCAAAGGTCGGAGATAAGCAGGGCGGACCGAGTGCTCTCGACGATCAGGCTCGCCCGGGTGGACTTGAACCGGGGCTTCCTGAGGACCCTCCCCCTCGGGGCGGAGTCCTTCGACCGCGACGAGGGGCTGGCTATCCTCCGGCAGGCCGGGCAGACGATCGCCGAGGCGGACCGGAGATACTCGTCGGGGGGAGGGGGACGGACGCGCGCCTCGTTCGCCGAGGTCGAGTCCTCCTTCGCCTCGCTCATGGCCCGGCTCGAGGCCGACGGGCGCGGCGGCGAGCGCGACGCCGAGCTGCGCATCGCCTTCTACGGGATCGAGCGCAACGCCGAGCTCCTCGACGAGACCATCCAGGCCGAGCTGCGCTCCAGCCTCGGGGCCCTCGACGGCCGATACGTCGCCGTGCTGTGGGCCGCCTCGCTCATCCTCATCGTCGTCACTGCGGCGACCCACGCCGCCGCAGTGGGCAGGGCCCGGGTGGAGGGCTCCCTGAGGGAGAGCCGCGAGCTAGTGCGCTCCATCATCGAGAACGCGCCCTCGCTGGTCTACGCCTTCGACGCCGAGGGGAGGTGCGTGCTCGCCAACCGACAGGCCGCCGACTTCCTGGGGGTCGAGGCGCAGTCCATGATCGGCAGGAGCCGCGGCGAGTGGATGGACCGGCAGACCGAACGGACCCACAGGCTCAACGACGGCATCGTCATGGACGGCAAGGCGCCGATCACTGTCGAGGAGAGCATCTCTGCCTCCGGAGGGGAGAAGGTCTTCCTCACCACCAAGTTCCCGATCTTCGGACCCGGCGGCGAGGCGAGGGCGGTGGTCGGCATATCGACGGACATCACCGACCGCAAGCGCGCCGAGCGGGAGCTCCGGGACGCCCTGGGCGAGAGGGAGGTGCTCCTCAGGGAGCTCAACCACCGGACGAAGAACAACATGCAGGTCATCAGTTCCTGGCTCGCCCTCCGGTCCGCCCGGTCGGAGGACCCCGCCGTGGTGGCGGCGCTCCGCGACGCCGACGCGCAGGTGAAGGCCATGGCCCTGGTGCACCGGAAGCTGTACCAAGGCGGCGACCTCTCGAGCGTCGACCTCGCCGACTATCTCCGGGAGCTCGTCGGCGTCCTCCTGGCGGCCTACGGCGACGGTCGCCTCCGGGTGCGGACCGTCCTGGACTTCCGGGAGCTCCGGACGGTCATAGACGCGGCGGTCCCCTGCGGCCTCATAGTGAGCGAACTCGTCTCCAACACGATCAAGCACGGGGTCGGGGCCTCCGGCGAAGGCACGATCCGCATGAGCCTCGAGAGGGACCCCGAGGGGAACGTCCGCCTGGCCTACGCGGACGACGGGCCGGGCCTCCCCGCCTCCGACCGGGAGCCGGAGGCGAGGGGCATAGGGCTGGCCACCGTCAGGGCCATAGGGGAGGGCCAGCTATCGGGTCGCGTGGGCCTGGGCTTCTCGGGAGGGTTCACCTTCAGCCTAGTCTTCAGCGACCGCGGGTTCAGGGCGAGGGTCTAGCATGGGACGCAAGCTGAAGGTGCTCATCGTGGAGGACGAGGCGCTGACCGCCATGTCGATGCGCTTCGAGCTCGAGCGCACGGGCCACGAGGTCTGCGCCGCCGTGGCGACCGGCGAGAGGGCCGAGGCGGCGTTCGACGCAACGCCGCCGGACCTCGTGCTCATGGACATCAACCTCGCGGGGGAGATCGACGGCATCGAGACCGCCGCGAGGCTCAGGAAGCGCTCGGCAGTCCCCCTGATCTTCATCTCGGGCTACGACGACAGCCGCATGGTGGAGCGGGCCCAGGCCTTCGCGCCCCTGCGGTACTTCACGAAGCCCGTCAGCCTCGAGGCCCTCGTGCGGGCCATAGACGAGCTCCTCGCCCCGCCGCCAGATCCGGCGCGAGCCGACGAGATCACTCCCACCTGAAGAGCGCCGCCGCCGCGGCGAGGAAGGCCGCCGTCATGGCGGCGAGGACCGCGAGGTCCGGGGCGACGGCGGACAGGCCGGAACCGTCCAGCATGATGGCACGGGAGGCCTCTATGTAGTAGGTGATCGGGAAGATCCGCGACGCCGCCCTCATGGCCGCGGGGGTCCCCTCGAGGGAGAAGAACACCCCGGAGAATATCATCATGGGCCAGGTGATGAGGTTCATGAGGCCGCCCGCCACCTCCTCGCTCTTGATGCGGGAGGAGAAGACGAGGCCCAGGGCGATCATGCAGAGTATCGCGAGGACGTTCACGAGGGCGAGGAGGGCCCAGGACCCGGCCATCCGGAAATGGAGGAAGAGGTCGGTCCCGAGGAACACGATGCCCGACATCAGGGCGATGATGAAGAAGCGGGAGAGGACCTGGGCCGCGACGAACTCGATGGGCCGCGTCGGGGTGGCCTTGAACCTCTTGAGCACCCCGTTGCGGCGGTAGCGCACTATCACGAAGCCCACCCCCGAGAGGCTGCCGAAGAGGATGTTGATGCCTATGAGGCCGGGCATGAACCAGTCGACGTAGCGTATCGGGGCGCCCGACACCGTCTTCTTGGCGAAGGGCGCCCTCGCGCCGCCGGAGGCCTCCCCGGGGATCGGCATAGCTGATGCTCCCAACGCGCCACCCGCGGGGGCGGGGGCGGGGGCGGGGGCGGGGGCCGCGGCCGCCCCGGCTCCCGCGGAACCCGCCCCGGCGAGCATGCGCTCGAGGACGTAGCCGTTGGAGGAAGAGTCGTTCACGTAGTACTCGCCCTTCGAGTAGTCCAGGACCATGTCGAGCTGGTGGTGGGCGAGGCGGTCCAGGGGCACCCTCAGGTCGTCGTAGGCGACGAAGCGCAGGTACTTGTAGTGGAGAAACTCGACGTCGGTAGGCTCGCCCGCCGCCGGCGCCTCCCCCACCGTGCCTATCTTGTAGGTGGTCCCGCCGTCCCCCGGGAAGGCGAAGGCGAAGCCGAACACGAGGACGACCGGCATGACGATGTTCCAGATCAATGTGGACTTGTCACGGAAGAACTCGAGGTTGCGCGCCACGAAGATGGCCCAGAACCGCCGCATATCCGCCCCCTCTAGTCCGCGCCCAGGCCGTAGCCCGTGAGCTTGAGGAAAAGGTCGTCGAGGTTGGGCCGCTCCACCGCGACCTCGCCGAGGTCGATGCCCTTGGCGACGAGCTCCTTCAGGATCGAATCGACGTCGTCGCAGCGGAGGGCCACGAAGCCCTCCTCGTCCTCGGCGGGGCAGGAGAAGGAAGTCCCCGCGGGCACCGACCGGGAGGGGAGGCGCACCACCGCCTCGCCGAAGTGCTTGAGGAGGAGCTTCCTGGGCGCGCCGGACTCGATGATCCGGCCGTGGTCCATCACGATCACCTCGTCGCAGAGATACTCGGCCTCGTCCATGTAGTGGGTCGTGAGGATGACCGTCTTGCCCCTCGCCACGATCCTCTCGACGAGGCCCCAGAACTTTCGCCTCGCGTGAGGATCGAGCCCAGTCGTCGGTTCGTCGAGGAAGAGGAGGTCCGGGTCGTTCACCAGGGCGATCCCCAGGAGCATGCGCTGGCGCTGCCCCCCCGAGAGCTTCCGGTTGTCCCGGTCGATGAACTCCTCGAGGGAGCAGGCGGCGACGATCTCGTCCATCGGGCGAGGACGGGGGTAGAGCCTAGAGAAGAGCTCGAGGGTCTCCCGCACCGTGAGGAATTCCTGGAGGGAGGTGTTCTGGAACTGGATGCCGATCCTCTCGCGGAAGTCCCGGCCCAGGGGCTCCCCTCGGTACAGGATAGAGCCCGAATCGGGCTCGTGGATCGTCTCGATGACCTCGATGGTGGTCGTCTTGCCCGCGCCGTTGGGCCCGAGGATGCCGAAGCAGGACCCCTCGGGCACGGCGAAGCTGATTCCATCCACCGCCACCACGCTGCCGTAGGTCTTGCGGAGCTCTTTCACCTCGAGGATGGGGGCGCCGCCGGCGACTTCTTCCATGATAGACAAAGTACTCCCCGCCCGGGGCTCCGGGCAAATGCGGAGACGGGAATTCCGCCGCCCGCCCGAACCGGGGCAGGCGGCGCGCCGGATCCCTTCCCCGGAGGCGGCTAGAGGTTGCCCTTGAGGCCGACCTCGGCGGCCACCGCGCGGAGCGCCAGGATGGTCTCTTGGACGAGCTCGTCGAGGCTCATGCCGAGCATGTCCGCGCCCTTCTGGATGATGTCTCGGCGGATCTTCGCGGCGAAGGCGGGAGTCTTGAACTTCTTGGTCACCGACTTCACCTCGATGTCGAGGACGCTCTTCGAAGGCCGCATGATGGCGCAGGCGGAGATGAAGCCCGTGAGCTCGTCGCAGGCGAAGAGCACCTTCTCCATGTAGAGCTTCGGCTCGACCTCCGAGCAGATCCCGAAACCGTGGCTCTCCACCGCCCGGATGAAGGCGTCGTCGTAGCCCGCGGGGGCGAGGATCTCCCGGGTGTGCTTGAGGTGCTCCTCGGGGAACTTCTGGTAGTCGATATCGTGGAGGAGCCCGACGATGCCCCAGTAGTCGGGATCCTCACCCTTCTTCGCGGCGAAGTGCCGCATGGCGGCCTCGACCGAGAGGGCGTGCCGGTAAAGGAAATCGTCGTCGTTGTGCTGGCGCCAGAGCGCCAAGGCCTCGTCGCGGCTGTGCATGATGTTCTCCTCGCCTCCGTTTGGGGGAGTTTAGTCCCGGACGCGATGCGCGGCAATAGGAGCGCAATGCGGCCGCGGGTGGCCGCGCGGGCGCGCTGGCGGCCGGGGGAGCGGCCCCTCCCGCGACGGCCGCCGAGCCTTCAGCGCGATCCTCTCCGATAGGCTATCAGGCTCCGGGCCAAGGACTCGCCCCAGTCCCGGAGCTCGTCGGAAGAGGAGACCTCGAAGCTCAGGTCCTTCTCCTTCCAGGAGAGGGAGGCGATAGCCGCCGGCTCGGGTGCGGCGCCGGGGCCGGCCTCGGGGGAGGGGTCGCTCCGTATGCCCCAGACCCGCTCGTAGAGGACGGATATCCCGTCGACCTCTAAATTCCTCCGCTCGATGACCAGCCGCTCGTCCTCCCGGGCGACCGGCGAAATCTCCCCGGGGCCGAAGCGGAGGGAGAGGAAGTCCGCGCCGGCTTCCGCGCCAGCGGGGGAATAGAACTCCGAGACGACCCGGCGCAACCGCCCGCCCTCGGCGCTCTCCTCGATGAACTTGCCGCCGGCTTCGAACTTCTTTCCCCTCGTCCCGGAGCTGATGGACTTCGGGGTCCTCGCGTCGAAGCCGACTTCCGCGGAGATCGCCCTGTCGGAAACCTTGATCCGGGACTTCATCACCGGGATGGGGGCCTCGGCGGCTTTCCTCTCTTCCTCGGTGAAAGCCCTGCGGACTACCGCGGGCTTCCCGTCGACGAAGCGGGCGGGGTCGAGGAAGTAATCCTCGCCGGACTCTCTCCTCCGCTCCGCGAAGGAATCGGTGTAGTGCTTGGCCTCGAGGTATGCGTAGGCGTCGGGGTTCTTGGGGTCGCTCTCGCCGATGGAGTTGATCCCGAAGGGGGTCCTGTAGCTGATGAGATAGCTCGCGGCCTCGGGATCGAAGTCGTCCCGGAAGACGATGTTCGAGGCGGCGCGGTCGAAGGAATAGTCGAAGCCCTCGATCGCCAGGCGCCCGGAGACCGCCACGAGGGGCTCCTCCCCGGGGTCGAGGTTGGCGAGGACGAAGCGGGCCGGTCGCTCGGGAGTGCCCTCGACGTGGAGGACAGTCCTCGCGTAGGGCGGGGGCAAGGCGAGCACAAGCTCGGCGGCGGCGCTGTCGTAGCGCCACTGGCCGGGACTCAGCACCCTGCGCCTCGAGCGGTCCCCGAGGTCTATCGCGGTGACCTCGTCGACCTCCGCGAAGGCCTGGACCGTGTGGAACCTGCCTAAGCCGTCGTCGCCGACATTGATGTAGAAAGGCTTGGCCCGGCCGCCGCCGGAAGGCGAGGTGGCGCAGGAGAAGACGACGCTGCCCAGGGCGATGGCCAGCATGGCGACGAAGGGAATCGACGAGAGCAGGTATCTCGGGGAATTGAGCTGCATGGGCCGATAATATCCCCTGTCGGCAGCGGCGGCCCATCGGCCGAAAGTACGATTCGGATCGCCCTTCCCGACCTTCATGCTTCCGGCCCGGGGGGAGAGGCTAGGGCTCGGGCGGCCTCGGTGCGGTTGCGGACGCCGGTCTTCTCGAAGATCCTCGCTAGGTGGGACTTCACCGTGGAGAGGGAGATGAAGAGCTCCTCGGCGATCTCGACGTTGGTCTTGCCTTCGGCGAGGAGGAGGGCGACTTCCTTCTCCCGCCCGGAGAGGCCCCAGGCTTCGCAGGAAGCGGCGAAGGACTCGCCATAGCCTACTCCAACAGCGCCAGGTCCGGCAGCGGCCGGAGGCGAGGCGGCGGGACCGGAACGCCAGGCGACTTCGGGCCCGGAGCGCCAGGCTCCGAGAGTCGCCGCCGCCAGGACGAAGGCGCACATGAGGGGCGCGATGAATCCCGGGAGGTCGACGAAGGCGCCGAGGAGGACCAGGGAGGCGAGGATAATCCAGGAGGCGACGACGCCCCGGGATGCGGCGCGGACAGCTGGACCGCCCGCGGCCCGGCGGAAGGCCGAAGGCGAGGCGAAGGCCGCCGCCGCGCCCCAAGAGGCGAGGAGGTCCAGGCGGCGGTATGCGTCGATGGCCCCGAGCTCCGCTCCGGCGAGGATAGCCGCCGAGTGGGCGAGGACCGGTGAAAAGCAGAGGATAAAGAGCGCCGCCCGAGCGGGCCTGCCGACGCGTCGCCCTTGGGCCTGCCCGCGGGCGAGGAGAAAGAAGCGGATGGCGAAGTAGGTCGCGCAGGCGAGGGCGTAGGCGTCCAGGGCGTCCATGAAGGAGTATGCGTAGTCCAAGGGAAAGCCCGAGAACCACTCTGGGCTGCCCCAGGCGCCGAGGAAGCCCAGGAGCACCGAGGCCGACGAGGATAGGAGGAGGGCCGCGAAGGTCCCCGGTATCGGATCGGCGGCGGCGCTGGAGGCAGTTCGATTCATCTCCGGCGTTCAGGAAGCCAGCGCTTCAGCCTTGCGGGATCTCGGCGGAGTCCAGGAGGTTCGAGTAGTCGTGCTCGATACCGAGCTCGTCGAGGATCTGGGAGACCTGGCCTCGGTGGTGGGTCTGGTGGTTGAAGAAGTGGTCCATCGCCTCGCCGAGGATATAGCGCTTGGGGTGGTCGTGGGAGTCCCGGTACACGAGGACCTCGCCGAAGCGCCTGGGATCGGCCTCGGCGAGCCAGCCG
>Ga0268360_1002637_pt1 | contig 13297 bp, 12 predicted proteins | sample BioMet11_FD_192465 | JGI IMG/M metagenome (GOLD analysis project Ga0268360, IMG submission 192465) | Sewage microbial communities from Oakland, California, United States - Biofuel 11 (Illumina Assembly) | ecosystem: Engineered > Wastewater > Sewage > Unclassified | place: USA: California... | reverse complement strand
GCGGACTGCTGGTGAAATTGACGGCGCTTTTCAGTGCGATCTTTCTTATCACCTCTCTGGCGTACAATGTGTATTCCGGCTCCCATCGGCGTCAGGCCAAGTCGGTCATGATGGATGCCAGCGGAGCGCCGATCCAGGCGCCGGCGGGCGTTGCCCCGGCCAAGGCCGAGGAGACCAAGAAGCCCGTGACCTTCGAGGAGGTCCCGGCTCCGGGCGCCAAGGCGCCGGCCGCGGGAGAGGCGAACAAGTAAACGGCAAGCCGAAGTGGTGGAACTGGTAGACACGCCATCTTGAGGGGGTGGTGGGCCATGCCCGTGGGGGTTCGAGTCCCCCCTTCGGCACCATTTTATAGTCCAGGACGGTCCAACAAAGACCGAAACCACCTGGAAACATTAACGAAGCCGGACTAGCGATAGTCCGGCTTCGTCTTTTTGCGTCCGTTGACATCCGGTGTTTGTGGGGGCAAGTCTGGGGGCAACGAAATATGGGCGCATTTGTCCCAGAGGGAGTTGCCCCCGATGCTCACAGATACCGCTATACGCAACGCAAAACCGGGTTCCAAGGCCGTTAAGTTATTCGACGGTGGCGGCCTTTATCTGGAAGTTGCCCCTGCTGGGGGCAAGTGGTGGCGTCTCAAGTATCGCCATGGGGGCAAGGAAAAAAGAATCTCCCTTGGCGTCTATCCCGACGTGTCCCTCAAGGATGCCCGGGAGCGACGCGACGAAGCTGACGAAGCCCGCAAGCTCATCGCCAACGGCATAGATCCAGGCAAAGCACGGCAGGGCGAAAAGTTTGCTGCCGAGGCCCAGGCCGCCGAAGACGCAAACACCATCGAGGTCGTGGCTCGGGATTGGCATGCCAAGCAGGCGAAGGCCTGAAGTGAGGGGCACGCCGCGAAAGTCCTGGGACGCATGGAGCAACACCTCTTTCCCGCCTTCGGCAATATCCCCATTTCCACGCTGCGCGCCCCCACCATCCTTCCCGCATTGCGCGAGATCGAGGCCAAGGGGAATCACGAGACAGCCAAGCGCCAGCGCCAATACTGCGAGGCGGTTTTCACCTTCGCCATTTCCACGGGCATTGCCGAAAGAAATGTCGGCGCTGACTTGCGAGGTGCGCTTGCTCCTGAGGCGCTTGCTCCCTGCCGCGCCACGAACCGGCCGGCCATCATTGACCCCAAGGGCGTGGCGCAACTGCTGCGCGCGATAGACGGTTACCAGGTTGCTTCTAAACCCCAAGATATCCCTTCCCGTGTCCCCATTCCTCCTGACAAATCAGAGAGAAAGCTGCGCACCCCATGACCGCAGCTTCGTGCGCTCTTAACAAATTCCTTACACCTTCTCCCTGCATTTTAACACCGTCCTGACACCGGAACTGCTATCTTCCCATCGTCCGCATCCAAGCGGGAGGGAGGAACGCGTCATGATCTCGCACTTTTTGGGAGACGTCCTGGCGGTGATCGGTATCGTGGGGCCGACGTTGGCCACGCTTATCCTGATCGAGGTCGTTGATCGCCTCAAGGAGAAATAGCCGTGGAAACCATGCTTATCCTTGCCGTCGTCGTGGCGGCAGGTCTTTTCCTGTACCTCCTTATTGCCCTGCTCAAACCGGAGTCTTTCGAATGATCACCAGTGAGTATACGCGTGTCATTCTCTATTTTGTGGTCCTTTTGAGCCTGGCTTGGCCCTTGGGATGCTACATGGCCCGGGTCTACGAGGGGCGGCCCGTCTTTTGGGACCATGTTGGTCGGCCCTTGGAACGGCTGGTTTATTGGTGTTGCGGCCTGCGTCCCGAGCTGGAGATGGGCTGGAAGGGCTATGCCCTGTCGGTCATGGCTGTAAACGCCCTGGGCATGTTGGTGGTGTACGCCTTAGAGCGTCTGCAGGGCGTGCTGCCGCTTAATCCCCTGGGGCTTGGCGGGGTTCCGCCGGGTGTGGCCCTCAACACGGCCATAAGTTTCGCCTCCAATACCAACTGGCAGGCCTATGGTGGCGAATCCACCATGAGTTTCGCCACCCAGATGCTGGCCCTGACCGTGCAGAACTTTCTGTCAGCCGCCACGGGGATGGCCGTCCTGGCCGCGCTCATTCGCGGACTGGCCCGCCGGGAGGCGCAGCACCTCGGCAATTTCTGGGTGGATTGCACACGCAGTGTCACCCATATCCTTCTGCCTCTGTCATTGCTCCTGGCGCTACTACTTGTTTCCCAGGGAGTACCTCAGACCTTCAGAGGTTCGATGACGGCACGGCTTCTGGAGCCCGTCACCTTCGCAAAGCCCGTGACGGACGCTTCGGGCCAGCCCACAGTGGATGCGGACGGCAAGCCTGTAACGGAATCTGCCGTGGCGACGGACCAAACGATCGCCCTGGGACCGGTCGCCTCCCAGGAGACCATCAAGCAACTCGGAACCAATGGCGGCGGGTTTTTCAATGTCAATTCCGCCCATCCCTTTGAAAACCCAACGCCCTTTTCCAACTTCCTGGAGATGCTCGCCATCCTGCTTATCCCGGCAGCCTTGTGCGTCACCTTCGGCCGCATGGTCCGGGATATGCGCCAGGGCGTGGCTGTGCTCGCAGCCATGACCATCCTCTTCGCGCTCTTTCTCTTTCCTTGTCTCACGGCCGAGCGGGCCGGCAATCCTCGGCTGACCGCCCTGGGCGGGGACACGACGGCAGTGGATACGCCGCAGCATGCGGCCCGGCCCGGTGGGAACATGGAAGGCAAGGAGGTCCGCTTCGGTGTGGTGGATTCGGCCATCTGGGCCACGGCCACCACCGCTGCCTCCAATGGCTCCGTTAATTCCATGCACGACAGCTTCACACCCTTGGGTGGACTGTTTCCCCTGTTGCTCATGCAGCTTGGCGAGGTGGTTTTCGGGGGCGTGGGGTCGGGACTCTACGGCATGTTGGTTTTTGCGGTGGTGGCCGTGTTCGTGGCCGGACTCATGGTCGGGCGTACGCCAGAATACCTGGGTAAGAAGATCGAGGCCTACGAAATGAAGATGGCCGCCCTGGTCATCCTCATCCCCCCCTTCCTGGTTCTTTGCGGCACGGCCGTGGCTGTGGCGACCGGAGCCAGGACCGCCATAGGCAATCCCGGGGCCCACGGCTTTTCGGAAATTCTCTATGCCTTTTCCTCCATGGGCAACAACAACGGTAGCGCCTTCGCCGGGCTCGCCGCCGACCGGCCGTATTACGCCTGGGCCGGAGGCCTTGCCATGTTGGTGGCCCGCTACTGGCTTATCGTGCCCACCTTGGCCCTGGCCGGTTCCCTGGCCGGAAAGAAGAGCATCCCCACCGGAGCCGGGACGCTTTCGACCCACACGCCGCTGTTCGTGGGCCTGCTCGTGGCCGTGGTCCTGACCGTGGGAGCGCTCACCTTCATCCCGGCCCTGGCCCTCGGCCCTGTCGTCGAACACCTCATGCTGTCGCAGTAGGAAAGGATATCGCCATGTGCGCCAAAACCCGTTCCCGTCCCCTGTTCGACCCGCCCTTGGTCAAGCGGGCTGCGCTCGATGCGCTGCGCAAGCTTGCCCCGTCCCGACAGGTGCGCAATCCGGTCATGTTCACCGTGTATGTGGGCAGCATCCTGACCACCATCCTTTTTGTCCAATCGCTGACTGGCCACGGCGAGTCCTCCCCCGGCTTTACGGCTGCCATCGCCTGCTGGCTGTGGTTCACGGTGCTTTTTGCCAACTTCGCCGAGGCGATGGCCGAGGGGCGCGGCAAGGCCCAGGCCGATTCCTTGCGCAAGGCCAAAAAGGATCTCCCGGCCAGAAAGCTGGCGCATGACTCCCGCCAGGCGCCGGTCACCGTGGTGTCCTCGTCTGAGCTGCACAAGGACGACCTGTTTCTGGTCGAGGCCGGTGACGCCATCCCCTGCGATGGCGAAATACTCGAAGGCATCGCCTCGGTGGACGAATCGGCCATCACGGGCGAATCCGCCCCGGTCATCCGCGAGGCAGGTGGCGACCGAAGCGCCGTGACCGGCGGCACGCGGGTGCTGTCCGACTGGCTGGTGGTCCGGGTTACGGCCGAGCCTGGACAGACCTTCCTCGACCGTATGATCGCTATGGTTGAGGGGGCCAAGCGCCGCAAAACTCCCAACGAAATCGCGCTCAACATCCTGCTCGCCGCCCTGACCATGATCTTCCTGGTGGTGTGCGTGACACTCTATCCCTATTCCGCCTTTGCCGTGGGGGAGGCCGGGCACGGTTCGGTCATCACCGTCACGGTACTGGCGGCGCTTTTCGTCTGCCTGGCCCCGACCACCATCGGCGGGCTGCTTTCGGCCATCGGCATCGCCGGCATGGATCGCTTGATCGCCGCCAACGTCATCGCCCTGTCCGGCCGGGCCGTGGAGGCGGCCGGCGACGTGGACGTGCTGCTTTTGGACAAGACCGGCACCATCACCCTGGGCAACCGCCAGGCGTCCGAGTTCCTGCCCGCTCCGGGAGTCGATCCGGCCGTATTGGCCGACGCAGCCCAGTTGTCCTCCCTGGCCGACGAGACGCCGGAAGGCCGCAGCATCGTGGTTCTGGCCAAGGAGCGCTTCGGGTTTCGCGGCCGCGACATCCATGAGCTGGGTGCGCATTTCGTGCCCTTTACCGCCGCCACCCGCATGAGCGGCGTTGACCTGTCCGGTCGGGAAATCCGCAAGGGCTCGCCGGACGCCATCGAAGCCTATGTGGCCGAGGCCGGCGGCGAATTCCCCGAAGCGGTGCGCGAGGCCGTGCGGCGGGTGGCCAAAGACGGCGGCACGCCGCTTCTGGTGGCTGAGGAGAGCAAGGTGCTCGGAACGGTCTGGCTCAAGGACATCGTCAAGGGCGGCATCAAGGAGCGCTTCGCGGAGCTGCGGCGCATGGGCATCAAGACCGTTATGGTCACCGGGGATAATCCACTGACCGCCGCCGCCATCGCCGCCGAGGCCGGGGTGGACGACTTCCTGGCCGAGGCCCGGCCCGAAACCAAGCTCCAGCGCATCCGGGACATCCAGGCCGAGGGACGGCTCGTGGCCATGACCGGCGACGGCACCAACGATGCCCCGGCCCTGGCCCAGGCCGACGTGGGCGTGGCCATGAATACCGGCACCCAGGCGGCCAAGGAGGCCGGCAACATGGTGGACCTGGACTCCAGCCCCACCAAACTTCTGGAGATCGTGGCCATCGGCAAGCAGCTGCTCATGACCCGGGGGGCGCTGACCACCTTTTCCATCGCCAATGACATCGCCAAGTACTTTGCCATCATCCCGGCCGCGTTCGTCGGCACCTATCCCGCCCTGGCGGCGCTGAACATCATGGGGCTTACGACACCCCAAAGCGCCATCCTCTCGGCCGTCATCTTCAACGCCCTCATCATCGTCTTTCTCATTCCCCTCGCACTGAAGGGTGTGCGCTATCGGGCAGTGGGGGCGGCCAGGGCCTTGCGGGACAACCTGCTTATTTACGGCCTGGGAGGGCTCATCACGCCCTTTATCGGCATAAAAGCCATCGACATGCTGCTGACCGCCTTGCATCTGGCTTAGGAGACACCTCATGTGGCGAACGCTTTACAGTGAAGTAAGGATAGGAATCGGTTTTTTTGTCTGTATGACCATCTTGACGGGGCTCGCCTACCCGCTGGCTGTCACGGCCATGGGCCGGTACCTCTATCCGCGCCAGGCCTCGGGGAGCGCTGTTGTCCGGGACGGCGAGGTGGTGGGGGCGGCCCTGATCGGGCAGGAATTCACAGCCCCGGGCCTCTTCTGGGGCCGCCCCTCGGCCACTGCCCCTCTGCCGTATAATGCCATGGCCTCGTCGGGCTCCAACCTTAGCCCATCCAATCCGGCCCTGACCGAGGCGGTACGCCAGCGCATCAAAGCCCTGGCCGCCGCCGACCCGGGCAATCCGGCCAAGCCGCCCGTGGACCTGGTCACATCCTCGGCTTCGGGGCTGGACCCGGATATCAGCCCGGCCGCGGCCTTCTACCAAGTCGCCCGGGTGGCCAAGGCCCGGGGACTGCCTGAGGAAACCGTACGCGCCCTGGTGGAAGATCACATCGAGGGCCGCCAGTTCGGCGTGCTGGGCGAGCCCCGGGTCAACGTGCTTTCCCTCAACCTGGCCCTGGACGCGGTGGCCCGTAAAGCGGATACTCCAGACTCCGCCTCCCGGTAGGAGCTCTCATGGCAAACGGAACCGACGGCCGTCCCGACCCCGACGCCCTCCTGGCCTTGGCCCGCAAAGAAGAGCCCCAAGGCCGCGTGGGCAGGCTTCGCATCTTTTTTGGCGCCGCCCCGGGCGTGGGCAAAACCTATTCCATGCTCGAGGCGGCTAGGTCGGCCCTGGCCGAAGGCCTGGACGTGGTGGTCGGCGTGGTGGAGACCCACGGCCGGGCCGAAACCGAGGAACTTCTTTCCGGGCTGGACGTCCTGCCCAGGCGGCGTATCGCCTACAAGGGGCATGAGCTGGCCGAATTCGACCTGGACGCCGCGCTGGGCAGGCGGCCGGGACTGCTTTTGGTGGACGAGTTGGCCCACACCAACGCCCCGGGCTGCCGCCATGCCAAACGGTGGCAGGATGTGCGGGAGCTGCTTGCCGCCGGCATCGACGTCTACACCACGGTCAACGTCCAGCACATCGAAAGCGTCAACGACGTGGTGGCCCAGATCACCGGGGTACGGGTGCGTGAGACCGTCCCAGATGCGATGCTGGAGGAGGCCGATGCCATCGTGTTGGTGGATTTGCCTGTGGAGGACCTGCTGCGTCGCCTGCACGAGGGCAAGGTGTACGTGCCCGAACGGGCCGAATGGGCGGCCGGGCATTTTTTCCGGCCCGGCAACCTCATCGCCCTGCGCGAGCTGGCCTTGCGCTTCACGGCCGAACGCTTAAGCGCCGAAGTCCTGATCTACCGCCAGGGGCACGCCATCGAGGCCACTTGGCCCACGGCCGAGCGGCTGCTCGTGTGCGTGGGGCCAAGTCCCACCTCGGCCAAGCTCATCCGGGCGGCCAAGCGGGCTTCGGTGGCTCGGCACGTTCCCTGGATCGCTGCCTTCGTGGAGTCGCCGCGTCTGTCCGAAAGCCAACGCCGGTCCGCCGCCGAGAACCTGCGTCTGGCTGAAAAGCTCGGGGCCGAGGCGGCCACGGTGGCCGGCTTCCGGGTCTCCGAGGAGATCGTGGCCCTGGCCCGGTCCAAAAATGTTTCCACCATCATCATCGGCAAGCCGGTGCGACCGCGCTGGAAGGATTTTCTCCTCGGCAGCCCGGTGGACGACTTGGTGCGCAAATCCGGCGAGATTGACGTCCATGTCATCCGGGGCGACGTCGGAGGGGAGAAGTCGCGCATCGTCGGGGCCGCCAAGCCCCGCCTGTCCTGGTGGCCCTATCTGGCCGGCCTAGCTATTTGGGCGCTGTCCACGGCCGTCTCCTTCGCCATGTTTCCAGACTTCCAGTTAAGCAACCTCATCATGGTTTACCTCCTCGGCGTGGTGGTGGCGGCCATACTGTGCGGCCGGGGAGCCTCGGTGCTCACCGCCCTGGCCAGCGTTTTGTCCTTCGATTTTTTCTTCGTGCCCCCACGCTTCACCTTTGCCGTATCCGACACCCAGTATGTTGTCACCTTCGCCATCATGCTGGCGGTGGCCCTGGTCATCAGCCGGCTGACCACCCGCATGCGCGACCACGCCGTCCTGGCCCGGGACCTGGAGCGCCGCTCTGGTCTCATGCTGGCGCTGACCCAGCGCCTGGCCGAGGCCCGGGGCGTGGACGTGGTGGCCGCAACGGCCGGCCATGCGGTAGAGGAGCTTCTTGATTGCGGCGCGGCCGTGCTGGTGCCCGGGGGGCATGGCGACCTGCGCGATCCCCGGGGTGCGTCTGCGGCTTTTCTCGATGCCAAGGGGCTTGGCGCGGCCCAGTGGGTTTTCGCCAACGGCCATGCCGCGGGCCTCGGCACGGACACGCTCCCGGACGTCCAAGCCCTTTTTTTGCCGTTGCCCGGCCGAAACGCAAGCATGGGGGTCCTGGCCGTGGCGTCCACCATGCCTTGGGGCTTTACCCCGGAGCAGATGCGGGTTCTGGACTCCTTCGCCCGGCAGGTGGGACTCTCCCTGGAGGTGGAACGGCTCCAGGAAGCGACCCGCCTGGCGCAGCTCGAATCCGAGACCGAGCGCCTCAAGGCCTCGCTGCTCAGCGCCGTGACCCACGACCTGCAAACACCGCTGGCCGCCATTTCGGGCTCAGCCGAAAGCCTGCTTCTGGCGGACGCTGACATGGATTCGGCCACCCACGCCATGTTGGCCCGCAATATCCGCGACGAAGCAGGGCGTTTAAGCCGGCTGCTCGACAATCTGCTCCGTCTGACCCGCCTGGAATCCGGGACCGTGCGCCTGCGCAAGGAGCCTATCCCCCTGGAGGAAGTAGTGGGGACCGCCTTGTCGCGTTTGGAAAAAAGCCTGGCCGAGCGCGCCGTGACCATTTCCCTACCGGACGATTTGCCCATGCCTCCCTTAGACGGCCTGCTCATGGAGCAGCTGCTGGTCAATCTTTTGGAAAACGTGGCTAAATATACGCCGCCCGGTTCCCCGGTACACATCGCGGCCAGGAAAAAGGACGACAGCGTGGAACTTATTGTGGCTGACAGGGGACCGGGAATCCCGTCGGAAGCCTTGGAGAAGATCTTTACCATCTTCTACCGCGTTCCCGGGGAAAAACGCCCCCGCGGGTATGGGTTGGGGTTGGCTATCAGCCGGGCCGTGGCCGTGGCCCATGGCGGCGGTATTCGGGCCGAAAACCGGCCTCAGGGCGGCGCCCGGTTCATCGTTACCCTCCCTTTGGAAACAACTCCGGAGCAAGGAAACATCCCCCATGACCCAGACGTCCACAACGATCCTGGCCATCGAGGATGAAGCGTCCATCCGGCGCTTCCTGAGGGCCTATCTCGAAGGTCGGGGATTTTCCCTGCTTGAGGGCAGCACCGGCGTCCAGGGCCTTTCTTTGGCCGCGTCCCACAATCCGGCCGTCATCCTGCTGGATCTTGGCTTGCCAGACATGGACGGTCTCTCCGTACTTGCGCGGCTGCGGGAATGGACGCAAACGCCCATCATTATCCTGTCAGCCCGGGGGCAGGAAAACGACAAAATTGCCGGCCTCGACGCCGGCGCCGACGATTATCTGGTCAAGCCCTTCAGCGTCGGCGAGCTCGAGGCCCGTATCCGGGTGGCCTTGCGTCATGCGGCCAAGATCGGGTCGGGCGAGGACGAGACGGCCTTCGCGTCCGGGGATCTGCGTGTGGATTTTGCAGCACGCAAGGTCATGGTGGGGGACCGGGAGGCGCATCTCACTCCCATCGAATTCAAGCTCCTGGCGGTGATGGCCCGCCATGCCGGCAAAGTGGTCACGCAGGCCCAACTTTTGCGAGAGGTTTGGGGGAAATCTGCCACGGAACAAGGCCATTACGTACGCGTTTACGTGCACCAACTCCGCCACAAGATCGAGCTCGAACCGGCCCGGCCGGTTCACCTCAAGACCGAGACGGGTGTAGGGTACAGATTGGAATGAACTTCGTGGTCCAGGGCAGTTGTGTCGGCACTGGCGTATGCTGAGACCGCTGCATAAATCCTTTGAAGCCTCTGGTCTCCGCCTTTTAAGGTTGTTTCGAGCGTAAGACCGGCAGTTCCCCGTGGTTTTCCTGAGGACTTAAGCTGTTTTCTGCCTTCCTTTGCGGTTTTCGCCGCCAAAGGAGACACCTGTCCTCAGCAAACAGCCTTTAAAGCGGTTTCTTTCAGGTTGAAAGCCGTGGCGTTGAGGAGAAACTCCAGCTCGCCTTGGCCCGCCCGAGGTATCTCGCTCGGAAAAAGCCATAGCCGCGCTTGAGAGTGCCGAAGGCTCGCTCCACCTTTGAACGGACGCTGCTGACTTGGCGGTTGGCGGATTTTTCCGGGGGGGTCAGTTCCCGGTTGCGAGCGGCCTTGTACATGATGCCGCCGGCAAGGCCGCGAACCTGAAGCACGAAGCGGTTGAGCTGGCTGCGGTATCCCTTGTCCGCGAAAATGCTCTCGCCGGCTTTCGCATCTCCTTCATCCAAGACGGCGACGAATTCCTCCGTGTCGGACCGATTTGCCGGCGTGGCATGGCCACCGAGGATAAATCCGTCCCGGCTGTCCGTGGCGGCGTGGATTTTGTATCCATAATACGCTCGATTGCCCTTGCGCAGCCAGGCCGCCTCGGCGTCGTCGGAATAGCTGATCGTCACATCCGCCGCGTCTTCGTTGGCTTCCTGGCGATCCTGCGGGAGGACCTCGAGCACCTTGAGCGGCCGGCGCGCGGACGAAACGACGCTGGCGTCGACGATGGCTCTTTCCCGGACCAGAAGGCCGCGTCGCTGCAACTGGTGGTTCAGCTTATCCAGCAGGCGTTTTTGCACATTGCGCTCAACGAGGCTTTGCCGGAGCGACAGATCGTGGTGGCGTCGGGCATCTCGTCGTGATCCAGGGAAAGGCCAACGAACAGGACAAAGGAGAGCCGGTCGTACAGGGCTTCTTCCACTGCCGCATCGCTAAGATTGTACCAGCGCTGGAGCAGAAGGATCTTGAACATGGGAAGCGGCGGATAGGCCGGGTTGCCAACGGCATTAACTATCCGCTTGAGCGTTTTGCGCAAAAGCTATTCCAGCGGGTTCCAGTCGATGAGGCGATCGATCTCGTCCAGGAAGCACTCTTTGCGTTTGCGCTGGGCAACAACGTAGTCGGCAATGCCAGGCTTGGAAGAAGTACGCTCGCTCATGCTCGCCTCCATCGGATTCGATGGAGAAAATATACACTAACTATATACCATTACAAGGTTTTATCGAAAATTGCCGTGCAGCGGTTTCTCATAGGTAATAACTTAAAATTATGAGACAAGTCCAAGAGGTTTAGAGCTTGTTGTCGGCGCAGTGCCGCAGGGGCCGCATCGCGCCGGCACGAGGGGGCCGTTGCCATCCCTGTGTTGCCCTGCCGGCGTTTGTGGCTGTCGCATCGGGTGTCGAATAGGCCTTGACAAACTGCGGACTGGGGCCGTAAACGGACGCCAAGTTATCGCCTGTTAACTTCTGGCCATCGTGCACCGTCCCCGACGGTTTGCAGTCGCCGCTGGCCTGTATGGTAACAGGCTAAAATTATAAAGGGATTCCAGCGGGCAGAGCCCCGTGGTTGCTGCGGGCTTCCATGCAACGCATGGCGCAGCAGTTTCCGCATGGACACTCCCGATCCGATACTGACAGCCAGATCTTTCATCCGCACGGCCATGGGGGGATCAGTATTCCCACGCTGCCTAGAAAATATAATCAGCATATTGTGCGTCGAAAGCTGTTGCGCGGCATATGATAACTCCTCCCTCCGATTCATAAAACATTTTTTCAATACTATCTCACTGTAGCTAACTCAATCATAAGGAGAGGGGGGTTGATGAGTAGTATTGTTAACATGGTAACTAGTTGGCGAAGTGTGTGGGCCGGATCGTGTCAGGCATACCTTGCCTGACCGGCAACATCATCTGCACATCTGGCGATAATTTGCGTATAAATTTACGCTACGGCTACAGATGGAGCAGCAGTCGGAGGTTTTTTATGCAGCGCCTTGGAAATTTTTCTTTATCCAAAATGACGCTTGTGGCTTGTTTGTCGCTTTTCCTTCTTGTCGGCTGCAGCAAAGATACATCGAAGGTGTCGCAGCGGCGTTCCACGCCTGCGGTGTCCACCGTGACGCTTACGCCCCACGAGGTGACACTGTCTACGGAACTGTCGGGTCGCACCTCCGCCTTTCGGGTCGCGGAAATCCGGCCGCGTGTGTCCGGGCTCATTGAACGGCGTCTGTTTACGGAAGGCAGCAATGTCGAGGAAGGGCAGCTCCTTTACCAGATCGACCCAGCCCCCTTCCAGGCGGAGCTCGACAGTGCCCAGGCCGCCTTGTCCGAGGCCAAAGCCAAGTTGCCGACAACACAGTTGCGAGCCGAGCGTTACAAATCCCTGCTGTCCAACAGCGCACTCAGTCAGCAGGACTATGACGACGCGGCCAGCAATCTCAACCAGCTCAAAGCCAACATCATCTCGCTGGAGGCCCGGGTGCAAACGGCCCGTATCAATCTGGGCTACACCAAGGTCACCGCACCCATTGCCGGTCGCATCGGCCGGTCCAGCGTGACCGACGGCGCCATCGTCACGGCCTACCAGACTACGGCCCTGGCGACCATTCAACAACTCGACCCCATCTACGTGGATGTCCCCCAATCCACGGCGGCCATGCTGCGCATGAAGACCCGCCTCAAGGAAGGACAGCTCGACACGCCGCAGCAAGACCGTGACAAGGTGCGGCTCATTTTGGAGGACGGCGAGGACTATTCGCTGAAGGGTACGCTGCAATTTAGCGATGTCACGGTGGATCCCACCACCGGCTCGGTCATCCTGCGCCTGATCTTCCCCAATCCGAAAGGAGAAATCCTGCCGGGTATGTTCGTCAAGGCGGTTATTACCGAAGGCGTCAATCCCAAGGCCATCCTCGTACCCCAGCAGGGGGTGTCCCGTGACACCAAGGGCAAGCCCTATGCCCTGATCGTTGACAAGGAAAACAAGGTCGAACAGCGGATGCTGACCCTGGACCGGGCCATCGGCAGCGAATGGCTCGTCACGGACGGCCTCGCCCCCGGCGACAAGGTGATTGTCGCGGGTGCGCAGATGTTGCGCCCGGGAACGGAGGTCAAGGTGACGGAGCTTGACCAGACGTCGCGGGAACACATCCAGGAAGCCGATGCCGGCACCAAGGCGACGACAAAGGATGCGGGAGGCAAATAATGCTCTCGAAATTCTTTCTGGATCGACCCGTCTTTGCCTGGGTCATCGCCATCATTTTGCTCTCCCTGGGGGCGCTTTCCATCTATAGCATGCCCATTGCCCAGTATCCGCCCATCGCGCCGCCCTCGATCTCCATCACGGCCTATTATCCCGGAGCGTCGGCCGAGACCGTGGAAAATACCGTCACCCAGATCATCGAGCAAAAGATGACCGGCCTCGACGGCATGTTGTATTTGAGCGGCTCCAGCTCGTCCTCGGGCGAGGCGCGGCTCGAGATGACCTTCACCCCGGGCACCGACCCGGACATCGCCTGGTCCAAGGTGCAAAACAAGCTGCAACTGGCCATGGCCAGCCTGCCGGACGAAGTGCAGCGTTCCGGGGTCAAGGTCAGCAAGTCCACCCGCAACTACCTCATCGTCGTCGGGCTCATCTCCGAGGACGGCAGCATGCGCGGCGAGGATCTGCGCGACTACGCCCAGTCCACCCTGGAAAAGGTGCTG
>Ga0268360_1002636_pt1 | contig 13299 bp, 10 predicted proteins | sample BioMet11_FD_192465 | JGI IMG/M metagenome (GOLD analysis project Ga0268360, IMG submission 192465) | Sewage microbial communities from Oakland, California, United States - Biofuel 11 (Illumina Assembly) | ecosystem: Engineered > Wastewater > Sewage > Unclassified | place: USA: California... | reverse complement strand
AGGTTGCCAGGTAGAAGCATTACTAAAAGTAATATTATTTATTCCCGTTGTACTGGCATCCGTCGCCGTGGTATTAAGGATATTACCTCTTAAATAAGAATCTGCCGTATCCAAAACAATGTTGTTGGTACTATTGGTAATGGCTACCACATCGCCTACCAACTTAACGCTATTGCCACCGGCGGTATTAATATTAGTCACTGCCGGACTGTAAAAAGAGCCGCTGGTCATGACTGTAGCGGCAACTGCCTCCGGATACTCTACCGTCGTGACAATGGTTGCCGTAATATCTGCTCCTCCCGTAACATTTATCGTACTCCCATAATTGTAAATGCCATAGGCATAAGTATAATTCTGCTCAGCACTAGGATTGGTAGTTCCTGTAGCCTTCACCTTAGCGATCAAAGCAGCAAGGGTAGTAGAAGCCCCTTCAGTAGAGGTTACTCCGGAAGCATCGGCTGACGCATATAGAGAATTACCTGCGGTGGCTTCCACAGAAGATATAGTCACCACTCCATAATTCTGTGTTCCTGATTCGTTATAGATGCCATCGGCAGAAGCAGATGTATAACTTCGTCCTCCGGAAGCTGTGCCCCCTATGGCTGTAATCTTGTTCATGGTAATAGCACCAGACACTTTTGTATCAGCCATGCCCATTATAAATGCGCCGGAATCATTGTTGTTCTCGCCGCCACTGGCATTGCCACCCTTGGATGTGATCTCCTTGATTAACAAATCGCCTTGAACATCGGATAGTTTTACACCTTTAGCATAGGCATTTGCTTCCACCACTGAGTCCGCAGCACCATTGGATGTAGATTTGCCACCTTCTGCATAAACCTTAGTTATGGTTAAATCGCCTTGTACGGTAGAACCATAAACACCAAATGCCTCAGCTCTGGTGGAAACAACTTTGCCTGTCGCTGTGCCGCCAATAGCAGTCACATCGACGGTGGTTTCACCTACCTTCAGCCACCCATTGCCCTCGTTATATACACCTCTGGCGGTGCCCAGAGCCGTGGCTTCGTCGGAAGTAGAGCTACTTTTTGCCGTACCTCCAAGCGCTTTTGCCGTAATATTTAAAGGAGCATTAATAGTAATGTTGCCATCATCAAGATTATATACACCGGCAGTGCTGGCCCCTTTAATTACCTCGCCGGTCCCTTCTGTATAAGCAGCACCCTGAGACACAGCATTAATCACAATAGTATCGTCACTATTAACCACTAAGGTATTATCGCAATTAATATTGAGAATGCCCGCCGCTCCTGCGCCCAAATTGGCCTTATCAACGGCAGTATCTACCCCGGTACCGGTAACAGAAATAGTGGCAGGTGAAGTCAAGGAAACCGTTATGCCGGCAGTACCATCCAGCTGCAAAATACCCTGCCTATAAATGATATTTTCAAAGTCTATGCTGGTCAAAGCATGCTCACCACCACTACTGCTACCTATGGTAATAGTGGTGTATGGATCTGTATTGGTCTCATAAACCGTGCTAGTTGTCGCCTGATTTGCAAAAACAGTTCCCCCTGTCAGCAAAGTAGCCATAATCGCCAAAGCCAAAAGACGTTTACCGTTTATTCTTCTCCGCATGTTCATCTGCCCTCTTTTTGTTGTGTCCTTTTCTTGTGTCCTTTTCTTGTGTCCTTTTCTTGTTTCTCTTTGTTGTGTCCTTTTCTTGTTTCTCTTTATTGTGTCTCTTTATTATTATACCAAAAGTGTGGCTATTATTTTTCACAAAAATAGTAATTCTTATAAAAGTTAATATAAGCAGCATTTTTTTCCATTTACCAGTTAGTACCGTCCCCAATTGGTAAATCTAGACACACTCAACCTTTATTTGCTAAAATTATCTTGTTAGATAACAATATGCAAAGATGACAACAAGCAGATTGGCCCCACTAACTACATAGGAGTTGTTCAATCGTGCAAAGGAAAATATTTGTAACAATACTAATGTTAATTTTATTGAGTTTAAATGCCAGCTGCTGGTCTTCCAAAAGTACTGGCCCACAATATCTGTGGCAGGATAAGGAAGAAATAGCCAAGGTTCGCCAAGACCAACCCTCTACTTATTATAAAAACAAAAAAAGCATCCTTCACTGGGCAGAAAAAGTGACTAAGCAGCCAATTCCCCTGCTTACAGACAAGGATGCCCTACCGCTTTCCGGCAACAAACGTGATTATATGAGTCTGTCCATCTACTATTGGCCCAATCCTAACACACCCACCGGGCTGCCCTATATCAAACACGATGGTCTGGTGAATCCGGAAAAGAACGACCTGTCACGCTATGATGCCAAAAGACTGGAGACCATGGTCTCGTACCTGCGCGCTCTGGCACTTGGTTATGCCGTAAGCGGACGCGAAGATTTGGCACAACACGCCTGCGCTATTTTAGATGCCTGGTTCATTAATCCCCAAACCAGCATGCATCCCAACCTGGAATACGCACAAATGGTTCCCGGCAAAAACAGTGGGCAATCCTCCGGTATTATCGAAACGGTCAATCTCATAGGCATGCTTGACGATTTGCACATGCTAGAAGGCTCCCAGGCTTATACCCCGGAAAAACAAAAAGCCCTGCAAAGCTGGTTGGGAGCCTATGCCGATTGGTTGCACAACAGCCAACACGGGCAAAAAGAAAACACCGCCAAAAATAACCACGGTGTTTGGTATGATGCCCAACTGGCAGCTTTTTATCATTTTTCCGGGCGTGACAAACTAGCTAAATCCGTACTGCAACAAGTAGTGAAGAAACGTATGGAACCACAGCTGGCAGCAGACGGTAGCTTCCCCTTGGAACTGGCACGCACCCGTCCCATGAATTACAGCCTCTATATCCTACGTGCCTATCTGACTCTGGCGCGGCTGGGAGATATTCTGGGCGTTAACCTCTACGATGCACAAACCAGCAAAGGTGTAGGCCTGCAAACAGCCATCGACTTTATTCTGCCCTATGTACATGGCGAAAAAAAACTGTCCAAGCAAGATGTAGCTCCTTGGAGCAGCAACTCTTTCTTGCTAATGCTGCATACGGCGAATAAGCATTATATGAATAAGGCCTATGAGAAGTAGTTGGAAAGTAGTTCGGAAAGAGTTCGGAAGTAGTTGGTATAAAAGTTAAACAAAAGAGATTGTTAACTCTTTTACAATGATTAACAACAGCTACATTGAGTCAAATAACCGACAATTGGAGAAAATCTTCTACAATGCCAATGGTTTTACCAATTTCAAAAAAACAAGAAACAGAATCTTGTACTGTCTGAATAAAACAGCTGGTTACACGATTTGAAAAACACTTAAGGGGAGAAAGAGTGACTTTTGCCACTCTTTCTCCCCTTAACCACAATGTTGTAACAGCCAAACCAGACAAAATTATTTACAATCCCCTTTTTTTAACCCTTCTCTCTTAAAAACTCCGTAAAACTATTTGCACCCAGTTTACGTTTACGAGCTAACATTTCCCGCCAGATTTGGTTGCCCTGCACTTTAGTAATAATCTTACGTTCATAGGCTAAAGCCAAAATATCTCCCGTCGTCATAAGCTCCAATTTTAGCTTTTTCACATACCTTTCAACATCACGCAAATTATTACTGGCAACTATTCCTCCCTGAACTTTAGCTAATGCGATGGCAGAAGCTTCTCCTTTACCAATTAATGGCTGATCTACTTCCGTCATTTTAAAAAACAATTCATATTCAGGAGAGCCCATTAAAATATCCGCTACCAGCACCTCACCTGCCTGCAAAAGGCAATCAACTCTTTCTTTCAAATGAGAAATATATGGCCTATCTATTTCCGCATAAACATCAGACGGAATAATAATTCTGTTTGGAAATAACTTAGGTAAAAGCGCTTGACCATTAACCCAGAGAAAGGCAGACAAGCAGTCTGTATCAAAAAACAAAGGCTTAGTCAATCATTGCCTCCTCCTCCCCGTTGCTATAGACGATATCATCTCTACCGGCATCCAGGAGTATTTCTTCATATTTCCCCTGAGAAATAAGTCCCTTCTGTAAAAGTTCATTGGCCATTCCTACATAATGCCCAAAAGCACCTTTTTGCTGCAATTCAGGCGTCCTTTTATATAAAGAAGTGTCATAGCCTAATTTTGCCGCACCTATAATAACATTTTTACACATTTTGGCAGCAAAAACAGGCGTAATAATATCTTCTTGCTGCAACCTAAACAAAATCGCTTGTCGGCTCATACCAAAGGTCTGCTCCAGCCACACAACTTGTGCCAAAGTAATCTTATCCTTGCCGGCAGGCAAACTCTCTATAAACCTAACAAGAGCTGTCTGCGGCAATAATAGATAAGATGCAAAAATATCTGCTTTTCTTTCATTTACATTACCCTTACCAATTTGTGCCAGACAAATTACAGATGTCGTTACATCGTCAAAATAATAATGATACAACTCGTGAGCCAAGGAAAAACGTTGCCTTCCTAATGTTTTATCAGTATTAATCGCAATAACTGCCGAATCTCCACTTTTAATGCAGGCACCACTAATTTTTTCTCCTAAATGGTACAATACCATTGTTAATTTTGGTACTCCTTGTACCAAGGCAAAAATATCTATGGGAGAATCAACATCCTCCCCTAATTTTTTACGAATATTTGTCGATTTGGCAAGTAAGTTAACATTATCATTCATGATTAATCCTTCCAAGCAGCTTGTCCATCTGCACTTGATTCATAACAATCTTGTGAATAAACACCATATTTTTTAAGTCTGCATCTGTTAACTCATCAGCCCGAAAGGCCATTTGGAGGACAGGTTTATAATCAGTTTCTGAAACCAAGTCTGCGATTGGGCAACAGAATAAAACCGCTAGTTTTGCCAAGATCACCGAACTCGCAGTTCTTTCACCATCTTCAATTTTAGATACCAGGCTTTGGTCAACATCCAAGTAAGCCGCTACCTGACCCTGGGTCAAGCGGCTTTTCTTGCGCAGCTCTTTTAACCGTGCGCCCACTTGTACCGTGTTCAACATATTATTCTCCTCCCATTAACCCCTCTTATTTCTCTTTGGAACTTTATCTTTGCTTTTATTATACAATGTTTTGTCATAAAATAACAGCATCATTTATTCATTTTATGACAAATTGGAATTTTAGACTGACTCAAATATTCATGAGCGAGTGGCTCACTTTCCCGTTGGCATTTACCACTTTTCTACCTTCCATTGGCACGCTTTAATTCAAAGTATTGTATTTTTATTACGTAGTTTCAGCAAATTGTTTTCCATTTGATTATTAATTTCAATTATAGACTTTCTATGCTGTATTGCTAAGAATTCTATCACTTCCGTATCCCATGGCATATACAACGTATCATTCTTTTTAGTAAAGGGGAAATCTGTTTCTGGCAGAATTCTATTTATAGGAATTTGCATAATAATATCTCTGCCTGCTTTTGAATAACACATTTTAGGATTGATACTGAACCAACAACCTAACGACAAAGCCCGTTGAAGTTCTTTTTCATTCCCAGTAAACCAGTGCATTACCGGTACATTATTATTTACACTTTTTTCTATACATTCCAAAACATCTTTAACAGCACATCTTGAATGAATACTGAGTATTCTTCCATAATGCTTCTCAGCCTCAACTAATACATCATAAAAGAAATGTTTTTGTGTATAGTATGAATGTCTATTTCTGCTAGTGCCATCTATACCTACTTCCCCAATATATCTGCACATTGAAATTTGTTCCATAAACAAATCAATCTCGTTCATCCTTTCCGGCACTAATTCTGGGTGGAATCCTAAAGCAATGCTAAAATTACCTGTATTATTAAAATATTGCAATGCTTTTAGATAAGCACGTGGACTTGTCGTAACAGCTAACACCTTCATATTTTTTTGTTTAATTTCATTAAATACTGATAACGGATTATTATATAAATCAAGATGACAGTGAAAATCTATCATATAACACTATGCTCCCTTAACAATGCACATATTTCTTTCAGTCCACGTTCAATAATACTCAAATATAAATTTCTTTCTTCTCCCTTCGCAAAAAACAACGAACCCTTCACAAGACTTTCAATACCATATTTTTCGTATTGAACAACAGCCATTGCCGCAGCTGCTACATCTTTTGAATATGAGTATTTTAAATTCTCTTTAAAATATCCACCTTCTGTAGCATCATACAAATTATTTTTTAAGAAAGCAGCTCTCCTTACTAAACATGGAACACATACACCACAGTGCTGTAGTTTCCGTTGGTATTTCCCACAACTTGTAGATTTAAAAATAAGTTTCTTCATCAATTCCTGATTCTTGCATTCCATTAAAACTTCACCTTTTGTTTTAAATTTATACGGTAATATAAAATCAATATTTATTCCCACGTCATTCCAAATTTCCTGCAATGCTTTCATATATACAGGATGAGTTGTTTTTGTACTAAGGCTACCAGCTCTGAGCGGATCTAATGGCATATTCAAGCTGATATACCCATTTTCAGGTACAAACAATTCCTTTCTACCCTGTTTATTACAGTGAATTCCACAAGAAGCTAACAACGCAAAAGCGAAAAAAATCATTGATCGTGCTCTTGTCGAGATTTCGGATGTCCCTCTTTTTTTTACACTATTGCTCCATTGGCACAAATTATTCGTTCCTACCTGCATGGCATACTCTCTTTGATGAGCTGCATCCCCTCTAACAGTTTGAGATACAAACAAAGGATTTCTTCCCTCTTCATGTAAATCAATTGCTCCTACAAGACTATCCATGCCTCCTGACAGTAAACAAATACAATCTTGTTCCTTTAAATCATATTTTTCTTGAGGAACCAATGTTTCTGGCAAAGCGTTTATAGTTAAATTCCAGAAATCTCCGCTTAAAAAGCGAAGCATATCTTCTAACTTTTCTTTTTCCTTTCTCCATTTAGGCGCATCATGTAAATATAAACAAAGCTCTATTTTTCTTGTCCATCCATCAGCACTATTTCTTCTTAATACTGCTTTATCTGCTGCAACCACAGCTAAAGCAATAATTGCAAAATCCAATGTAACCATTGTCGGAGTAATTTTTGATTTTTTCAATTCTTTAAATAGTTGTACTCCCACATACCCAACATTGTCTCTTTTATATTCAGGTACTGAAAACATTTCAAAATAGTAACAATCATCGCTATAATTTTCTGGAAGACAACAACGTGGATAACAAATTACTTTACTCATACTTCCACCTCATATATCTCAAATGTATTTTTTATAGCTGTTTGAAATAACTTTTGCATATCAATCATCTGGTTATCAGAATTTCTAAGCCTATTCAGCTGGGCTGATATTTCTGCTTGTAAATACTCTTTCATTTCATTCATTCTATTAACACGTTCACTAGCAGATACTTCTTGTTTTTCATAAGCCTGCCCTATGTCCAATTGAACACGACTAAAGGCCTCATTTCCAAGAAACATACAAGTAAGAGACCATATCTGATCATCAGTCAAGTTACTAATATCTGCATCTGGATTTTGACTCATAAACTCACTTAAAGCAAATCTACCTGAGTCTCTACATGATACTTCATCTAAACTTCCTCCGCTGGGACATACATTATCTATTATCGTATCAATAATTTCATTAGCATTAGCACCTCGTTCTCGCAATTCTGCTAAAATTGTTCCTAATGCAAAATTATCATCATCTCTTAAGGAATGAAATGTATGAAAAAAATTAGCTGCTACTTTGGTTGAAGTACGCATTCGTCTGGAAAGCCTTTTTGCTCCACCCATTCCTGTTTTAGAATAATGCCCCAGCGATTTTTTTAAAGCGTCTGTGCTTCCAGAGCGAATATATTCACCCATACTTCTTCTGGCACTTGCAAAGCGAAATTTAGGTGCTAAATTAAGCTTTACAGTTTCATTTTGTTCATTTTCATGAGATTGATTGCCATCTTCACTATCGTCATCATTCTGATTATCAGGCTGAATATTATTTTGATTAGGCAACTCAATATCATCTAGCCATTCTGGATCCAAAGAAACTCCTGCACCAGGGCCCTTACTTGATGCTGATGTACCCATATATTTCACCCCTATCTTTTTTACATATGTTGTTCTATTGCCGTTCTTACACTTTGTGGCGTTTGTGTATCAATTTTCCATTGTTCCAGCATATCCTTAGCCCATTCCTTTCCAGCAATAATAGGAATAATAGGTGCTTTTCTAGATTTTGCTGGTATCTCACACAAAGCCGAAGCTATATTATGCCCTAATTCAGGAAAAGCATCTGTAATATGCATCGCCGAAAATAAAATATCCCCATTCCACTGTTCATTACGTCCCAAACTAATCATTCTCTTCAATAATTTCTCAGCTTCTTTTAATCCTAGAAATTTAATTTTTTCAACAAGTTCCTTAATATATGTTCCACTCTTTACTTTCTTTAATGCAGATAATATCTCTTTCCCTTTAACAGAAAGTTCATCATATGCAACAAATGAAAGTGTTCTATCTTTACTAAGATACAATAACGGGCGTAAATCAATTTCTCCTAGTTTTGGTTCAAGCAAAACCCATTTTTGTACAAAGTCATCGTTCCATGTAACATCAGTAAATTTATATTCTTCACCACTTAGTAAACTGTTTTCCAACTTTTGTATGAATTTCGGTTTTCCATTCTTTGTGCTTGCTACTTCTTTAGCCAAATAATCAAACGCTCCTTCTGATGCACATCTCTCAAAAAGTAACATTTTTATTAGCACACGTGGATCCATAGTCATTCCATTAGCTTTTGCAACTTTTTTCCTTATTTCAAGAGCATTTAATAAACGTTTTATCAATCTAGGATTACCTTTAATATTATCTGCACTTACAAGAATACCTGCCAATTGATCTGCGATGTCTATGTATTCCTTCATGATTTTTGCTGTGTCCTTATCAAAGCTCTCCTCAATCTTTTCCACCGTCACATCATCTTTCCATGCTTCAGACAAAAGATTGTTTAAATTGTTTTTTGCATCTAAAAAAACTTCTTGTCTCACGTTGCCCCTTTTAACTTCTAATTCCATGAACAAAAGGACTATGTAAACTTTGACTTCTGCAATTCCCAAATGTGGTATCTTTATTGGAACCTGAATCAATTTGTCGAAATAACTTGTTACTAACCCATCCGCCAATTCTACTCCATTAAAATGAGCGCTCACCCCATTTCTTATCATCTGTTCATCAGCTGCAATAATAAAAGCTGTTCGTTTTACAAACAATAATAATCTCATCGCTTCAAGAGTTGAAATAGCTGTTTCAGGCAAGCACCGGTCTAAATCATCTACCAAAACAACGAGTTTTACTTGTAGTTGTTTAAGTATTTCTTCAAACTCCTTCCTAATTGTCTCTATTTGCTTTGTCGTAGGTTCTTCCAGCTCTTCATTATCATTTAAAATTCCTTTCAATTCAGGAGTCAATCCTTCAACTGCAGCATTAATTGCTCTGCCATTCTCTGCCTCTTTATCACGATTATTACAACTACCTTTTATGGCATTTGCAAAATTTGCTATAGCACCAACTGATGTTGCTCCTGGAATAAAGCCACACAACAAAGGTAGTGCTAATTTTGATACTTGAAACCAATTAACACGTTTCAGAAATTTTCTTATTTTTTCCCCAAGTTCTTCAGTTTCATTAATTCCTTGCTTTTTCATTTCTTCAGCCAATTTCAACGTCACAGACTGAAGTAAAGCTGATTTTGCATCTTCATATCCTTGATATAGCCAAGCATTGAATTCCAGAAATATATATTTGTCATCCTTACTAGATTTTTCATTCAAGTCCTTCCCAATCATTTTTACCATAGACGATTTTCCAACTCCCCAGCTTCCAGATATTCCTATAGATATAGGATTATCTCCTGACTCAACAATCAAATCTGCAACCGTCTTTGAAATAACTGAGAAATGTAAATAATCTGTTGTAGTTTCAATATCATTCCACATATTTTTTCTCCTATCTTGAAATTCTTGATGTTGCCCTCTTTTCGCGCTAATTTATGCTGGTTCTCAGTACTCATATGATTTTTTCTTTGTCACATATACCATCTCTTATCTTTTTTTACATACTAACTTCTTTAAAAATATTAGCAACCGCATTCTCCACTTGTAATAATGGTAATTCCATCATCGAAATATTTTTTATAGTAATAAATATCTCCACGCCATCAAAATCTGTAAACGATAAAGTATTATCGTCTGCTTCAATGTCTTCGTAATCGTAAACACTAAGCAATTCCGTTGAAACTGTATCATTTCCATCAAAATCTATATTTACTACCCTGTTTTTACCATCAGCGTAATAGATTGTAGATTCATATAGCATTGACTGTATTTTATCCTCATTCCACTTCTGTTCTGCAATAAATTTCTTTAGACGAGCTTTAAATTTAGATGATAACCGCTCATCATTATCTCCACCATGTCCTTCTAAATCATAGTCTTCTAATGCTTCATACACTACCAACGGAATTGCTCCCTCGCTTACCGCAGAATCCCAATTTGCAAAATCTGGTTCATCACAAGCATCATCTAATAGCACAATTTCTTTTACATTTGGCATATAAAGAAAAAGTATTTTATTATTCATGCAAGGAATAATAATTCTATCATTATTTATTGTTTTATATATTTCTGATCTTGTTGCTCCTGTTATTGGATACCATAAATACTTATCTGTATTATTTAACAAAATACCAACGTGTCCCCAAAAACCACTTAAATTACTTATTTCATCAGTTTTATTCACATCAACAATATCATTTAATGTAGCAACTTGCGTTTCAAACACATTTTCACCTGACAAGGTTCTAACACTTACGTCCAAGCACAACGCTATATCTCTTAGTTCTGCAATGGAGGCTTCTTCTCCACTTTCAATTTCTTTCAGTCTTTTTAATGAAATACCGGTGAAATTTGCCACATCTTTTGTGGCTACTCTCATCATTTGGCGTATCTGCCTTATACGTCGCTTACTATTAACAACGTTATATAATATGGCATCAGGAGTAATATCCAAAAATTTTAATATCTTTGATATATGTTTTTCAAAGTTTGTCTTACTGGTTAATGTACCAGCCAAAAGCTTATTAAGTGTAGGTCTTGACATCCCAATCTTGCTGCATAATTCTAGCTTTGAACTACCCTTATCTTTAATAATCTGTTCTAACCTACTACCAACAACACTTCGTTTATCAAAAAGGTCCTCTATCGTATACATATTAATAACCTCCTTAAATCTCTTTCTATATAAACATCATACTCCGTTTTGCTTATTTTGTAAATTTGTTTTTTACGATTTTACATTTTATTTTTTACGTTTGTCATAATGTTAACATAATAACAAAAACAGGCAATTCGATATACCCATATCGAATTGCCTGTTCCGTTTCCATTTACCAGTTAGTACCGTCCCCAATTGGTAAATTTAGAAGCTCCAACGAGCGCCAATATTCACTTGCAGGTCATTGGAGAGTTCGCCGGTGAACTTGCTAAGTTCGCCAAAGATGTTGCAGCTCTTGCTGGCCTTTACAGCGCCGCCTAGGGTGAAGATACACCAGTTCTTAGCGCTTCTTTCACTATAGGAATAGGGATAGAAGGTACTGTCAGAGGCGGTTAGATTCACTCCGCCGCCAAAGTCATGGAAATAGCTGGCTTTGGCATAGAAGCTGCCTACATTCTTTATTTCTTTGCCCGCTGCCACGCCAAGTCTGGCGATGGCAGTATTTTGCTTGTCCACGTTAACGGTCATGCCGGTACTAGTCAGATAGTTGGCACCGTTAATGCGTCCCAAGGTAAATTCCAGCTGCGGTTCTACAAAGAAACCATTGTCTTTCTTAAATCTCTTGCCTACTTCACCACCAATGCTATAGCCCCAGGAATGGTAATCCGAAGTATAGGCATTGGAGGTAGCAGTGGAAGAAACGTTATAGTCGTTCAGTAGTTTGCCTACTTTGGCAATGATATCGTAATAAGCGCCACTGTTGCCAATCCAGGTCTGATAGAGTGACAAGGCTCCTTCCTTCAGGTCGCCTGTGCCAATTTCATAGCTGCCGGTGCCTTTGCCATAGCTAAAAGCAGCACCGCGGTAGAAGGTCCCTGTATCACCTTTGAAATCTTTATCATAGCCTAATTGGAAATAATTATATTTCAAGGAAGCATCGCTGCCCTTTTCCAACTTATTATGCTCATAACGAGCCCAGATACCAGCTTCTGCCGGTTCTAAAGCACGTAAATCACCCATACGTTTCTGCATGTTGTTCAATTCGCCATTAACCCAGAGATTGTGCATAGCCATACGACCGTGACGAGACTCACGCATAGGGCGTGAAGGCGCTGTCAGCGTATGTTTAGGATCAGCCGGTGTTGGTGTAGGTGTTGGTGTTGGTGTTGGTATTGGCGTAGGTGTGGGTTCCGGTGTTACGTTAGTAATAGTCAGCTTGGTAACAGAATAAGTGCCATCTCCATTCGCTACAATGGTCGGCGTATAGTCGTAACCATTATAAGAATCGGAGTAAGCATTAACCACCGGTGTCACTTCCCCACTAACAGTCAGCACCTTGGCATTGCCACTAATATCGCTAGTAGTGGTCAGCCCGCTGGCAGCTAGCGCAGGATCATAGGCTACATCGATGCCCAGGCTTGTTGCTGTGTTGCTTTTAATAATAAACTCATCGGCAATATTATTCTTCACATTGGTATTTACCACCAACACACCTTCGCTGCCGGCCAAATTGCTGATGGTCATAGTACGCTTGTTGGTAAGTGGATCACGAGTGGTATTGTCCCAGGTCAAATCTATCTTGCCCGCATCGCTTAACGTAATATTCGCCGTAGTAGAAATAGCATTGACCTTGTTGCTCAGGCTATAGGTGCTGGTATCGCCGTCCACAATGAAACTACCGTTGCGATTGTCGAAAACCGGCAGCCAACTGGCATCATTAGTAATGGTAATATTATTGGTTCCCGTACCTTTTGTATTAGTGGCCGTCGTATTAAGAATATTACCCTGTAAATAAGCATCCTCATTATCCAAAACAATGTTGTTGATACCATTGCTATAGGCCACTACATCACCTACTAGCTTCACAGTATTACCACCGGCAGTATTAATATTGGTCACTGCCCCACCATAATAAGGGTTAGAGGTTAATATCGCATAAGCACCCACATCCGGATGACCAACTGTCGTAACAATTGCTGCAGTAATATCTACTGCCCCTGTAATATTCACTGTGCTATCAGTGTTGGAAAGACCATAGGCATAGGTTTGG
>Ga0268360_1002622_pt1 | contig 13365 bp, 16 predicted proteins | sample BioMet11_FD_192465 | JGI IMG/M metagenome (GOLD analysis project Ga0268360, IMG submission 192465) | Sewage microbial communities from Oakland, California, United States - Biofuel 11 (Illumina Assembly) | ecosystem: Engineered > Wastewater > Sewage > Unclassified | place: USA: California... | reverse complement strand
TCGACCTCCCCCGCGGCGCACCGCCAGCCGCGCTCGAGGACGGCGTAGCCGCGCCTCTCGAGGTAGGACGTGGCGAGCCTGCGCCCCTCCATTGCGACCTCGGCGGCCGTCATCCCGGCGACGGTCCTCGGCTCCTCGGTCTGGTCGGTGGTCGGCTGCTGCTGCGTCTTGGCGTTCTCGGTCATCTCTGCTCCCTAGGACGTGGGACCCCCTTGGCCCCTCGAAGGCCTTGGTGCAAGCCCCTCCCGGGGTTCCGCCGCGTCACGGGCGTGGCGTGCGGCGGGTTCCCGGAAGGGGCGCCGGCCGGCGGGAAGAGGTGCTTGCCGGCCGTGCGACCATGGACTTCGAGGGGTCAGTGAAGGTTGCCCGAGCGTATGCGATGACGTGCGGCCCGATGGCAGGAGGAGAGATATCCGAATGGAAGAAGCGGTCATTTCATGGGTGGCGCACGTTGACGGGATAGTAATCTTCGTATGTTCAATAAGGGGTTAGGCTAAGATAATGTTTGTTGTACGCTGTCGAGAGGAGGGCTCCGGATGTCAACGATTGAAATCCTGTTAAATATTGTTGCGTCAGTATTCTCGATAGCGGCTACCGTTATCGCGCTTCAGAACAAGAGCGAAATCAAAAAGCTTCGTGACCTTTACTTGGGGAATCATCTTAATGCTGACGGAAGCGGCAATGCTCAGGTGCTTGGGTCTGGGAATCAAGTGACTACGCATGGCAGATGATCAGCAAGTTGCTAAAGGAGACGGCAATACGCAGATTGTCGGAGATGGTAATATAAGTAATTTGACTGTGTTTCAATACATGCCGCAACGTCCCCTGACGCATAGCTTGATACACGATCTTCTTGACGTCGTGTACTTTCTGCCGGCCTCAGATGACGATTCGTATTCCTTACAATTGCCTGCCAAGATTCCCGATAAGCTTCAATTCAATAATGCGGCTAAGTATATGAGAATTATTGATAACCATACGGATGACTACATGCGTGTTGATGACGTGATGAAAGAGTACCCGAATAGCGAAGATGTTGTTAAGAAACTCAGGGATATGTTCCTTGATGTTGCGATTGTCGACGGAGAGGGTAATCCATGTGTCGGAGACGGCGATGCTCAGCTCGACCAAATTAAAGTGCACCTGATAGACACTATCGTTACCGATTCTAAGTTCGACGCTAACCTATATCCCATTGAAACAATAGAGGAGTTTTGCATTGCGTTGATTGCCTATGGTGTGTCCAAGTGCAAGATTCTTGTAAACCTGGCATGACATGTTGTTGCTTGACCGAAATAACGAGCCTACGAGTACCGTCTACTATCTTTCGGCACTGGTGTTTGATTACCTGGTTCATCATGACGGCATGGATGCGGCGACTTTGTACCAACATATCTGTTCTGAGGTGGTAGGAAGAAAGGTGGGCTATGACTTCTTTGTCATGGCTCTCGATTTCCTCTTTCTTCTTGATCGTATAGGCGTCGATGAGAAAGGGGGCCTCCATGTTTATCAAGTCATTGCGGATTTGCAATACGGCAAACAATACAGTCATGCGTGAGGTCTCTTTTCATAAGGGAACGAACTTTATTGTTGATACTGATACGTCCGGAAGGCACAACAAGGTCGGTAAAACGACCTTTCTTAAGTTGATTGATGTGCTCATGGGAGCTCAGAACAAGAGCTATGTGTATACAGATCAGGAGACAAATAACGAGACGGTTCAGCTTCGTGAGATAATCACAGAGAAAAGGATTGCGGCGGAGATGACGCTCGTCAGGGACCTTGATGGACCATGCGGCGCGTCGACCGAGTTGAAGGTGGATCTGTTCCCGCGTGGAGGCTGTTACTTCGATGGGGAGCGAGTCTCGCAGAGAGTGTATCGAGAGAAGCTAAATGCGCTGCTTTTTGGTATCGAAAACAACGTCCCGACGTTTAGGCAGCTGATTAATTCCTTTGTCCGCGTTTCGGTTGGCGGGGATGACAATGCCTTCCTCCGCACCCTTACCCGCACGAGTAACGCTGTATATAGGAGCGTATACAACTTTTTATTCGACATCTCCAATCCAGAGCTAGATGATATGCTCCACCGGTTAAATACACAGCTCAACCATGTCCAAGAGTCGCTCACGCAATACAAGCGCGTCAATGGGGTCGAGGACGTCGAACAGCAGCGTCAGATACTTGTAGCCCTTGAGCGAGAATATGAGCGCATTAAAACGCAGGCAGATGATATTTTTGATTCAACTGAATACCGAACTAATCGCGATGCGATATCTTCGGCGCGCGAGGAGTATGCAAAACTAACTGATTCGATTGAGGAGCTCGATTACCGCATTGATCGTAGCCGTGCTGCCCTTGCATCTGCAAGAGAGGAGCTCTCCCGCCAAGCGGATCTCAATCTTTCCAGGAAATTCTTCGACGAGATTTGCTCGATACTGCCCGACCTTAACAAGACCTTCGAAGAGATGGTGCTGTTTAACAACAAGCTATGCGACAACAAAATCGCGTACTTTGAGGAGATTGACGCGAGGCTTGTAGCTAAACGGGCTGATGTGATAGCTCGGAGGGAGCATCTCGTCAGCGAGAATGGTCGCTTTCTTTCGCTGGTCACTAGTACAAAAATAGATGACTACGAACATCTGATGTCCTCCCTAATGCAACTAAGGCAAAACATTGGGCGGCGGAAGGAAATCGTCGATACCCTTGATAGATACGATATTGATTTAGCTGATATACAGTCAAACATCGAAAGATATTCGACTGGGGGTTCTGCTCGTGAGGGCACTGGGCGCGAATACCAGGACATGATGGATGCCTTTAACGTCTTCTTCACTCCGCTGGCCGAAAGAATCAACGGCGAGAGTCCCATCCTGGTTTATTCCCCAGACACAGATAAGTTTCCTGTGTCAATTACTGAGCTTTCTGGATCAAGTACGGGCACCCGGAAATCCCTTATAGCTGCTTTTGATCTTGCATACCAACAGTTTGCAATCGCCAACCAGATTCATGCACCGCGTTTTATCGTTCATGATGTTGTGGAAAACGTCGAAGGCGATGATTTGCATACGGTTGTCGAAGCGGCTAACAGCGTGGATGCGCAGTATATCGTCGCCGTGCTTAAGGAGAAACTCGATTCGTCGCATATCAGCAGCGAGGAGCAAGACAAGTTGCAGATACTGCGTCTTGCCGACGATGACAAACTATTCGAAGGCAAATCGGTAACAGAGGCTGAAAGCCATGCTTTTGTTGGCATGGTCGAGAGAGCAGCACGAGAGGTCTCTGTAGCTTAGCTATAATCCGCAGAGAATGCTGCCGCGTCAGTCGTGCTTCTTAGTGACCTTGTGGTTTGTTATGGGCGATTACAGACGTCGTGGCTTCTTTTTCGGGCTCCCTCCGGGTAGCGTCTTGAAAGTTGGTGTAAGCGGTGCCTTCGCCCGTGATCCCGCCTGCTACTAACGCATCCTATGCCGCCCTCCTCCTCGAGTCAATGCCGTCGGCCTTCACCAGCCGGATGATGGCAGCCACGTGTTCGGCCGCCGTCCCCTCGTAGGTCGGTGCCGGTGCAGGTCTCCTCTGCTCCCCCCGCTCGAAGGCCTCCTGGACGGACCCTGCGGAGAACCAGCGCCTGGACTGCCAGGCCTCGTCCATCTCGGCAAGGGCGGCACCGACGTACCTGAGAAGGCTCCTTGAATTTGAATTTGAATCTGCCCCGTTTTCGTTGACAGGTCTTATGCCGCCGACGAGCGGTCTCTCGGTTCGTTGGCGGCCTCGAACCCGGCTGGACTGAGCCAGCCCAAGGCGGAGTGGATCCTCAGCCTGTCGTGGAAACGCTCCATGTATTCGAAGAGGGCAGGCGTTGCCTGCTCGCGATCCTCGAACGTCCGCGCATGCACGCACTCGGACCTTATGGCGCCCAATGAGGGACTCGGTGATCGCGTTGTCCCAGGGCGAGGATATGGACCCCATGGACGGGTGGATGTCGTTGTCACGCATGGTCTTCCCCGGAAGCAGGCTGACATACCGTGCACCGACCAGGGCACGCAATACACCTCACGTGCGTCTCGGAAGGCACTCGGGCGCATGACATCACGCAGTCGGTCTCGCGTCCGGGCAATCCCTACGACGATGCGGTCGCCGAATCGTTCCTCGAGACGCTGAAGACGGGACTCGTCAAGGGACGGGCGTACGAGGGCCGGGAGGAGGCGAAGCAGGAGATATTCAAGTACATCGAGCTCCATCACGACACGGAACGCATGCATTCGGTTCTTGGGTATATGAGTCCTTGTGACTTCGAGCGCCAAAGCGCATGAAGACACTAAAGAATGTGCCCCAGAAAGGTTGACCCCTCCATACGTTAGCAGGAGGACCTGGAAAGGGACAGCAGGCCAACCCATCAAGTCGAGCAATGCATGCCAAGAGACGATATGTGCAGGTTCCAAATCCGTGGCGGACAGTCAACGGTCGAATAGTTCGAAGGCAAAACGACCCCCCACATAATACTGGTTCCCCACACACACTGGATCGCCACCAACATCCGAGAAGCGCACATGGAGGTTGAGGAGCGCCGTCTTGGGTGGGACATCCAGAAGCCGTGCTTGCTCCAAAGTGGCATTGGCGGCGGTAATCGCAAAGTGGGAGATGTCAGCCACCCGCTTGCCGGTCGTCTCCTCGATGGCCGAGAAGAGCGAGACGTCTTCCAGGTCTCTTTCGAGCAGCGCCGCGGCCCACGTATGCGGCACGTACACGTTCTCATCGAAGATCGGCAGAGCATCAGCGGTGCGCACGCGGCGCACATGCACGCACCACGTGCCCTCTGCCACGTCAAAGAACGCCGCATCGACAGCATCGCACGGCACCAGCTCCCGGAGGAGCACATGCGCACCAGGCCTTACTCCTTGTGCACGGCATAGCTCGGTGAACCCACGGGCGGCACCACGCTGCGTCACGCAGCGTTGTAGCCTAGGTCCGCGCACGTAGGTGCCTCTTCCCTGCCACTTGACAAGGTAACCATGCTCGCAGAGCTCCTCCACGGCACGTCGTACCGTGATGCGACTCACGTGATAGCGAATCATGAGCTCACGCTCGGTTGGCAGATACCGGCCAGGCTGGTAGGAGCCATCATCAATGAGACGTTTCAGATCATCGGAGACCTGCCGATAAAGTGGTGCTGAGCTGCCAGATTGCACGAGATCACCTCCGCGATTCGTGACACCTCATCTTAGCGCATATGCATTTCGATACCACTTCAGCCGAGTACCAAGGCCGGCAGAGCCACGAGCCTCGTGATGGTCACCTCGGCGGCCGACTGGTCGCATCCCGGTGACACGTACTGGGAAAGCGCGGTTACATGCGCCCCGGAGTCTAGCCCGGCGGCGATGCCAATCGGAGAGTCCTCCACCACCATGCACTCAGATGGCATTACGCGAAGCTCCTCCATACACCTCAGGTAGACGTCGGGGGCGGGCTTGTGGGCGGCCACCTGAGTTCCGCTCATCGCACAGTCCACCATGCCGCACAAGCGCAGCGTCCCCTCCAGCCGCTTGATCATGTCGGGATAGCTCGAAGAGGCAATCGCGAGAAGCATACCGGCGGCATGCAGCTTAGCCATCACCGGGCGGGCGTCGACATTGCCGCAGCGAGCATAGTCCACCGGATGGGCGACGCGGAAGTGATCGTAGCCTGCGTGCAGCCGATCGCGCAGCGTCGTGTCCCCGCCGGAGATCTCGTCCCAGATAGCGCAGTCGTTCAAGCCGGAGAAGTCTGTCGGGCCAGCGTAGTCGGGGAAAGCCTCCGCAAGATAGGCGGCACGCCGCCTATTAAAGAAGCCTTCGGTGTCAGCGAGAACCCCATCCATATCAAAGAGAACCGCCCGGAACACAATCCCTCCCTCCGTGCAAGATTACGACCGGGGCCGAGACGGCATGCGCCCCGGTCCCGGACCACACAGTGCCGGTTGGTGCCGGAAAATGCGCTTCCAATATCCCTTCCCCTAGTACTCCAACTTCCACATGTATCGGCGAAGCGTGAGCGGGTGGTTGCGCTCCTTGGAGAGCGCCTCGGCATAGGTGCGGAAGACCGCAGTGTGGATGAAGGGATTGAAGTAGGTAATCACCTCGGGTGCGACGACGTCGGCCAGACCGTAGTCCTTGGTGTCGACCACGCCGACCTTGGCATCGAAGCGATGCAGGAACGTGAGGGCACGCTCATCGAGGTGACGGGTGTTGCCTTCGTTCATCATCAGCACGAACGGAACGTCCTTGTCGACTATCTCGAACGGACCGTGGAAGAAGTCGCCGGTACTGAAGTTCCCGGAGTTTATCCACTGCATCTCCATCATGAGGCAGACGGATTCGCTGTACGCCACGTCAAGGGAGGCGCCCGAGCTCATGTAGTAAATTATTGGGTCGCCTTTGAAGTCACGACCGAACTTGGCCGCGAGCCCCTTAGCCTGCTGGGCGGAACGCTCCCCATGGTCGAAGATCTTGGTAAGCCCATCTATCATGGCATCATAGTGTTCGTAACCCTCGACCTGCTGGAGCAGCTCGAGTGCCACGTCGAGGACGTATCCCATCTTCTCAAGCTTGGCGGCGTAATTGGCCTCGAAGCCATGGGTGATCACGTAGTCGGCATCCTTGGCAAGGGGTGACTCAGCCTTGTGGGTGACCGCGACAACCGCGGCGCCATGCTGGTGGGCGACGTCGTTGGCGGCGACCGTCTCCGGCGTGTTACCGCCTAGAGAGCAAGTGAGCACGAGGCAGTGCTCGTCGACCCAGGCCGGAGTATCATAGTCGAATTCGTTGGCAGTGAAGTGGAACGGACGCAACTTAGTGGAGGCATCCTTGAGGAAGTAGTAGGCCGGATAGAGCTCGGCGCTCGATGCGCCGCAGCCCACGAAGGCGATGCTGCGTACATCGCGCTTGGACAGGATGTCCGAGACGATATCGCGAGCCCTACTGAGATCGATGCCATTTGACATGTGCTTGATTCCCTTCTCTTTTTTGAATTGATGGCGAGCCGTGCTCTCTCGTACCTTCCTGCGGGTGGAACCACCGGAAGGTACGAGAGTTGGTTCTAAGCGAGTACCCCGCAAGCACTGAGCAGAATGCCGCCGAGGATGCAGATGACCAGCAGCCAGCCGGTCTTCACGTTCTTTTTGATCAGGCCATACATGACCATGACCGCAGCGATGGAAAGCATTTGCGGGAAGATCTGATCGAGCACCGACTGGAGCTCAAGCGTGCCGCTAGCGAACGTCGCGGGAGTGGTGATGTCCACCATGGTGGCCACCATGCCGCCGATAGCCATCAGGCCCACGATGCCACAGGCATACATGACCTTCTCCATCGCACCATGTTGCAGTCTCTCGAGATAGGAATTGCCCATCTCGTAACCGAACTTGCCACAGTAGTAGGTGATAGGAATCGAGAAGGCCGCAGAGATGACCATGGCCAGAATCGGACCGAGAAACGAGCCCTGGGCGGCCAAGGAGGCGCCGAGACCGAAGGCTATGACGCGAATGGTGCCCTGGAAGAACGAGTCGCCAATACCGGAAAGGGGACCCATAAGGGAGGTCTTCACGGCATTGATGGTCTCTGGATCGAAGTGCTCGGGGTCACATGCGTACTCCTCCTCCATCGAGGAGGAGAGCCCAAGGACGAAGGCGCTGGTCTGCGGGGTGCAGTTGTAGAAGGCCATATGCCTCTTGTAGGCTTCCTTGCGCTTCTCGACCTGCTGAGGATCGTTCTCGTCGGGATAAAGCCGGTCGATAGTGGGTGCGATGCCATAGAGGAAGCCCATGTTCATTTGACGCTCGTAGTTCCACGAGTCTTGGATTGCCCAGGAGCGCCAGAAGAACTGGCGACAGCGCTTGGACGCAGAGACCGGGATGGAATCCTTTGGGCCACTCTGCATGGCAGTCGTGGGCGTATCATGTCCGGTCTGCGTAGTGGTATTAGCCATTGTCATACCTCCTTAATCGTCGTCTTCGAGCGAATCGTGGTCTTCGTCCGAACCGAGCGCCGGCCGCGAGTCCTTGCCGAACCTCAAGGTAGTCAGGATGATGGCGACGAGTACGCCGAAGATGGAGATTGCGGTCACAGACAGGCCACCGTAGGCGCAGACGAAGAAGCCGACGAGGAAGAAGGCCATCATGCCTTTGTTCATCATCATCGACAGCAGCAGCGCGAGGCCGTAGGCGGTGAGGAGCTTCGCAGCGAAGTCCAGTCCGTTGGTGAACCAGGCAGGGATGGCGTCAACGAGATTCTGCACGAATCCGGTTCCCAGGTAAATCGCCAAGAAAATGGGGATGAAGTACATGAGCGAGTACAGGACGGTGCCCCACACAATATGGTAGTTTGTTACCTTCTTGAACTCTCCCTCATCGATGGCGGCATCCGCAGCATGGCCGAGACCGGCTATGACCGTACGGAACAGCACTCCGAGCAGCTGCCCCAGCACGGCGATGGGCACCGCGATGGCAACAGCGGTCTGGGGGTCAGCGCTTGTGAGAATCGCGAAGGCCGTCGCTATGATGCCCGCCATGCACATGTCAGGTGGTACCGCGGCGCCGACCTGCACCAAGCCCATGCTCATGAGCTCGATGGTGGCTCCGGATGCAAGACCAGCCGTCGGGTTGCCGAGTAGGAGCCCTACAATCGCCGAGGTGATGAGAGGCTGCTCGAAGTTCAACCGGCCAAGCAGCCGCGAATCAAGGATGCAGAAGATGCCGACCAGACCGATGAGCACTGCCATACCAAACGTATTCACATTCCCCACTCTCCCTTCTCTTTCCTTCTCACTGCCAAAAAGCGAACAAACGAATTCACATTCCCCGCTCTCCCCTCTCTTTCCTTCTCTCTGCAAAAAAGCGACAAAACCATCCGCGCCTGCGCACGCAGGCGACGTGGTCGCACGATAAACCCCGCACTCGCGTGCGCGGGGAAGCTAGACGGAGACGAGCCGCTTGCGCGACATCATGGGAGTCTGTTGAATGTAGACGAAAATCCCCCGGTCAAGCAGGCGCTGGGTGTCCTCCCTCTCGTTGGCATCGAGGAAGATAGAGTCACCATATTGGTGCGCCCCCTCTTTGTTAGCGGTGGCGCCGTAGTTGATCTCACGTACTTTGGGCCATGCCATACAGAAGCATGCCAGCTCGCGAGTGCTACCAAAGATCATGATGATGTTCTCGTCCAGCTGCTCGACCTTAGGCATCTTCTTGATGGCTAATTCGCAGGTGAACACGTTGAGGCGGACGCCCTGTGGCTTTGCCAGCTTGAGAGCCGACTTCTTGAGGTCGTTGCTGGCTGAGGCGTCATCCACAACAATGATGCGCTGCGCGTCGCAGTGCTGTACCCAGGTGAAGCACACCTGACCATGTAGGAGCCGGTAGTCAAGGCGCACGAGCTTGATCATAGGTCGTCCCCCTCGTCATCCTCGGCCTCGGAGATCGCGAGGCTACAGTTCTTGATGTTCTCTCGAGCCGTATCGATCGTCTGCCCCAGCGCTGGTCCCCCGAGGTCCTCATTTAGGACGAGCCCTAGGACGAGCGGCATGTTCAACCCACTTAGGAGCGTTATCTCAGGGTGGTCAGCGAGAAGCCCCACCATGTCGTTGTTAACGCTGGAGCCCACCATATCGGTCGCAACGAAGACTCTGTCATCCGGAGAGAATGTGCCGAGCAAAGCGCGCACACGATCGCTGACAGACTCGACGTCATCCCGCCTGAGCGAGAAGGCATAGACCCCCTCCACGGGCCCCACAATCATATGCAGCGTATCGAGCGCGCCCTCTGCAAGCGAACCATGCGACGCCAAAATCACCCTCCTCATAGCGCTTTCTCCCTCCTGCCCACCTGGTGGGCCCTAATACTCGACCTTCCACATGTAACGACGTGTGTGGTATTCCTTGTGCCGTACCTCGGAGAGCGCCCGCAGATAGGCATTGTTGAGCACTGGCGAGAAGAGCACGTGGTTGAAGTACTCGCTCACCGAGTCGGGTAGGTCGCTGACTCCCAACTCCCTGCCATCGAGCACATGGACACCCTTCCCGCCGTAACGGCGCAGGAATCGGAGCGCGCGCTCGTCAGCAGCGCGCGCATGCCCGACCGAAACTAGCATGAACAGCGACGTGGCCTGGTCCAGCACCTCGAATGGTCCATGAAAGAACTCGCAGCTGTCGATCGTGGGCGAGGCCACCTGCAGCATCTCTTCCAGGTTGCAGATAGAAAAGATGTAGGCTGACCCGAGTGCCGGGCCGGAGGCCATCACATAGATGCAACCTGCATCCCTGTTGCGCTCGGCCCACTCGCGAGCACGCGGCCCGACGTCGATAAGGGCCTGGTGATAGATCGAGTCTACTTTGTCAAAGGCCTCCATGGCCTCGCCGTGGTGGGGGTAGCCCTCGGTCTGCTGGAGCAGCTCTATGGCAAGACACAGCGCAATGGTGGAGTTGACCCTTTCCGTCCTGCTTTCGTCGAGCGCGATGCTCTCGTAGGCGATCAGGTGGTTGCAGATGGTTGTGAGGTCGGACTCCTGCACGTAGAGCCCCACCGTGACGGCACCGCGGCCCTTGGCGACTCTGGCGGCCTCGCAGGTCTCTGGCGTCCCACGCATCGAGCAGACCACGACTACGGTACCCGGTCCCACGAAGAGGGGCGTGGACATCACGAACTCGTTGGATGTGCAGAGATGCGTGCGGATGCCGTGTGCCTCGTGCTCGAGAAACCAGTGACCAGGCCAGAATCCGCCCATCGAGCCACCAGCCGCGACCCATGCCACGTCGCGTACGCCCCCGGCACATTCGGCAACGATGCCACCCACGATTTCGGCGACCTCGTCTTGCATCCTCACGTGAGCCTCCAAAGTTGTCACTAACATGTCTGACCGCTTTATATCACCTATGACAGCATAGATACAGGGAGAAACTCGCGAATGGCGTGGAACTTGAGCAAGAGATTAACAAAACCGCTGATGAAATGGCATATTTATCAGAAAAACGATGACCTTTGCAAGATTTGTCATATATACCATAACATGTCTGTTACAAGCTGCATTATAGTGAGCATTGCCAGACATACGAGACATCTACCGCAGAGGAGTACGCTATGCTCAAAGTGAATATGAGTTGCAGGACCCCGCGTTATCTGGCCCTTGCCGCGACCATTCGCAACGAGATCTCCTCTGGCCATTACCGCGTCGGTGACCGCATACCGTCTGAGCCGGACCTCTGTCGCCAGACCGGCCTCAGCCGCTCCACGGTGCGTAACGCACTCAAGCTCCTCTCCGACGAGAAGCTCCTGCGACGCATACGCGGCAGCGGGACCTTCGTCGCCGACGGCCACAACTCGACAACCTCGATGGCAGAACGCGTCAGTATCGATGCCCAAGCCGTCGTCAGGGCACCGACCTTCCACAGTTTTACCAGTCATGCGCAAAGCATGGGGACAAGGCCCAGCACCCAGGCCCTCGATTTGCGAGCGGTCTCTCCTACCGCAGCCCAGGCGGTCTTCTTCGGAATCCATCCAAAGAAATCACGCAAGCTCGTGGAGATCACACGCGTTCGCAGCATCAACGACGAACCAGTGGCGGTTGAGACGGTCTCGTTGCCCGAAGCCTACGGCGGACTCACACGAGAGGAGCTTAGCGGATCCCTTTACGAGGCGCTCGAGGTTCACTACGGAGTGGGTCCCGCGACCGGCACCAAGACCATCGACATCACCTTCGCCGACGAACGGCAGGCCTTCCTACTCGATGTCGTCCCCGGAACGGCCTTGCTCCGTGTGGAGGATCGCGTCCTGGACAAGGAGGGACGGCCTCTGCACATCTCCATACAGGCGCTGCGGGTCGACAAATATGCCTATGGCATAGAGATGCCATCCATCGCTACGAGCACTTCGTAAGCCCAATGCCTGGAGGAGGCAGATGCCATCATCTCCTTCCGTGGGTTTCTCACATGACGCTAAAGCCTACTCACACCTACTGGAGAGGTGGCGGAGGTCCAGGACCCCCTCAACGGACGACCTAGGAAGACCCTGGGATGGAGGACGCCCGCGGAGGCATTGGGCGAGGTGCTATCAGCCGGTGCAATCCAATCTTGAATCCGCCAAAGCCCTCCTGTTTGTCACGTCCTATTCCGTAAACAACATCCTGGCGTACGACACCTAGGTGCTGAAGACCGACTCCAAGGGAGTGACAAGGCTCCACTCCAACGACCTCGTCTCTGGCAATAGCCTCCGTGCGGCTTCGACCGGCCTTTACGTCCTGCCCCTCGGCACCGTGACCGTCCAGGAGACCAAGTCCCGGATGGCCACGGATTGCGCGAGGATGTGGAAAATGTTGGTTCGCGCGTGAAACGACGACGTGACTTGCTAGGATGACATTCAGGTCTCGCCCCGTGAGAACGGTGGCGTCTCCTTCGGTGGGGTGGGGTCGTGTGGAAGCGGCCCTGCCCTCTTTTCTTCTCCTCTCTCCCTGTCAGACGACCTCCCTCTCGTCGCTGGCGAACACGTCGAGGCCGGTGCCGGACGTGCGGGGAAGGAAGGTCCTCCTTCGCCCGCTCGTCGATGGAAACCCGTTCGCACCGCGCGAGCCCGGCGGCCCTCGGATGCGCCTTGGGGTCGGACCTCCGGTCGAGGGACCACATCGGTCCCTCGCGACGTAGCGGACGGACCTCGCCGTGGCGAGGGACCGCGCGGGATTCGGGATAATGCCGATGTCGGCGAGCCCGTCGAGGTGGCGGTCCGATCGGGATGTCGAGGTGGCCCGTGCCGTTCGGCCTGGCGCCCGTGGCACCGACGTCGTCGGCGATGCCGGTGCTCACGACGAGGAGCGCATCGAATGGCATGCATACGGCGGAGCGGTGGGTGCTTTCCTGGTCGGGAGTGATGACGAGGAGCACGGCCCTCCCCTGTCCGAAGGAGGGCAGGGCCCCCCCTGGGACCCCAACGAAACAGGCTGAGACAGTGTCCCGTCCTCGCCTGCGCGCTCGACGAGCCGACAAGACCGGACGCGCAATCCGACTTCGACCTAGGTGCCAGGGAGCCGCTGGATGAGGTACGCACGTCGGACGACCGAGGCCATGAGGGGGATGGTGACGGGTCCGCGCACCCTGCCCGAGGAAACCCGACCACGTCCCCGCCTGGTGTGACGGCACAAGTTGCCTAGAATCCCAACCTTCTTTAGTGCCTGTGTCCTTTTGACACCATTTTCTGACACCTTTCTTGACACCTTTTCTGAAAAAAAGAAGCAGGCCAGAGGTTTTTATGCCTCTGACCTGCTGTTTCATTTGGTCGCGGGGACAGGATTTGAACCTGTGACCTTCGGGTTATGAGCCCGACGAGCTACCAAACTGCTCCACCCCGCACTATGT
>Ga0268360_1002620_pt1 | contig 13397 bp, 11 predicted proteins | sample BioMet11_FD_192465 | JGI IMG/M metagenome (GOLD analysis project Ga0268360, IMG submission 192465) | Sewage microbial communities from Oakland, California, United States - Biofuel 11 (Illumina Assembly) | ecosystem: Engineered > Wastewater > Sewage > Unclassified | place: USA: California... | reverse complement strand
ACTTTCTCATGTTCCTCGTATCAGCAATTGTATCATATCAGTGTGTTTTGAGCAAAAAACAAAACTGTTAAATTAATTTAAAATAAATGTAGCATAAAATGCAGTTTTGTACTATTATTTATGTAAGGAAGAGTTTTCGGTAAATAAGTTTTAATAAATGAGGTGAAGAAATATGCAAGACCTAAAAAAGAAAAAATTAACTAGGACCGTCTTGGCTGCTCTGGTAGGAATTTCCTTAATGACTGCTACCTTGCCTAAGGCTGAGGCTGACTTTGATGTAGGCAGCGCTATTGGAGCTTTAATCAGCGTGGGTGCTCAATATGCACAATTGAACAAGCAAATTGCTTACTATAACACTGATCCGGGCCGTAACAAATACCTGGGCAACGTTAAGAAACAAGTTGGCGTTAACTATGATCCTACCGCCAACGCCATGCTGGACAGAGTAATGTCCAGATTATCTACAGCCATTGCTGTTGATGATCCCAGCATAAAAAAAGAACCCTATCATCATTTTGTAAACAATCAAAAATCTTTTAACGCTTTCTGCACTTTAGGTCATAACATGAGCGTTAACATTGGCTTATTTAACATCTTAAATTACAACGAAGATGAACTAGCCTTCGTTGTAGCCCATGAAATGGGCCATGGCCAACACAACGATCCTGCTAACGGCGTTAAGAGGTCTTTCCCTATTAGCGTTTTAGCTGCTGTAGCAGCTTCCCAGGCTGGTAATGTTGCCGAAGTCATTGGTGTTAATATTTTGAATAATTTAGGTAGCGCCAAGTTGGTAACTCTGCCTATGGAAAAGAAAGCAGATGCTTTTGCTTTCGTCTATGCTCCTAAGGCTGGTTACAATCCCGGTGGTGGCAGTGCTGTTTGGCAAAGAGTTATTGATAAAATGGGTGCCGGTGACAAGCAAAGCTTTATCGGTTCCATTTTTAATCCTTCCGATCACCCCGGTAATATTGCCCGTCGTGATACTTATAGCAAGGATATTACTACTTACAGCAACGACAACGTAAAAGTTGATGGCAAAACTGCTGTTATTTCCGTAAAAAACAAGGCTATCGGTGCTCCTAAAGCCGGTGCTTCCATGAGCGCTTTAGAAAGAGCTTATCTGATTGCCGGTAATATGTCCACTGTTTACCATGACAAGCTGGTTAAGAATCCTACTGCCAGCAGTGATGGCAGCTATGTTTACTTAAACGACAAGGCTATTATGTCCTTAAATAGCGGTGATGATGCCGATACTTGGGTAACTAATCTAAATTTGGCCAACCGCAAGAGTTCCAAAGTTAATATTGCTACCGATAAAAAAGTGCAGAAAACAACAAATGTGAAAACAATCAAAAAAGATACCAAGACTACAACAACTTCCACTGCTGAACCAGGTTCCTTTAGAGCCAAAGTAGAAGCAGCCCGTGCAGCCAAAGAAAAAGTTGCAGCCAATAAGTAAAGTAAAGATTAAACGAAAACACCGTAGACATTTGTCTACGGTGTTTTTTTGTGTTTTTACTTACCCACAATATCTAGGTAAACTATATTAATTCTTTATATCGTTATCAACAGGCAAGAAGCACTTTATCCACCATATTTGTGGATAACTGTCTCTTTTTCTCTATTTTATACCCATTTTTTTGTGAATTTCGGACTTTTTTAGACAATTATTAAGGACTTATCCACTTTATCCACAAGCTGTTGATAACTTTTTATTGCCTATGCAAGCTATGCATAAACTCCTAAATATAGGTTCTTAAACTGTTTTATTCTTCTTCATCCATGGTGTTCACTACTGCAACGGCAGCTACTTTATCCCCATCATCCAGGTTCATAAGGATAACGCCTTGCGCATTTCTACCAAAAGTAGAAATCTCTTTAGCGTGTAATCTGATGATAACTCCGGCAGAGGAAATCAACATGATTTCCTTGTCTTCCTGAATAACCTTAGACCCGACGATTAAACCTGTCTTGTCTGTAATCTTCAGGTTGATGATACCTTTACCGCCACGAGTTTGTTGTCTGTATTCGCTAATCTTAGTTCTCTTACCTAAGCCGCCTTCAGCAACGGTAAGAACTTCGCCGTCACCTTCTGTGCAATCCATAGATACCACATAATCATCTTTGCGCAAGGTAATGCCACGTACACCGTGAGCAGTTCTGCCCATAGGACGAACATCTTCCTCGCTAAAGTGAATAGCAATACCATTTCTGGTGGCCATAATAATGTCATCCTTGCCATTGGTCAGCTTCACATCAATTAATTCTTCATCTTTATCCAGGCTGATGGCAATAAGACCGGCACGTCTTGCAGAATTGAACTCCTTCACAGGAGTCTTCTTCACGGTACCTTGATTGGTGGCCATGAACATATACTTATCCATATCGCTTTCCATATCGGAACCAACAGCAATAACGGCTGTAATTTTCTCGCCGGATTCTACAGGCAGCAAGTTGATAATAGCAGTGCCTTTAGCTATTCTGCCTTGTTCAGGAATCTCATAGCCTTTTTGTCTATAAACTCTACCTTTATTGGTAAAGAAGAGAATATTGTCGTGAGTTGTTGCCATGAACAAGTGCTCAGAGAAGTCTTCCAGCTTACCACTACCACCCTTAACGCCCTTACCGCCTCTGTGGAGGCTACGGAAATTAGACAAAGCCTGACGTTTAATATAGCCTTGGTGGCTAATGGTAATAACGCAATCTTCTTCAGCAATCAAGTCCTCTACATTCAAATCACTGGTATCAGGAGAAATAGCAGTACGACGAGGATCTCCAAAACGTTTCTTCACATCAAGTAAGTCTTCCTTAATGATGGCAAGAACTTTTTTCTCGTCTGCTAAAACGCCTTCCAAGTAAGCAATGGTTTCTAGTACATCAGCATACTCGTCTTCAATCTTCTTTCTTTCCAAACCAGTTAAGCGCTGCAATCTCATATCCAAAATAGCTTGAGCTTGCCTATCGCTTAAACCAAATTTTTTAATTAAAGCAGCCTTAGCAATATCTGCGTTGGCGCTATTTCTAATGGTAGAAATAACTTCGTCTAAATTGTCCAGCGCAATTTTCAAGCCTTCTAAAATATGAGCTCTTTCTTTGGCTTTAGCTAATTCATATTTGGTACGACGGGTAATAACTGTTTTTTGGTGTTCCAGATAATATTCCAGAATTTGTTTCAGGTTCAAAACACGGGGATGGTTATTTACCAAGGCCAGCATAATGATACCAAAGGAATCCTGCAATTGGGTATGTTTATACAGTTGGTTCAAAATAACTTCCGGTACAACATCGCTTCTTAATTCGATAACGACACGCATACCTTTACGGTCGCTTTCGTCTCTTAAATCAGTAATGCCCTCAACAGTTTTATCTTGAACCAAGCTAGCAATACTCTCAATCAGACGAGCCTTATTTACCTGATAAGGAATTTCTGTAACAACAATCCTATTTTTATTTTTAGGCATAGGCTCAATAGTTGCTTGAGCTCTCACCTTAACTACGCCACGTCCGGTAGTATAGGCTTCCCTAATGCCGGAAACACCTAGAATCTTTGCGCCCGTAGGAAAATCCGGCCCTTTGATAGCAGTCATTAATTGCTCAATGGTAACCTCAGGGTTATCAATCAGCATAATCAAGCCATCTACTACTTCTCCCAAATTATGAGGAGGAATATTAGTAGCCATACCTACAGCAATACCTGCAGATCCATTGATTAAAATAGCTGGGACCTTAGAAGGCAGGACGGTTGGTTCTTTTAAAGATTCATCGTAGTTAGGAATAAAATCTACTGTATCTTTTTCAATATCTTCCAGCATTTCTTCGGCAATCTTACCCATACGAACTTCTGTATAACGCATAGCAGCAGCCGGATCTCCATCCACACTGCCAAAGTTACCATGACCATCTACCATTAAATATCTGGTAGAGAAATCCTGTGCCAAACGAACAATAGCATCATATACAGAACTATCACCATGGGGATGATACTTACCTAAAACATCGCCGACGATACGAGCAGATTTCTTGTAGGCCTTGTTAGGTGTCATACCTGCTTCATTCATGGCATACAAAATACGTCTATGCACGGGTTTAAGACCATCTCTTACATCCGGCAAGGCTCTTTGTATAATAACGCTCATAGCGTAATCTATATAAGATTTTTGCATTTCGTTTTCCAGATTAACAGGTATTACCTTGCTGGCAAACAATTTTCCTTGTTGGTTCTCGTCCACGTTCTTCACCAATCCCTTTCGTTATTTCAAAAACAATTCATAAACCTGCTTACCAATCAGCAGAGTTGTTATCACCAAAAAGAGGGGCCGTACAAACTTAGCTCCTTTACTAATTGCCATCTTAGCGCCAACCCTGGCGCCAAGCAGCTGCACTATACCCATTACTATGGCATAAGGAATAATAACTTTGCCTGCAGAAATAAAAACACAAAGAGCTCCTAAATTACTTCCTACATTACATGCCTTGGCATTACCGGCAGCTTTCACAAAATCAAATCCTACCGCTAAAAAACCAAAGAGTAAAAAGGTACCGGCTCCCGGTCCAAAAAAACCATCATAATAGCCAAGTGCTAAGGCTAACAAAGCAATGGCAATGGAGGTCCGTTTAGCAGAAAAACGATAAAGCTCAACTTCTCCCCAATCCTTGCGGAAAAAAGTATAAAAAGCAACAACGACCAAACAAGTTACCACAATGTATCTCATAACATATTCCGGCAAGGCGTTTACTGTCATAGCTCCTACTGCGCCACCTAGAAAGGAAAGGGGCATTGCTCTTAAAGCTTTCTTGTCAATTTTACCGGAACGATAAAAAGTAAAAAAGCTCATAAGAGTTCCAATAACATTTACCTTGCCAGTACCCAAAACATAGGGAATGGGGATGCCTGTAGCCATAAGAGCAGGGGCCGTAATCAGACCACCGCCACCTACCACTGAATCCACAAAGGAACCAATGAAACCGGCTAGTGCCAGAAAGCCAAGAGTAAAAGCACTATAATCAGCCATGAGACTCTCCTTGTTTAAAGCAAAGATACAAGCCAACTACTCCAGACTGACATTCTATTTCAACCGTATCCGAGGTCATAGTGTTACTAACAGTATAACCAGGTTTTTCTCCATCAAGTTCATAATGATCCAATGGCCACGTTACACCATTAATGCTAACTTGCGCTTTATCTCTAAAGGGCAAGACACTTACTGCCAAAGGATTTTGTTTTTTCTTAAAGAAAAGATGTTCTTTCTTACCTAAAAAGACCATTATTTCTTCATCATCTGCCATAATAACTCTGCCGGCACTATTTTTCTGCCAGGCAACAAAGCTAAGGATATTAGCATAAAGATGATCTGCTCTGCCACCCCACACGCCGGTAGCAATAATCATGGTAGCAGCCGGAACACTGGCTAAAAGTAACTCCAAATCTGTAGAATCCTTAGCTACCGGAAAAATCTTAACCTGGGCAACCTCTGCCGCTTTATCCCATTTAGCCGGCGTTGCACTATCTTGATCGCCATACAAAGTTTGTACACGAAGTCCGCTATCCACACAATAATCCACGCCGCGATCGGCAGCATAAACAGTGAGATTGCCGGCAACTGTTTTTAGCCACTTGCTCTCAGGTCTTCTGCCACCGGCTACCAATAGAACAGGATCTTTAAACTCATTATGTAATTCTATACTGCCCTGAGGTAAATCTATTTTCATCTGTTACCTCTTCTAAAAATCCAGATTAGTTACTTTGCCGGCATTTTCTTCAATAAACTGCCGACGAGGTTCTACCTTGTCTCCCATTAATACAGAAAAAATAGCATCGGCATTGGCTGCGTCTTCTAGCTGTACTTGCAAAACAGTACGCTTTTCAGGATCCATAGTGGTTTCCCATAATTGCTCAGGATTCATTTCTCCTAAGCCTTTGTATCTTTGTACATAAGGACTATTGTCTCTGCCAACTTCATCTAATTTCTTTTGTAATTCATCATCACTATAGGCATATGTATGCTTTTGGCCTTTGCGAATTAAATACAAAGGTGGTTGAGCAATATAAACGTGACCTTCTTTAATCATAGGTTGCATAAAACGATAGAAGAAGGTTAATAACAAAGTACGAATATGAGCACCATCAACATCGGCATCAGTCATGATAATGACCTTGCCATAACGAGCCTTGCTAATATCAAATTCATTACCAATGCCGCTGCCAAAAGCCGTAATCATGGAACGAATTTCATTATTAGTTAACATTCTATCCAAACGAGCTTTTTCTACATTAAGAATCTTACCTCTTAAGGGTAAAATAGCCTGAAACATTCTATCTCTTCCCTGTTTAGCGCTGCCACCTGCAGAATCGCCCTCTACTATGTAGATTTCAGTTTCTTCGGCATTCTTGCTGGTGCAGTCGGCTAATTTGCCAGGTAAAGAACTTACCTCTAAAGCATTCTTTCTTCTGGTAAGATCACGAGCCTTGCGAGCTGCTGCTCTTGCACGAAAAGAAAGAATTGATTTTTCTACGACTTTTTTAGCAACAATAGGATTTTCTTCGAAATATTCGCTAAGAGCATCGCTTACCATAGCATCAACGATACCACGAATTTCACTATTTCCTAATTTAGTTTTAGTCTGTCCTTCAAATTGCGGTTCTCTTACTTTTAAGCTTACTACAGCAGTCAAACCTTCTCTAACATCATCACCAGAAAGATTTTCTTCGTTTTCCTTCAAGATATTATTTTTTCTGGCATAATCATTAATGGTCCTGGTTAAGGCTTGTTTTAAACCAACTAAGTGGGTGCCGCCTTCTTCAGTATTAATGTTGTTAACGAAGGTATAAATATTTTCTGTGTAGCCATCCGTATATTGCATAGCTACTTCAATAATATTGTCGTCTTTTTCTCCTTCAATATAGATGGGTTTTTCATGAATAGGCTCTTTTCCTTTGTTAATAAATTCCACAAAAGAAATAATACCACCGTTATAATGGAAGGTTTCGTCTGCACCACTTCTCTCATCTACGAGCTGAATGCGAATTCCCTTATTAAGAAAAGCTAACTCTCTAATTCTTAATTTCAAAGTATCATAGCTATACACAGTTTCAGTAAAAATAGTCTTATCAGGCCAGAAAGTGACAGTAGTCCCTGTTTCTTTGGAATCACAGGTACCTTTTTCAAATAAAGGTTTAACTGTTTTACCTTTAGCAAATTCAATACCATATATCTTGCCGTTTTTTCTAACCTCTACATCCATCTTGGTGCTCAAAGCATTAACACAAGATACACCTACGCCATGTAGACCGCCTGACACTTTATAGCCACCATCACCGAATTTACCGCCGGCATGCAAAATTGTCATAACGACTTCAATAGCAGGCTTACCAACTTTATGCATCTCCACAGGAATACCACGACCGTTATCCACAACAGTAATGCTATTATCCTTATGAATGATAACTTTAATTAAATCGCAATACCCGGCTAAAGCTTCATCAATACTGTTATCAATTACTTCATATACTAAGTGATGAAGACCTCTGGCGCTAGTACTGCCAATATACATACTAGGGCGCTTTCTTACTGCCTCTAATCCCTCCAAGACTTGAATCTGAGCAGCACCATAATCGCCATGGACTGCTATCTCTTCCTCAATATCAATGGGTTTTTCCTGTTTCTTTGCCATCTGTTTCCTCCTATAAGTATCGTAAGGTATTCTTAAATTTCTCTATTTTTTAAGGTTAAGCTGGAAATACCGGATAAAACAATTTTATCTTTAGTTACAATGCAACTGGCTGGTTCGTATTTATCTGTTAAAATAACCGTATTTTCATCCTGAAGTTTTGGCTTCAGAAAATTTTTATAAATATTGGTTTTCTTATTACGAATATCAAAAATACCAATTAATTCACTGGTCTTTAACAAATAATTATTCCCCAGGTGCAAATACATTTGTCTTTCTCCTTTTCCATCTTTTCAAAGTATTGGTTAAAAGTTCATCATCAATTTCTTCAGGTTTTTTTCCTAAATTCAACATCACAGCAAAAACTTTTTCCTCTGTATTAGCCTTTTGATCCAAAGCTTTTTCTTTGGCTCTTTCTTGCATGGTAGCCTTTACATCATTAAAGCTTATTTTATCACATTTTAGGTATTTTACACAATCCCTATAACTAAACCACGGAGCATCACACAATATTTTGTGTATAAGCTGACGAGTATGGTTAAGCTCCTGCCTGGCACAGGTACTGCATATTATTTCATCAGGCATTAAGGCCACACCACACTTTGGACACCTTCTCTTAGGATCAAGCTTAGGAATAAAAGGCTCTTCTTGAGACGTGGAAACATTATTTTCTACTATTTTTCCCTGAAAAAAGCGTATATCTTGTATCTTATAGGTACGTTTTTTTCCCTCTTCCAAAGGTATTGCCCCATTTATTCTACCTATAATATGTCTTTTGAGCATCAAAAGATTGTGGGACCAGGCAGCATTATCTGTATGTACAAGTAAAACATGCTCTTCCAGCTTTACTGGTTGAGCATGCTTAGCAGCGGCCTCTCCCACAAAATCTTGCCATTTTTCTTTTATATCATAAAGAAGATACTTTTCCTTACCTTCTTTATTTTTAATGACTTTTAATAATAAACCAGAAAAATCTGCCACTTTATTCCTCTTTAATTATACCTTTTTCTACCCTAAAATACTTGCTTTCTACTAAATTATCTACTAATTTTTTATCATTTAAAGTAATAAAAGTCTGAACCTTGCCGGTGATGAATTTTAAAAGCTGCTGACGTCTGTTTTCGTCTAATTCGCTCATAACATCATCTAAAAGTAAAACCGGATATTCTTCTTTTTTTTCTCTAATAAATTCTACTTCCGCCAGCTTTAAAGCTAAAGCAGCACTTCTTTGCTGCCCCTGGGAGCCAAAAGCTCTTAAATTATTACCATCTACTTGAAAAAGCAAATCATCCCGATGTGGCCCTATGCTGGTATAACCACGCAACAAATCTAATTTTTGCCTTTTTTGCAATTCTTTAAGATAAAAATCTACTATTTCTACATTATTTAGCTTATTTTCTTTATTTTCCTCTGTCAAAGCACTTTTTAAAACATAATTAATCGAAAAGCTTTCTTGCTTTCTGGTTAACTCGTGATAAATTGCACTACTGATGGCATTAATTTTAAGCAAGTTTTCCTGTCTGATTACATAAATCTCAGCAGCTACTTTAGCTAATTGTTGATCCCAGCTGCTTAATTCTTGTAAATTAACCTCAGGAACTTCTTTATTGTTTTTTAAAAATTTATTTCGTTGAGCAAGAAGCTTATTATACTGTACCAAAAGTTGATAGTAGTATTTATTAATCTGCGCAATTTCCATATCTAAAAATTTTCTGCGTAGACCAGGCTCGCCCTTCACAATTTGTAAATCATCAGGACCAAATAAAACAATATTAAGAAGACCATAATGTTCTTTACCGGAAATATTATTATCATTCAAAGTCATAATCTTCTTATTTTTCTTTTGTTCTTGAGTTTTTTTGACTAAAAGTTTATTTTTTCCGTAATTATCCTGATATTCTACTTCTGTTAAAAATTCTTTTTCGCCAAATTTAATTACTTCATCATCAATTTTTGTACGAAAAGGAAAACCAAAGGCAGCATAATAAAGCCCTTCTAAAAAATTAGTCTTTCCTTGAGCATTATCGCCATAAATAACATTAATCATGCCATTTATGTCTAAATTCAGGTTGCTATAATTACGAAAATTTACTAATTTCGCTTTAAGAATCTTCATCTTTAAAATATAACTCTCACTGGAGTAACGATGTATGTATAATTTTCTTCACCTACAGGCTGGAAGCAGCTAGGGCTTAAAGAATTATTTACTGCCATGGCAACTTCATCACTATCGCTATTCTTTAAAATATCCATAACATATTTAGAATTAAAAGCAATATTTAAGCCTTCGCCACTTGTTTGGCAATCAACAACTTCTTTACCTTGTCCTAAATCAGAAATGCCAGAAGTTAAAGTAATGGCATCTTTGCCTACACTTAAACGAACGATACTATAATCATCCTTAGAAAATAATGCAACTCTCTGAATGGCTTTTTCCATATCTATTTTTTTAAAAATAGTTTTTGTAGAAAATTTAGGAGGTACTACTCTTCTATAGTCAGGGAAAGATCCTTCAATCAAGCTGGAAATCATCTTAACCTGGCCAACCTTTACTAAAATTTGTCTATTTTGCAAAGATATTTCTACTTCTTCAGGAACTTCCTTGCCAATATTATTACTAATTTCTCTTAATAAACGGGCAGGAATAACCAAATTAAATTCACTATCATCACCGTCATTAATAACGGCATTTTTAATAGCCAGTCTATGAGTATTAGTTCCTACAAAAGTTAAATTTTCACCCTTTTTTTCACAAAGTACACCGGTAAATAAGGGTCTGGTCTCATCAGTAGAGCAAGCAAATACTGTTTTTCTAATTAAGTCCCCTATCTTTTCTTCAGGCAAGGTCAATGTTTTTTGTCCATTAAAATCAGGAAAGGGAGGAAAATCATTTTTGTCCATCAAAGGAATACTGAAATTACCCTTTAAAGAAGTAATGTTTAATTCAGCATCATTTTCATCTTTTTCCAAGAGAATATCTTCTTTATCAAATTTTGCAAGCAAATCAGCAAAAGATTTAGCAGGTACCAGAATATCTCCCTCTACTTCACCTTTTACTTCAATGCTGTCGCTCATGAAAAAATTAATGTCCATTGCGACCATTTCTAAAATATTATCTTTAAGAATTAAATGTATACCGGAAAAAATTGGTGCATTAGGACTTGATGCTATTGCTTTTTTAACTATATTTACACCTTTAGCTAATGTTGTACTTTCACAAGAGAATTTCATTTTCTTCCTCCTTATATTTTCTATTAGTCTTATATTTATAAAAATTTAGTATCCGTAGTAATAGGGCTTGTTGATATGTGGAAAAGTATTGTTTATAAAGGCTAGGACTTATTTTGTAATTTTTTAAACTTGTTCTTAAGTGTTAGTAGTTTATGAACATATGCACTAAAATTTTGTTTTTCTTTTTTATGAACAAATTTACGAACAGCTTATAAACTGAGTTATCCATATGCTGTGGATAATTACTTTTTCAAATGAGCCTCCATTTCTTTAATGTTTTTTTCAAAATGGGGATCAGCTTTCATTTCTTTAGAAATTTTTTCACAGGCGTGAATAACAGTAGTATGATCACGGCCTCCAAAGAAATCTCCTATTCTTGGTAAGGAATAGTCTGTAAGCTCTCTACAAAGATACATGGCAATTTGCCTGGGGAAAGCAACATTTCTGGTTCTTTTTTTTGCTAAAAAATCATCCATCTTGATTTTATATTTTGAGGCAACTAATTGTTGTATAGCTTCAACAGAGACTGTTTTATTAGGATTCTCTAAATTAAAATCTTTAAGAGCTTTTTGAGCCAGCTCTAAAGTGATAGGCTGATGAAAGAAATTAGCGTAAGCCAAAACCTTAGTGTAGGCACCTTCTAATTCACGAATGTTGTTTTCTATGGAGCTGGCCATGAGGAGAATGACATCATCAGGAAAGACTAAATTGTTTTTCTTTGCCATATTATGTAAAATAGCCATTCTTGTTTCTAAATCCGGTGGTTGGATATCTGTTATAAGTCCCCATCCAAATCTACTTGTTAATCTTTCCTCCAATGTATCAAGTTCAGAAGGTTTTCTGTCACTGGAAATGATAATTTGTTTTTCTGCTCTATGCAGCGCTTCAAAAGTGTGGAAAAACTCTTCCTGGGTACTTTCCTTTTTGCGGAGGAACTGAATATCGTCAATAAGCAGCACATCTATGTTACGATACTTATTACGAAAAGCTTCCATGGCATTATTTTGAATGGAATTAATCATTTCGTTGGTAAAAGTTTCACTGGAAATATAAAGAATTTTCATATCAGGATGATTTTGTTTAATCCTGTTGCCGATTGCATGCATTAAGTGAGTTTTACCAAGACCGGAGGAACTGTATAAAAACAAGGGATTATAAACTTTGGCCGGTGCTTCTGCTACAGCGAGAGCTGCCGCATGGGCAAACCTGTTGGAGTTACCTATGACGAAGTTTTCAAAATCATATTTACTGACTAAATTAGACTGGAATGGTTCTTGAGGTTGTACCTTAGTTGTTGTTGACGTTAAGGTAACAGTAGGAGCAGCTTGCAAAGTACTGATGCTTTCCGTTTGCTCAGAAGGACAGAGAATTTTTATTTTCATGGGGCACTTACAAATATCGCTGAGACTTGTTTCCAAGGCCGGCAAATATTTTTCTTCCAGCCATTCCTTGATGAATTGCTTTTCTACCATGATTTCTAAAGTATCATTAGAAAGGCTTTGAGGCATGGCAGTCCTTACCCACCGTGCATAGCCCGGCTTATCTTTCTGGCTATCTACTTGCTTTAAAAGTTTATCCCAAATTTCGGGAATATCTGTATTATTCATGTTCGACGTCCTTTGAAAAATTTTATTACTTGTCTATTATACATCATTTACCTTGAAAATGGGAAAAATTTTGGTTGTGCATAAATATAAAATCTGTGCATAAGTTTTTTTGTAAAAAAGCCAGAAAATTAGATAAATACTAATGTTTAAAAGTTATCAACAGGTTTATATAAAACATAAAAAGTTATCAACAATTGTTTATAACTTTTTAGTTAAAAATGCGAAAAACCGCTAAGTACAAGAAAAATGTATTTTCGTGGTTATCAAAAAGTTATGAACAGGTAAAAAAAGAAAATGTGGATAAAAGGAAGAAGAAAAATAAAAAATATGTTTTATTATTGACAGTTTCTGCGGTCTAGCATATAATCTAAAGAGCTGTCAAATGAAGTAAAATATATATTTTGGCATGATGCTTGTAGCAAGGAGGTATATAATTATGAAGAGAACTTTCCAACCTAATAACACTAGGAGAAAAAGAACCCATGGCTTCAGAGAGAGAATGAAGACCTTGGGCGGTAAGCAAGTCTTAAAGAGAAGACGCGCTAAAGGCAGAAAGACATTATCTGCATAATATAGAATAGGCCGCTGGGGCGGCCTATTTTTCCATGCGCTAGGGTGTAATGTTTTGAAGAAAGCAAACTATAAACTGAAAAAATTATACAAAATTAAATCTTCCAAAGTCTTTCAGAAGGTCTATTCTACCGGTCATAGCGTTGTAGACGATTATGGGGTTTTTTATGTTTTGCCGGCGCAGGATCAGACTGTTAAAATGGGCTTTGCCGTAGGCAAGAAGCTAGGCAATGCCGTGGTGCGAAACCATACGAAAAGACTAATGCGGGAGATTTATCGCGCTAAAAGGCCTCTTTTTAAAAAGCAGGTCCATGTAATTTG
>Ga0268360_1002614_pt1 | contig 13424 bp, 12 predicted proteins | sample BioMet11_FD_192465 | JGI IMG/M metagenome (GOLD analysis project Ga0268360, IMG submission 192465) | Sewage microbial communities from Oakland, California, United States - Biofuel 11 (Illumina Assembly) | ecosystem: Engineered > Wastewater > Sewage > Unclassified | place: USA: California... | reverse complement strand
CAGAACTTCCTGCATACGTACATCCCTGCGGTCGGGAGCTGGTACGATGCGATCCCGTTTACCGTTCCCGCCCCGTCAAACCCGCAGGCAGAACTGATCGTGGTCAACTTCCGGCTGCCCCGGATCTTCCTTGCGATTCTTACCGGGATCAGCCTTGCCGTTGCCGGGGCGGTGATGCAGGGACTTCTCCGGAACCCGCTCGTGAGCCCGTTCACGCTCGGGCTTTCGTCAGCAGCATCGTTCGGGGCGGCGATTGCCATCGTGATCGGGCCGGCAGTCCTTGGGGGGCTTCTTGCCATTGGCAGCAACTCGTTTGTTATTATTATGGCGTTTGTCTTTGGCTGGCTCTCGATGCTCCTTGTGTACGCGATCTCCCGGGCACGGGGCGTCAACCAGGCAACGCTTGTCCTCTCGGGGGTTGTCATCGGCTACATCTTCTCGGCCGGCATCACGGCGCTCCAGTATATATCGAGCAACGAGAAGCTCCGCGACCTTATGGTCTGGCTGATGGGAGGGATGTGGGGTGCGAGCTGGGGTGCGGTGCTCCTCCTTATCCCGCTTACGCTCATCCCGTTCTTTCTCCTTGAACGAATGTCATGGGACTTAAATGCCCTTTCGGCCGGGGACGATGTTGCAAAAAACCTCGGCATCAACGTGAACCGGCTCCGGCTTTCGGGACTTATGATTTCGACGTTTGCTGCTTCGTGCTGTCTTGCCTTTACCGGGATCATCGGTTTTATCGGCCTGATGGGTCCGCACATCTGCCGGATGATCATTGGAAACGACCACCGGTATCTCATTCCCTGTGCCGGCCTGATGGGGGCGGCGATCCTTCTTGTTTCGGATACGGCTGCACGGACGATCATGAGCCCGGTGGAAATCCCGGTCGGTGTGATCATGTATGTCATCGGAGGGGTTTTCTTCCTCTTTTTGATCCTGCGGGCCCGGGGGCGGGGGCTATACTAGGGGGTGCCACGTATGGAACTGGTGCTTGAAGGGGTGAGCAAGGCATATGGGACGCAGATGGCGCTCGATGGGATCTCGTTTTCTGTACACCCGGGAGAGATCGTTGCGCTTGTGGGCCCGAACGGCTCGGGGAAGTCCACGCTGATTAAGGCGATTGCAACGATCCATTCGACGACAGGGGGGACGATTTCGATCGATGGCCGGGACGTACGGGCTATCGATCCCGTCGAGCTTGCTATGTTGCTCGGATACGTGCCCCAAGGATTTTCGTACACTCTCTACTCCACGGTTTTTGAAACGGTACTGATGGGCCGGCGGCGGTACATCAAATGGTCGGTCTCGGACGAAGAATTGTCGCGGGTCCAGCGGGCGCTCGATGCGCTTGAGATGGGGCAGCATGCCGCCAAATTCATGGACGAGCTCTCGGGCGGCGAGCGGCAGAAGGTGTTTATCGCCCGGGCGCTTGCGCAGGAGCCCCGGATCTTTTTATTCGACGAACCGACAAGCGCCCTTGACATCCGGTACCAGATCGAGGTGATGGAGACGATGCGCCGGATCACCCGGGAACGGAATTCATCGATGATCGTTGCGGTCCACGACCTCAACCTTGCGTACCGATACGCGGATGTGGTGGTTGTGCTCAACCGTGGGAAGATGGAAGCGTACGGAAAACCCTGCGATGTCCTGACTCCGGATTGCATCCGCTCCGTATATGGTGTGGACTCGTTTGCGGTGGAGAACGAGTTCGGGAAGTTTATCGTGCCGTTCCGGGCAAGGGAAGCGTCGGGGATATGAGGGGACCGAGGTCTCGTTTACCGGTGGGTTCGGGTGGAAACCGGGAAAAACGGAGGGTGGAAGAATATGGACATTAGGGCAATTCTCACCGATTCGTTTGCATTCACCCGCAAAGCATTCTTTGGCAACCCTGTGCGGAGTATTGTCTTCCTGTTGCTGGGATTGTCCATGGGTTTTTTCTTTTCGGCCAAAAACATCATCCCGCAGCCGGGGCATTTCAGGATCTGCTGGCAGATCTTCTATTCATGGTGGGTCTGGGGCCTTCTGTTGATTGTCTTTTGGCTGACATACACCCTGTTCGAAGGATACCTGGTCCGGATTTTCCGGGGCTCTGCAGCTCCCCCATCGTTTGACAAGGGAACAGGCCTGATAAAAGAGGGAGTCCTTGCTGAATTCCTGATACTGATATTGTCACTACCCGCATTTGTCTGGATGTTTGTGTCTTCTTCCCTTCCGGTTTTGATGGTATTACTGGCGCTTCCAGCGCTTGTCTCACCTGTGTCCTTATACTTTTATGCAAACTCCGGAAATGTTTGGGACGGGTTACGATTACCGAAGATCATATTAGCAGTTCAGAAAACGGGATGGGGAAAATATCTTGCAGCCTGGGGGATTGTTCTTGTGTGTTTTCTGACGGTCATGGCTGTCAATACTGTGTTAAGGATTTTTCTTGTCCTGATGCCTTTTGTGCCTGCGGTGCTTATTTTTGCAATAAAGTACGGGTTCTTTGGGTATTCCATGGCATTTTTCCATGTGTTGTCCACGCGAATTTTTACGAATGTTCTCAACGTGGCCGGTGAAAACAACGGTTGTGGGGCATTAGAATCTCTCTGAAAATCCGGTGATCTCATGTGTCCGATAAAAGTTGAGACATTATCAATAGCTCATTGTGGGTTCCGCAAGGATCTGTGTATATCTGAACACTGGCTGGAGTCGGTCTTAAAAATAACCGGGATCCGGAATTTTTAGATTTATGTATTAACTAATTTTAGTTAAGTAACATTAAATTCGAAAATATTATTCCCAAGTGCTCACATTTTACCATGTATATGATACCCTGTCTGGATTGTATGAGGTATTTTATAGAAAATACCCCTGTTCCCTCCTCAATGTCGGATGAAAAGAGCCCAGGTACAGCCATGCTCCCTCTGTTCCAATGGGATTATGGAGAGTGATAATTTCGTGGAAAATTCAGGTATCTTGGTAAAAACTGTCCTCCTGCTCGCCATCTTTGTCTATGTAGCACCGGCAGCCGCGTTGACACCTCTCTGGTCGGAATACTTTGGCGGCTATGCTACCGATGTTGCCGTCAGCGAAGACGGCAATACCATTGTGGTCATGACGTTTACAACGCTCCATACGTTCAGTGGTGACGGGACGCTCCTGTGGCGGTACACCGAAGGGCAGAGCATTTCATCCCTGGCACTCTCCAGCGATGGCCAGCAAATCGCAGCAGCGATGGATAACAGGATTATCCTTCTCGATCGGAACGGAACCCGGCTCTGGAATGTCACAAGCCCGGCAAAACGGATGCACTGTATCCAGGATTCGATCGAAACCCTGGCTATTACCCCGAATGGTTCGTATATTGTTGCAGGGTCACGAGACGGGAATGTTTTTCTGCTCAATAAGCAGGGGATCATCCTGTGGCAGCAGAATAAGAACCCCAATGTATTTTTGACCCAGATAAACGATCGGGGAGATTATATCGTTGCAGGCCAGGACTCTTCCCGAATCTATGTATCGGACAGGAGCGGGAATATTGCATGGTGGCAGGTTCTTCCTCCTTCCATTTCTGACCTCGCCCTGTTTCCCGATGGCAGTGTTGTTGCGGGGACACGTACCCGAGAACTCTTTTTCTATAACCGGACCGGTGGGAAAGTCTGGCAGCGGACGCTTGAAGGGAGGATCAATGTACTTGGAGCGGCCAAAGAGACCGGGACTATCGTTACGGGAGCGTCCGACTGGAATGTCACTGCATATGCTAAAAACGGCACGCCTTTATGGGCATCAGATGTTGGTTCCGATGTTACCGACATTGCTGTCAGCGATGACGGCAATACCATTGCAGCCGGGTCTGCGGCGGGCCCTGCCTATGTCTTTGCCGGCAACGGGACTCTGCTCTGGAAATCTTTGCCGCGTACGGACCTGTCCGTGGATTATCTGGGAACCCTTGTGGCTGTCAGCGGGAATGGTAAAACCGTTGCCGTGATTACCCGCGAGAGCATAGATCCGGCCCGGGGAACAGACGCGAGCAATCTGTACCTGTTCAACCGAGGTCCTGCAGAACCGGTTCCACAGGCCGGATCGGAGATTCCGGAAACGGCAGTGACACGGGTGGCACCAACCCCTGCCACTCTCTGGCAGCAAATGCCGTTCAGCGACGGGCTTACCGGAATATTCCTGCTTAAACCAGTAACAAATGTATCCCATCAGGTTTCTGCCGGACCTGCAATCGAGCAGGTCTCCGGTGTCTCTCAGTCTGCCCCTCCAATGATGGCCCGTATGGATGCACAAAGGACAGCGATTTTCGATAGTGTTTCCGGCGGGATTATCCCCTCGGGCAGGATCGCGTGGAAATTCCGGGGGGAGTATATGTATAAGATCTGCCCGGCGGCTGCAGGGAAGGTCTTTGTAACCAATGCCTATACAACAACTGCCCTCAACGCAACTACGGGGGAGGTCCTCTGGACTTCCCAGACCGGTGCAGGTACCGGACAGGGAAATGCAGCGGTTGCCGGAGATATGGTCTACCTTACCACGTACTATGGAACACTGGCACTCAATGCGTCGACCGGAAAAAGGGTCTGGGTCTTTCCGGCCGGATATCCTCAATGGCGTGAAGGCCCGGTCATCGGAAACGGGACCGTATTCGTATATGACTACGATGCACTGTATGCTGTGGACTCAGGAACGGGTCTCCTGAAGTGGCGGTTCATGGAGAAGGACGTAAACGCGAATCCTCCGGTGATCAGTAACGGCACCGTGTTTGTTCCTGTCGGCAAGGAGAACCTTGTTCTCCTCGATGAGCGGGACGGCCGGTATATCCGGACAATCCGGGTCGGTAATTCCCATGCAAATGCACCGGTCATCGCAAACGGGATGATCTATACTACACCGGACAGTAACACGATTGCGGCATTCGATACCGGCTCCGGGAAAGAAGTGTGGAATTTTTCCGCGTGGGGAGCTATCGGTGATTCACCTGCCGTGACCCGCACCACGGTCTTTGTAGCAAGTGACGACCATCACCTGTATGCCCTCGATGCTTTCACCGGTCAACCCCTCTGGAACTTTTCCGCACGAGACCAGTTCAAGGCTACGCCTGCGGTTGCCGATGGCATTGTTTATGTCGGAAATCTGGACAAGAAACTGTACGCCCTCAATGCATCCAGTGGTACTCCCCTCTGGAATATCTCGACCGGAGGTGCAATTCTCTCGACGCCATCGGTAATGAACGGCAGGGTATATTTCGGGAGCAGTGACGGGTATCTCTTCGCAATCGGCTGAGCAAAATGAACGGTGGTTAAAAAAGGACAGGAAAGGCAGAAAGAATGGTCTCGTCAAGAAATGCACTCCTCATAATTCTGGGAGTGGCAGTAATAGTTGCAGGCGTTGGGATTTTTCTGTACGGTGGAGTACCGTCATCTCCAGCGGCCGAACCGCACGCAGACAAAAGCCCCGGGCAATACGGAACCGGCAATGTAACCATCCAGTCGTTCTCGGGCCCGGCCGGAAAATATGTGTACATTGTTACCATCATCGCCCCGCAGGGCGGCCATGTGATCAATGCTGAATATCTGCTTAACAATCAGAAAGGCATGAAAGAGTGGAAATTTTTCCAGTACGAAAATCTTGATATCAAGCCCGGGGACTGGCAGATGCCGTACGGGAATGCAAGCCGGAAAACTGTTGTCGAGATCCACAAGGTAACCAATCTGTCCGTTGTCGGAGGATCGGAACTGGTTTATGACGGGGAGGTTTTTCCCGCGGAATTTTTTATTGACAATGAAGGGAATGTGACAGAAGAGGGCAATATCGCCCCGAAAGACTGTTACGCAGGTGTCCCGTTAGAGATTGCCGGAAGGATCGTGCTGCTCAAGGGTTTCGGGCAGTTCGGGATCAGCGACTGCAGTTCCGATCCGGCCAACAGGATCTTCACCCTGAAGATATTCCATAACAACGACCCGGTTGCCGTCTCACAGTTGGCATCGCTACGGGCCGAGGGCTGGACAGTCCGGGTCATTACTGATACCTCCCTGGAGCAATCGATACAGAGCACCCATGATCGGCTGCATGCATTAAAGGAAGATCCGACACTGAAAATTAATTCATACGATCTCATCGTGGACTCGCGGACACGTCCGGTACAGAAGATCGCCGAGATCTTTGTGACTAAAACTACACCGGAGAACCGGGTACTGAACGGAACGGAGATTAATGGGTGGAGAGCCCGGGTGCTGGAGCTGTACGAATTACACCGGGAAAAGAGCGGGAATGATTGATCCTGATTCCTGTAAAGCGATCTCGTTTTTCAGTGTGAACTCGTCCGGTTTTTTTAGATCCAACGGAAAAATTGTTTTTTCCTGGTTGGATGTATTCCGGCCGGCACTGCCGCGTAGCAGTCCAACGCTGAAAAACAATCCGAAAGGTTTGAGGAGGTCTCCGGGTATTGCCGCACCCGCCAAACCTGTAAATGTTAAACTTACCGGTCAATTTGTACTCCGAATGCCCGTTGTATGAATTTTATAAGAGTCGGGCCGGATAAAAATCCGAGAGGGGAAAGCAGCCGTAGTGGTGTGCAGATAATCCTGTTCACCGCGATATTTTGTCCGGATCAAATCAAAAAATTTTAAATGTTAGTGTCCGTAAATAACAAAAAATATACTTTTTATACTCTAAAGTGTTACCAATTTTAACCGATGTAACATCAAAGGCTAACTATTGGTGCGGTTTTCACACAATAGCTCTCCCATAAGCGTAGGAGCCGCGACAATTGAGTTTCTCACGAACATCGGGCAGAGGTGAAATGTTTGTATTCAGAGAGAAGTTTTCGGTTAAAACACGGCGAGCGGGCCGTGTCGCCGGTGGTTGGCGTGATGCTGATGCTGGTGGTCACGATTATCATCGCCGCTGTGGTGAGCGCGTTTGCGGGGGGGCTCTCCGGGTCCCAGACAAAAACACCGCAAGCGAGTTTCCAGATTAAGACCGGGTGGGATGTAAAGGATGATGGTTCGATTGATACCAGTGCTTACGATTTCGCGATCGAGCATTTGGGCGGCGATCCGGTCCCGACAAAGGACACTCAGTTGATCACGTACCTGACGCTTCCGAATGGTACCGTGGTCCGCCATGTACAGACTGCAATATCACCGTACGATTGTGTGGTTAATTCCTATGGAAAGACTTCCTGTTCGCGAGTACCTCATGTCTACGATAACCAGAAATACGGTTTCCCCTGCGGGGATGCCACGACAGGGTTCCAGAGCGGTGCATGGTTCGGTAATGCCACCTGGATGCCCGGAGACATTGCGCGGACTTACCAGCTGGGATTTACCGCAGAACTTTTCGGATTAGTTGGTAACACGACGTATCCCTCTTCCGGGAATCCCGATCTTACAGCAGGTACGGATCTCCTCAAACAGTGTATCGACAATCATTCTCAGCTCGAAGTGAAATTGCTGTACACGCCCAGCGGGAAATACATCATCGATCAGAAGGTGAACCTGCAATGAAGACCGCAAGTTCATACAATCGTAGTTCTGCCGTATCTCCGGTAGTTGGCGTGATGCTGATGCTTGTTGTAACGATTATCATCGCGGCCGTAGTCTCGGCATTTGCCGGAGGAATTTCCGGATCACAGACTAAGACACCTCAGGCAACTATTGTCGCCGATGAGTTCCATGTTGGCGGCACCTATGACCTGACCAACCAGTCATCCGGTTTTGGGAAGGGGGTTCCGGCTCCGCGTACTCCTTCGAGCGGTGCAACCGATGTCTACATACTCTTCGAGCACAAAGGCGGCGATCCCATCAATCTCGCAAACATCGAATTAAAGGTCTCCTCGCTCCAGAAACCGGCGGAGAAGTCTACGATTTCCAATGCGAACACACCACTGACTAATGACAATGCAAGCGTATTGGGTGGAGATGCAACAGGTATCGGGGACAAATCGCTGATTGCCGGTTTCTCGAAAAACTGGTCCAAGTACATGGAGCGGTACCCGGATCATGGTACTATCATCCAGCCGGGCGGCAAGTTCGTGGTCCATGCCGATTATGTGGCAAACTACAAGGGCACGATTTCCGTTAACTGGCTCAAAAGTGACGGAACGTACCCGTTCTTTGTGAACTCTGGCGATGTCCTCACATATCAGATCATGGACAAACCGACCGGGAAAATGATCACATCCGGGCAGATTTCTGTGCCCGAAATTACCGGGTGAGGTGAAAAAATGCAGAAAAATTATCAGAAAAAAGAGCGCGCTGTTTCACCGGTAGTTGGTGTGATGCTGATGCTGGTGGTTACGATTATCATTGCCGCAGTTGTTTCCGCGTTTGCCGGGGGACTTTCAAGCGGCAGCAAGAAAGCGCCGGTGGCGTCGTTCGAATGCCATATATCGAACAGCGGATATTGGGGTACCAGCGGATTTGACCTTGCTGTAATCAGTACCGACCAGGCAATTCCAACAAAAGATCTCAAGCTGGTGACGACATGGACAAACGCGAGCGGGTATCCGATTATGACGACAATTACCGGCCCATCAGCTACGCCGAATACGTATTATCAGTGCGGTGGAGCGACAGATCCTTTGCAGTGTGCCAAGAATTACACCTCGCCTCTCGGTTTTGGACCGGGCGTGAATCAGACAAAAATCAGCGGCGATTATTACCCGGACCAGCAGTGGGGCAATTACAGCCTGCTCTCCGGCACACATCTTCATAATTCCGCTGCCGGGTACGGTGCCTCATATGGAGGGTATGGATCGACACCTGACAGCCGTTACCAATATACAAGTGGGAGTTATACTCTGGGACCCGGTGAATTCGGCACCGATGCCATGCAGGCACTGTTTGGCAAAGGATGGGAGGAACTCCGGCCCGGCAAAGTTGTGAACGTCCAGCTGATCCACATACCTACGCAGAAGGTAATTTTTGATAAGGATGTGACGGTGGAGGATGGATAACATGACAAAAATGCGTACAACTGCGGTCTCACCGGTGGTCGGCGTGATGCTGATGCTTGTCGTTACTATCGTCATTGCGGCGATCGTATCGGCATTTGCCGGAGGTCTGAGTGAAAGTAACGATAAAGCACCAAATGTCCAGATAACGGGAGGCTACAGCCAGTCCCAGGGAATGTGGATCGAAAATGAAGGACCGGACGATGTCAGTACAATGAGTACAACTATCCTTATTCGGTTATCAGATTCCTTTGGCAATGCAGAACATATTGTCTGGACCGTGAACAAGACTTCTGTCACGAATACCTCTTCACTGCCCGCGGTAGAAAAGAATGCAGATCCATGCAGATGGATGCGGGCCGGGGGATATACCGGGGTCAAATCGTTTAATGTGGGAGACCGGGCATACATCGTTCCGCCTTACCAGACCCACACGTTCCTTCAACCTGGTGTCGACAGCAAATCCGGCACCTACTGGTTGGATAATCCGGATAACATTGGCAGGTCTTTCTGGGTAGAGCTGACCGATAAGAGCGGTAAGATCTTTGCCCGGACCAAGGTTAAGATCGACGCTTGATCCTTCTTTTTTCCATTTTTCCCGCGCATGTCCCGCGTGCGGAACTAAAAAAATTGTAACTCTTCCTTTCTGAATAATACCTAAAAATTTCATATTTTCTGCAACAAAACTGAAAACTTCTTATCCGATAAAACCCCTAATCAGGTATGCATTCTCACACGCATTGCCATTTCCTTAATCTCACCAAAGACTATTCGGCCGCGGACCTTGCCGCATTTCACGGCCATCTCGGACCGTTTATTGTCCTTGGCTACCGCATGGGCAGGTATGCAAAAAATGAGTTCTGCAACGATCCCTTTGAAATGAGTGCGAAGGTCTACTGTTCCGGGAAAACTCCCGAGTCATGCCTCGTTGACGGCGTCCAGCTCGGGAGCGGGTGCACGTACGGGAAGCGCAATATCGAGATCGTTGAAAGCCCCGAGATTCAGGTCGTGTTTTTGTCCGGGGGAAAAACCCTCACGGTTGTACCAAAACCGGAAACCCGGATGAACGGCAGCGGTCATGCCGAAGAGGATGTCGAACATTTTGCCGAAGAGATCTATTCGTGGCAGGACGACCGGCTCTTTACCAGTTCGCTACGGTGACTCTTATCCATGGCAGCTGCAAACAAGCCCCTCATCGTTCTTGAGGGGATCGTAACGGCATATGAAGGAGCAGACCGGCCCTCGCTGCGCAATGTCTCCCTCCGGGTCGGGCCCGGTGAATTCGTGATGGTCGGCGGCCCGAACGGTGCCGGGAAAACAACGCTTCTCGAATCGATGATCGGGATGCTTCCCATAACCTGCGGTTCGGCACGTGTCTGCGGGTTCGATGTAAAAAAACAGGGAACGGCGGTCCGCAAACAGGCCGGATATGTTATCCAGAATTTTTCGTTCGACCCGCTCACCCCGTTTACCGTTCGCGAGGTCGTCATGATGGGCCGGTACGGGAAACTCGGGTATTTCCATCGCCCGAACCGTCACGATACAGAACTTGCGGAGAGGGCCATGAAAACACTGGGGATCGATGAATTTGCCGACAAACCGATTGGCACCTTAAGCGGAGGCCAGCAGCAGAAAGTCCTCATCGCCCAGAATATTGCAAAAGAGCCGGAAATCATGCTCCTCGATGAACCCTACAGCAACCTCGACCTCTATTCCCGGGAATATATTTCAACAGTCCTTGCCGGTCTTGTCAGAAAAGGTATCACCGTTTTTGTAGTATCCCATGCGTTTGACGGCCTGCCCGATCTCCCGATCCGCGCTGTCGTCATGAATAATGGCAGCATCACGCTTGATCGCTCCTGCCGTGCGGCCGAGATCGAAAATATTGTCCGTACTACTTCACAGGTCCCGGTTGCCCATGCTTGAATTCATTATTCCCAATATTATCCTGTGCCGTGCCATCGAAGCGATGGCATCAGCATCGATCGCCTGCGCGATCCTCGGTGTGATCATCACGAAGATCGGGATCTCGTCAATCGGGTTTACCATGTCCCACGCTGCATTTGCAGGAGGGGCCATCGGGCTTTTTTTTGGCATTCCCGTAACGATTGCTGCGGTCTGTGCAAGTCTCATCATTGCTGTACTGATTGGGCCTCTTTCCGACCGGGCCCGGATGTCCCCGGATACAACCTTGGGGATTCTCTTTTCCATGTGCATGGCTGTTGCCATTTTTTTTATCGCATGGATGCAGACAACAGGGAGCGGCATGAATGCGACCATGCTCCTGTACGGGAATGTAACCTCTCTCTACCAGCATGAGATATACGGACTTCTCATCGTATCGGGCGTGGCTGCACTGTTTGTTATTGTCTTCTATAAGGAGATCACCGCAATTATTTTCCACCGGAAAATTGCGGAAGCCTCAGGGATAAGTACCTCGCCTATTTTTTACGGCCTGCTCTTTATTATCGCTATCAGCATCGCGCTTTCCCTGACCATTATCGGAGGCCTTCTGATCTTTGTCTGGCTGGTTACCCCGGCCGCTATTGCATCCCAGTTCTGCCGCAGTCTCAGGAGCATGTTTATTGTCGCTCCCGTAGTTGCAGTCTGTATCAGCGTTGCCGGAGCAGTTGCCGGACTTTCATTTGCCCTGCCGGTTGCCCCGCTGACTGCCGTAATCTTCGCAGCGGTATTTGCCGTTGCCGTCATGGTGTCCCCCCTGAGGCGAATTACAAATAGTAAAAATTAATTTGAATTTCATACAAAATGTAACCTATGGAAAAAATCCGGTTACTTATGGTGACTCTCCTTTTAGCAGGACTTTTAGCATTCCCGGTTTCAGCGGAATTGAAGATCGTTACCACGACAAGCGTTCTCGCAGACCCTCTAGAAACAATCGGCGGTGACAGGGTCACTGTTGTGACGGTGTCAGACCCTGGCCTCTGCCCGAATATGCAGGCGGACGTGATTGCAAATATTGTTCAGGTAAAACAGGATTTCATCAGAAATGCGGATCTCTATGCTGCTCACAACGGATCGATCGATAAAACGGATATTATGCCGGTCATCGACAAATTCATGGCGGCAAACAATTTCGGGAATGTGTCATGGCAGACTCCACGCGATCCCAACCAGAACTGGAATACACCGGCATCTGCACTCCAGCTGGCAGCAGAGGAAAAGGACTGGCTGGAAAAAGCGGACCCGGCAAACACCAGTTATTATGAAGGCCGTTATGCGGATTATATCCCAAAGATAGCCGCACAAAATCTCACGGCTGAAGAAAAGCAGAAGATCTCCGGACAGGATGTCATTGTCATGGCATGGCAGAAGAATGCCGCCGAGGATTGGCTTGGTCTGCATGTAGTTTCAGTTTTTGCTCCCGAGTTTTACCAGAACGGGAATTGTACCCCTGCAAAAATTGTTGACGATATCAATGCGCACCCGGAGAAGTACCGGAATGTCCGGTATGTGATAGAAAATATGCAGTCCGGGGAAATGGCAAAAGGAATTGAGGAGACGCTTCATGCACAGGGTATCAATGCCACCCGTGTTATCTTTACCAATTTCCCCGAATCCGTGAACGGTGTCGATTCCATTCCTGAAGTTCTTGCATACAATAAAAAACTGGTCACTCCGGTGAGTGTACCGACTTCCACGACAACCGTTCCTGCGCCGCTGGACAGTATCTGTGTGATCGCAGGGATTGGGGCAGCAGTCATCATCGCCAAGAGAGAATTCCCATGATCTCCCGGGCATACCAACTCCTCCGCCACTCTCTTTTTAACAACAATTTAAAATTTAAGCCACAATTTTTCATACAAATTTAACAAAGTTTATTACTACAACAGCCCAAGATGAATCCGGGATGATGGGGAATGCGGCTGCACCAGAAATCCACCCGGATTATCCCTTCAAAATGGCTGCAGTCGGGGTATTTTCATATCATCCCTCACAGCAGGTAATGCAGAGTGAATCTGGAAAAAGCAGGAAAGGAGGAGTTGAACACCAAGGATGGCTACCGCAGTAAAGAAGAAGAGTGCCACGGCAACGAAACCAAAAAAGAGCACGCAACAGATAAAAAAGCACAATCCAAAAAGTGAAACATCCACACAATCTTTCGAGGATATTTTTGGGAGCGGGAACTGTCCGTTTCTCCCGTTCCCCGCCATTCCCTCGGATTTTCAGACAGAGTCCGTTTTGTCTATCCCAAATAATCCGATGATTTATCGTTTGTTTTCAATCCTCCTCTTCCGGATCGGGCAGCCGGGCATATCCTGTGCTCCCCGTTCCGATACCCAGACAAGGAGCGGGATCAAGTGTTCGCGGAGTTCAGTCCCGTCTTTTGTGAGCAGGTACCGGGTCGTAGGCGGCGATGTCGGCAGGATCTTTTTCTCAACCAGATCGATCCGTTCGAGATTTTTGAGCGTGTCTGAAAGGGACTTTGGGCTGATCTGGCCGAGCTCGTTTTTTAATTCAT
>Ga0268360_1002607_pt1 | contig 13461 bp, 12 predicted proteins | sample BioMet11_FD_192465 | JGI IMG/M metagenome (GOLD analysis project Ga0268360, IMG submission 192465) | Sewage microbial communities from Oakland, California, United States - Biofuel 11 (Illumina Assembly) | ecosystem: Engineered > Wastewater > Sewage > Unclassified | place: USA: California... | reverse complement strand
CTGGAAATGGCCTATTTTATCATCAATGCTTTCGTCTTCGTTTTCGGCCTGTGCATAGGCAGCTTTTTGAATGTGGTGATCTACCGGGTGCCCCTGGGCATCTCCATCGCCAAGGGGCGGTCCTTCTGCCCCCAGTGCAAGGCACCCATTGCGGCTTATGATAACGTTCCGCTGTTCTCCTGGCTGTTCCTGCGGGGGAAATGCCGCCGCTGCGGCGCGCCCATCCCGGTGCGTTACCCGGCGGTGGAGCTGCTGGGCGGCCTGGCCGCGCTGGCGGCGGTGTGGCGCTTCGGGTACACCCCCATGGCGGCGGTGGCCTTCTGTACGGAGGCCATCCTCATCGCGGTGGTGTTCATCGACTTCGACCACATGATCATCCCCAACGGGCTGGTCATCGCCCTCATCGTTCCGGCGGTGGCGGCGGCGTTCCTCCAGAGCCCGCCGGACCTCATCAGCCGGGTCATCGGGGTGTTCGTGATTGCGGTGCCGCTGCTGGTTCTGGCTGTGGCCCTGGGAGCCTTCGGCATGGGGGACATCAAGCTCATGGCCGTGGCCGGCTTCCTCCTGGGCTGGCAGGGAACCCTGCTGGCAGCCTTCATCGGCGTGGTGCTGGGAGGCATCGTCGGCATCGTCAAAATGATTAAAAAGACCGGTGAAAAGGAAATGGCCTTCGGGCCCTACCTGGCCATCGGCATCGCCGTGTCCCAGCTTTGGGGCGCGTCCATCATCGCCTGGTATCTGGGAATCTTCGGACTGGCGTGATGGCAAACGGGAAATTGGGAAAAAGAAATCAAGATGTGAATGGAGAAATTTGGGATGGCGACTTATCGATATCGCGCGAAAAATCTGGCGTCCCAAACGGTGACAGGTACATTTGAGGCGCCGGACGTAAACACATTGAGGAAACATCTGCGGGAACAGGATCAATTCCTGATCAGCAGCCGGGAAGTGGACGTGCAGAAGACGGTCTACAAGATGAAGGACATGGAGCTTTCAGACTTTTCCCGGGAAATATACAGCATGCAGGACGCAGGGATCACGGTGATCCGCGCCCTGGGCATCATGCGGGAGCGGAATATCAAACCCAAGGTCAAAACCGTGTACGAAAATTTGTACAGGTCCGTCCAGCAGGGGGTCACCCTGTCCCGGGCGATGGAACAGACCAAGGGTTCTTTTCCCATGCTCATTATCAACATGTTCCGGGCCGGGGAGGAATCCGGGCAGATGGCGGAAACAGCCCTGAAGATGGCCGTGTATTACGAAAAGGAATACCGGCTCCACACCAAGATCCGCAACGCCATGGTGTACCCTGTCATCCTGCTGGTGGTCACCATCGCGGTGGTCATGCTGATCTTCACGGTGATCCTGCCCCAGTTCTTTGAGCTGTTCAACGGCATCACCCTGCCCGTCATCACCCAGATCATGATCAACATCTCCGGGTTTCTGACGGTGAACTGGATCTGGGTGCTCATCGTCATGGCAGGCATCTTCTTCGGGGTGCGGGCCCTGCTTCAGGTGCCCTCCATCCGGGTGAAGTTCGACCGGTTCAAGCTCCATCTGCCCAAGGTGGGCAAGCTCATGGGCATCGTGTATACGGCCCGCTTTGCCAGGACCCTGAGCTCCCTGTACAGCAGCGGGCTCTCCATGATCCGCGCCATGGACATCGGCAGTCGGATCGTGGGCAATGAATACATCACCAGCCAGTTCCCCGAGGCGGAAAACAGGGTTCGCACCGGCGGGACCCTGTCCGATGCCCTGAACATTATCGACGGCTTCGACGGCAAGCTCATCTCCACGGTGTTCATCGGGGAGGAATCCGGGAATCTGGACTCCATGCTCATCTCCATCTCCGACTCCTACGATTACGAGTCCGAAATGGCGATCCAGCGGCTGGTCACCTTCATCGAGCCCATCATGATCATCTTCATGGCCTTCATTATCGGGAGCGTCATGCTTTCGGTCATGATGCCCATCATGACCTTATATCAAAACATCGGAGGATAAGACAGCATGATACAGACAAGCATATACTTTGCCAACAGCCAGCTCCAGATCCTCCAGGGAGAGCTCAAGAAGAACGGGCTGACGGTGAAGGATTTTATCACCGTGCCCCTCAACGGCAGCGGGCTCATCAACGGCGTCATCACCAACGAGGATCTGCTCTACGACGCCCTGGAACGGGCGGCGGACGAGTACCACGTGGCCTTCAAGAACGTCCGGCTGATCATCAACACCAGTCTGGCCATCAACAAGAGCCTGCCCGTGCCCAAGTTAAAGCCCTCGGAGCTGGAAGAGGTCTGCCGGCACGAGTTCGAGGACTCGGCCAATTTCGAGAAGCTGGTCATGGACTACAAGGGCACCGCCGGCCAAGAGGGCGGCACCAACATGTTCGCCGTGGCCATGGAGCGGGATGTCATCGCCTCCTTCAAGCACCTGTTCGACCGGGCGGGCATCAAGCTGCGGAGCATCGACACGGCCTTGTCCGCCATTGTGGACTACGTGGACCACACGCCGGATTACGCGGGCCAGACCTTCGCCCTTTTCGGCATGGACGGCAGCAACCTGCTTTACGCCCTGTTTGAAAACGGCCGTTACATCTTTTCCAGCCAGGCGCGCATCGTAGCGGAACGGGAGAGCGAGGCCTTCACCATGGAGGTCATGGGCAAGCTCAGCTCCCTGCTCCAGTTCCACAAGAGCTAGAAATCGCCCTACGATTTCAACCGGGCCTTCTTTTCCGGGGTGACGGACAAGGAGATCCAGAGCATCAACGCCTATTCCGATGGCATGGAAGTGGCCACCAGCCTCCTTCCCACCACCGACAACATCCACCAGAACCCCAAGTCTGACGAGGAGTTCTACCTGGATGCGGGGTTCATCCCCGCCGCGGCCCTCTTTGAAACCAAGGACGCCATCGACCTGCTCAAGGCCTTCACCAAGGGCGGCAAGGCCAAGAGCGGCATCAATTTAAAGAACAAGGCGCTGATCCCGCCACTGGCCATCGTGGCCGTGATGGTCATCGCCTTCATCGGCTTTACCGTGGCCAACCTGCTCCTCCAGCGGCGCATCAACATCGCCAATGATTACGTCAACGACGCCACCAACGCGGCCAATTACGCCAAGGCCCAGCAGGTCCAGAACACCCTGACCTCGGTGCAGAGCCAGCTGGCCGCCTACACGGCCAACGACTCGGCCATCGCCAGCTATCCGGGGGTCAACTCGGACAAGATGACCCAGATCATCTCCTCCGGTGACGGCGTCACCGTCAAGACCCTGAGTTACGACGCCTCCACCGGCAGCATGGAGGTGACGGCCAGCGCCAGCAACGCCTACCAGGGCGCCGTGTACCTCAACAACCTGATCAATTCCGGGCTGTTTTCCTCGGTGGAATACCAGGGGTACACCTATTCCGGCGGCTCCACGGGAACCACCACCAGCACCACGGTGAGCACCACTGCCACCACCACGGCGGCCGCGACCTACGACTTCAGCTATACCGCCGTCCTGAAAGGGGGGTCCTGATGATCGGCAAACCCCCAGCAAAAAAGAAACCCATTGAAGGGATCAAGAACCAGCGCGCCCTGGCCAAGACCGAAAAGCAGCAGCAACAGGCCCTGAAGCGCCAGCAGAAGCAGTCCCTTAAAGAAAAGAAGAAGGAAGAACGGGCCATGGTCAAGGCCGAGCAGAAGCCCCTGATGGAAGAGCTGAAGGAGAAATTCCCGGCCCTCAATTACGACTTCTCCAAGCGGGAAAAGACCCTGCTCTACCTGCTGGGCATGTTCCTCCTGGTCATGGCGGCGCTGTTCCTGGTGATTTTTCCCCAGCTCAGCGGCCTGCAGAACAAGATGGACGAGGTCAGCCAGGCCGAGGAACAGCAGCAGAACGTGGAAATGGCCATCACCTCGCTCAAATCCAACCAGTCCCTGCTCACCGCCACCCAGAACAACCTGGTGACCAAGCAGGCGGCCTATTCGGCGATCCTGAACAAGGCCCAGATCGACACCCTGGTGACCACCTTCGTGTCCAGCCAGGGCCTGACCCCGGTGAGCCTGTCCATCGACAGCGTCACCGTGGGCACCCTGCCCACCTTTGGGGCATCGGCCAGCGACAGCTCGTCGGGCAGCAGCTCCTCGGGCAGCTCCAGTTCCAGCGGCAGCAGCTCCAGCAGCTCCTCCTCCGGAAGCTCCAGCAGTTCATCGGGCAGCAGCTCCTCAGGGAGCAGCTCAAGCTCGAACAGCTCGGATATATCCAACGGCTCCAGCAGCACGTCCAACAGCAACAGCAGCACCAGCACCTCCTCGGACCAGTCCGGCAACGTGGGCATCACCTACGCCACCGTCACCGTGACCTACACCGGCAGCGAGGCCGCCTTCCTGACCCTGCTGGACGCCGCCAACGCCCACCCGGAAATCCAGGTGATGAAGTATTCCAATACCACCACCGACAACAAGGGGAGCGTGACCCTGAACGTGTACATGGCCTACAGCGGGACCAATGGCAACGCCGCGACGCAGTGATTAGGAGAATGACTGTTTGCTTGAATAAAAAACGTTAATCAGGGAAAAATTGTTTTCCTTGATTAATCCTTTCGATTTGTCAAAATGGTTCTTGACAAATGGAGTGGAAGGGTGCATGATGATAAAAGAGGAAGATACCCGGTGTAATGGCCGGGATGGTTGCGTGAAAACGTGTAGAATTATAAATGTAAGTTGGAATGGGTTAAACCACTGGACCGCGGATTGAAATTATCAGGGAGGTGCCGGGTTATGATGAAGAAGATAAAAAAGAGGTTGATGGATAATCGGGGCATGACGCTGATTGAGGTGACGGTGGCGCTGGTGTTGTTTGTGTTTGTGTTTGCGATATTGGCGTATGGCATTAATTCAGCCATTAAAGTCATGGGGAAAAGTGTCAACATAAAAAATGCCAGCCAGTTGAGTTCAAGTAAAATTGAAAATAATAGTATTGCCAATCCAAATGCAGTTACTGTTGCCATAAATAATAAGAATGTAAATGGCAATATTTATACTGCTACGGCATCGAGTGGTGGCGGAGGGTTGGAGTCAACGGTTGATTACAAGGTATTTATTGCCAATCCGGCTCAAACGACAAAAACAATACCATCTGTTAAGTTGCCTGCAATTGATGGTACAGACGCTTATCTGGCCGGATATGGGGAGGTTACTTATAAAAATGGAACATATTCGTTTACAACTAATAGACAGTTTATTCAAACAAACGGACAATTTGAAGAAGGCACATATTTGGAAATTAAAGATAGGTTAAATGGCTATGTATTTGGAAAGGCGATAACAAACACTACAGTTAATGTCAGTGGAATAGTGTCTTCGAATGGAACATCGGGTACTATCCAATATATTAGAGCTGTCTTTTTTAATAACAATATTCCTTTTAATTTTTTGAGTAGCGGTGATAATAATAACGGCAGCGCAACATATAATGTAGATTTTGCTTCCATTGGTGAGGCAGCAACTAATACTATTTATGCTAATAATACCCAGCATTTGATTTTTGGCAGCAAGACGCTCATTTATTTGTGGGGTGACATTACTGTTAAAGATAAAAGTGAAAATACAGCGCCTAATACTCTAAAAAAAGGTTATTATCTTGTGCCAGACGGCAGTTCTTTGGATTTAGTTCAAGCAGCATATGATAATACCCAGTATAACGCATTGACTAATGCTCAGGTAACAAGCAGGGATTCCATTACGGCGATTCTCACTGGATTGGGATTGACCTATTATTGATAGGAGGCATTCGAATGGGGAAAAATAAAGGATCTGCGTTGGTATGGGTATTGGTCTTATGCTTGATTTTTGCTATCTTGGGTATCAGTATCGGCTGGATTTCTTTATCCATGCATCAGCGAAGTGTGAATCAAAGTGCCAAACAGCAAGCCTATTTCACGGCAAGATCAGCTATTGATACTGTGGTGGCGTACTTAAATGCAGATGCCACATTGGCGGGAAATGAATTCACAACGTATCTGGATGACAATGTGGTCAATACAACTCAAAAAGTTAAATTATCCAATATTATTTTTGATAATGAAATGGGGACCTGTGATGTTTTGGCACAGAATGACTCATCCGGAATCATAACCTTGACAGCTAACGCAACAAAGGGCGGACAGACGGATACCATGAGTGCGACTGTTACAAAAAAACACACGACTGTGACGACAACCACCGGCGGAGAAACCACCGGTGGTGTGAATTGGCCGAAGATTACGGATAGTACAGCGGAAATAAGCAGCAGCACAATAAGCAGCAATGGCAAGCAGTTCAAGATTGATAGCACCGGAAAAGTAGAAGGGGCGTCACCTCAATATTATCAATATGTGGTAAAAAACAATATTACAACATCTATTACATTGAATATGACACAGGAAATTTCTGATCCAGTGTTTATTGACGTTCAAGAAGGAGTAACGTTGACATTAGCGCCTTGCACAGGAAATATACCGAATAATATTTTCATCAAATTGGAAAAAGGGGCAAAACTGGTGTTGTTGGGGCAATACAATATCAGCACAAATAGTACAGATAAGGAAGCATACTTAAAAAATTACCCGTTTTACATTTATGGACCGGAGGCATCGGTAGAAGTGCAGAATACAACAAAGGGAAATAATACTTACGATAGGATTACCATAGATGGTAATGTAAAAGTTAAAACTTACAATAGTACAAATATTAATGTGACCGAAAGGAAAACAAATACAAGCTTTACTAACCCAGTTGATGCTACAGCTGAAACCACAACACCTGTCACAACAACAACCACTACGGTTACAAAATGGTGTGTTAATCAATATACAGATGATGCCAAATTAACAGAATAAATAGGTGAGAATATGCAACGGCGAAATAATTTAAAAGATGAATCAGGATTTACCCTGATTGAAATTACAGTTACCCTGGTGATTATGGCGCTTGTGCTGACCGTTGCCGGCACCGTATACTTTTTTGGAAATCGGATGTACACGGCCCAGGAAGTAAAGAATTCTGAAAAGTATATTGGTGATACGGTTTATAATTACATGAAAGACCGTCTGACCTATGCCACCGCCGTGGAAATTATCGATCCGAGTTATCAGGCTAATAATACGGCGGTTAAGCCAAGCAATGAGAAGGTATTTTCATTTGCAGCTTCAGAAACCGGCTCGGAATATGGTTATTTAAAACATGGGGACAATTCCAGCGATTTAAGCAAAACAGTTCTAAATGTCTTCGGCGAGGATTATTATTCCAATTACACGATTCAATATCAGGTTGGCCGTGTAGATTCAAAAGTACTGAATTTGACAGTCAAGGTCTTTAACAAAAATCAAGACGAGGTGTATACCAATAGCTCGGATGTAAAAGTCATTAATATTGATAATGCCATAAATAATGGGGATACAGCGGGTATTTCTGTTGTGAATTCATCGGGGACAAATACGGATGGAACAAAAAGCAGTTTGTATACTAATGCGATGGTTTCTTATACAGAGGCAAAATCTGAAACAAAAAGTGAATTGATGCAGACAGTGGATACGATGCGACAACATTACATCAATGTATATAATGCTTTGGCGCAATATGATGATTTGAAAATAATTATCCAACAACCAGATTGTGCAAATTGGGAAAACTATTGCACTTCGAAAAATATATCTGATTATTTTACGACTCGTCCAAATAACAATATTATATCTGGTTATTTATATCAGTATATTTACAATTCGTCTTGGCCGGTTTTGACTCAAAGTATGCTCTCTTCGGAAACGCTGAATAACAGCAAATATGCATCTGTAAAAGCATATTTTAATCAAACAAATCCAAGCCCGTTATATTTTAGAATATATAGTAAGGATGGGAGCAATGCAACGGATAATTGTTTTGTTTTTGTTAGTACAACTTCTAATCCGGCAAGTTGGACAGCTTATTACTTTTATTTAGATCATGATAACCAGAAAATATATGTATCAAATAAAAGTAATTCTTACACGAATGTAATGGCGGCTAATTCCGTCATTGGAGTAGCAAATACATGGAGTAATATTAAAAGTTCATTGCAGAATTCCACAAATGGTTTTGTTTTATTTGAATAGGTAAAGTTGTTTGCTAAATTAGTTTATCAATAATGGTGTTTGAAAGTGGATTATTGTAAGTGAGGCACAGTTATGGCAAGGTTAAAGGATAATTCAGGTATGACCATGATAGAAGTCATCGTGACATTGGTCATTTTAGCTATTATTGCGGCAGCAACAGTGCCCAGTCTATCAGGATTTGTGGATGCGGCCAATGCCAAGGATTGCCAGGCAAAGTGCCGGGATATTAAAAAAGCCTATGTTGCAGCCATGGCAGAGGCCGGAGAGGATAATCCGCAGTATACGAAAAATGAAACCATTTTAAAAGAAGTGATGGCAAAAAAAGGTGCAACCTTTCAACAAAAAGAAAATATTTCTGGCAGAGATGTATATGAATTTACAGGATTATGTCCTACAGGTGGGACTTATAATATTACTTTTGTGTACGATCAGATAAAAGTTGAATGCAGCCATGAAAATCATCGTACTGGAGAGCCGGACCCAACTGCTACAGCAGTACCAGGTTCAGATTCGCCTTCAACCGATCCGGGAACCACGGTGACATTAAAGAGTCTTAAATTATCAAAAGACGGTTTAACATATCCACAGGATGCTACTTTCAATCCAAACGATTTATCATATACAGCTGTTTATTCGGATGGGTCTGAAATTCCCAACTTGAAAGCAAGTGATATTTCTTTTAATCCGGCGCCAAGTACGTCATCAATCGGCACATACTTGATTAGTGCAAGCTATCAAACGGTCTCAAGCAATTTTACATTAAATGTCGTGGAACCACAGGTTACTGGATTTACAATTAGTACACTACCCACCAAAACGACATATAATTATAAGGATTCTCTTCAGACCGGTGGAGGAAAATTAACTTTACAATTGAACAATGGGAAAACCAAGGAAGTGGATTTAGATGCTGCGTGGTGCACACCAGCGGCCTTAACCGTATCCGGGGAAAATATTCCTATCACTGTAACATACCCAGGCGTTTTACAAACCCAGTCATTTACTGTGACAGTTAACAAGGTGCTGAGCAGCATATTTGTAAAACCACCAACCAAGACTGCATATTTTGTAGGTGATACAGATTTGGATTTGACAGGAAGTACATTTACACCGAAATACGATGATGACACAATAACGGGAACTGAACAAGAAATTACACAGGAAATGTGCACTGGGTTTAACACTGAAAAAGCTCTCGATAATGAGGCAATCACGGTTTCTTATTCAGAAGGAGGAGTCACAAAAACCGGGACTTTTAACATTGCGGTTAAACCAGTTGAATTGGAGTCCATCTCCATTGGAACTTCGCCTACATCAGAATTTTATCAGGGGGATGCATTTAATGTTAATGGTGGGTATCTGACATTAACTTATAATAATGGATCGACAAGTTCCCTGAATATGGAAACTGCCTATGCAAATCATTTGTTAACTTGTGAAGGTTACACATTGGATAAAACGGGACAGGTTTACCAAACTGTTACCGTAACATATGAGGGGAAGACGACAAACTATCCGATTAAATTTTATAAAATAACTGGAATAAAAGTAAGTGATGATGAAAATGAAATGCCGCCAAATTTGTTTGTGAAAGGAGAGAGTACATTTAATGTTAATGGTGGAGTATTAATTGTTTCTTTTGACGATAATACGACGAAAAAGGTTGATATGACGGAATCCATGATTCCGAGTCCGCCAAATATTGAGAATTCCCAAGCTGGATCACAAACTGTAACGGTTGAGTATGAAGGATTCAAGGCATATTATAAAATTACAATAAGTGAGAGTGGGATGGATCCTTCTTATATTGTTTATATAAGTATTTATAAATATCCCACAAAATTATCCTACTATCAGGGGGATGATTTTTCAGCTGAGGGTGGTGTTTTAAGAGTTGTTTACTGTAAATGGCAACGGATAGGGTTATTGTATTTACCTGTTTATAGTGTGAGTTATATACCATTAACAGTGGATATGTGCAGTGGTTATGATATGAGCAAAATAGATACACAAAAAGTTGTTGTGCATATTGATGGTTCGCCGACTTATTGGCCATATTCAAGCTTAAATTACGAAGATTTTTATATTGATGTTAAAGAAACTGATTTAACCACACTTACAATATCAAATAACCCCACACAAACTTTTTACAAAGGTCAAACATTCGATGTTAATAATGGAAAATTAAAAGCAACCTATTCGGATGGGCATACAGAATTTGTTGACATGACGACGGCCATGTGTAAAGATATTACCAACGGTACAGCAAAAGATATCGTTATGACTTCAACGGGAGCAAAGACCATTCAAGTGACATATCATGGAATGTCAGTCAAATATACAATAACAGTCAATAATACAGTACAGAGCATAACAATCAAATCTTATCCAACAGAAAGGTTTAGTCAGAATGGTACGTTTAATGTTACAGGTGGCATAATAACGGCAAAGGATACGAGTAATAAGACTTGGACAGTACCAATGACTTCCAGTGAGGTTACATGTACAGGACAAGATATGTCTACTTTAGGGAAACAAACAGTAACAGTGAGTTACGGAGGAAAATCAACAACGTATCAGATTATTGTGGCTCCCATTAATCCAAACGTGGGAACAGAGGCGGATAGTGCGGAAGGTATCAGTCAGGCCCGAATAAATGATATTCAGAATATTACCTTTGTGTTTTCAATGTTATATCAAGGGACTAGTGGTAATTTTAACAATCATTCTTATAATTTTAACGGAATGTATGAGAAAAGTACAGGAAATAATCGTGCGGTGGCATTATTGAATAGTGGATTGCTTGATGATCATGAATTGGCATTTTTAAATAGTGTTCACTGGTATACAGGAGTAGCAAGTAATAATATTCGGTTTTACTTTACTTTGAAAAATTATGCAGCTGGCACCAGTGATATCATTGCCTTTAAATCAAAATATGATAATAATGGGTATTTTTATCAGACAAATGACATCTACAATAAGAATCATTATGATATAACAACTAAAAAAATGAAAAATGGGGGATATGATTATATTGGTAGTAATGGAATCATAGTTGACGGAATTTATGGTGCAGGTAGTAATTGGGGTTATTACAAGTCTATGAATGGAAATCAAGATGATTTTGTCTTTTCAGATTGGACAGATGACATTAGTTCGGATTCGCCGTCATTTCTATCCGTTTCAGGTAGTCAGTATTATAAAAAATGATTATTGCTGAGTGCGATTGCAAGAAAAGAATGTTAATGAATCTATTAGCGATAGGAGGTTTCTCATGCTCACACCCTGGGAATTTACAGCCATGAATCAAACACAAGAATCCATCCAGCTCGAGCGGATGGAACAAACAGACGAAACCCGGCAGGCGGCCATCAAGCTGATGCAGATCGGTATGCCCGTGCCCCTGGCCCTGACGGGGCCGGACCGGCAGGATACCGCCAACCGGGATGTCCGCTTTGAATGGCGGAGCCGGACCGTGTGATTGAAAATTGACAGAAGAACAGGCCGTCAGCCCCGTGCGCAGCACCGCCGGGGTTGGCGGTCTGTTGCTTTCCATTTTTGGGAAATGGGGAACAGGTGGTGAACCATTGGCGCTTTGTAAAAATGACATTACTCAAAATTGAGTAATGTTGCGGTTGAGATGAGTAAGGCGCGTGCTCGCCGGACAGAAAGGATTGAAAGGGAAGGACGGCCTTGAGCTGTGCATGTTCCAGTCGGTGGTGTTAAAGAACAGGAACAAGGCGGCGGGGCGGATATCGGGGCTTTTCAGGTAACGGCGGAACCGGCCTCCGACTTGGAAGATGACAGAAAAATGACCGCCGGTCCCGTGCTGATTGCAGCCGGGACTGGCGGTCAAAGGTGTCAAATCTTTTTTATTGATGGTTAATCAGATAATTGGCGTCCTTGTCAACATCAAGTTTAATTGCTAAGACTTGTTCTTGACTGAGACCAGTGGCTTGGCGGATTTGTGAAAGGGGAAGGCCTAATTTCATCAAATTAGTAGCAATGGATTGGGCCTTTTTTTGTTCGCCTTCTTGGAAAAATTCCTTTTTAAAAAGGTCCATGGTCTTGTCTTCGTTATATTCATTCATTAACATTTCGGTTACCTCCGCGCGGTGCGCTTTCAAAATATTGGCCATGACGTTGGTCTCAATGCACTTTTTGACGGCCAGGTCGATGGCTTCCTCAATGGGATATTCCCGGTTGAATTGCTTGACTTGGTCTACAAAGAAGGCGTATTCCCAAAGGGGGCGGCATTTCTCCATGATGGCGGCGTTGTGGGGGAGGTTGATGTTGAGCATGGTCGCCGTCCATTCGTGTTGGCCGCCGTCCTTGGATGGGGTGGTAAACAAGTCGGACAATTTGAGGATCTCACGGTCCGGCGTATCTTTATTGCCGTTGTAAAACACGATGTATTGGGGTGTCGGGATGATCAGCCGCTTGCTGCTGTAAATGTTCAGGTCATGGGTATCGACGTAGCGCTCGTACATGGAGGCGTAATAGAACAAGCCGCGCAGCGGCATATTCGGGTTATACGTGCTTTGATGTTCGTACAGGTTGAGCGAATCTTCAACGATAAAGGACACATCGTTCTTTGCGGTGCTATCTGGCTTGCGAAGCAAGTCAGGACATAGCACCCATGCAAGGCCAGTCCAAGAGGGCAAGCCGAAGGCGCAGACCGATTGGCAACTGGCTACTGCTCACTCCCATGTAGATGAAATCCTCGATGGTTGCGATTTCCAGATCACCCACATCGGAATAATCGGAGTCATTGAGGGCATTGTAAAGCGATAGTAGATTTTCCTTGCGTTCCTCCGCCCCAAAGATAAAGCGGAACAACCGGTCCTTGTATTGGGTGTTGATCTTTTGCTCCATGGCATGTCCTCCAATCCTTTTGATACATTTATTATAGCAGGTTTTGGCGTGGATTTCCAGATGGGGAAGCAAGGGTTAAGGGAGGTTTTCAGGTGAAGAAGGGGGCTTGGGCGGCTCCCAAAGTAAGACGATATCTGTCCGCACAGCACGGACAAATCAGGGGGTGTTGATAACCCTGTGGATAACTCCCGGAAAGGCGTCCGCCTAAAAGGGCTCACGGACCCCCTCCCGTCCGCCCGATTTGATCCACCCGTTGATCAAAATCCGATAAGTTTCTGATTATATATAGACTATAGAAGACGTATCTCTATATTATGGTTTAGTGGCTCCCCCTGATTGTCCGATGGACAGCGCTGGGTTTGTGTGTCGTCCGCGGGCGGTACAGCGGCTGGGGCGGTTATAACCGGAGGAGGACTGGCCGTGGGAGGGCTGGCGGGGCAGGGCGGGTTCCGCTTTTTTCCATTGAATCC